>Ga0070740_10005864_pt1 | contig 11122 bp, 14 predicted proteins | sample Coa_R2_FD_67286 | JGI IMG/M metagenome (GOLD analysis project Ga0070740, IMG submission 67286) | Surface soil microbial communities from Centralia Pennsylvania, which are recovering from an underground coalmine fire - Coalmine... | ecosystem: Environmental > Terrestrial > Soil > Unclassified ...
GTGGCAATGATCATGGCGACCATCGTTGCGAACACCAGGGGGTTTTAACAGGTGCCTTATTGGATGAACGAGCGCACACTCTCATTCCCTTGTTTGAGGGAATCCACTAGCTCAGAGCAAAACTTCGGCGGGCGGACAGAGATCGAAGGGGGAGGGAGCGGAACGCCAAAGAGATGGGTCCAGCGCCGTAGGGCTGCGCACATGTACGATGAGATCCCACTCCTTCGCCTCTCAGACGAACTGATCAGGGGCGTGCTGCCTGTCCAAAAGGCAACCGTCCGGCTCAGGCATCTGGCGGCGTGTCTCAAGCCGGACGGCGTAGACCTACTGGATGAGTTCCTCATCATCCGTAAAATGCGTGGCAATCACGCGGCTCTGGCGCAATTCTGTCGCCCGCTCCGGTGTGGGCGGCTTCTCCAACAACTCGATAGCATGCAAGAGCATGGACTGGCGGATGATAATTTTCTCATTATAATCAAACCCCGTCAGACAGGCCACACCGACTGACTCCTTCATCAGCCCCAACTTCCGTTTGACCGATTGCAGCGTCTCCTCGGTGAATGCGACCTTCTCGTCCAGGTGATTCGCCCGCTGGAGCGGTTGCTCAAAAAGCGCCACTGCTTTGAGCGTCAGGTTCACCATCTCTGGGGTGAAGACGAAAACTGCTGGTGACACTCGTTGTCTGTTCTTCCCTTTGCGCTTTCCCATCAGACACCACCTTATTCAGGAGCTTTTGAGGCTGATCTTGAGAGCCGCCAGATCGTTGATGGTCGCGGTGCGGTTGGCACTCTCCGGCTGTCCCCCGTAGAGCGTGAGGAGCCCGTTGACCATCGCATTCAGAACGACCACCTCATCACGGCTCAGGACAAGCTGGAGTGGGCTGATCGGCTGGTCCAGCGCTTCGATGAGCTTCCCTTGCAGCGCCTGCAACCCACGGAGCAAGGTATTCCGTTCGGTGGATGGCAGAAGGCTGGTGAGAGCATACTGCCGGGAGGTCTGGATGTAGCTTTGGAGTCGCATCGCTTGCTCGCGGGTCAGGATGAATGGTGGCGCTGTGCTCATCATGGGGTCGTCCTCCTCCCATAGGCTGCGTGAAAGACATAGGAGCAGCGGTTCTGTTCCCATTCCTCAGCCGCTGCCTGTACCATCGCGTCGAACACCTCTGGCGACGTATTCGAGCGCGGGCAGTACGAGTCCTTGATCGCGTTATACCCGTAGAGCACATCGGTCTTCATCATCTGGCCGGTACTTCCTGCCCACACGCCCAGCGGAACAGGTATCTCCTGCGTCTCAATATCGCTGCATCCGGCTTGCTTGAGCAGATCGCCCAGATGCCGCAGTACTTCCATCTCAAAGCCCAGTATCTTACTGATATCCGTCATCCAGGTGAGCAATCGCTTGGTAGCAGGCCCGGCATTCTGGATGACATCGCCAATCTCCAGCAGTTCGATCCAACCACCGACGCGGGTGACGCGCACAAGCTCGTGTATGACCCTCGGCCACTGCAACGCCGGGATAGCTGCCACGAGCAGGCGTTGGTGGGTGTAGGTGAACTGCTGGTCGGGAAAAGGCAAGCCTTGCAGGATATTGGCCTGGACAAACAGGCAGGTGGAGGGCAACGGACGCGGTAGTGATGAGAGCGCCACATCCACGCCGAGAATATGGGCCTGGGGAAAGAGATGGCTCATCTCGACCGCCCAGATGCCGGTGCCGGTGCCCACATCCAGAATCGTCTGAGCGCTCGTGGGAGTCAGCGGCGCGAGGTAATGGTTGCTGAGCGTCTTATACAACACGTGGTGCTGGTAATTTAAGCGTTGATCCTCCCGCGGGTCTTTCGGTAGGAGATAAGGGACGTCGGGGACATATGTACGGTGCTCGGTAAGCTGGGGCGTGGGAGTTCGCGGCTCCCACGGCTTGACGTCGGGCGTCTTCTTGCGACGCCTCCAGAGGGTGAATGGCATCTCTCCGTCCTTTCTATGCTTTAGGGGTCGGCATCCAGGGAGACATCTTGAGGGAGCCAGGGGTGCATGACTTGTGTCGGATGGAAGCATCGCTGGGGCGATAGAGACCGCCGCATCCCTGGCAGTGCAGAGGCGTCGCTTCCTGCAAGCGTTGTGCGATGGACGCGTTGGTCGAACTGGCCAGCAGGCCAGGCATACGTGCCTGAAGGCGCGCTGGCTGGGCCTGCGCCAGCGCCACCGAGGCTTATGCTCACTGTCATTGTTTGGATCAAACGGGCGTATCACCATACCCTATCCTTTCTTGGAAAATCAAGAGCAGCAGGGCATCTGGAACCTCTCCCTGTAACTCCTCCCATTGGGCCTCGCTGTGGGAGAGCGCACTGAGGGCCGCGAATGCCAGGAGGCAGCTCAGAGCGATTGCGCCAATGACATACCACCAGGTTCCATTCGGCATGAGGCCCGGAATGGATGAGTTCATCATGGTGAATACAATGGACGCCAGGCATAACACCGAACCAGTCACTGCGCAGAGAACCATCAGAGGCAGCAACAGGGGCAGAGGTGACGATCCCCCCGGACGCCGGATACATGCGGGCCAGGTGCGCCATGACGAACGAGCAAGGAATGAAGAACGTCAGGCCGCAAATGCCCCAGTACAGAAAGCCGGAGACGCCGCCGATCGCAATGGGGGTGATGTTCGTCACCCAGAAGACATTGAACAGGAAGAGTGCAATCAGATCCCCGGTGCCAAGAACCGGGGGCAAAAGGTGCGGAAGAGCTCGTTCTGAAGGCAATTCCCCCTGTGCTGATGCCAACTGCTCCGATCCAGGCGATGGTGGTGCGAACATATTGCTTCTTTCTTTCACTATTGCGTGTGATTGATGGGTCAACATGCAAGGGCAACAAGAGTGCATGCTCTCTGCTCTCTTGTGGGAGAGAACCAGAGCCTCTCGGCGTGCCCATGCCAGATCTCAGAACCTGGGAGCCATCTGGGAAGGGGCTGCCTCAGTGATTCCCGCCAGCGTGTGGCTCGTTCTTCCATGGCCTTCTAGAGAACTGCTGGCCTGTGGACACATAGCGCAACGTGTGCTGGACGATTTCCTCGCCTCGAAACGGCTTGGTGAGATAACCGTTTGCGCCCGCTAACCGCCCTTTCAGGCGATCGAGCACGCCGTCGCGCCCTGAAAGCATCAGAATGGGAACGGCTGCCAGGTGGGGGCGGCGGTGGAAGAGGCGAGCGACATCGTACCCATCCATGCGGGGCAGGCAGACGTCCAGATAGATCAGGGAAGAAATCACGGCTGCATGGTGCTGGAACCATTGGAGGGCTTCCACGCCATCAGCAAAGGTGTGAAGAGCAAGTCCATAGCGCCGATGGGTGGTCTCCATGATGGTTCTGACCGTGATCGAGTCATCGATGGCCACAATGAGTGGGACAGGCTGCAAAGCTTCCCCCTCGCCTGGAGAAACTGGACCGGGGTCTCGAGAACCGACAGGACCTGCCTGCTCTGAGGGAGAGCGTGGAGGCAGAGCGCGGTTCTGTGGTAGAAGAATCGAGGGCACGTTTCCTTGATGAGCTGAATGGGTGAGGCCCACTGGCCATCGTTGCGGTGACAATCGGTCAATCATCATCCAATCTTCCTCTCAATACAATAGATACATTCACTGATCGGTGAACCAGAGGACACACAGCCTGGATGCACACGCACAGAGGATGCGATCAGGAGGATGTGCCCTCAATATTCTTGTATGCTGAGAACGCGCCGCACGTCAGCCGGCAGCACCAGCTGTGGGTAGGCTGCGTGTCTGGCGCGCTTTTGCTCTTTTCCTCGGAGCAGCACCACAGAGAGCATAGCAAGAGGGCTTCCGTGTGGACGCTTTTGTGCCCCGCCTGTTCTTCTGAACATGCTGGTGAAAAGCTTTTCCCGGTTGTTCTTTCTTGTACCTGTGCCTTCCTGGTGCTTGCGCAGGGGAAACGATGGGAAGGAGAATCATTGCGCCGGGAAATCCCTTCTTTTTGAATGAAGAGCAGGGAAGTGGGGCAAGAGAGCAGGTGAATGGGAAGAACGACAGCGGGTCAAATAGACCTGTGGAGGTCGGAAAACCCTACCAGTTGAAGTTGGCCACACACAACACAGAACAAGAAGACGAGGCCCGTGCGCTCTAAGGAGGCCAGCACTTCAGGAGCGGTGCTCGCCGCAATTTGCAAAGGGAGGCCACAGCGAAGGCAGTTCAGACCGATGGCGACCCTTTCCTCGTCTATGGGTGGACTCGTCTAGCAGCTTGTCGGAGAGAATGAGGTAGCGGTCACGCCAGTCGCTCTGACAGCGCACGCATCCTTCATAAACATGGGCAGGAGCGACTTAATGGAGCTTATTCCCCGGCAGAACATGGTCGGTTCTGCCGTGCGGTTCGGGCTGGAAGGATGCCGTTGCCCCTATTCTACACCCATGATAAGGTATAGAGACGCTTGAGATTGAAAGCCAAACAGACCAGACACCACTCGCCAGCCGCCGCAGTGGTCCCTCGCAACGAAAACTGGCGGAAACCCAGCACCTCCTTGATGATCCCGATCACCGGTTCGACAGTGCATTTGCGTGCTCCGTAGATCGCTTTGCCTACGGCGGTCTTGAGTTTGTACGCCATTTTCACTTGGAGGCTCGCGTCCTCATCTGGAGGATCGAGTAAGGGAGCAAAACGCTGCTGCCAGCTCGGATGATGGGGATCACGGCCTGTCGCGATGTATGGTTCAATGCCGCGCTTGGCACACGCGGCCAGTGTTGCAGGGCCAAAGTAGCCAGCATCCAGCGCCGCTGCCTCAGGAGTGCCAATCTCCGCAGGAATAGCCGCCAGCGTGGGTTCGGCCTCTTGGCTATCGTTGGGGTGATTGGAAAGGGCACATCCGACAATGAGCAAACTCTCCTGATCAACCGCTACCTGCGCGTTGTAATCCTGCTCAAAGCCCGCATGCGTCGCGCTTTTCATGATGCGCGACTGCGGGTCGGTGAAATTGTACTGGTCGCCATCGCGTGGTCCGGTCGTTGGCGGATTCGGAGGACGACCACCAGGGCGACGTCCCGTCGTTCGCTCTCGTTCCTTGCGTTGCTCCAACTTAGCCTCATACTCCGCCTGCTCGACTGCATCCCGCTCCTTGGCACGGGCTTCCAATACCGCTTTGGCCTCCGCCAGTCGCACCAGGCGATCCTGTCGCTGTGCGATCTCTTTGCTCACCACCAGCCCGTCAGGCACCTCTGGCTGCTCACTCTGTTCACTGAGAGCAAATAACTCCTCAACCTCCTTTTGCAGCTGGCTCTCCAACTCGAGCAAGCGCTTGTAGCTAACCGCTTTACGCTTTGAGGCATCGGCATGCACCTTGGTCCCATCCAGGCTAATCGTGCCGAGCTTCAGGATGCCCGCCTCCTGTGCGAGCAAGAGCACCTGGACGAAGAGATCCTTCAGTTCGGGTAGGAACGCGCGTCGAAATGCGGCCAGCGTATCATGGTCGGGATGCACGTTGCCTGCAATGAAGCGGAATGCCACTGACTCATATGTAGCGCGCTCGATCTTCCGCGAACTGAACACCCCGGTGGCATAGCCATACAGCAACAAGCCCAGCAGCATTTCGGGGGCGTAGGGTTCCCCACCGCGCGACCCATACTTGGCATACAGCACTGAGAGATCAAGTTGGGCCACGCTGTCCACCACGAAGCGGGCCAAATGGTTGGGTGGCAGACAGTCGCCCAATCGCACCGTCAGATCGAGTACCCGGTCGTAGTCCACCTTTTTGAATTTTCTACTCATATTCTCACTCAAAACAGGATACATGTAAAATTCTCTCAGAAGCGAGATCCTCGTGATAGAAATTTTGCACGTATCCTGGGCTTACCTCTTTTTATGCTTTGGCGTGCCAGAACGCTGTTTGCTCTCCTGATAGCTCGTTTGCTTGCCGTTCGTGGCTTTGACGCCATTCAGGTGAGTCCGCACTGAAGGCCACATGCGATCTGTCGGAAAATTCATCGAGCGCCAGGTAGGGAGTCGTTTTGGGGGCGGGACGCAGCAGTGCGATGAGCATCCCGAGCATCAGCTTGAATTGGGTCGCCAGGCTCTTTTTGGCTCCCGGCATCGTGGCCGCATAGCGCCTCGCGATGGTCTCAAAATCCTCCGCCTCTCTCCCGGTGATGCGGCGAACCACATCCGTCGGCGCATTCACGCCAAACGCATTCTTCTGGTAATCGATCGCGTATTGCTCCATGATGGCCAGGCTGTGCATAGGTATACGGCCTCGCAAGATCTTCGATGTCATCCCTATCGGCGCATTGCGGTACGTAATCTTCCTGCCAAGGACCTTGCCGAGGATGGCCGCGAGGTCCTCCGGAGAGAGCAGTTCGGGGCCTGTGGGCCGATACGTCTTTCCGGCGTGTCCTTCTGGCCGCGCGAGAATTTCCGCTACCACCCGAGCTATATCTTCGTTGGAAGGTGGCGCGTTCTTGCCTGAGCCATAGGGCAAGGACAACAGCCCAAATTGCGCGGCGAACGGTAAGCCTTGCAAATCGTTGTCCGCGAAATATCCAACATTGATGGTGGTCACGGCAGTTCCCGGTAACAACGCAAACAACCGGTCCGCCAGCCAGATCTCGCGCGTTTGGATGGCCGGGTGATTGGGATTGGACAGCCACTGGCTCATAACAACAACGGCTTCCAGATGGTGCTCTGCCGCGACCGCCGTAAAGATGGCAGCCGCTTTGAGATACCCTGCCGCGTTGGGAAAACAGACGAAGGCACGCTGAGCCCCTGCCATCGCGGTTCTCATATCGGTGATATCCGTGAGCGAGCCGACGACGATATCCGCGCCTTTTGCCTTGAGGCGTTCGCTGCGCTGATCGGCGCGGTGCACAAAGGCGGTGACAGGAAAGCCTTGGTCCAGCAGTTGAAGTGCAACGGGCATGCCCGTTTTTCCGGTGGCGGTCAGCACCAGAATTCTTGGTTTGTTCATGATGGTTTGTCCCTCTTGGATATATATGCAAAATTACATTCCCGCAGTTGAAATGTGCCCAAAAGTGTGGGAGGGGGTCTTCATAAGGACGAACGCATGTCCTTAGTATATAACAACCGCACTACCTGAGAGGGGCAGGCGGCACGACGACATCAACCAGCCCCGTTGCTATGTCATAGACAAGCCCAGAAACAAGCCAGCCACCAGGCAGGGCAGGGTTCGCTCTGAGCGCGGCCACATCGACAGCAACTGAGGTTCGAGGATCGGTAACGGCTTTGGCTTCAAGTTCCCCTTTGCCGATGCCAAAGTAGCCAGCCAACATATCGGGTTTCTCTTCGAGGCGAGTCATTCCACAGTCCGTGTGATGAAGAACGATAAGGTGAAATCCGTCTCCGGGATTTGCTCCTTGAACCTGGGCGATCGTCTGGAGCATCCCCATCGTCTGCAACGTTGCTGGAGTGATTCGACCCCCGATGTTGCGTATCACAATAGCCTCCCCAGGATCAAGGCCCAGCAGGTGAGCTGGATCAACACGCGGATCGACGCAGCCAATAACCATTGTCCTCAATGTCGGCATCATGGTTAAGCCCGCGACGAAACGATGCGCGGCGAAGTCGGAGTTGCGTTTTGTCAAAGTGTCAAGAGTGGTCATGGTATTTCTCCTGGATAAGAGTTTTGAGTGAACACTGTCAACGTTTGTGCTCTCGTGATCGCTTCAACGACCACATTTACAGTGTACTGTTTGACGTAACGTCAAAGTCAAGCCCCAATTTTTCGTCGATCCTGCTCACTGGTAATTGAATCTCGATCACTGCTTCGTCCTCTTCGCTCGTGAGCGGGAGTTGCATGAGGATTTCCCGTCCTGCCCCACTCATCTGCCACCCCTTCTGCTCAATCCAGGTACCAAGCTCGCCATACCCGCTATGAGTATCATTCACCTGCCCTACATGAGCAAGCGTTGCCACCGTGTCGAGAGCGGGCAATTCGCGCAAGGTCAGCATGCGTTCCTCGGAAAGCCTGACCGACTTCGGTGCTTTTCCGGTGAGCAGGTAGCCGATTTCGACATCGAGTGCTTCGGGATCATACACCGGAGAATGAACGACAATGGCAATATTGCCAAGACTGCTATGCCCCACGACCCGCGGAACGACGGTGTAGATGTGCTTGACGAGACGCTGTATCGCACTCATACCGGGCAGTACTTCGCGTAGCGCGAGGTATTGCTGTGCCGGAACTGATTTGAGGACCACATCAGGTTCCTGTACCTGCCCAAGCGTGTCGATCTGTTGCAACCGTGTCTCTACCACACGCAACCGTGCCATCTCTTCCTGGACCGATTGCTCGATCTGGGCTTTGCGCAGGGCCAGCATTCCCCGAATTTCGGAGGGTGTGGTGTCTTGTTCGAGCAATCGGGCGATTTGTTCCAGCGATAATCCGAGTTCTTTCAAGACCAGAATGCGATTCAGGCGGGGCAGTTGCCGCGCGCTATAGTAGCGATATCCCGTTTCCGGGTCAATAGACTCGGGAATGAGGAGACCGATCTCATCGTAATACCGCAGGAGACGGCCTGAGACCTGGGCGATTTTGGAGAATTCGCCGATACGAAACATGTCAATTCCTCCTTGGAAAGTCCTCTCCAGGGAGTATATAGTTTGACGCTACGGCAATGTCAAGAGCGTTTGTCCTTCTTCTGTTTTGCTGTGTTTCTCATGATGAGAAAGATCGTTCTCCTTTGAGCAGTTTCAGTTGCTCTTTGACATGGGCACTGCTGAGCCTTCCGTAGAACGCACCGTGGTTTGAAGAGCAGGAGTCCCTTTCATCGTCACATGCCCTAAGTAAGAGGTAAGCCCAGAATACGTGCAAAAATCGTATCTTAATGAAACTATGCACCAGTTTTCAGCTCTCCAGTATACCATCATAGACGAGGGGCATCTGCTTCTCTCCGACAAACTGCTAGGAGCCAGCGCGTTCTTGTGACGCAGACCTCGCAGATCGAGCTTTCTGGGGAGACTTCTTTCCCAAATCCGTCCTCCTTGAGGCCGCCAGTTCGGGTTCACAGATGCAGCTCTCCCTTCTCTGCCACGCCCCTGCTCTCTGGTTGTCTTCACGACGGGAGCATTCCTCTGTTTTCCCTCCGCCCCCACTGCTTCCCTTGTCCGGCAAGTATCATTTCGTCGTTGAAAAACAGTTCTGGGGAAAGTGTACGAAAAGCAAGCCTTATGACTTCTTTTTGGAAGATTTGAACATGGGCGCAGATGCCTGGATGATGCTTTCGATTCCCCGCGTTTCGATGGTCCGATGCCTGAATGGCGCTTTGCATGATGGTTTTGCCGCCGCAAAGAGAAAAAGATACCCGTATTCTCTGCTTTTCCCTTTTTTCTCTGTCCACTTCTAGAGCTAAATTGGCTCTCCATCTGCTATACTTACTTTCGAGAAAGGCGGAAAACAACGCCGTCCTCTGAGCTAGACTTTATCCATATTACGCAATCCATATTACGCAGCAAAAGCGAGCGTTGCGGTCAAACGCTCAAACAGTGCTCGTGGAATTTCCACCATATCGGGTTTTGCAGGCGACATGCAAAAAAGGGTGACGGGCCAAAGCTGTTGACGAACGAACGCGAGCGTATCGGCGAAGGTGGGGAGAGCTTTGGTATACCAGGCGGATTGACGTACTGGCAAAGGCTTGCTGTCAAGCAAGATCTGAGCGAACAGTGCTATCAGGGAGAAGAGTCCTAAGAGCGCTGGGGTTGTACGCAAGATCGCCAGATCAGACCATTGTCGTTGCGTTTCCACGCCCAAATGCGTCCGCACCTCATGGAAGGTCAGCTCCACCTGCCACCGCAAGACAAACCACTCGATGATTTGGGTGGGGCTGATCGCCTGATCGGTGCAGAGCAGTGCCTGAGGAGAAAAATGGGACAGCGGATCACGGAGCAAAACCCAACGGATGGGAACGGGCGGCAAGCCGTTGTGATACCAAATGGCCGTGCCGCTTGCCACTTCCACCAAGCGTTGCTGCCCGCCATACCAGGCCACCGTGAGTCCCTCCCAGCTCGTCTTGGGATCAGCCAGTCTGACTTGCAGTGTCGGTTGGCGAGCACCTTTCTTGCGCGGACGCCCGTTGGTCCCGGGTTTACGAACAGGAGCAGGGTCGTATAAGGCGGCATCCAGCCGCAAACGCGTGATCACCGTGACTGGTACGAGCAGACCAGCCGCACAAGCCAGCAATTCTAAGACCGCGTAACTGCTATCGGCGACGACGACCAGATACCGATCAGGCAGCCAGCGGCGGAGTTGGCAGATCATTTGCCTCCCCCAATCCGTGATCTTCTTGTGTCGCCGCCCACGCTGCTCATAGTAGCGTTCAGAGGGAGCAAGCACACTAAGAAACGGCAAAGCCCAGACTCGCCGGGCCCAAGGAATCGGCGCAAGCAGCAGCATCGAAACCCAACGCAGACCGCTCGTTTTGACAAAAAACTCTTTACTCGAACGCACTGGATCGCGATAGATCCCTTTCGCGGCGATTTTTGCTCCTCGACGCCGTTCAATGGTCTCATCAAGGCCAACGATAATTGGGGCGTCGCCAGGCACAAAAGTCTGCACTAACAGATGCAATAAGATGCGGCTGAGTGCTCGACTCGACCATCTGGCTCGATTGAGCACTCGGTGATAGTTTTGAAACTGCTGTTCCTGGCTCTGTCCCATCACGCGTAAAATCGCCGTCACTGTTCGTTCTCCTGGGGCCAGGATGGCTCCGATGAGGTGCACTTTGGCCCATTCCCACACGCGTTCGCTGAAGACCTCTTCAAACTGACGTAACACTTGTATAATCTTCTTTGGCAGATCCATCTTCTCTCGTCCTTTTTTGTCAGAAAAGTTTGAGTGAAGATTACTCTGCCTTGCTTTCTTTGTCCAGCGAATGGATAAAGTCTAGCTGAGAGTCAGTCTGGAAACAATGAGACCGATGAAGCAGGGAGCAACGATACGATGGAGAATGTTCTATGAGTGGATCATCAACCCGCCTCGCATGTGCTCACGACGGGGAACCGTGTGCCTTCCTCTCCGTTTGCACCTTTGGCCGCTTCCAGATCGAGTGGGTTGATCCGGCCACCGGGGAGAGAACACCGCTGCCCGCCGAACGGATGCAGGGACAGAACGCGGGGACCGC
>Ga0070740_10005868_pt1 | contig 11118 bp, 3 predicted proteins | sample Coa_R2_FD_67286 | JGI IMG/M metagenome (GOLD analysis project Ga0070740, IMG submission 67286) | Surface soil microbial communities from Centralia Pennsylvania, which are recovering from an underground coalmine fire - Coalmine... | ecosystem: Environmental > Terrestrial > Soil > Unclassified ...
TACGCGGTGGCGTCGCACGATGCGGCGAAGAACGGCGTGTTCGCGGTGAACGTGGGGACGGACGGCGCGCCGGCGGCGGTGCTCGACGGCAAGGGCAAATACCAGAAGCTGACCTGGGACGAGGGCCAGACCGAGATGGTGTTCCTGAGCGATCGCGACGACGCGGGCGCGAAGCTGCCGAAGCAGAAGCTGTATCTGTGGAAGCGCGCGGGCGCGGCGGTGGAGCTGGCATCGGCGGACGCGGGGCTCAAGCCGGGGTTTGCGATCAGCGAGAAGGGGGCGCTGGCGATTTCGAAAGACGGGACGCGGGTGACGTTCGGGGTGGCGCGTCCGCAGCCGGAGACGAAGGCCGACGATACGCCGGCGGACGAGAAGGCGGTGGTGGACCTGTGGTCGTACACCGACGATTACATCCAGCCCATTCAGAAGGTGCGGGCCGCGCGCGACCGCGACCGCACCTTCACGGCGGTCTACCTGATTCCGGAGAAAAAGACCGTGCAGCTCGGCGACGAATCGATGGAGCAGGTGACGGCGACGGACAATCCGCAGTGGCTGCTCGGCAGCGACGACCGCGCCTACCGGCGGGCATTCGACTATGACGACCGGTTTGCGGACGCGTATGTGATCGACGCGGGGACCGGGGCGCGCACGCTGGTGGCGAAGAAGCATCGCGGCGCGGTGACGGCCTCGCCGGACGGCAAGTATCTGCTGGCGTTCGACGGCAGGAACTGGAGCAGCATCTCGGTCCCGGACGGTAAGGCCGTGAATTTGACGGCGGCGCTGCCGGTGCGGTTCTACAACGAGGAGGACGATCACCCGAGCACGCCGCCGGCGTACGGATCGGCGGGATGGACGAAAGATGGCGCGGCGGTGCTGCTGTACGACCGGAACGACGTCTGGCGCGTGGCGCCGGACGGGTCGGGCGCGCGCAACATCACGGCGGGGTACGGACGGGCGCACGGGCTGCAATTGCGCTATGTGCGGACGGAGGCCGATCCGCGGGAGCGGTGGATCGATCCGGCAAAACCGTTGCTGCTCGAAGCAACGAACCTGAAGACGTGGGATACGGGATTCTTCCGGGGGTCGGTCGAAGGCGGCGAACCGCGGCAGTTGACGATGGGGGCGAAGAGCTACAGCGCGCCGGTGAAGGCCAAAGACGCGGACGTGTACCTGCTGACGGAGCAGACGTTCAACGAATTTCCGGACCTGGTGGTGACGGACGGGACGTTCAAAGAGATGCGCAAGGTGAGCGACGCCAATCCGCAGAAGGCGGGGCTGCTGTGGGGGACGGCGGAGCTGATTCCCTTCAACAACACGGACGGCGTGCACTTGCAGGCGGCGCTGTACAAGCCGGAGAATTTCGATCCGCACCGGAAATATCCGATGATGGTGTATCTCTACGAGAGGCTGACGCAGAACGTCCACCATTTCGTGAACCCTGCGCCGGGCACGAGCATCAACATCAGCTTCTATGTCTCGCGCGGGTATCTGGTGCTGACGCCGGATATCGTGTACACGGTCGGGTATCCGGGGCAGAGCGCGCTGAAATGCGTGCTGCCGGCGGTCCAGGCCGTGGTGGACAAGGGGTTCGTGGACGAGCATGCGATCGGGATCCAGGGGCATAGCTGGGGCGGCTACCAGATCGCGTACATGGTGACGCAGACGAACCGGTTCCGCGCGGCGGCGGCGGGTGCGCCGGTGGTGAACATGGTGGCGGCGTACGACGGCATCCGCTGGGGCACGGGGCTGCCGCGGCAGTTCCAGTATGAGCGGACGCAGAGCCGGATCGGCGGGTCGGTGTGGGAATACCCGACGCGGTTCATCGAGAACTCGCCGATTTTCTGGATGGACAAGGTGCAGACGCCGGTGATGATTCTGCAGAACGACGGCGACGATGCGGTGCCGTGGTACCAGGGGATCGAGTTCTTCCTGGCGCTGCGGCGGCTCGGAAAGCAGGCGTGGCTGTTCAATTACAACGGGCAGCCGCACGGGCTGCGGAACCGCGCGGACCAGAAGGATTACACGATCCGGCTGCAACAATATTTCGACCATTTCCTGAAGGGCGCGCCGGCGCCGGAGTGGCTGGAGAAGGGCGTGCCGTATCTGGAGCGGGAGAAGACGGCGCTGGCGGAGATGGGCGGGGAGTAGCGTGGGTTGCCCTTCACCGCGGAGACGCAAAGGGCGCGGAGAGCTGCGAAAGGCCAATTAACCGCCGAGGCGCCGAGACGCCGAGGAAACGCGGTTACGAGGGCGCGGGGTCAGAGGCTTCGCACGGTCACCATTTTTTGGGGAAGAGGTGGTGTTTTTTTAGCGATTCTTTGAAGTCGGGCCAGAACTCGGGGTAGAGGTTGATCAGGCCTCCGGAAACCAGGCTGACGGCATAGCGGATTTCGAGGTCGGGACTGGTGCGGCTGGAGGATGGATAGTAGAGCGTCGAGACACCCATGCTGAGCGCGGTTCCGGTGAAATTGGCCAGGTTGGGGGTGAGGTGGCCGGAATCGGTGCGGGTGATGAAGGCGCGGCCGATGGCATAGCGGGCGCGCCGCCATACGCCGCCATACGACGTGCCGCGGCGGACGTAGCGGGTCTGCTCGCGGAACACCGAGGCCATGGCGAAATCCACGAAGAAATTCTGGGTGACGACGTCGGTGGTGCAGGCGCCGAAGCGCTTGGCGAAGGCGCCGGCTCCGGTGCCGTAAGACGGGACGGAGTTGGTGGCCTGGGACCAGCTTGCGTTGAAGAGGCCGGCGACGGGGGTCTTGATGTCGAAGGTTTCCTGCGTGAAAAAGCGCCATTTCGCGGCGGTGGTGAGGTCGGGGGGCGGGTAGGCGGCTGGGGTGGATTGGGCGCGGCCGGGGACCGAGTGTGCGAGGACGATCAGGAGGACGGCCGCGCGCGGGGACATCGCCCGGAAGGGTGCAATTGAGGGCGCAGTGTGCGGGGGCGGGCTCGAGCGCCCGGCGGCGTTACATCGCTCTCTATGTCCCGGGGGTCGAGATATGTTGACTGGAAACCAGAGGCGTGGCAGAATCCGAAGGTACTATCTCACACAACTCGTGACACCTGGAGCACAATGCCGCGACCTAGCCACATATTACTCGGCCTATTGCTGTCGGCCAGCCAGGCCTTCGCACAGACAGGCGCCTACCCTTACATTCTGAAAACGTTTGCCGGGGCATTCCCGCTCGGCGATGGAGGGCCGGCGACGGCGGCTCTCCTCTTCTACCCATCGGCGGCCATACCGGACGCGGCGGGAAACCTGTACATCCTGGACAGCGATAATTATCGGGTCCGCAAGGTCACCGCAGACGGGAAGATCGCGACTTACGCGACGTTCTCGGGCAGCAGTTGGGACATGGCGATGGCGGCGGATGGGACGCTCTATATCGGAGCGCTCGGCGGAATCGCGAGGATTCGCCCTCGGGCGCGCAAGCTTTCGTGGCCGGGACGGGATTCCAGGTTACAGCGGCGACGGCGGACCGGCGATCAGCGCGCAGGTAGGAGAGGTGTATGGTGTGACGCTGGACGCGGCGGGGAACATCTACTTCACTGACGCGGGGGTGGGCGGCAGCCGAGTGCGCGAGGTAACGACGGACGGAAAGATCCGGACTCTGGCGGGTATGGGGATCGCGGGCTACAACGGCGACAATCAACCGGCTACCAGTGCGGCGCTGGACGCGCCGAGCGGAGTCGCGGTGGACAACTCGGGCAATATCTATGTCGCCGACGCGAATAACTGCCGGGTGCGGAGATTCACGATCGGGGGCAATATCACGACTGTGGTGGGAACGGGAAACTGCGGGATGCCGGTAAACGGGCCGGCGACGTTGACGCCGATCGGGTGGCCGATCGGAATTTCGCTCGACTCAGCGGGCAATCTGTACGTCGTAGACAGTCTTTACAACTCGCTACTGAAGGTCACGCCGGGCGGAACGCTGATACGGGTAGCTGGCGATTTGCAGGAGTTCGGAGCTCCGGGCGACGGCCCGGCAACCAGCGCCAGCCTGGATCAACTGTACAACGTCGCCGCGGACCGGGCGGGGAACGTGTTTCTGGTACAGCAGAATCATCAGGTCCGGAAATTGACGCCGGACGGCAACCTGACGACGGTGGCGGGGAGGCTCCATTTCGCGGGGGATGGGGGCGCGGCAACCGCGGCGCTGCTGAATCTCCCGAACGAGATTCTGCCGGACGCCGGCGGCGACGTGTATATCTATGATGGGCCAAACTACCGCATCCGCAAAGTGACACCGGATGGGACGATCAACACTTGGGGCGGCAATGGGATTCCAGGGTATCCGCCGTCCAACGGGAGCCCGATCGCCGGCGCGAATCTGCCTTACGCCTACGCGATGACATGGGATGCGAGTGGAAACATGTACCTGGGGACGGAAAACCAGGTCCTGAAACTGACGCCGGATGCAAAGGTATTCGTCATTGCGGGAAACGGCAACGACGGCGATTCGGGTGACGGAGGGCCGGCCACGGCGGCGACCATCGGGGTGGCGAGCGGGATTGCGGTGGACGCGAGTGGAAACATCTACGTCGCGGACGCGCTTGCGAACCGAGTGAGGGTGGTTGCGGCGAACACCGGGATTATCACGGCGTTCGCCGGCACGGGCGCGCGGGGCAGCGGGGGTGACGGAGGTCTGGCGACGGCCGCTCAGATCAGTATCACGCCGCCGGAAATCGTGCAGCAGACGCCGCTGGCGGTGGACGGTCAGGGGAATGTTTACATCGGCGACGCCAACAATGGGCGCGTCCGAATGGTGAGTCCGCAGGACGTGATCAGCACTGTGGTCGGGAACGGCAAATTCGGAATTCCGGCGGACGGCTCCAAGGCCACTGCAGCACCGTTTTGCGACGCGGCGAGCATGGCGGTGGATCGCGCGGGGGCATTGTACGTGGCGTGCCGGACATTCCAGCAGATTTACGCGGTATCCGGCGGGACGATCCGCCGCATTACCGGCAACTATAAGGGGCCGTTCACGGACGGCAGCCCGGCGTTGGGATTGGCATTCCAAGCCGAGGGCCTGAAGGTCGACAGCAACGGCGACCTCTATGCAGCCGATCCGTGGAACAACGCCGTTCGGAAGCTGATTTTGAATTCGCCGGTTTCATTCAGCATGGTAGACGGCAACAATCAGACCGCGCCGGCGGGCCAGACCCTAGCCAAGGCGCTCAAAGTACAGATTATCGGCCGCGCCGGCGTGGGACTGACGGGTGCGACGGTCAATTTCACCGTCACCTCCGGCTCGGCCACACTCAGTGCAGCCAGCACGCAGACGGACGGCAGCGGCACGGCCGGGGTATCGGTCACCCTGCCGGCGAGCGCGGGAACGGTAATGATTACGGCAACAGCTCCCGGAACCGGCATGGCTGCGTTGCAGTTCACGGAAACGGCGACAACGCCGCCCCCCACGTGCACGGTGCCGCAGCCGGTGGTAACGTCGGCGAATACGGCGGGGGATTTTGGCGGCTCGGCGGTCTTCGCGCCGGGATCGTGGCTGGAGATCAAGGGGAGCAGCCTGGCGCAAAGCACGCGGCCGTGGAGCGGCGGCGACTTCGACGGAACGAATGCGCCCACGGCGCTCGACGGCGTGAGCGTGACGATCAACGGCAAGAGCGCATTTGTGGCGTATATCAGCCCGAATCAGATCAACGTACAAGCGCCGGCGGATACGGCGGCCGGTGCCGTGCCCCTGGTGGTCACGAGCGCCGCGTGCGCGAGCGCGCCGTTGATGGTACAGGAGGCGCCGGTTGCGCCGGGCGTGCTTGCGCCATCGAGCTTCAGCAGCGGCGGGACCCAATACCTGGTGGCAACATTGCCGGATGGCAGCTTCGTGGGCAATCCCGGGCTGATCTCTGGTGTCCCGTTCCGCCCGGCGGCGCCTGGAGACAGCATCACGGCATACGGGATCGGTTTCGGCGCCACCACACCCGCCGTGGCGCCGGGAACGATCACGGGCACAGCAAACAGCATCGCCGGCCTGACGGTGTTGTTCGGCTCCACGCCTGCGACGGTAACGTATGCCGGATTGGCGCCGGGCGTGGTGGGACTCTATCAATTCAACATTGTGGTTCCGGAATTGGCGGATGGCGACTACCCGATCACGTTTCAGGAGGGCGCGACGAAGGTGGGACAGGCGGTTTACCTGACGGTGCATCGTTAGGGCCGCTCGGTTTCACATTCCATTCACTTCCCTGCCCGGAGTAGCTCGGCAGCGGGCACCGGCTGCCAGCCCGCGCGCTGCCGGAGCCGCTTGCGGCTAATCGTTGTATGTCGAATTCACGGTAACGGCTACCGCGCCGAATGCGGACCCGTAGGCCAGGCCGCTCGCCGAAAACGGTGTGAATGCCGTCGTATTCTCCAGGCTGGTGCTTCCCGATCCTGCCGGCATTCCGAGCAAGACATACGAGGGCACTGTGAACTGTCCCGCGGACACCGGCGCGATACAGGTGTAACTACCGTTTGCGCCTGCGCCCGATGAGGAGGTGCCGCCGATGATGACGTAAGTCCCCGGTGCGCCGCCGCTCCAGGTCAGGTTCAGCCCTTGCGCGCGATTCACCGTGCCCACCGCGTTCTGGTTGGTCCAGGTGAGCAGTGCGCCGGGAAAAGCCACCTGGGCCGTGAAGGAGCCGACCTGGCTTCCGCCCGAGCCTTTGAACGTGAACGTTCCACCGGATGAAGGAATTGCGCCGGCCCCAAGCTGCGCGTAATAGGTCCCCGGCGCATTCGGCATCCCGGCGAGCGGCGTCTGCGTTCCGCCCGGGCCTGTCAATGCGATCGTTCCGGCATCGAGTCCGGTGGAAGTGGCGGAACCAAGGTTTATGCCGCTCTCATTGAGCACGCAACCGCCGACGGAGACCGTTCCCCCTTCCGAATAGCTGAACCCCGTATCCCGCGAAAAGCCGGCGAGGGCGACATTCGTCGTCTGCATCGTGCCGGTCGAATCGGGCGCGGTGGATTGAATCACCATGAGAGAGCCGGTGTTTACGGGGCCGGAGCTGCTTGCGGCGGAGGAAATCTTCGTTCCGTCGATTCCGAACTGGTCGTCCGAACAAACCCCGCCGGAAGCGGCGATCGGCAGGGTCACGATGTTGCTTACGACATTTCCGATGACGCCAGCGACCGGAACATAGCAACCGGACGGTACTCCGCTCGGAATGGTCGCGACGATCTCGTTCACTCCCGGGTAAACCGATGCGCCCTGGTACAGAACATTGGCCGCCACGCCGCCGATGTAGAGTTTGAGCGGCACGTTCAGAGCATGCGGAGTGGAGGTGTAGCTGGTATCGCTATCCGCCGGGTCGGCGCCCAGGCCGGTGCCCCACAACACGATGGTCTGGCCGGGCTTGCCCGAATGCGTGTAGTCCAGCAGGGCATAGGTTACCGCGTCCTGCGCAATTCCCGATCCGTTATAGGAGTTGAATCCGAGCGCATTCGCAACCACGTTAATGGTCGCGGGCGTGCTGGCGACGCCATTGTGGGTGACCGTAATGGTTCCGGAACCGACCGGCGTTTTGGCGGGAAGCACCGCCGCGATCTGCGTGGGGCTGGTGTAGTAGATCGGCGGATTGGTGGTCACCCCGTTGACGGTAACCGAGATGCTCGTGCCGTTGAGCGTGAGCGGCAGACCCTTGGTGGTGTCCTGGAGAACGGGCGTGCCCGGGTCCGCGAGCCCGGTCCCCTGGATGATGAACAGGGTGCTGGGTGCGATGCCGGAGTTCGGGAAGCCGTCCGGGATCTGGCTCGAGTTATTCATCACGGCCAGGATCAGCGGCGCGTAGCCTGGACCCGTTCCGCCGCTGCCCGTCGATCCGAAGGTCGCATACTGCAGCGTGATCGATCCGCCGCTATTGGCCGTCACCAGCACCGCCGCGCCGTTCAAGCCGTTCGTAATCACGCCGAAGACCCATCCGGTGTCGAGCATCATGGCCGCAATGGGCTGGGTAGAAGCGAGGTTCTGCGCGAAGGAGGACTCGGCCGGAGTGGGCTCAAAAAACGATGCGTCGATCATGGCAAACCCGCTTGGACCGAGCGGCCCCAGTGTCCCGCCGATGGCCTTGCCCTGGAAGGTGATGCTGCTTCCCGTCCAAAGGATGTCGCCCGTCGAAGAAGTTGTGCCGCTGTCCAGGCTGAACGCGGTGTTGGCCTTGAGGGTCACGGTTCCGGTCCGGTCAGCCAGCGCCAGCATAGGGAGACACAGCGCGATCGCAACCGCTCCGCGGCGGACAGAGAAATCGAGCAGGCGTGCAAATGACATACGCCTATCATTTCGTCGGGAAGGCGCGGAATCTTTAGGACGGGCGGCTTTGCGGATGCGCGCGGCACCGGCCGGTTGCGGGACGGTATGATAGCACCCATGCGGAAATTGGCGATTTTGGTTCTGGCGGCGACTGCGCTCGGCGCGGCGACGATGAACCCGGCGGTGTGGTCCGGGATGAAGTACCGGATGATCGGGCCGGAGCGCGGCGGGCGCGTGACGGCGGTCACGGGTGTGCCGTCGCAGCCGTTCACGTTTTATATGGGCTCGACGGGTGGCGGGGTGTGGAAGACGACCGACGCCGGGCACACGTGGGTGAACGTGACGGACGCGTATCTCCCGCTGGGATCGATGGGGGCGATCGAGGTATCGCAATCGAATCCCGATGTGGTGTATGCGGGCACGGGATCGTCGAAGATTCGCAGCAATGTGTCGATCGGGCGCGGCATCTGGAAGTCGACGGACGCGGGAAAGACGTGGGCGTTCAGCGGGCTGCGCGATGTGGGGCAGATCGCGACGATCCGGGTGGACCCGGGGAATCCCGACATCGTTTACGTGGCGGCGCAGGGGAACCCGTTCGCGCCCAACAGGGAGCGCGGGGTTTACAAGTCGACCGACGGCGGGAAGACGTGGAGGAACGTGCTGTTCGTCTCCGACCTGTGCGGCGCGGCGGACCTGGAGCTGCAGCCGGGGAATCCGCGGGTGGTATTCGCCTCGATGTGGCACGCGCAACGCAAACCGTGGACGATCATCAGCGGCGCGAAGGAAGGCGGGATTTACAAGAGCACGGATGCGGGCGAGACGTGGACGAAGCTCGCGGGCGGGCTGCCGGACGGGCTCTTCGGCCGCAGCAACGTGGCGATTTCGGCGGCGAAGCCGGACCGGATCTACGCGCTGATCGAGGCGAAGCCCGGCGCGGGACTCTACCGGTCGGAGGACGCGGGCAAGACGTGGACGCTCATCAACGGGCAGGGCGCGATCCTCACGCGGCCGTTTTATTACTGCACGCTGGGCGTGGATCCGAATAATGCTGACGTGGTCTTTGTGGGCGATGAAGGGTGGTTCAAGAGCACCGACGGCGGCAAGACGTTCCGGCGCGCGGCGGCGCCGCACGGGGATCACCACGATCTCTGGATCAATCCGAGGAATTCGAATTACATGATCCAGTCGAACGACGGCGGGGCGAACGTGTCGCTCGACGGCGGGCGGACCTGGAGCACGCAGATGAACCAGCCGACGGCGGAGATTTACCAGGTCGCGGTGGACGACCAGTTTCCGTACCGCGTGTACGGCGCGCAGCAGGACAATACCACGCTGATCATCCCGAGCCTGCCGGCGGGGGACGGGCAGGATTTCCGCGTGGGGCCGGGGTGCGAGACGGGGCCGATCATGCCGGACCTGGACCATCCGCAGATCGTGTACGGCGGCTGCAAGGGGCAGTTCAGCCGCCAGAACCTGAACACGGCCAACGAGGAACGGTACTGGGTGGGCGCGGAATCGCTGTACGGCAACGGGGGCGGGACGCTGATTTACCGCTTCCAGCGCGTTTCCCCGATGGAGATTTCGCCGCGCGATCAGCGGGTGGTGTATTACGGCTCGCAGTATCTGCACCGCACGCGGGACGGCGGCGTGACGTGGGAGAAGATTTCGCCGGATCTGACGGCGAATCCGCCGGGCGAGCCGCAAGAGGCGAGCGGCGGGCCGATCACGCGGGACGCCACGGGCGAGGAAGTCTATAGCACGCTGTATGCGATCAAAGAGTCGCCGGTGCAGAAGGGCGTCATCTGGACGGGGTCGAACGACGGCGTGATTTCGGTGACGCGGGATGACGGCAAGACGTGGGCGAACGTCACGCCGAAGGATCTGCCGCCGGGCGGACGCGTGCAGAATATCGACGCGAGTCCGCATCGCGCGGGGACGGCGTACGTGGCGGTGTACCGGTATCTGCTGGGGGATTTTGCGCCGTACATTTACCGGACCGACGATTTCGGCAAGACGTGGACGCGGCTGACGGACGGGCACAACGGCATCGCGGCGGACGAGCCGACGCGAGTGGTGCGCGAAGATCCGGACCGGGCGGGACTGCTGTACGCGGGAACGGAGTTCGGGATTTACGTTTCATTCGATAACGGCGCGAACTGGCAGAGCTTCCAGATGAACCTGCCGCACACGCCGGTGACGGATATCAGGGTGGCGCACAAGGACCTGGTGCTTTCGACGCAGGGGCGCGGATTCTGGATTTTGGATAATCTGACTCCGATCGAGCAGGCGGGCGCGGAGACGGCCGCGGCGCCGGCGCACCTGTTCGCGCCGCGCGAGGCGGTGCGGGCGAACACGCGGCGGGCAGGCGGTCCCTCGGGCGGCGGGAGCGGGCTGCAATATCCGCTGCCGGGAGCGCAGATCGATTACTACCTGGGCGCGGCGCCCGCGGGCGAGGTGAAGCTGGAGATCCTGGACGGCGCGGGCAAGGTGGTGCGGACGTTCACGAGCTCGACGGGCACGGGGGAGGAAGCCGGCGGCGCGGCGGATGCGGGCGGCGGAGATGAGGCCGAAGGCGGGTTCCGCATGCGCAGTGGGCCGACGCGGCTGGAGAAGACGGCGGGGATGCACCGGTTCACGTGGGATCTGCGGTATCCGGGGCCGTGGCAGAGCGCGCAGCGGCCGGAAGGGCCGAACGGGCCGATAGCGGTGCCGGGCAAATACGCGGTGCGGCTGACGGTGGGGAGTTACACCGCAACGCAGCCGCTCACGGTGGTGGAAGACCCGCGCAATCTGGCGGACAACGTGACGCTTTCGGACTTGCGCGAGCAGTTCGAGCACAACATGCGGGTGCGGGAGCTGGTGAGCGAGG
>Ga0070740_10005869_pt1 | contig 11116 bp, 9 predicted proteins | sample Coa_R2_FD_67286 | JGI IMG/M metagenome (GOLD analysis project Ga0070740, IMG submission 67286) | Surface soil microbial communities from Centralia Pennsylvania, which are recovering from an underground coalmine fire - Coalmine... | ecosystem: Environmental > Terrestrial > Soil > Unclassified ...
CGGCGACCAGGTAAAAGCATTAGAACCAGAACAACTGGTTGAGGAGATGCGCAAGACGGCGCAGACGATGAGCCGGTTGTATGAGGAAGAGAAATAAATAAGCCGCTCGTTCATGAACGAGCGGCGTTGCGAACAATTCCAGACGGACAGGTTTGGGATCAAGTTACGCTGACTCCATAGTCTTTGTTTCAATCGCAAGCGCGAATTTGCTCTTATTGAGAGGATATCACAGATGGCAAGATTTATCAATGAGATTTGGGAGGTTGTGGGATGAATCTCTTACGTCATAGTCTTTGACTCTGTTACACCATATTCTTTAACTTGTTACAAATCGAAGAGATATACGTTTTTATTGACAGAAGCCTGGTCAAAAGGCTGCTACGATAGTTTTTGTTTTGAGGAGTATAGAAATGTCAAGAAAGACGGTATCGAACTTCAAGAAAGTGAAGCTGATACTCTCTAGCCTGCAGGAGAACGTCATTGTAACCAAGTTTTGCAAAGAGCATGGCATTCCGCGCAGCTCATTTTACCGGTGGCGAAAGTTGATGCTGGCTGGCCTGGCTGCTTTCATCTCTGGAGATAAGAAAGCGCGGAAGGGCAAAAAAGAAGAGGAGGATGGTGATAAGCAGACGGTAAAACGCTATAGATGTCGGCGAAAGTAGTTTCAGGTTGAGGAAATGGCAGTGTTTACTGTCATTTCCTCAGCTTGGGCGATTAGCGAAGTAGCTGTTTGGGAGGTAGACGAGATGGAAAGTCTTCATTTACATATTCCACCAGTTTACTCAGAGGAATACCCCGGCCCGGAGGGCAAGATTGGCTCGGTACGCCTGTTGAGGCACCAGTATGAGACGTGGGAAGCGTTTCGAGACCCGGATGTGGATGTGATTTTTAATGTGGCGATGACGGGAGATGGAAAGAGTCTGGCGGGATATTTGCCTGCGTTGAAGCAGAGGAAGCATGTGATTGCTATGTATCCCACGAATGAACTGGTAAAGGATCAGCAGAGGGGGCTTGAGAACTATGGGCAGCGGCTGGATGTAAAATTGCCGCGCTCTGAGACGATGTACGGGGCACGCATTACAGAGTTGGTGCGTTTGCATGAGGCGAAGGCACGGCTGGAAGAGGTGCGCAAACTGCTGGTGAACAATGGTATTGTACTGACGAACCCCGATCTTGTTCACCTGATTATGAGTCACCAGTATGGGTGGGATTACCTGCGCAAGGAGTTGCCGACGACAGTAGGCGGCTATTACGATTATTTCCTCTATGATGAATTTCATGTGTTTGGTGTGCCGCAGGTTGTCTCTGTGATGAATATGCTCGGCTATCTGGATGTCACCTATCGCGATAGGCCGTCTGATCGCAAGAAGTTTGTCTTTCTCTCGGCCACACCCAGCAGGTTGCTCAATACGCTGCTTGATCGAAGTGGCCTGCGATACAGGAAAATTGAGGGACAGTATCTTTCAACCCCGCAGGATGGTTACCGGCGCGTTTTGCAGGGATGCGAGCTGACATTACACGAAGTAAGCCAGGAACGGACAACGGAACAGTGGGTTGTTGAGCATCTTGATGAGATACGAGCGTTTTTCGAGCAGCACAAAGGGTCTAAGGGAGCTATTCTGGTCAATTCGGTGGCGACGGCGCGGCGGCTGGTGATGCTGCTGAAAGAGCAGCTTGAGAAGCCTTATGGCATCAGTGTTGGCGAGAATACAGGGTTGACGGACCCGGAGAAGCGGCGCGAGTCTTTTGAGAAGGCTATTCTGGTTGGTACGTCGACGGTAGATATTGGTATCGATTTCCGCATTAACTTTCTTGTTTTCGAGGCATATGAAGCCGGTTCGTTTTTGCAGCGTTTCGGGCGTCTGGGGCGGCACGAAGGGTTTGAGATTTATCAGGCGCACGCGCTGATACCACGTTTTGTGCTTGAAAGGCTGGCGCAACAATGGACAGAAGGCGAGGTTGAGCGGGAACAATTTAATAAAGAGATACGGGAGGCATTCCCGACGGAGCAGGAGTTTGCGCATTACGCGCAGCTATGGGGCGTGGTGCAGGCGGCACAGGTGCTGGTGGAATTGCAGAGCCAGAGCAAGATGGACGAGAACCAGGAATTTACGGAGGCGCTGACCGGGGAATACAACCGGCTCTATGGAAGTGCTGAGAAACCTGCTATGAAGAGAGGTATCGGGAAGTTCCACCGGTTCAAGCAGAATTTCCCGGCGATTATTAAGGAACTGAGCAGCTTTCGCGGGCAAAGTCCGCATTCCTGTGGTGTGTGGGATACCGACGATCATTTGCAGACGTATGATCTGTTCTTCCTACTGGCGAATACAGAGTTTGCGGTGTTGGATGAGGAAGAGTTTATGCAAGAGGTGCGCAAGCGCGGCCTTGAGGAGCGAGATTTCCAGAAGCAGTTGTTGTACTTCAGGGTTTACAAGTATGTGCCGGAGCGTATGCAACTGGTGCTGGGCCTGCGGGATGATCTGGGGGCGCAGAGCGAGATTTTGCATCATGCGCTGGCGCTGGATGGCTTCTTTATCGATTCTCCCCGCCATACCGATCTGGACAGAGTGAATCGCAAATTAAGGGGGCTGAAGCTGGCCTGTATTTTCAGCGATATGCCTGGCAGGGAGATCAAGGGGAAGCTGAGCCTGGGGGCGATGTTCCCGATCTATCGATTGCGCGATAGGACAGGCAGCGAATATTCGGTGGCGTTCGGGCAGGAGGCATTGCTGCTCGATTCGATCCTGCATTTTCGCAAACCGAAAAGTGACAGGCCGATCATGTTGTAGCGGGTTTTGATACGGGAAAGGAGGTTTCTGTGGAAGAGACCGGCAACGTTTTTACGCACTTTCTGGTGAAGCATGCCGCCGATGAGGTGACACGCTCGTTTATTGAACACATGGTTCCGGCCATGATGGAACAGTACGCGACGAAATCTGCGAAAGGGGGTGAGCATTCAGGAAGCAAGCGGCTGGATGAGGAGACGAAGCGCAAGTTTGAGGCGAAGGACGACCAGAGCATGGTCAGTCATTTGCTGAACGGCATTTTCCCGACCATGCGCTTGATGAATTTGCTGGAGGCGGAGGAAGCGCCGCAGGCCCCGTTTGAAGATGAAGAGCGGCGGGTCTATATCCTGTCCTATCTCATGCATGATGTGGATAAAATTCTGGAAATGCATGGGGTGCCGACGGTGAATCGGGAGAAGATAGAGTGGGCGAAAGGGATTATCGCCGGAGAGTTGCATACGTGCAATGCCGATGCATTCTTCCCCGATTTTGAGGCGTATCTGGAAGATATCACCTATCTGGTGGTCAACACGCAGCAGCGGTGGGGAACGCATTTGCAAACATATAGCTGGCGTTTTCGTTTACCCGAGAGGCGAGTGCTGCTTCTGCGGCGGCTCTGCACATACTCCGATCACATTGCGTACCTGGTGCCTTCGCCTTCGGCCATTATGCTGGAAGCTGAGATGAACGCTATCCTTCATGAGTTGAGCGATGATACACTGGGTTTCTGTTACCACCAGTTGCGTGAGGTGCGCGGGCTGTTCACCAACGTGGTCAATAACGGCCTGGTTCATCTCTTTACCGATGGGCGTGAGGGCATCTGGCCGTACCTGTTCTTCTCGGATGGCGTGGTCTACATCAAGCGTAAGGAGTTGCAATTCACGGTGACGACGGAGCAGATTGTTAAGACGGTGCGGGAACAGTTGAGGGACATCTGTGCCGGGCGTATCAAGCAGCAGGCTCCAGGTTTCAAGTTCAGCATTCAGGGTATCGCCAAGCATCCCGGCTATTACTTTGAGTTTCTGACACTTGAGGAGTACGCTGAACTGCTGGCGCGTTTCACCATCCTGCGCACGACCAACGATATCAGTGCAATTCCCCTGAACAAGCTCAAGAAGATGCAGGAAGAGGGGGAGATCAGCGCCGACCTGCCGCTCGATTTCCAACCTGATCCTCGTATTGGTATGGTCAGTCGTTTTCTCTCAGTCGTTTTCCTGACCTTGCTCGACATGCTAGATAAGAAGCAGCAAGGGCTGCGCGAGCGGGTAGGGCAGGAGGTGGTCAAGCATCTGGGACTGACATCGTACTGGGAACAGGCGCGGACAATTCCCAATAAGGGTGGCGTGGAGTATCGCTGGTTCTGGCTGGGGGCTTGCTACCTGCGCGATCATACAGGGCTTGATACCAACGACCTTGAGGCAACTTTCCATTCAACGCTGGAGCTTGTGCTGAAGATAGCGGGAGATGAGTTGCGCAGGCAGATGCCGCAAAAATATCTGGGACATCTGACACGCTATCTGGACAGCGTTGTTGAGATACCGCTTTCTATTCGCGCCGGTAGTTTGCTACCGGATTTTGCCGGTGAGCTGGAGCGATATGAAACGGCAAAGGCGAGGAAGGGGCGGCAACTCATCTGTACGCTATGTAATAGTGCCTATCCTACCGAAGAGCAGGCGGATAATGCGGTACTCTTCCAGCCCTGGGTCTACAAAAACAAGCTGTCGTTGTACGCTGGCAAGAACGCGGGCGGCATCTGTGCCATCTGCGCGCTGGAATTGATGCTGCGACAAATTTTGCAGAAGGGCCAGTTGCGGCTGACAGGCAGCAAGTTTGAGGCGCTCAAGACAAAGTACCTGGCCGTCTACCCCAATTTCTTCTTCACGGCGGAGACGGGGGCGATGGTACAGGGAATCCTCGATCAGTTGCGCGACATCAACTTCTTCACCATCAGACGCGAACTGGATGGAAGAGAGATTACGGTACGCGACCTGATGGCGCTGGATGCCTTTGCCGCGCCGCCAGACGAGGGGAGAAAACTGCAAGCCGTTACCCATGATGAGGATGAAGATTTCGGAGAGGATGATGAGCAGGAAGAGCAGGAGGAAGCGACGGAACAAAGCGGCCCTGGTGAGCGCAGCTATATCAAATTCCAGTTTCCACAGGATAGCTACCCTGGCCTGTGCTTCTTTGGCATGAGGGCCAGCGATGATGATGATACATCGTCGTGGGCCATGCCTGCGTTCCTGGCTCTGGCGTTGCCGCTGGTGACAAATACGAAGGTGGTCATTTCAGAGATGTCGCTGCCGCTTTTCGCTTCCGGGCGCGATTTCCGCGAGACGGTCATCTTCGATGCGCCGCATTCCTACCTGACTCGTTTGTTGAGAGGCAACCGCGTGCGCGTCAACGAGTTGCTGACGAAAATTCGTATCCTTGCGAGCGTTTACCGGGTCAATCTGGATACGTATGCTAACAAAGGAAAGCCGGAGTGGAAGCACCTTGGCGGCATAGCACGTGACCTGGAGACTGATCCATTGTACCTGTTTAGCTACCTGCGCAAGCAGCAGCGTCGGGAGCGTCGTGAATCGTTGTATGCGGACGAGGCAGAACAATACCTGGACATTTACAAACTTTTGGAGGGAGATGTGAGCAAGATTGAAAAGTGCGTAGACCTCTACACCGTCTTTTATCGCGGTGGCTACCAGTCTCATTCGATTCTGAAGCCGGTAGATATCGTGGCGAAGGCGATTATCAACAGCCCGCTCAATATCGAGGAGAATGATCTGCTCTGGCAGATTCAGGGCGAGTTGAGGAGCTGGCTGGATCGTGTGCGCGGTGGACATGCCACCGGTCGAGCGATGTTCTGGGGCAAGGATATTGATGCACGGGAGATACCGGCGGTACAGGAGTTTGTCCGGTACTTTTACGAGGAGGTTTTCAAGGACTACTGCCAGGGCGAGCGTGGAATCCTGCGCAGCCGTATCAATCAGTTCAAGGATGGGTGCGAGGCGTACTACACCTATCTGCGAAGCAAGCAGCGTATCAAGGAGGAGCAGGAGCCTGGCCAGGAGCCAGCGCCAGAACCTGTAGGATAGTCTTTGTTGTTGTCGTGATTCTTCAATCAGGAAGGAGAGTATACCATGTTTTTGAACAGTTTAGAGGGGTTGAACGTTTTCCATCAGGAGATTCCGAAGTTGCCGATGGGCAAGTACGCGCACATTCTCGTGCTGCGCGAGACAAATTCTTTTGCGTTGTTCCAGACGGATGGCGAACTGAATATCAGTCGAGTGAGCAAGGGGCGTAAAGCGGAGAATCAGGATCAGGCTACGCGCATTGTGTTGTTCAAGCGCAAGCAATCGACGCCGGAGCGGTTGACGGGGCGCGAACTGCTGCGCCGCTACGGGTTCGTGGAGAACTGCAAATATAACACGAGCGAGTTCTGTAAACGTTGCCCGGATTGCATCTACTACGGCTTCGCCATTGGTGACCAGGGGTCGGAACGCTCGAAGGTGCTGGTCGATTCGGCTTTTTCGATCACCGGCTATGACATGTCGCACCAGCAGTTCACCTTCAATGCGCCTTCTGAGAATGGGACGATGAGCGAAGATGGCAAGATGAAGACGGCGCTGGGCGAGCAGGATTACGTGCTGCCACAGGTTTACTTTCCCTCGGTGGTGACGATCAAGGACCCGACAGAAGCCGAGTTTATCTACGTGCTGAACAACATTTTGCGCACGAAGCGGTATGGTGCGCAGAATACGCGCACCGGTACAGTAGAGAACCATGTTACGGGTGTGATTTTTGCCGATGGAGAAATCTTTTCCAACTTGCAGTTGACGCAGGCTGTCTATGATGCGCTTTCCTCTGAGCAGCTGGCGAAGACGCCACTGCCGCAATCGGTGGTGCTGGAAGCAATGGAGGCTGCAGTGCCGAAACTGTTGCAGGAAGATGGGGTGGTGGCACAAAGCTTTGCCGGGGATCGGTTGCGGGCGTTGCTGGCCGAGGTGACACAGATCACCAGCAATGAGCAGCGGTTGAACGCGCTGCTGGCACAGGCAGCTGGTGAGGCAAGCCGTTACGCACAAACCTATGGCGTCGATGCAGGGAAAGAGGCGAAGGCGAAGAGCAAGAAGTAATGAGGAGCATGCCATGTTCATTACAGTCTGTCACCTGACGTTGCATGATTTTCTCTTCTACGCCTCGCGAGAGATGGGGCGACTCTATGAGACGGAGAAATATCTGCACAATTACGGGCTGACTTATGCGCTTGGGCTGGTCAAGGCTCCCTATACAAACCTTGCGCAGGTGCCGCGCTATCAAGAGGATCTGTCTGTGCTGAATGAGCAGGGGGTGTATGTCACACCGGCGCATCCCTTGCGCTTCAGCTTTGCCTTCAACACTTTCAAGATGGCGAATGTCAACTACTACAACCTGACGCCGCAGATCAGTTCAAATCAGGTGGTGTTCGGACGGGCAAAGGAGCTTGCGCCGGAGAGTATCTTTGAGTTCTTTGTACTGAGCGAGCGCGAGGTTGCGTTACCACGCTGGATTCGGCTGGGAAAGTGGATGGCAAAGGCGCGAGTAGATGTGGTGCGTAAGGGACAGGCGCAGATCAGGCAGGGAGGCTATCGCGCCGACGGGGCGCTCAATCCGCTTGATCTCTCGCAGCTACCGGAGAACTGCAATATCGTGGCAATGGCTCCGGCAAGCCTGATTACCAACGCTTACTATTCTGGCGAGTTTTACGAACTCAAGGATGAAAACGATAAGCGAGGCAATGGCATTCGCCTGCCCGTGGGAATGAGCTATCGACCTGGCGTTCAGGCTCGATTATCAGCTTGAGTGATGTGAATGATTGAACTGGCGATTATCCACAAAGCGGCAGGATACCGGAGATTAGCGCGTTGAGCCATTGTATATAGTAGGGTCATCCCTTGCGGGTGGCCTGGGGGATGCGGGTGGCCTGGGAGCGGGATGACTTATGAAGCTGCGGCGCATGCATGTGGATAATCGTCAGAAATTGATGAGAAGGAAAGGTGGTTTGCTACCAATGAACACACCATCACAGACGAGTTCTCCGGCGAAGTTGTATGCGTTGCTGTTGCGGTTGAGGCCGTTGGAGCGGGGGACGTTGATGCCGTTTTCGGGGGAACTGGTGCATGGGGCGTGGCTGGAGTGGATCCGGGCTGCCGCTCCCGATGTGGCTGCTATGCTGCATGATGGCAACAGGCGGCGGCTGTTTACCTGCTCCAGCGTGCTGTTTCCTTTGCCGGAGGAGCGCGTGCGGGCGGCGGAACGGGAGAATGTGCATCTGCCGCTCACGCCGGAGAAGACGTACCAGGTGCGTGTGACGCTGCTGCTGGGTGAGCTGTTCCCGCTGTTTTACAATACGCTGCTGCACTTTAACATGACGGAGTTCGGGGCGAAGAAGCCGCCGTTTATGCTGATCGGCAAGCAGGCGTTTTTGCTGGAAGAGGTGATCGCGGACAGGGACGATCCGGGGGATTGGACCGGGTTCACTTCGTTTGCGCAACTGGTGGAGAGGGCGAAGGAGCAGACTCCGGGGAAGTCCGAGACGGTGACGCTGGAATTTGCCTCGCTGACATCGTTTAACTGGCTCAATATGGTAGACAAGACGTATGGCAATTTTTTTGCGCGGCTGCCGCTGCCGCAGTATGTCTTTCCCTGGCTGGCCAAACGCTGGCAGGCGCTGGCCCCGCCGGAACTGGCGGGTATGGTGCAGGTTGAGCGCATCCAGCACTATGTGCAGGCCGATGGGGTGGTGATTGATGATTACGCCTTGCGACCGCATCGGGTGCAGTACGCGGAACATCCGCAGCGCGGGTTTGTCGGCAGTTGCACCTACCTTCTGCGCGGTCCCGATGAGGCGACGACGAAGGATGCTCCTTTGACGGTGCGCCAGCAGTTGCTGATGCTGGCCCAACTGGCGTTTTATACCGGGGTGGGATACAAGACGACGATGGGCATGGGGCAGGTGCGCCCGCTGTAGGCCGGGCCAGGGAGCATGACGAGGAGGCCACGATGATCGGTGAGACAGAGGAGAATACGCTCTCGATCTCGTATCTAAACGCGCTGGAGTATTGTCCGCGTCGCTTTTATTATGAGTGCGCATTGAGCGAGTTTATGGAGAACGCGCACGTGGTCGAGGGGACGATGCGGCATGAGAGGAGCGATGAGGGACGGACGACGACCGAGGATGGCAAGCTGGTAATGCGGCGTGTCTGGGTCGGCTCCGAGCGACTGCACCTGAGCGGTTTCGCGGATGTGGTGGAGGAACAGGAGGGTCAATTGACGCCGGTTGAGTACAAGAAGGGGAAGATGGGGGAGTGGTTGAACGATCACGTGCAATTGTGCGCGCAGGCGTTGTGCCTGGAAGAGATGTTGCAGTGCCAGATTCCTTACGGCTACATTTTCTACTTTGGTTCGGCGCGGCGCGAGCAGGTGGTGTTCGATGAGCAGTTGCGGCGGCATACGGAGGAGACGGTGCGCCTGGCGTTTACGTTGCTGGAACAAGGGGAGTTGCCGCCGCCGCTGGTTGGCAGGCAGACGAAGAAGGATGCTTTACCGGCTTTGCATCCAAAGTGCCGGGATTGTAGTCTGGAACCGCTGTGCATGCCTCGCGAGGTGTTGGCGTTGAGAGGGGAGCGGAGGTGAGCGATGACGACGCTGTACTTGAACGAGCAACAATCGATAGTGAAGAAACGGGACGAGTACCTGGTGGTGCAATATCCTGATAAGCAGAAGCGGGAGGTGCCGCTAATCAAGATATCGCAGGTGGTGGTATCGGGCGATGTGACGTTGACGACTCCGGCCCTGCATATGCTGCTGGAAGCGGGGATAGAGGTCTGTTTTCTCTCGCTGCACGGGCATTTCCGGGGACGGCTCTCGCCGCCAGTGACGAAAAATGTCTTTCTCAGGAAGGCGCAATTTCAGGCGCATTGCGACTCTGAACGTGCTTTGCAGGCGGCGGGGGCATGTGTGAAGGGGAAGCTCGACAATATGCGGACGATGTTACTGCGCGTGAACCGTCAGTTGCAGGATAAAGCAGTGGCGGATGCTGCCGAGGCGATTCGCTGCATGGTGGCTGAAATTCCCAGAGCTTCGAAGGTGGGCGTGCTGCTTGGCATTGAGGGGAACGCATCGGCCTCGTATTTTAGCGTCTTTGGCAAACTATTGCGTGGCCCGATGACTTTTACGCGGCGCAGCAGGCGCCCGCCGACCGATCCGATCAATGCGATGCTGAGCCTGGGCTATACGATGCTGACGCAGCAGGTGATGGGGGCCATCCAGATCGTAGGACTTGACCCCTACCTGGGATTTCTGCATCAACCACGCCAGGGTCGTCCCGCACTTGCGCTCGACCTGATGGAAGAGTTCCGGCCCATCATCGTAGATTCGGTGGTACTCAACATTGTCAATCACCGCATTCTCACCGAGCGCGATTTCTATCAGGAATTAGGAGCGGTCTACTTGAAGCCAGAGGCGCGCAAGGTCTTCTACGCCAAATTTGAGGAGCGTCTGCAAGAGGAACTGCAGCACCCCTACTTTCACTATCGCACCGACTACCGGCGTTGTCTGGAGATGCAAGTAAGACTTCTGGGCAAGTGGCTGACTGGAGACATTCCGGTCTACATACCTCTGAGTACGCGCTAATGGACGAGAAGCGGCGGCAAAACGACGAAAGCCTGCTCTACGTCGTGAGCTATGACATTCCCAATGACAGGCGTCGCGGGCGGGTCCACAGCATCCTGACAGGTTTTGGGACGTGGGTTCAATTCAGCGTCTTCGAGTGTTTCCTCGACAGGAAACAACGTCTGAAGCTAGAGGCGCGTCTCCTCAAAGAGATACACGAGCGAGAGGACACCGTGCGCATCTACTGTCTGTGCGCCGCCTGTCTCTCCAAAGTAGAAGTCCTGGGCCGAGGAGACGTTCCCAGAGAGGAGACTGTTTACCTGCTATGATTTTTCACCTTTGCGTCACCGGGCAGTGCGAGGCATCCAGTGGTCGTTCATCCACGCAGGCTGCCTCGCCAGCCACCAAAAAAGTCCTACAGAGCCACCCAGGCCCTTGTAAATCTCCCCGGTTTCAGCTATACTGTCACCATAGAGCAGTGATAGCTTCGAAGAAAGCTATCACCATTCTCTGCCTCGCAAATACTAAAAAGGCCCTGCTTCTCCGGCCCAACGAGGCATCCGCAGTTGCGAGGAAGCAAGCGTCGCGTCTGCGATTGAAACAAAGACTGTTCCCAATAGTATTGCACGGTTGGCATCGTTGCGAGGAAGCAAGCGTCGCGTCTGCGATTGAAACCTGGC
>Ga0070740_10005870_pt1 | contig 11116 bp, 8 predicted proteins | sample Coa_R2_FD_67286 | JGI IMG/M metagenome (GOLD analysis project Ga0070740, IMG submission 67286) | Surface soil microbial communities from Centralia Pennsylvania, which are recovering from an underground coalmine fire - Coalmine... | ecosystem: Environmental > Terrestrial > Soil > Unclassified ...
CGCGCGCCGCCGGGTCGAAGCGGCGGAGCGCGCCGCCCATGCGCTCCTGGGCCGCGGTCGCGACGGTGATCCCGTGCTTCCCGGCGAGCCGCTCGGCGAGGCGCAGGCCGAGCTCGGCCGCCGGACCGGCGGCGAGGTCGAGCGCCTCCGCGGCCTCCTCGATCGCGGGGAAATGGTTGGCGTGCGCCTCGAAGAAGTCGCGCGTCTCCTCGATCGGCAGCACGACGCGCCGCGTGCGCCCGCCGGGCAGGTCGAGCTGCAGCGCCTGCGCGTCCTCGCGCGCCGCGCGCCAGGCGCGATAGAGCTCGACGATCGCGCGCGAGGCCTTGGGCGCGCTTCCGACCAGGCGCCGGATCTCCTCGGGCTCGATCGCGCCGCCGCCGAGCCCGGCATCGGAGAACACCTCCCGCAGCGCCGCGGCGAGCCGGCGGTCGGCATCGTCCGACAATTCCTGAAGATCGACGCCGAAGGCCTGGCCGAGCTTCAAGAGCAGCGTCACGGTCACCGGGCGCTCGTCATGCTCGATCAGGTTGAGATAGCTGCCGCTGATCCCGAGGCGCTCGGCCATCTGCTGCTGCGTGAGCTTCCGCTCCTGCCGCAGGCGGCGAATCTTCTGGCCCAGCAGCGCCTTGGACGTGGCCATATCGCACCGCACCCTTTTACAACTTTACCGAAACCCCGGCACCCGAGCAAAAGCCTCGACAGATTTACAGGATTAATCAAAGTATTACGGTTGGATTTTGCGTTCGCAACGTAAATATTGCGTCACCATATCGCGTTGCGAAAGGACTCTCCCATGAGCGACATCATGAGCCTCGCCCATCCGCGCTGGCAGGGCGTGAAGCGCGACTACACGCCGGCCGACGTGCGCCGCCTCGCCGGCTCGGTGCGGATCGCCCACACGCTGGCCGATCGCGGCGCGCGCCGGCTGTGGCAGCTGCTGGACGACGAGCCGTACCTGCCGGCGCTCGGCGCGCTCACCGGCAACCAGGCGCTGCAGCAGGTGAAGGCCGGGCTCAAGGCGATCTATCTCTCGGGCTGGCAGGTCGCGGCCGACGCCAACAATGCCGGCGAGATGTATCCCGACCAGAGCCTCTATCCCGCGAGCTCGGTGCCCGAGGTGGTGCGCCGCATCAACCGCGCCTTCCAGCGCGCCGACCAGATCCAGCATCTCGAAGGCAGCGGCGACATCGACTATTTCGCGCCGATCGTCGCCGATGCCGAGGCCGGGTTCGGCGGCCCGCTCAACGCCTTCGAGCTGATGAAGGCGATGATCGAGGCAGGCGCCGCCGGGGTACATTTCGAGGACCAGCTCGCGGCCGAGAAGAAATGCGGCCATCTCGGCGGCAAGGTGCTGGTGCCGATGCAGAGCTACATCCGCATGCTGAACGCGGCGCGGCTCGCTGCCGACGTGGCGGGCGTGCCGACCGTGCTGCTCGCGCGCACCGACGCGGAGTCGGCGCAGTTCCTCACCTCGGACATCGATCCGCGGGACCATCGCTTCCTGACCGGCGAACGCACGGCGGAAGGGTTCTACCGCATCAAGCCGGGCATGGGGCGCGATTACGCGATCGCCCGCGGCATCGCCTTCGCGGACTATGCCGATCTCGTGTGGTGGGAAACGTCGGAGCCCAATCTCGTCGACGCGAAGCGCTTCGCCGATGCGATCCGGCACCACTTCCCGGGCAAGCTGCTGGCCTACAACTGCTCGCCGTCGTTCAACTGGCGCAAGAAGCTCTCGGCCAGCGAGATCGCCGCGTTCCAGGCGCGGCTCGGCGCGATGGGCTACAAGTACCAGTTCGTGACGCTGGCCGGATTCCACCAGCTCAATCACGGCATGTTCGAGCTCGCTCGCGCCTATCGCACGCGCGGCATGGCGGCCTATGCCGAGCTGCAGGAAGCGGAGTTCGCCGCGGAAGCCGCGGGCTATACCGCCATTCGCCATCAGCGCGAGGTCGGCACCGGTTATTTCGACGCGGTGGCGATGGCGCTGTCCGGCGGCACGGCCTCGACCACGGCGATGGCGGGCTCGACCGAGGTCGGGCAGTTTTATGACGGATTGCATCCGGAGGAAGCGGTCGCCGCGCAGTAGCCGGACGCTATCCCGGCGCAAGAGACGGCCGGATGCCGCTGGCATCCGGCCGTTTTTCTGCGTCTGCAGCCGCCTGTGGGCCGCAATCGGCCGCGCCGCCGCCAGACACATTCCGCGCCGCAGGCGGCTCTGTGTTTACAACTCCTTACACAAAAATATCCCCGGTACATCACGAGGTTACATTGCGATCCTAGGCTTCGGGTCATGCGATGTGGACAGGCAATCACAACGAGGGGATCGGCGCATGACCGAGTTCGGACGCCTTCTGGAGAACGAGATTCCACGGCTGCGGCGGTACGCCCGGGCGCTAGCACGCGATGCCTCGCGGGCCGATGACCTGGTGCAAAGCTGCCTCGCCCGCGCCATCGCCAAATCGAATCTGTGGGAGCCCGGCACGGATCTGCGCGCCTGGCTCTTCACCATCCTGCACAACCAGCATGTCAACGAGGTGCGGCGGGCGGTCCGCGAAGGCGTCAGCGTCCCCGTGGACGACGTGGCGCCGCTGCTGACCGTGCCCTCGACGCAGACCGACCATCTCCGGCTTCGCGACCTCGACCGCGCGCTCGGGTGCCTGCCGGAAGAGCAGCGGCAGGTGCTGCTGCTGGTCGGACTCGAGGGGATGCGCTACGAGGAGGTGGCGAGCATCCTCAACGTCCCGGTCGGGACGGTGCGCTCGCGTCTGTCGCGCGGCCGCGACATGCTGCGTCAATTGATGGACATGAAGCCGGCGCGGGCTGCCGCGCCGGACGACGCCGCGCCGCGGCCTCGCACCCGGCGCGCGTTGGGGGAACACACCGCCGCGTAGCGGTTGAGCGCCTCAACCCGGCTTGTCCGTCCGCCGCGCCTGCGCCGCGAGCTTGAGCGCCGCAAGCGTCAAAGTGTCGAGCATCCCCGCAACTTGCTGGCTCAGCTGCAGGCCGGCGAGATCGAGCCGGCGGGGCGCGGCGGCGGACGGGGCGGGGCCGTCCGCGGCGTCGGCAATCGCGGCCGGCGGCGCGTCCGCGGGGTCGGGGGCGCCGGCATCGCCGGCATAGGCCTGCGCTTCCTGCTCGATCCGGCGGCCCAGGGCGCGATAGATCTCGGCGACGCTCCGCGCGCGCCCGGTATCGCTCTCGAAGAAGATGCTGCGATTGCTGGCCGCCGCCTCCGGCAAAAGCTGGGCGGCCGGCGTCGTGCCCTTGGTCTCGAGCGCCTTGAGGAACACCGTCGCGCCGCCGGCGCCGAGGAAATGCGCCATGTAGAGGTCGGCGCGCCCGGCTTTATGTCCCAGGGCGCGCTCGACCTCGGCCTCGTTCAACTTGGAGTATTCGCCGGCGAGCGCGGCCGAGAGCTTGGGATCGCTGCGCAGCGCGAGAATCCGCCGCCGCGTTGCCGCGTCGGCGACCTGCGGCCGGCCCTGCGGATCGAGGCCGATCTTCTGCGCGAGGTCGCCGAGCCCGTATTTCGCGCCGAACCGGTGCACCATGTCGAGCCAGGTGGATTCGATGAACTGGAACAGGCCCGCGGCGCTGCTGCTCGGCGACTTGGCATCGGCGCGGAAGCCGCTCTCCTGCGCCGCTTGCGCCATGAGCAGGCCGAAATCGCTGTCGCTCGCCTGACTCGCCTGGCGGATCTGCCGCACCAGGGTGGGGTCGGGGGCTTGCGGCGTCTGCGTCGCGTTGGTCGGCGCGGCCATGCGGGTCCCGTCGGCTGTTCAACCGGCAGGCTAAGGACAAGTGGTTAATCGAACATGGACGGAATCGGAAACAATCGTTCCGGTCCTGTCCGGGCCGTTTGGCCCTCCATTAACAAAAACTGCCGATCCTCCGCCGCACGTCCGGTCCCGCCGCGCTGAGGAAAAGCATGGTCCAAGTTCCCAATCCCGTGAGCGCCGCGCTGCATGCCTGCCGCGGCGCCTTCGCGGTGGTCGCCCTCTTCAGCCTCGCGGTCAATCTGCTGACGCTCGCCTCGCCGCTCTACATGATGCAGCTGTTCGACCGCGTGCTGGCGAGCCGGAGCGGCGACACGCTGCTGATGCTCACCCTGGTCACGACCTTCGCGGTCGCGGTGCTGTGCCTCATCGACTCGATCCGCGCGCAGGTGCTGGTGCGGATCGGCGGCTGGCTCGACGAGCGGCTCGGGCCCAACGTGTTCAACGGCGCGCTGCGCGTGGCGCTGCAATCCGATCCGGCGCGGGCGGCGCTGGGGCCGGCCGACCTGCAGGCGCTGCGCGGGTTCTTGACCGGCCCCGCGGTCCTGCCGCTGCTCGACGCGCCGTGGTCGCCGATCTTCGTGGTCGCGCTGTTCGCGCTGCATCCGCTGCTGGGCGCCGTCGGGCTCGTCGGCGCGGTCGCGCTGTTCGGCCTCGCCATGCTCAACGAATTCGCGACCAAGCGGCCGCTGCGCGAGGCGAACGCCGCGGGGCTGCGCACGCGCCAGCGCGCCGAGGCCGCGCTGCGCAACGCCGAGGTGATCCGCGCGATGGGCATGGCGGACGGGGTCGTCGCGCTGTGGCGGCGGGAGATGGCCGGCACCAACGATGCGCAGCGCTCGGCCGGCACGCGGGGCGCGGCGATCCTCGCCGTCTCGAAGTTCTTTCGCCTGATGCTGCAGATCGTGGTGCTGGGCGTGGGCGCGTGGCTCGTCATCAAGGAGGAGGCGAGCCCCGGCGCGATGTTCGCGTCCTCGTTCCTGCTCGCCCGCGCGCTGGCGCCCGTGGAGAACGCGATCGGCACGTGGAAATCGCTGGTGACCGCGCGCATCGCCTATCGCCGCCTCGTCGAGCTGATGACCGACATGTCCTGGGCGCGGAAGGGCATGCGGCTGCCGCCGCCCGAAGGCGCGCTCGCCGTCGACCGCGTGAGCTTCGTGCCGCCCGGCAGCAGCGAGCCGACGCTGCGCGGCGTGTCGTTCTCGCTCAGGCCGGGCGAGGTGCTTGGCATCGTCGGGCCGTCCGCGGCCGGCAAGTCGACGCTGGCGCGCATCGTCGCCGGCACCTGGAAGCCGACCGCGGGCAAGGTGCGGCTCGACAATGCCGACATCGCGGTGTGGCACGAATCCGGCGGCTCCTGCCACATCGGCTATCTGCCGCAGGACATCGAGCTGTTCGCCGGGACGGTGCGCGACAATATTGCGCGGCTCGCGGCCTCGGCGCCGGACGAAGTGATCGCCGCGGCGAAGCTCGTCGGGCTGCACCAGTCGATCATGGGCCTGCCGCAGGGCTATGATAGCGAGATCGGCGATGCCGGCGTGAAGCTGTCGGGCGGGCAGCGGCAGCGCATCGCGCTGGCGCGCGCGCTGTTCGGCTCGCCGCGCCTCGTCGTGCTCGACGAGCCCAACGCCAGCCTCGACCAGGAAGGCGACGAGGCGCTGCACCAGGCGATCATGGAGCTGAAGCGCCGCGGCACGACCGTGCTCATCATCGCCCACCGGCCGAGCATCATCGGGCTCGCGGACAAGCTCATGGTGCTGCGCAACGGCGCGGTCGAGGTCTACGGCAACCGCTCGGACGTGATCGCCAAGCTCAGCAATGCGAACCGCACGGTCGCGGTGCCGCTGCAGAAGCAATCGGCGTGACGGGGATGAGCGAGGAGCGAGGGATGTCGCTGATAACGATCGACCATGCACCGCCGGCCGTGCCGACGACGCCGCTGGGACGCTGCCGGCCGCTGGTCGTCGCCGGCGGCCTGCTGGTCTCGGTGTTTCTCGTCGGGTTCGGCATCTGGGCGACCTTCGCACCGCTCGAGACGGCGGTCGTCGCGTCGGGCACGGTGGTCTCGGAATCGAGCCGCAAGACCATCCAGCACCTCGAAGGCGGCATCGTCGCCGCGATCCTGGTGAAGGATGGCGACGCGGTGAAGGCCGGGCAGACCCTGATCCGGCTCGACGACACCAAGGCGCGCACGACCTACGAGGCGGATTCGGGGCAGCTCGTCGACTTGCGCGCCGCCGAGGCGCGGCTCATCGCGCAGCGCGACGACGACGCCTCGATCGCCTTTCCCGAGGACCTGATCGCGCGGAAGGCCGAGACGGCCGTCGGGCAGTCGCTCGCCGGGCAGCAGAAGATCTTCGACACGCGGCGCGCGCTCGAGGCCTCGAAGATCGCCGCGATCCGCGAGCGCATCAACCAGTCGCGCGAGGAGATCGTCGGCTACCAGGCCGAGGTGCAGGCCGCCGACCGGCGCACCGCGCTGCTCAACGAGGAGATCAAGGGCGCGCTCGAGATGCTGCAGAAGGGGCTCGAGCGCAAGCCGCACTACCTCGAGCTGCAGCGCAATCTCGCCGACATCCAGGGCAAGCGCGGCGAGACCGTGGCGCAGATCGCGCGTGCCAAGGAGACGATCGCCGAATCAGAGGTCAACATCCTCAACGTCAAGAACGACGACCAGAAGCAGGCGGCGGACGAGCTGCGCGACACGCAGCGCAAGATCCACGAGCTGTCGGAGGAGACCGAGGCGGCGCGCGCGGTGATGGACCGCACCCGCGTCCGCGCGCCGGTCGACGGCATCGTCACCGACCTCCGGGTGCACACGGTCGGCGGCGTGGTGACGGCGGGCGAGCCGCTCCTCGACCTGGTGCCGCAATCGGACCGGCTGGTGATCGAGGCGGAGGTGCGGCCGGTGGACATCGATCGGCTGCGCCAGGGCCTGTCGGCGCAGGTGCGGCTCCTGCCGTACAAGTCGCGGCGCACGCCGCCGCTCGACGCCACGGTGACCTATGTCTCGGCCGACCGGCTCGTCGACAAGCGCACCAACCAGCCGTACTTCTCGGTGAAGCTCGCGGTCGACGATGCGCAGCTCAAGGCGATGCCGGAGGTGAGCCTCGTTCCCGGCATGCCGGCGGAGACGATGATCCGCACCGGCGTCACCACGGTGGCGCTCTATGCGCTGGCGCCGGTGCTCGACAGCTTCCATCGCGCCTTTCACGAGAAATAGGCCTCACGCGCGGCGCGGCGCGATCGCCCGCTCCTCGACGGCAATCCTCCGGCCGAGCAGCGCGAGGTTCATGAGCGAGAAGACGGCGGCGATGCGCCACGCGCCGAACGCGAGCGGCAGCAGGGCGATCTCCGCCACGACCACGGCGTAGATCGGGTGGCGCAGGAAGCGGTAGGGGCCGCTGGCGACAAGCGGCGCCTCGGGCAGCGTGAGGATGCGCGTCGTCCAATAGGGACCGAGGCTCGCGATCGCCCAGATCCGCACCCCCTGCAGCAGCGCATAGAGGCCGAGCAGAATCGCGTCGGGCCGCGTCCGCGCCGGCACGAACCACAGCAGCGCGGCGAGCCACAGGGCATGCAGCGCGACCAGCAGCGGGTAGTGCCCGCGCCCCTGCTCGACGGCGCCGCGCCGCCGCAGCCGCCGCACGTTCCGCGCGGACCAGGCGAGCTCGGCCAGGCGCTGCGCCGCGACCAGCGCCACGACGAGCGCGACCCAGCTCATCCCGCGTCCAGCAGCAGGAAGCCGGCGGTGAAGCCGGGCCCGAGAGCGGTGAGGAGCAGGCGGCCGCTCGCCGCTGCCATCACGCGCTCGAGCACGAACAGGATGGTCACCGCCGACATGTTGCCGTAGTCGCGCAGCACGCCGCGCGCCGCGGCGAGCGCACCGGCGGGAAGGCCGAACGCCTCCTCGAGCGCCACGATCACCTTGGCGCCGCCGGGGTGGCAGACGAAATGCCGGATGTCGCCGAGCGTCAGCCCCTGGCGCGCCAGGAACGCGGCGGTCGCCGCGCGCATCTCCCGCAGCACCAGGGCGGGGATGTCGCGCGAGAACCGCGCCTTGAGCCCGTCCTCCGCCACATCCCATCCCATCACATCGAGCGAGTCCGGCCAGGTATGCTCGCCCGAGCCGCCGAGCGCCAGACCCTCGCCGCGGCAGGACACGACCGCCGCGGCCGCGCCATCGCCGAACAGCGCGGTCGCGACGATGTTGCTCTTCGCCACGTCGTCCTTGCGGAAGGCGAGCGCGCAGAGCTCCACCACCAGGAACAGCACGTAGGAACCGGGCGCCGCGCGCGCGGCCTCGCCGGCCCGGGCGAGCCCGATCACCCCGCCGGCGCAGCCGAGCCCGAAGATTGGCAGCCGCCGCACGTCGCGGCGCAGGCCGAGCCGGCCGATCAGCATCGCGTCGAGGCTCGGCGTGGCGATGCCGGTGGTGGAGACGCACACGACCGCGTCGATCGCCTCGGGCGCGAGCCGGGCGCGCGCCAGCGCGTCCCGCGCGGCGCGCTCGAGCAGCCGCAGGGCGTGCTCGAGGTAGAGCGCGTTGCGCTCGACCCAACCGTGCGGCTCGTCGTACCACTCGATCGGCACACAGGAATAGCGGCGCTCGATGCCGGCATTGGCGAACACCGGCATCAGCCGGTCGAGCGTGTCGCCCGCCACCGCCGCGAACAGCCGGCGCGCACGGCGCGCGACCTCGGCCTGGCCCAGGACGTGGGGCGGGACCGCGCCCCCCAGCGCGAGCAGCCGGGCGGGGAGGGTGGTCACTGGCGGCTGGCCTCCGATGCCGTTAGAGTGTCGGGCGCACGTCGCCCTCGGCCATCACCGTAAGCGAAAGCGAGTGCGGCGAACATCACATGTTCGAGCGGGGCGCGTGATCGGTGGCGGCCGTTCCGCCGTCACGGGACGTCGCGTCGCATGGAAGGCAGCTCGATTCCGCAACCGCCGCAGCCGCGCAAGCGCCATCGCATCGTCGAACGGCTTCGCGCCTATTTCATCGCCGGCATTCTGGTCACCGGGCCGCTCGCGCTCACGGTCTATCTGACCTGGGCCTTCATCCACTTCATCGACCAGTCGATCGGCGGCCTGCTGCCGCCGGAATACAATCCCGCGACCTATGTGCGCCTGCCCGGCCTCGGGCTCCTCATCGCGGTGGTCGGGCTGACGCTGGTGGGGGCGCTCACCGCGGGCTACCTCGGCCGGCTGCTGGTGCGGCTCAGCGAACGCATCCTCGCGCGCATGCCCGTCGTGCGTGGCATCTACAGCGCGGCGAAGCAGATCTTCGAGACCGTGCTCGCGAGCAAGAGCAACACCTTCCGCGAGGTGGTGCTGACCGAGTGGCCGCGCCAGGGGATGTGGACCGTGGCGTTCGTGACGGCGCATCCCGACGGCGAGATCCGCGAGCAGGTCGGGCCGGACGCGATCGCGATCTACGTGCCGACCACGCCCAACCCGACCTCGGGCTATCTCATGTTCGTGCGGCGGCGCGACGTCGTCACCCTGCCGATGTCGATCGAGGAGGGGATCAAGCTGGTCATTTCCGGCGGCATCGTCGCCCCGCCGGCGCGCGCCCCCGCCGTCGCGCACGAGCCCGAGATCGCCGGCCCGCGCGGCTAGGCCTAGCCCGAGCGCAGGTAGCGCACCGCGAGGTCGCGCGCGAAGAGATAGAGGAGGACGCGCAGCGCCCGGCCGCGCGGGCTCTCGAGGTCGGGATCGCGCGCCAGCACGAGGCGCGCATCCTCGCGCGCCGTCTCGAGCAGATGCGCATGCGCCGCGAGATCGGCGAGGCGCAGCTCCGGGAGCCCGCTCTGCCGCGTCCCCAGCATCTCGCCCGCGCCGCGCAGCCGCAGATCCTCCTCGGCGATGCGGAACCCGTCGTCGCTCTCGCGCAGGATGGTGAGGCGCGCCTTCGCGGTCTCGGTGAGGGGCGGCGCATAGAGCAGGAGGCAGGTCGAGGGCTTGTCGCTCCGCCCGATGCGGCCGCGGAGCTGGTGGAGCTGCGCGAGGCCGAAGCGCTCGGCGTGCTCCACCACCATCACGGTGGCGTCGGGCACGTCCACCCCGACCTCGACCACCGTGGTCGCGACCAGGAGGTCGATCCCGCCCTCGGCGAAGCCCTGCATCACCCGGTCGCGGTCCGCGCCCTTCATCCGCCCGTGCACGAGGCCGACGCGCGCGCCGAACAGGCCGCGGAGCTGCGCCTCCCGCTCCTCCGCCGCGGCGAGGTCGATCGCCTCGGATTCCGCGACGAGCGGGCAGATCCAATAGACCTTGGCGCCGCGCCCGAGCGCGCGCCGCACCGCCTCGATCACCTCCTCGAGGCGCGCGGCCGGGATGGTGAGCGTCTGCACCCGCTGCCGCCCCGCCGGCTTCTCCTCGAGCCGCGAGGCGTCGAGATCGCCGTAGGCGGTCATCATCAGCGTGCGCGGAATGGGCGTCGCGGTCATCACCAGGATGTCGACCGCGCGGCCCTTGGCGGCGAGCGCCACGCGCTGCTCCACGCCGAAGCGGTGCTGCTCGTCGATGACGGCGAGCGCCAGGTCCTTGAAGGCGACGTCCTCCTCGATCAGCGCATGAGTGCCGACGACGATGCCGATCTCGCCGCTCGCGAGATGCGCGCGCAGCAGGTCGCGCGCGCGTCCCTTCTCGCGCCCGGTGAGGAGCCCGATCATCACGCCCGAGCCCTGCGCCAGCCGGCTGAGCGTCGCGTGATGCTGGCGCGCGAGCAGCTCGGTCGGCGCCATCAGCGCCGCCTGCGCGCCGGTCTCGACCGCGTCGAGCATGGCGAGCAGCGCCACCACGGTCTTGCCGCTGCCGACATCGCCCTGCAGCAGCCGCAGCATGCGCGCGGGCTCCGCCATGTCGGCCGCGATCTCGCCGAGCGCGCGCTCCTGCCCGCGCGTCAGGGTGAAGGGGAGCGACTGGACGAGCTTGCGCCGAAGCGCGCCCGTGGCGCGCACCGCGCGTCCCGGCTGTCGCTTCTGATGCGCCCGCATCAGCGCGATCGCGAGCTGGTTTGCCAGCAGCTCGTCATAGGCGAGGCGCTGCCGCGCCGGCGCGTCGGGCAGCAGGTCGGCCGGGCCCGCGGGCGCGTGCGCCGCGGCGAGCGCCGCGCGCCACGGTGCCCAGCCGCTGCGCGCGAGATGGGCGGGATCGAGCCATTCGGGCAGGTCCGGCGCGCGCGCCAGCGCGGCGTCCGCGGCCCGTTGCACCACGCGCAGGCTCAAGCCCGCGGTCAGGCCATAGACCGGCTCGATCGGCTTCATGGCGGCGAGCGCGTCGGGCTCGACGACATGGTCGGGATGGGTGATCTGCACCTGGTTGTTGAAGCG
>Ga0070740_10005871_pt1 | contig 11115 bp, 6 predicted proteins | sample Coa_R2_FD_67286 | JGI IMG/M metagenome (GOLD analysis project Ga0070740, IMG submission 67286) | Surface soil microbial communities from Centralia Pennsylvania, which are recovering from an underground coalmine fire - Coalmine... | ecosystem: Environmental > Terrestrial > Soil > Unclassified ...
ACGTTCGAGGCATTGTTGGGGACGCTGAAGACGAAGCCGGGCGTCTGCGTCGAAGGATTGCTGTCGACGTCGGGATAGACGATGCCACTGGCCTGCGCCGCCTGATAAGTCAGCGCCTTCGGATCGTCGAGCACCGCGCCGGCGGTGCCGCCGGAGCTGTCGACGGCATAGACGTTGGACGTGACGGTGTCGATCGGCGGGCCGGTGACCGGGTTGCTGAGGCTGTTGTTGAAATTGACAACCTGGGTCGCGCCGTCGCCGGTCGCGTCGACGGCGTTGAGCGTCAGCGCATCGAGGCCAGTATAGCCGCTCGCCGGCGTGTATTTGACGCCCGCCTTGAGCGCGGCGTCGATATCTGTGAGCGTGCCGGTGACTTTGAGGATGCCGGTGCTGCCGTTGAGTGTCGGGTCGACGGTGAGCCCGGCGCTCGACACCGCCTGCAGCGTGCCGTGTGCGACGCTCACGGTTAGCGTGATCGTCCCGGCGTCCACGTTGAGGTCCGAGAGGCCGGAATTGGCAAAGGTGATGACGCTGCCAGACTTCGTCGCCGTGCCCGAATGATTGAATGCGAGCGCGATGCCGCCGAAGGCGCTGACGAAGCCGCCCGAATTGATGCCGTCGCCGAGCGATTCGTTGGCAAAGCCGATCTGCCCGGCGGTCTGCGACACCAACGACACCTGCTGTGTCCAGCGGTTGTAGACATAGGTATCGGTCTGGCCGTTGGTGTCGGACGCGACCAGCGCAGCGTCGCTGGCAAAGATGATGTAGCGGCCGTCCAGACTGATCTCGGGGCGGTAACTGTTGGCGTTCACCTGCGTTTGCGTGCCGGTGAAGAGCTGGCCAAAAATTCCGGAATCGCTGCCGTCGCCCGACTGCCAGGTCACCACCACGTCGCCGCTGGCGAGCGCGGTGGCAATGGAGTGCGAGTCGGTCGATGCACCCGAGTTTACCTGGAACGCGCTTCCAACGGTCGTGCTGTCGGCTGCGAAGCGTTGGCCGTAAACGGCGCCGTCGCTGCCCGTCCATGTGACGACGAAGCCGCCGTCCAGCAGCGGCAGTTGCGCAACGGACGAATTATTCCCGGGGTGGCCGGCATTGACGGTGAATTCGGCACCGATCTTGCCGCCGGCTGCCGAGAAATGCTGACCTTCGATCGAACCGTTGGCACCGTCCCAGGTGACGACAAAGCTGCCGTCGGCGAGCGTCGTCACCGCCGCGTTCGTCTGATCGCCGGCGGTCGCGGTGTTGACCGCAAACGCCGAGCCCACGGCGGCGCCAGTTGCGTCGAACAGCTGAGCCCAGACACCGGCGCCGCTCGCGTCGCTGCCGGTCCAGGTGACCACAAACCCGCCGTTGGCCAGCGCCGCCACCGCGGGCGTGCTTTGCGATTGCGCGGCTGCCGTGTTGACCGCAAATTCCGTCGTGCCCGCGGGCTGCCCAGAAGCGTCGTAGAGCTGTCCGTAAACATTCGTTCCGGACGACCACACCACCACAAAGCCGCCATTCGACAGCGCCGTGGCAGACGGCGTGCCCTGCCCGGCGTGGCCTGCGTCGTTCACCGCGATCTGATTGCCGCTGGCTGCCCCTGTCGCATCGAACTGCTGCGCAAGAACAGAACCGCCTGACGTCCAAGTGACCAGATAGCCGCCATTGGAGAGCGCCGTCGCCGCGGGTGCACCGACAGCGGATGCGGCGATCTGGAATTGAGCGCCGATGGTGTGGCCGTCGCCGTCGTAGCGTTGGCCAAAGACGCCGGACGTTCCGCCGTCCTGCGCGTCCGACGCCCAGACGACGACGTAACTGCCGTCATTCAAAGCCGCCGCCGCCTGGCCGGTCTGGTTGCCCGACGTCGCACTGTTGACGCGGAACTGATTCGAGAATGTCTGCGCGAAGGTGAGCGGGCCGGTGGCGACGGACACGTCCTGGATCGTGTGATCGACCGTGTCGTAGACAAAAACGTCCGATGATCCGTTGCTGTCGCCTGGGATCAGATTTGTCGCATCGCTTTGGAACACGACATAACGGCCATCGGCGCTCAACGATGAGGACCAATCGCCGGTGCTCGTTATCCCGCTGCCGGCATTGCCCGCAGCGCCCGTACTGGAGACGGAGATGAGATCGACTTTGCCGGTCGACTGATCGTAGCGATAGACCTGCGGCTGCCCGTTGCCCTCGTACGGATTATTCGCGTCGCCGATGGGATTGCCGTTTACATAAACAGTCGAAACGATCTGTCCGTTAATCTCGACTTCCTGCGCCGCCGTTTCGAACGTGATGTAGTGCCCGTCGGAATTGATCTCGGGACTCCACACGCCGGCGCTACCGCCCGAGAAGTCCGCAACCACCGCGGCGGAGGAAACCTCGTTGCCGGTCGCATCGAACGAGAACGTCTGGCTGTGGAAGCTCAGGCCCTGCGCCTGAAATGCAGCACCGTCGGCGCTGAGCGTGAGCGTGTCGGCAACGCCGGTGCCGGTGTAGTCGAAGCCGTTACGCAACGCGTCGTTGATCGCCGTCAGGCTGCCGGTGACGGTGAGCACGAAATTGCCGGACGCCGCCGAACTCGAAACGGTAAGCCCGTCGATATCGGGAGCCGCGAGCGTGCCATGCTCGACCGCCAGCTTGAGCGTGACAGTAGGATTGCCCGCGGCAGCGAGCAGGTCCGACGTAAAGGTGATGTGATTGCCGGAATGCGGCGCTGCGGCGACCGTGCCGGTATTGGCTGCGACCAGCAGCACGTCCAGACCCGGCGACGACGATGTCGGCAGATGGCCTTCCATCACGACGAAATGGCCGCTGCCGTCGACATGGGCATTGCCAGCACCGGGCATCAGCAGTTTCACGGTGCCGTCGAGGCGGCTGTAAATGTAAACGTCGGAATGTTGACCGCCGGAAGAGTCGCCCTGGAACACCACTGTATTGCCGTCGAGGCTGATGGAGGCGCCTTCAAACGTGCTGTAGGTGGCCGCGCCATTGGGAATAAGCGCGCTGATGTTGGTGTAAGCCCCGCTCGTCTGGTCGAACAGCCAGACGTTGCCATTGCTGAGATCGCCATTGCCCGAACCGGGCAGCGCCGCGGAGGTCTCGAAGACGACGCGGTGGCCGTCGGCGCTGACGTCCGGCGCTAGCGCATTGTTCGCGTCCGGATTGTGCAGCACGACGCCTGGGTCCTGCGGCGCAAGTCGAGTGCCGGTATTTTGCGTGGCGACGTGGACGACGACAGGCCCATTATCGAAGATCGGCGGACTATTCGTGGCGGGCGGCGGGATGAAAGTACTCGGGCCATTGATAGCGCCTTGCGGCTTCGGGCCCGTGTCAGATTCAGGCGCCGTGGTGGTCGCCGAAGAGACGGTGGTGATCTTGGTGAGATCGTTCCCCTCTTTCTGAACGAACACCTGGAAGAAACTGCTCGAGCCCTGGCTCTGGGTCGAATGGACATCGCCCTGGAGCTGCTGAATGATCTGTTGCCCGACGGTTTGCAGATTGAGCAACTGTTGAACGACCTGCAGGTCCTGGACGAGGTTGGTCTGCCGCGCGATCTCCTGCGCGCCGCTCGCCGTGACCACCCACGTCCCGCTTTGGTTGGTCGCCTGGCCGACGACAACGCCGTTGACGCTGATGGCAATGGCGTGAAATTGCCCGTCGCCTTGGTCGGCGACTGTCAACTCCAGGTGATCGCCATACGACGTGATGCCCACGGTGCCGCGGATGCCCATCGTGGCAACGGGGCTCACAATCTTCATGTCGCCGGTATGAGCGACCTCGCCAGCGATGAAGCTGAGCTGGCCGCGAATAAGATTGACGACCGAGCTGTTGTTGACGCCGTTCTGCTCGTACACGAACTCGTTGAGAACGATGCGCGCGTTCACGCCGAGGTTGAAGGTCGACCCATCGTTGAAGGTGACAGCCAGAGATCCGTCGCCGCCCGTCTGCAGGACGTCGCCTTTGAGCACGGCATCGCCGACATTCAGTGTGACGCTGACGCCATTGCGGATGGCAACAACATTGCCAGTGACGGTGACCACGCGGCCAATCGGCTGCTGTTGTCCTTGCGGCGCGGTTGCTTGAGCGTATTGACCGGGCGCCTGCGGCCCGGCGAGGGCGAGCACGACATCCGGCGTCAGGGTGCCGCCTTTGGGCGAGCGCAAAGTGGGATGTTGGTCGTGCAGGAAATAATCGTGGACGATAAATTCGTGTTTCTCGTCCGAAATCGTAAGATCGTTACCGGCGCGTTTGAATTCGCCGTAATAGAGCAGATGCGAATCTGGGATGGTGATCGCGTCGGTCGCGCTGTCGGCGTTCGCCTCCTGCACGACCGGCGAGTCGAGTCCGCCGCCAAAGTGCGGATCCGACGAGGTTCGTAACACCTGTCTCCCCCTATTTTGACGCGAGCTGCGGCAGCCGGTCGCGCTTAACGGACGCTCTTTCTCACCCGCTCAGCTCATTTGCCGTCCGAACGGCAGCCTGGCACCTCAGGCCGTTAAGGTAATAGCATCTGCTTATGGGCGATGTGAGCTATTTCACTTTCGGACCACTTTATTTCGGCCCATATCCCTCATTTTTATGGTAAACAGCGGATCCCTCCAGACGCAGGTTTAGCGTTTTTGGTCCCCGGCTTCCTTCAAATTTTACATAGCTTGAATCGTGTTGTTTCACCCTAGCGATTGAAATCGCTCGGCTTTTCATTTGCCTGCAACCGCCCTGCAAGGACCCGCGAGCTACCGGTTGCCCGCTCGCGAGGGGCAAGACCGGTGCGTGAACGCCGGCATGAGGCTCCCCGCGACCGGGGAGCGTCGGGATGCCGGGTCAAGCGAACTGGCGCGCGGCGGCGCGCATGAGCACCGTGGTTGTTGCTATCGTTTTCTGCGCGGGGGCGACGCTTGCGCGGGCGCCCTCGCCCGCCGCAGTGGCGCCGATTGCCGTTCCGGTGCCGGCACCGCCCATGGGCAACGCCTCCACCGATACGATGACCGTTCTGCCGCCGTTGCGCGGCATCGACGGGCCTTTCGGCCTCGCGCCGACCACCAGCGGCGGCTTCGCCGCGCGCTGGCGCAGCCTGCAGCCGGCGATCGTCGCCGAGCGGTATATCCTCGCGCGGTGCCGGGAGAATCCTGCGGCGTGCACACCGGAGGCAGCCAAGTTTGAAGCCGTTGTCGCCGCTGGACGCAGCCGCAGCGGGCGCGCTCGTGTCGGCGAGATCAATCGCGCCGTTAATCTGGCTGTCCGAGCGATGAGCGACATGGCGCAATATGGTGCGGCCGATGTGTGGGCATCGCCGCTGATGACCTTCCACGCCGGGGCCGGCGACTGTGAAGATTACGCCATCGCCAAATACGTGGCCTTGCTCGAAGCCGGCATGGCGGCCGACGATGTGCGGCTGGTGGTCGTCTATAACCGGCCGGCGCATGAGGGCCACATGGTCGCCGCCGCACGCGTCGACGGTCATTGGCTCATTCTCGACAATCGAAAAATGGCGCTGATCGAAGACCGGGACGTACCCGATCTGGCGCCGCTCGCCCTGCTCGACAAAGCCGACCCCGTTCCTGACCTGCCTGTTTCGCCCGCGGCGTCGAAATTGGCGCCGCCGGCGACTCTCGCGGCCAGATCATGGCCGCATGCCGCGGCCGTGGCGGCGCTCTAGTTCCCGAGAAGACCGCGCGCGTTAACCATGCGCTCGCCGCCGGTGGCTCGCGGGACGGCAATGGCATAATCTGCGCTCGCACTACATGGGGAGCCGGCTCGTGGGGAGCTGGCGTCGATTTTCAGCATGGCCATGATCCGGCTGCTCAAGAGCGGGACGCTCACAGCTTTGGAATTGGTCGTGCTCGCGGCAGGTCTGCTGGCGATGATCGTCATGACCATGCCGGGCCTGCCCGAGCCTGCGCGCCTTGCCACCTTGGTCGTGTTGTGGCTGTGCCTCGCCTATTACGTTTGCGAGCTCGCGATCAAGCTGCGTCTGCGACGCGGCGCCGATACAAGATATCTCCACTCGACTGAGGGCATCGTCGACCTGCTCGCGGTCGTGCCCATTCCAATCGCGCTTGTGAGCGGCCTTCCGGCAAATGTCGCCTGGCTGCTCGCATCGCTTTGGGTCCTCAAACTCGCGATGATCGTACCCGGTTTGGGCATGCTTGGGCGCGTGCTGAAGCTGGAGGCGCGCGCGCTCGCCAGCGTCGTCGTTATTTTCCTGACCATCCTTATCCTCGCCAGCGTCGCGCTCTATGCGCTCGAAGGCGCCGCCCAGCCGCAGCAATTCGGCAGCATGCCGCTCGCCTTATGGTGGGCAGTGACCACATTGAGCAGCACCGGCTATGGCGACGCCGTGCCGGCCACCTTCCTCGGCCGTCTGATCGCCGGCATCGTAATGATCAGCGGCCTTGGCGTGTTCGGCTTGTGGACCGGCATTCTGGCGACGGGATTTGCCGCCGAGCATCGCCGACGCGACTTCATTCGCAATTGGGATCTGGTCACGCGCGTGCCGTTCCTGAAAAATCTCGACCCGCCCACCGTCATCGAGCTCACGCGCATGCTGCGGCGGCTCGATCTCGCGGAAAAGACCGTCGTGGTGCGCCGCGGGCGGCCCGGCGACTGCATGTATTTCATCGCTTCCGGCGAAGTGGAGGTGAAAATCGAGCCTCCGATCAAGCTCTCCGCCGGCGCCTTCTTCGGCGAGATGGCGCTGCTCACGGGCGCGCCGCGTACAGCGAATGTGGTGACGACCGAGGCGACCACCCTGCTCGCGCTGGAGGTCGCCGACTTCCATCAGCTCACGGCGCATCACCCGGAGCTGGCGCGTGCGGTGGCCGCAGAGGCGGCGCGCCGCGGCAAGCCAGGCGAGAACAAGATCGCACGCGATACCGAGCACAAGCCGCGCGACGTCGCCTCGCGTTGAAGGCGCCGTGATGCCATACTGCTCCACGGCAGCCGCTAGACTGCTTGCCTGGGAGGAGCAATGGACGAGTCGCCTATTCTCGTCGAGGCGCGCGAGGGATTTCGCATCGTCACCCTCAACCGGCCGCAGCGGCTCAACGCTTTCAATGAAGCCATGCACCTCGCGCTCAAAGCCGCGCTCGAGGCGGCCGAGGCCGAGCGTTCCTGCCGCGCTTTGCTGTTGACCGGCGCCGGGCGCGGCTTCTGCACCGGACAGGATCTCGCCGACCGCCTGGCCCAATCCGATTTCAAGCCCGACCTCGGCGGCTCGCTTGGCGCCTTTTACAATCCGCTGGTGCGCAAGCTGCGTGCGTTGCCGTTTCCGGTGATCGCCGCGGTCAACGGCGTTGCCGCAGGTGCCGGCTGCAATATTGCGCTGAATTGCGACATCGTGCTCGCGGCGCGTTCGGCAAACTTCGTGCAATCCTTCGCCAAGGTCGGGCTGCTGCCGGACTGCGGCGGCACCTGGCTGCTGCCGCGGCTGGTCGGTGCAGCGCGCGCCCGCGGCCTGGCGCTGTTGGCCGAACCGCTGCCGGCAGAAAAAGCGGAAAGCTGGGGCCTGATCTGGAAAGCGGTCGAAGACGACGCACTGATGGGGGAAGCGATCAAGCTCTGCGAGCATTTCGCCGCAGCGCCAACCTTTGGACTTTCCCTCATCAAGCAGGCGCTCAACGCCTCCGCGGGCAACACCTTCGAGCAGCAGCTCGATCTTGAGCGCGATTGGCAGCGCGAGGCGGGATCGACGTCGGATTACGCCGAAGGCGTCCGCGCTTTCATGGAAAAGCGCCCGCCCCGTTTCACCGGCCAGAAGGCGTGAGTCGGTCTCTGGCCAACGCTCAATTGAGAGGTTTGCCGCGCTTCCAATGAGGAAACCGGCCCGCGAATCCGGTAGATTCGGCGCAAGCGATTCGCCCCACCGACAAGCGGAAAGGCAGGTGAACGATGCGTCAGATCATCACGGTTGCGACCATGAAAGGCGGCAGCGGCAAGAGCACGCTTGCGAGCTGTCTTGCGGTGCATTGGCATCTGTGCGGCCGGCCGTCGACCATCATCGATGCCGATCCGCAGCGCTCGATCGCGCGCCTCGCTGCGCGCGAGAAGGGTCTTGGCGGCGTAAAAGTCGTGGAAGATGCCTCCGAGAACGCGTGGAAAACGGCCCGCAGCCTGGCGTCGAGCGGCCCGATCATCATCGACACTCCGGGATTTCGCTCCTTGTCGACGCTTGCCTGCATCGCTGCCGCCGATTTTCTGCTGGTGCCGGTGAAAGCCTCCCCGCTCGACATCGACCGCATGCTCGACACCCTGACCTCGCTCATCGAGGGCGATGAGGGCCAGCGGCGATTCTTCCGCTGCGTCCTGACGCAAACGACCCGCGACTCCGTCATCGCCAAGCACATCCGCGCCGAGCTCATCGAGAACGGGTTCCCGGTGCTCAAGAACGAGATAACCAACCGCGTCGCCTATGCCGAAGCGGGTCTCTGGGGCGCGACTCCCACGATGATCGATAAGTCGGGCGCCGCTGCGCGCGAGATCGCGGCCATCGCCGATGAAGTGGACAGCCTCGTCGGCATGCGGCAAGCTGCGTGATCATCAACAGCCGGCCATCGCTTATCCATGAACAAAAAGACGCTTCCCAAGGCCATGCGGCCGTTAAGCGCGGAGCCATCCGCTGTAACCGAGCGAGCCGCGCCTGTTGCACCGGCGTCACCGCTTGCCGTCGAGGAACCTAAAGCTGCGCCGGCGGATGCGGACGCGCGCCGCGCTCGGGCGATGAAGATGGTCGAATACTTCTCGTCCTATGCCGGTGTCGCCGGGCTGATTCCCGTGCCGTTTCTCGATCTCGCCGCCATCGGCGGGCTGCAATTCCAGATGCTGCGGCGGCTATCGCATGTCTACGAGGTGCCGTTCTCCAATAATCGTGGCAAGGCGCTGATTGCGGCGATCGCAGGAACCATGATTCCGGCAAGCAGCGGCATCGGCGCCGCCAGCGCCACCAAAGGTGTGCCGCTCGTCGGCAGCGTGGTATCGGCTTTCGTGGTGCCGACGCTTGCCGCCGGCGCCACCTATGGGATCGGCATGGCTTTCATCAAACACTTCGCGGGCGGCGGCACGCTGCTCGACTTCAATCCGCCCGACTATCGCGAATTCCTTAAAGTGGAAGCGGCCAAGCGCCGCGCTGGCGGCAAAGCCGCCGCGTCACAGACCGCCTAAGGTTCGCGCGGCGTTATTGCCGCGTGCCGGTCTTTGCGACCTTCGCCTCGTCCCACCACCACAGTGCAGGGAAAGCGGCCATGCCGTATTTCGGCATGTTCTGCGGTCGGCTGAACCTGTTCCAGCGCGCTGTGCGTACCTTGCCGTAGGTCCATTGCGGCACGACGTAGTAGTTCCACAGCAGAATGCGGTCGAGGGCACGCGCCGCCGCAACCAGCTCCTGCTCGCTCTTTGCCGCCACCACTTTGTCGATCATGGCATCGACGGCGGGGTTTTTGATGCCGATGACATTGTCGGAGCCCGCCACATCGGCCGACTGCGAGCCGAAAAAACCGCGCAGCTCGGCGCCGGGTAGCAGCGATTCACCCCAGGCATAAACAATGACGTCAAAGTCCCAGCTGCGCAGCCGGTTCTCGTATTGCGCCTCGTCCACTGTGCGTACCGACACGGTGATGCCGAGCCGCTCGAGCGACGGCTTGTAGAAAAGGAAGATGCGCTCGAACAGCGGCGCGTTGGCAAGAAATTCGACGGCGAACGGCTCGCCGGTCTTGGCGTTCACCAGCTGCTGCTCGCGTACCTCATAACCGGCCTGGCGCATCAGCCGCAGCGCCTCGCGCATATTGGCCCGGCTATTGTCCGGCTGGCTGCCGCCGGACGCGGCCGGCAAGCCGCGCGTCGCCAGCAGCACCGGCCTCCCCGGATTGGAGTAAGGCTTGGTGAAAACTTCGGGCGGGATTTTGTCGCGTACGGCCTGCAGCAGCTCGAGCTCGCGTCCTTCCGGCAATCCTCTTGCGGCAAGATCGGTGCCCTCGAAGTAGCTGGTGATACGTTTGTACTGACCGAAGAACAGCTGCTTGTTCAATTCGTCAAAATCGAAAGCGTAGTTGAAGGCGAGCCGTACGCGCGGGTCCTTGAACTTGTCGCGGCGGATATTGAAGCAGAACGCCTGCATGATCCCGATATTGCTGATCGGGAATTCCTCGAGGATGACGCGGCCGTCCTTGACGGCGGGGAAGTCGTAGGCGGTCGCCCAGTTCTTGGCACTGTTCTCCGTGCGCCAGTCGACCGTATTGGCTTTGAACGCCTCAATGGCGACCGTGGCGTCGCGAAAATATTCGTAACGCACCTCGTCGAAATTATCGCGGCCAACATTGACGTTGAGGTCCTTGCCCCAATAGTCCTTGACGCGCTCGTAGACGATGTTGTGACCGGGCGAGAACTCCTTGATCCGGTACGGGCCGCTGCCGAGCGGCGGCTCCAGCGTCGTTTCGCCGACGCTGCGCTTTTTGCCGTCCTTGTCCGCAGCCTGCCACCAATGCTGCGGCAGAATCGTCAGTTGGCCGACGATGTGCGGCAGTTCATGGTTGCCGCCCTCAAACGTGAACTTGACATCGCGCGGGCCGATCTTTTCGGCCTTGACCACGTGCTTGTAATTGGCTGCCGCTTGCGGGCTGATCTTTTTGAACGACTCGAAAGAGAAGATAACGTCGTCCGGCGTAATCGGCTTGCCGTCGTGCCATTTGGCGTTGGCGCGCAGCCGGAAAGTGGCGGATGAGACATCATCCGGATAGCTGACCGATTCCGCGATCAGGCCGTAGGCGCTCGACACTTCATCGAGCGAGGCCACGAACAGCGTGTCGTGGATCATGTCGATGCCTTGCGCAAGGGTGCCCTTCACGCCTGCAACAACCATGTTGAGGTTATCGAAGGTGCCGAGCGCGATCTGCGAGGCAGAGCCGCCTTTCGGCGCCGTGGCATTGACGTAATCGAATTGCTTGAAGCCCGCCGCATATTTCAGGTCGCCGAACTTCGATACGCCGTGGCGCCAGGCGCCACTTGCGCCGTCGGCCGCATCGGCCCACGCGGGTAAACCTACTCTTTGTGCCGTAAAAAGCACCGCAGCGGATGTAAGGAAAGCACGACGATTCATCTGGTGCTCCGGTGACCTCGCAACTTTGGCAAAGCGGCGATCGGATG
>Ga0070740_10005872_pt1 | contig 11115 bp, 11 predicted proteins | sample Coa_R2_FD_67286 | JGI IMG/M metagenome (GOLD analysis project Ga0070740, IMG submission 67286) | Surface soil microbial communities from Centralia Pennsylvania, which are recovering from an underground coalmine fire - Coalmine... | ecosystem: Environmental > Terrestrial > Soil > Unclassified ...
TAGAAACACCGCGCTTTATGAGCGAGGAAGAGGAAGCGCCGCGCCGCCCGAAGATTCCTATTTCGGTGCAGCCGGCAGCTTCGGTTCCGAAGTTCGAGCCGGTGCATGTTCCGGAGCCTGTCATGATTGCCGAACCAGAACCGGAGCCGGTCGCCGTCGCGGTCGCAGAGCCTGCTCCGCAAACCGATGTCTTCGGTAACCTGCATGAAGAAGAGTCGGGCGAAAATCTGGATATTCCGGCATTTATGCGGCGCGGAGGTTTGTAAAATAATGGAGGATGGTCAAAACAAAGATATTCGCTCGACAAAACCCCATCCTCCATTAAAGTAGTCAAAAAGAGCAAGTTGAGAGTCATTCCGGCTGCAATCGGGTTCTTGTCTGCAGACCGGGTCCGGTTCCCGGAATGGAAACGAGACGTGTCATTCTGGAACCATGAGGTTGGGCAACAGCAGTTTGTACGAAGTTCAGGCTGTTTCTATGCGCAAGATGCAGGAAGGCCGATAAAAAATAAGACGGTCTTTAAATGTAGCCGGGCTCAGGATGGACCATTAATGAAACGCATAGCACACCTCGTTTTCCTGTCGGGACTGATTGCTTTTCCCGCGTCTTTGCTTGCCGGTGACACCACCACGCACCACGCGACGCATCGGACGAAAGCCCACGTGCAGGAATCGGCCAGCGCACAAAAGCACATTTCGACTATGCAGCACAGTCGCCGCGCGGCCCATGTCAGCACAGTATCCTTGACGACGACCCGCCGCACACGCCATGCCAGCCTTCGTACCCGCCATCATCGCACCTATGAGCGCTTTACCGGCAATTCGTTTACAGATGTCGATCTGACCAATGGAGACATCATCGGAGGCGAAGATCCGGTTGTCCGTCAGGCGGCCATCGACGCGCTGGGTAATATGAACGGCACTGTCGTCGCCATTAACCCTACGAATGGACGCATTCTGGCGATGGTCAACCAGAAGCTGGCGCTTTCAAGCGGCGCAGAACCATGCTCGACCATCAAGCTTTCTGTCGCCCTCGCGGCGCTCGATGAAGGCATCATCACGAAAGACACGCCCGTCAATCTGGGCGGTCATTACCACATGAATCTGACGGAGGCGCTGGCGCATTCGAACAATCTCTATTTTGAGACGCTGGGCCGTAGTCTTGGATTTGAGCGCGTCCGGCATTATGCCAACCAGTTTGGACTCGGCGAGCTGGCCGGCTACAACATCCCAAATGAGCAGCTTGGCGTCTATCCCAGCGAGGTGCTGCCGGAGAGCCAGGGCGGCGTAGGGCGCATGTGCTCCTTTGGCGAAGGCGTTTCGATGACCCCGCTGCAACTTGGCGCGTTGGTTTCAGCCATCGCCAACGGCGGGACGCTTTTCTATCTGCAACACCCCACCACTCCGGAAGAAGTCGCCAACTTCCAGCCACGCATCAAGCGGACACTCGATATCGGCAAGCTCGTTCCTGAAATTCAGGACGGCATGCAGGCTGCCGTGCAGTACGGAACGGCCCGGTCATTGCGCGCAAACTTCAACCAGTTTCCTGTTATGGGCAAGACCGGCACATGCTCGAATAACGGCACACGCTTTGGCTGGTTTGCCTCTTACGCTGACACACAGTATGGCCGCATAGTGACAGTCTTCTTTTTGGAAGGCGGACGCCCGACCTTCGGCCCTAAGGCTGCTGAGTTGACTGGTCTCTTCTATCGCAATCTGTGGGACAAGAGTTACTTCGCCGCCAAACAGCCTGAAACGACGAAGACAGCGATGGGTGTAACTGAGTAAGGCACTCAATCGTTAAACTGAACGACCTCCATTATGGAGGTCGTTTTCATTGCTGCCTGTTTACTTCGCCGCAAACGTAAAATCCTGCGTCGCTATCTGCTTCGCTCCAACAGTAATGGTGGCAGTCTGCTGGCCCAATACTTCATGATCCGCTACCACAGTATATGTTCCAGGCGGCAGTCCTTTGATCTCAAAATGCCCGTCCGAAGCGCTGACAGCAAAAAACGGGTTCTCTACCACATTGACAAACGCCTGCATCCACGGATGGTTATTGCAGCGTACCGGCATCATCAGCTCTGGCTTGCTGAAAATGCGCGATTCTGGCTGGCCATTCGGGGCCTGTGAGATATCGGCCGTCTGATTGCCGCCGACGGTCGGAATCATGTGGACATTGTGCATCGTCGGATCGCTATTGGTGAAGCTGATCTTCTGACCAACCATTGCGCCGACCACATGAGGCGTATAGCGGCAACCTTTTTGATCGACGACAACCGGCGAAGAGGGCACAGGATAGACTTTATTTCCCAAGCCATCTTTCACGTAGATAAAGACGTTCTGCAAACCGCCATTCTTCCCTACATATTGCTCGGAGTAATTTGCCGGACTGAGACTGCAAACCGGGTCCTGCGCCATGTCAATCTGCACCGGTTCCGGCATCTTGCCCGCAAAGTGAATCGTGCCGCTGATTGTGCCCGCCGTATTCCAATCGATCTGGGTAAAAGCCGGCTTCGTTTCTGAAGAACCTGAGCCTGCAGGTTTTTTGCAGCCAGCAAGTACAACCAATGCAAGGCCAGCCAGTGTGGCTGTTTTCATCAAAAATCTCATCTTTGTGAAACTCCCTATCCTCTGTGGTGAGAGGCAAACAGGATGCAGGGTGCCCCAGGTCTGCGAAGAAGACCTGGGATTTGTATGTCAGGCCACTTCCTGGATCGCCCTTGCTACTGCATCCGCAAAAGCCTTTGTCCCCGATGTGCCGCCCACATCGCGCGTGAGCGTCTTCTTCTCTCCATAGACTTTCTCGAGCGCTGTCTGCACCTTATCGGCAGCTGCGTCTTCATTGATATGCCGCAGCATCAGAATTGCCGATTGCAGCAGCGCAGTTGGATTGGCTATGTCTTTGCCTGCAATATCCGGAGCCGAACCGTGTACCGCTTCGAAAATCGCAGCCTCCGCGCCCAGATTCGCGCCGGGAACCAGCCCTAATCCGCCGACAAATGCCGCGCACAGGTCGCTGACGATGTCACCGTAGAGATTTTCAAGCAGCAGCACGTCATATTGATACGGATTCATAACTAACTGCATGCAGGTGTTGTCAATGATGTGCTCGCCGTAGGTAATCTCAGGAAAGCCTTTGCCGACTTCGCGCGCGCACTTCAGAAAGAGGCCATCGGACATCTTCATGATGTTGGCCTTGTGAATGGCATGAATCTTCTTGCGCCCATGCTTGCGCGCGTATTCAAAGGCAAACTTTGCGATGCGCGTCGATCCCTTCTCCGTAATCACCTTCAGAGATTCGACCACACCGGGAACAACCTCATGCTCCAGCCCGACATACTCGCCTTCGGTGTTTTCGCGAATGATGATGAGATCCACGTGGGGATAGCGCGTCTCCAGACCGGGCAGGTTCTTGATTGGACGAAAATTCGCATACAGCTCAAATTTTTTACGCAGCGTTACATTGATCGAAGGAAAGCCGCCGCCAACCGGCGTTGTTACCGGACCTTTCAGGGCCAGCTTGTTGCGCTCGATGGATTCATACAGCTCTTTGGGGATGTATTCCTTGTGCTTCTCAAACGCTTCGGCCCCGGCGGCAAAGCGCTCCCATTCAAACTTCACTCCCGTAGCTTCCAGAATACGAACTACCGCATCCGTTACCTCCGGCCCAATGCCGTCTCCGGGAATCAGTGTTACTTTGTGTGTTTTCTTTTCAGTCATAATCTCTCAAAAAGCGGCGAAAATTCCGGCCAGTTAAGAACCAGCCAGCGATGAGACGGTCAGCTAAGAAGCGGTCAGCACGTTGGTGTTTGGTCTTTCCCGGAATTAGTGGCGGAGCAAAGAAAAGCAGATCCTTCGCGCCGCTCAGGATGACAATTCATATTCCTACTGCTGCCTGTGTATCGCTGACCGTTTTTTAGCTGGCCGAAGTTTAGCTGCCTTTCGTTTTCCTTCCCTGCTCCTTCCCGCTCAGCAACTGCTCCAGTTCTTCTTTGAACTCGCGCACATCCTTAAAATCCCGATAAACGCTGGCAAATCGGATATAAGCAACCGTATCGAGTGCTTTCAGCTTGTTCATCAGCAGCTCGCCAATTTCGGTTGTCGTGCGCTCGCGTTCCGGCGAGTCCATCACGAAAGTCTCCGCCTCATCCACGAGCGATTCCAGCTTGCTTGCCGAAATAGGCCGCTTTTCACACGCATGCAGAAGCCCGCTCAGGATCTTCTGCCGTTCAAACTTCTCCCGGCGGCCGTCCTTTTTCACCACCATGTAAGGGATTTCGTCGATACGTTCATAGGTGGTAAAGCGCTTGTTGCAGCGCTCACACTCGCGCCGCCGCCGAATCGAATCGGCCTCTTTGCTCTCGCGCGAGTCCACCACACGGTCTTGCGCAAACCCGCAGTAAGGACACTTCATCTTGTCTATTTTGATTTTAGCAGTGGAATTACAACGCTCGCCGGGCTGCTCGTCTTACAGCATCGGTGACCACGCCATAGACCGCATGCGAAGCCCACTCGCTGACGCGCTCACGCGCAGGCTGCCGCTCAATAGGAGCAGACAGGCCCATCTTCGGCAGCAGCGACTCATGTGTGATCTTGTTCAACGTGATGCCGAAGGCTGCGCCTTTCCACGCTCTAAGCGAAGGCTCGTATTCGACCATCGCTCCGTAAACAGCTCCGGCCAACGCTCCAAAGGCCCAGTGAATACTTTCGATCGCAACCTTTTTTTCGCCGTGAGCGAGCGGATGTCCGGCTGCCTGTTCTGCCAATACCACAGGAGGCGGCGTCTGGCCTTCAATGCGTGGCGGAAAGATCTGTTCCGCGACCAGCTTCGCGCCGGCCCCGGCCAGTCCGCCAATCAGCCCGGCAAGAGCGCCCCTCAATATGGATCGTTCTTTGCCCATGTCGTCCGCACCTCCGCAAAGTTGTCATCCTAACCCTGAACTTAGTGAAGGGGAAGGACCTGCTTCTCGTCATAGCGAACAAAGCTATGCAAAAGTTAGATGCGCAGAATGGGCGGATTCGCTAACCGGCTGACTCACCGACCTGATGTCGCGCCGCCATTTCTTCGCCTGCGTGTTCACTCTCTTCCGTTACCTTCTTCAGCGATACCCGCTCGAATCGTGCCCAGATAAGTCCCAGCGGAATCACGCTCAGAAAAGTCACCAGCAGCAGGACCGCGCCGCAGCCGAGCGCCGGTTCCCATGGAACATGGAAAAATCCCTGCATTGCCGCCGTCGTAAACCCAATCTGCGTAAACCAGCCCACGACCGGCAATGTAATGATCGAGCTGCCCATGCTGGCCGCCATCAGCAGCATGCACTGCGAAAGGTGGAGATTAGCGAGGATTGGCTCTGCGACAAATGCCCGTGCCGCTTCTAGATAGGCGAAGGCGATCAGGCTCCAGTGCACCAGCGAGATCACGATTACCAGCAGAAGATCGCCCATCGAGCCGATAGCATTCAGCCCATCGCGGAATCCGAGGACCTTTTCTTCAACCTGCTCGCCCAACCGGGCGGAGAGCGCTCCGAAGGCACGGCCCAGGATTCTTGCGACTGCTTTGCCGGATGCACGCACGAAACCCGTAAACAATGCCAGAAAGACAGCAACGAGCAATCCACCGAGCGCGGCTTTGTTGATTAAATCAGGACGCGGCAGCGAATGCCGGTCGGGCGAGAACAGCAGCACGGTAGAAAAGATCAGCGCCATTGCGCCCATATCGAACATGCGCTCGACGGTGTACACCGCAATCTGCGCGCTCAGAGGAATCTGCGTGCGCCGCGAAACCAGATAGGGACGGACGAGGTCAGCCAGGCGCCCGAAAAGCGCCACGCCGGTGAACCCAATCACCATGGAGCCGATCAGCTTGAGTGGCGAAACGCGCTTCGTGGGCCGCAGGAAAATCGACCACCGCACTGCTCGCAGAACATAGGCCAGCCAGATCAGTCCAATGCCGACGGCAATTCGCGTCCAGTCAGCCAGCTTGAGCTGCTGAGCAAAAATATCCCAGCGGAAATGGATGCGGTTCCGCGCAAACAACGCTACTGCGACGAGCGCCGCCAGAACCACGACCCACAAAATCCAGTTCTTTTTCTTCAAACAATCTCGCTTTTTATCTAAGATGAGTAACTATTTTTGTCTTCTTTTGTCTTCTGAGGATACGAAAAACTGCAGATCCTTCGACTGCGCGCTTCGCGCTCCGCTCAGGATGACAATTTCGCGAAGGAACAATGCCCGGTTAAGGCCGTCGGAATCGCTAACGCCCGCCCCCAAGTTTGGCCACCTGCTTCTGCTCAGCCATACGCTCCGCATAGCGCCGGTTAAACTCATGAATCACCCGCGCCACATAAGCCCGCGTTTCCCGATAAGGAGGAATTCCGTGCCAGCGGTCTACTGCAGCCGGACCCGCGTTATACGCGGCCAGCGCGAGCGCCAGACTGTCGTGATATTTCTTCAGCAGAGCATCCAGATAGGCCGTTCCGCCGTTGATGTTTTCTCTCGCAGCAAAGCTGTTATCTACGCCCAGATCAGCCGCTGTCTTCGGCATGAGCTGCATCAAACCCTGGGCTCCAGCGCGGCTTACGGCATGCGGATTGCCGCCGCTCTCGGCCCGCACCACGCTGGCCAGCAGATCCACATCCAAGTCATGCTCTTTGCCGGCAGTCGCCAGCATTTCGCGCATCGCCTGAGGCGTTAGCTTTGTATCATTTATATGAGCAATAGATTCCAGCTGACGAGAGATAGTAGGCTGCGGAAGGTCCACATGCTCAACCTGGGCAATGTCTGCCGCGCTGACGTCCATAAAGTTGGTGCTTCCGGCATCGAGATATAAACGCACGTGGTCACCGTCGGCCTGCCGATGATCGCAGATCATGTCAAACCCGTTTTTCAGCGTGATGTGCTCAGCGGCGCGGCATGCGGGAACCCAGAAAAGGGCAGCAACCAATAGAAGTACAGCGAAACATGGGTGCCCCAGGCCTGCGTAGAAGACCTGGGATGATTTGCGCATCCGCCGCATGACGCTCACTCTACCACGCTCACAGGCAACTGACTGCAAACAACATCCTCAACCACCTGCGCCACGCCGTCTTCATCATTCGTCGGTGTTATGCGCCAGCCCATTTCGCGACCTATCTCCAGCAAGTCCGGCGCAGCATTCGCCATCAACACTGGATGGCCGGCAAACTTCAACATCTCCAGGTCATTGAAGTTGTCGCCGACAGCCATAATCTCTTCGCGCCGCAGCCCCCGTCGCCGGGCAAGTTTTTCCAGAGCCACGCCTTTCGATTGCCCCGGCGGCAGAATGTCCAGAATGCTCAGGTTCCGTGCCGGATATTGCGTCTGGTGCATCTCGATCTTCTCTGCGAAAGGGCTCGTTGCCAGCCACGCCTCCGCCCGATCCATCTCTTCCGGGGTGCCGCACACCATGCCCTGTACCGGAGGCTCGCCCGCGTCGAAGGCCCGTTCCAGCGGGCGCACTTCCTCAATCCAGGGCTGATTCGCTTCTACCCAGAGGGCAATGCGGGCATGCAGCTGCACCATGGATTCGATCACCAGCTCACCCTTGCCATCCCGGTCAAACGTAAAGACCGTAGTTCCGCCAAACTGCCGCAGCGCACCGCAGAGCTCGCGCGCCGTTTCGACAGGCAGAAGCGCCCGCTCCATTCGTTCCCCGGCAAGAGTACGGGTGACCGTGCCATTGGACGTGATCAGCACTGTCTCCTGCTTGAGCCCAAGTGGCGCGATCAGCGGAGCCGCATAGGCCTGCCGCCGTCCAGTGGCAATCACGATCTCAATCCCCGTGCTTTCGGCACGCAGCAGTGCCCTTCGGTTCCGTTCGCTGACCACTGTTCCTGACGAAGGCAGGAGCGTTCCATCAATATCCAGGGAGATGAGCCGCACCGGAGCAGGCCCGTGGGCCGAAGAAATAGGCATTCCTCCATATTTTATAGGATTTACCGTTAAACTCAGAGTGCCCGCCTCACCAGCCTGCGCGTCAGTTCCAGGACAGTACCATAGGCCGGATGCGCCGCCCAGGCATTCGCATGCGTTGACGGCGGTGTTTTCGTCGGTGACGGCGCAAGGCCGAATGTCGGAACTGCTGTCTCGTCCGCGCCCAGAAAGACTGCCGTTCCATACCCGGAGCCGAACCCGAACTGCGTTCCCGGCCACATCTCGGCGGCCACGCCATAGGCGACGCCCATCAGCGTTCCAAACGCATAGTGGACCGCCTGGCCGCCCTGCTTTTTCTGCTCTTTGGATGGCTCTTCGCTGCCAGTAATCTGCGCCACCTTGTCAGCAACCTGCTCAGTCGCGCTATCCGATGATTCCTGCTGCGGATCTGGCTGACTCTCGTGTCCATCGATGACTTTCTTTAGCTCCTCAGCCCCTTTGCTCCATGCTTTCTGGAGCTGGTCCATGGCAATTGTCGCCGCTACGCCTGCCACTGCGCCCGCAGCCATGCCTTTGGCAATGCTTTTTCTGTGATAGCCCATCGCAAATACCCTCTCTTCTCCCAGATGCCCGATTTACAAAGCTGCGCTGTACATCTGAAACCGCCGATCTTCGATTTTTGTACTGCCCACTGAGCTGCCGATGGGAATGCATTCTCTTCATTTACTCTGGGTACATGCCCGTGATCGCCTTCCTGGAATGCTCCCGTTGCCAAACCAAAATTTCTGCTGACAAATACCAGACTGTATGCCCCAAATGCGCTGGATCTCTGTACGTCCGCTATGACATGGACGCGCTCAGGAAGACCGCCGCTCGCCCTCAGGCCGGCGGAGCACAGTCCATGTGGCGTTACAGCGATGTTCTGCCGGAAGTGAATCCGGTCACGTTGGGAGAAGGCTGGACGCCGATGCTCACCAGCCGTCGCAACCCCAATGTTTTCATCAAGGAAGAAGCCACCAACCCCACCGGAAGTTTCAAAGCGCGAGGCATGTCGATGGCCGTATCCATGGCCCGCCGTTACGGACTCAAAAAGCTGGCTGCGCCGTCCGCCGGAAACGCCGCCAGCGCGCTTGCCGCCTACGCCGCCGCCGCCGGAATTGAAGCCCACATCTTTATGCCGAAGGACGTGCCCTTTGCCAACTATCTGGAAGGCATTGCCTACGGAGCCAATGTCACGCTGGTCGATGGCCTCATCTCCGACTGCGGCCGCATCGTTGGGGAAACGATCAAGGCCCAGCACGCCGAGCAGCAGGCAGGCAGATTAGCTCCGGAAGATGTCTGGTTCGACGTCACTACCCTCAAAGAGCCATTCCGCGTGGAAGGCAAAAAGACCATGGGCTACGAACTGGTCGAGCAGCTTGGCTGGAGCTATCCCGACGCCGTTTTTTATCCCACCGGCGGCGGCGTCGGCCTCATCGGCATGTGGAAGGCCTTTGAAGAGATGGAGCAGCTCGGCTGGGTAAGCGGAAAGCGTCCGAAGATGATTGCCGTTCAATCCTCCGGCTGCGCTCCAGTCGCCAAAGCGTGGAAGGAAGGCGCACCCGCCTCACAGATGTTTGAGAACGCTGTTACCTTCGCTGCGGGCTTGCGCGTTCCCAAACCCTATGGTGACTACATTATTCTCGACGTTGTCCGCCAGTCCGGAGGCACCGTGGTCGATCTGCCCGACGAAATCATTCTCGAATCGCTCCTGTACTGGTCCCGCAACGAAGGTCTTCTGCTTTCGCCTGAAGGAGCGACGGCCACCGCGGCCTACGACCACCTCATCGAAACCGGATTCCTGAACCCGAATGACAAGGTCGTCATCTTCAACACCGGCACCGGCCTCAAATACGTGGACATGATCGCCGAAGCCATGGGCGTTTCCCGCCCTAATGCAACCAGACTCCCTGAGCGCGTTCCGGTTGGCGGCATTATCACGCCGCAGTAAGAGGCGCAGCTATTTTTTCTGTGCGGACCGAGGTTGATGAATTCGATCCGGCTTCGTCTATAATAGGGGTAGGGGGTATATCCATGACTCAGCTTACCATGAGAATTGATGGCATGCACTGCGGAGCATGCATACGCCGCGTGACTCAGACATTGCAGAATGTCCCAGGCACAAAAGTGGAGGAAGTACGTATAGGAGCCGCACGGGTGCAGGTGGACGATGCCTCTGCCGGTCCGGCTCTGATTTCGTCTCTTAAGAAAGCCGGCTATTCAGCGCATCTGGAGCAGTAAGTGGCGGACACATCAAAAACTGTCATTATGCCGGTTATGGGCATGAGCTGCGCTGCCTGTCAGATTCACGTGGAGCGGGCACTGCGCGAGACACCGGGCGTCAACGATGCGCAGGTAAACCTGATGAGCCATCGCGCGCGGGTGACTTATGATCCGGCGGTAACGAAGCTTGAACACTTAGTAGATGCGGTGCGCGATGCCGGGTATGACGCTTCGCTACCCGCGGACTCCGAGCATGAAAAACATCAGGGCCACGTCCACGACGCCAGCGATGCTGGCGACGAAAGTACGCTAAGGGTCCGCGCTTTTGCCACGGTCATTGGCGGCGCTGTCGCGATGCTGTTGTCCATGCCGCTCATGCATGGACATGGAAACTTTCTTGACCGCACCCTCATGCGCATGATGCCGTGGCTCTATGCGATTCCTCACGTCGTGCTTGCTTATGTTTTGCTGGCCATGACCCTGATTGGCATGTTCTGGGCGGGTTGGGCCATTTACTGCGGAGCGTTCAAAGCGGCGCTGCACGGTGCAAGCAACATGAACACACTGGTTTCATTGGGCACACTGGCTGCGTTTTGTTATTCAGCCGTGGCAACCATCGACCCGCAACTTTTTCTGCGGCATGGGCTGCAACCGGATATCTACTATGAATCCGTGCTGCTGATTCTCGGCTTTTTGCTGCTGGGCAAGTGGCTGGAGGCACGCGCGCGGCACAGAACACTTGATGCGCTGGAAGCCTTTGCGAAGATGCAGCCGAAGACGGCGCGTGTTCTACAGAATGGCCTGGAAGTGGAAGTGCCACTTGCGTCGGTTCACTCCGGCGACACGCTTGCTGTTCGTCCGGGAGAGCGTATTCCTGTAGACGGCATCGTGATCGAAGGAGTAAGCAGCGTTGACGAGTCGCTGGTTACGGGCGAATCGGTTCCGGTGCCACGGAAGAAAG
>Ga0070740_10005873_pt1 | contig 11113 bp, 10 predicted proteins | sample Coa_R2_FD_67286 | JGI IMG/M metagenome (GOLD analysis project Ga0070740, IMG submission 67286) | Surface soil microbial communities from Centralia Pennsylvania, which are recovering from an underground coalmine fire - Coalmine... | ecosystem: Environmental > Terrestrial > Soil > Unclassified ...
CAGCGTCCGCCGGACGTTCTGGTGGCGCGCGCCGGCAACAATGCCGACGCCATCGGTTTCTTGCATCCCTTCCTCAACGAGTCGGCGGTCAGGCTGGTGTGCGTGGAATGCACGGCCTGGGAAGAAGGCGCGGGAACGGTCATGACCCGCCAGGGCGAGGTGGTGCCAGTGGAAATGGACGAGTCGCGCCGGCGCCGCGCCGAGGCGATCCTCGAAGGACTCGAGTACCCCAGCGTCGAGCGCGAGCATCGCGCACTCAAGGCCAGCGGCCGCGTCGAGTACGGCCGCGTCACGCTCGAAGAAACCAAGCGCGCCATCCAGGACTTCAGCCGCCTGGAAGGCATCATCCCCGCGATTCAGACCGCGCAAGTGATCGCCTGGGCCGCGCAGGCCGCGATGCGCCTGCCCAAGGATCGTGCGGTGGTGGTCAACATGGCCGAACGGGTGGACAAAGACATCTGGGACATCGGCAAGGCGCTGGGCATGCAGTTTTAATCGCCGCTGCGAAAAGCGGCGTGGGTCCTACATTCAACGGCGCGCACACGCCTTGACGACTCGGCCGGCGCAGGGCTCGTTCGCCCTCGCGCGCAACACGCAAACGAGCGGCGCTTCAAGGTGCGCGCAAGACTTCGACCCGCAATTCCGGCATGTGCGCCAATCGTGCCCGCAACCAGTGCCAGGCCGCAGCGGCCGCCGGCGGCGGTCCTTTGACGCCGAGTTCGATGTGAGGCGGCCGCGCCGCATCGCCGCGGAACGGCAGGCTCGATAGTTTGACCTCGGGAAACTCGCGCAGCAGCTGCTCCATCATGGGCAACAGGTCACCCTCGCCCGCCGCGCCGTACACGCGCAGCGCGTATTGCGCCGGCGGTTGCGGGCGATGCAAGCCCGCCAGCGGTCCGTCCAGCACCCATTCCAGCATCGGCCAGGCCATCTCCGGAAAGCCGGGCACGAAGTAGCAATGGCCGAGAAAAAAACCAGGTACGCGGTTGACCGGATTGGGAATCAGCCCGCTGCCCGCCGGGAAGTCGGCCATCCGCACGCGGTGCGGCCGCGCGCGCTCGCCGTACTGCGCCACGATCAGGGCTTCGGCCTCGCCGTGCCGCGCCAGGGGCACCTCGAAGGCGCGCGCCGCCGCCTGGCGAGTGAGGTCGTCCGGCGTGGCGCCGATACCGCCGCAGCACAGCAGCACCTCGTCGCGCGCCCGGACGCGCGCGATGCTCTCGGCGATGCGCGCTTCGTCGTCCGGCAGGAATTCGGCGCCGAACAGCTCCATGCCGCGCGCGGCCAGCAGTTCGATCACCTTGGCAAGATGCCGGTCCTGGCGGCGGCCGGAAAGGATCTCGTCGCCCACGACGAAGAGATTGATCAGCACCGGCGAGCGCTCCGTCGCTGCTGGCGGATGGCGCATAGCGGCCGCCTGCCGCCAGTCATCGAAATCGCCCGTGCGCTTAATCTCACACCGCTTCGCCGGCCCAGCCGAACTTTTCCACTGCCTGGAAGATGTCGGTTTCGGTGACGATGCCGATGATGCGGTCGCCCTGGGCGACGGTGAAGCGGCTGTAGTTGCTCTCGGAGACCTTGTCGGCGGCCTCGCGGATGCTCATCTCGGCCGGCACCGACACGACCGGCCGGCTGGCGACCTCGCGCACCTTGGTGGTCGCGGGATTCCTGCCGGCGCGCACGATCTTGGTGACGATGTCGCGCCGCGTCAGGATGCCCCACACCCCGTCGCGATCGGGTTCCACCACCACCGAGCTGATGTCGTTGTCGGTCATCAGGTGCATCGCGCTCTCCACCGTGTCGTCGTCGGTCACCGTGATCAGCGAGCGCGTCATCAGATCGGCCACGGTGGTCGGTACGCGGCCGGTCTCGACCATCTCTTCCAGCGGCTGCAGCAGGCGACGGATTTCGCGCTGCTTGCGCTCCTTGGCGAGCTGCTCCTGTTGCGCGCGGCGCTTGGCCTCCAGATCGACACCCCCCGCGATGCGCTCGATCAGCGCGTCCGCGAACTGGGAGGTTCCGACTTCCGTGGCCCCCTCGATCTGGCGGGCGAAGTCGTATGTGACGATGCCATCGCTGACCACTTCCGGATAGACCAGGGTGATGAGGTCGGCGGCCTCCTTCCAGCCCATGTACTCCAGCATCATCACGCCCGAGAACAGCAGCGAGCCCGGATTGACCTTGTTCTGGTTGGCATATTTCGGAGCCGTGCCGTGGGTGGCTTCGAAGACCGCCACGAAGTCGGCGATGTTGGCGCCGGGCGCGATGCCCACGCCGCCCACCTCGGCCGCGATCGCGTCGGACAAGTAGTCGCCGTTCAGATTGGGAGTGGCGATGACGTCGAACTCCTCGGGCCGCAGCAGCATCATCTGGAACATGATGTCGGCGATGCGGTCCTTGATGACGATCTTGCCTTCCGGCAACTTGCCTTTGTACTCGCCGTAGAGCTGCTCTTCGGTGATGGTCACCGCGCCGAACTCCTCGCGCGCGACCTCGTAGCCCCAGTTGCGGAACGCGCCCTCGGTGAATTTCTGGATGTTGCCCTTGTGCACCAGGGTCACCGACTCGCGGCCGTTGTCGATCGCGTAGCGGATCGCCTTGCGCACCAGCCGCTTGGTGCCGAACTCCGAGATCGGCTTGACGCCGAGGCCGGCGCCTTCGAAGAACTTGGCCTTCAGCTCCTTACGCAGGAAGTCGGCGAGTTTGGCGTTCTCCGGCGTGCCGGCCTTGTACTCGATGCCGGCGTAGACGTCTTCGGTGTTCTCGCGGAAGATCACCACGTCCACCTTGTCCGGCCGCTTGAGGGGACTGGGCACGCCGGCGTAGTGGCGCACCGGCCGCACGCAGGCGTAGAGGTCCAGCTCCTGGCGCAGCGCCACGTTGAGCGAGCGGAATCCCCCGCCGACCGGGGTGGTCAGCGGACCCTTGATGGAAACCACCAGGTCGCGCAGCACCGCGAGCGTTTCCTCGGGACAGTAGTTGCCGTCGTAGAGGCCCGCCGCCTTCTCGCCGAGGAAGCATTCGCACCAGTGGATCTTGCGCTTGCCGCCGTAGGCTTTCGCCACGGCCGCGTCCCACACGCGCAGACAGGCGCGCGTGATGTCCGGCCCGATGCCGTCACCTTCGATGTAACCGATGATCGGCTGGTCCGGCACATGCAGCTTGCCGTTCCTGACCGTGATTTTCTCTCCGGCGGCCGGGATTTTGATGTGGCGGTAAGCGGTGCTCATGGATGCGGCATCTCCTGGTCCGGCCGCGCGGGGCATGCGGCCTCGATCGGGGCGGCATTCTATCATCCGAGCGCTGGCGCTCCGACGTCGGTGCGCTAACCTAGGAGCGCCTGCCAGAGTGTTTCAAGGATCGAAAGCGGATACGACCATGAAAGCTGCCACCGTGCTGATTCCGATCGCCCACGGCTCCGAAAGCCTGGAATGCGTCACCCTGATCAACGTGCTGCGTCGCGCTGGCCTCGAAGTGACGGTGGCCAGCGTGGAATCCGACCTGACCGTCACCGGCACGCGCGGCGTGCGCCTCACCGCCGACCGGCATTTCATCGATACGCTGGAGACGCACTACGACCTGATCGCGGTGCCGGGCGGCGAAAAGGGCGCCGAAGCGCTCAACCGCAACATGCCTTTGATCGAGAAACTCGAAGGCCAGAGCGACGCCGGCCGCTGGTTCGCCGCGATCTGCGCCGCCCCGGCGCTGACGCTGGCCCCGCACGGCTTGCTCGATGGCCGTCAGGCGACCTGCTATCCCGCCTTCAAGGATCGGCTGCCGAAGTACGTGAACCAGCCGGTGGTGGTCGACGGCTGCTGCGTGACCAGTCAAGGCGCCGGCACCGCGCTGCCCTTCGCGCTCAAGCTGGTGGAACTGCTCGCCGGCGCGGCCAAGTCGCGCGAAGTCGCGCGCCAGATGATTTTCGAGTGAGCGATCTGGCTCAGGCCGCCTGCTTCTTGCCGACCGCTTCCTCGAGCATCTTCTTCAGTTCACCCGAGGCGTGCAGGTCCAGGGTGATGTCGCAGCCGCCGACCAGCTCGCCCTTGACGTAGAGCTGCGGGAACGTCGGCCAGTTGGCGAACTTGGGGAGCGCGCGGTAGATCTCCTCGTCCTCGTAGATATTGACGTAGGCGTATTCCACCCCGCAGTCGTTCAAGGCCGCCACCGCGCGCGCGGAGAACCCGCATTGCGGAAAGTCCGGCGTGCCCTTCATATAAATGATGACCGGGTTTTCGGTGACCTGTTTCTTGATGCGTTCGAGGACATCCATGGGAATGCTGCCAGAAAAACGTCGGGAAAAGATTTTACCATGGCTGCACCTCCGCGGCCGCGCCGCACGCCGCGGCGGTATCGGCGGCGCGCAGCAGCGCTGGCATCCGGCGCGCGGCGCCGTGGCGCTTCACGCGAGCTTGAATTTGCCGCCGTGCTGTCCTAATGTGCCGCTGCAAGAACAAATCCATGCAGACGAGGAACGTCATGGCTTTCACACTCCCCGAACTTCCCTATGCACGCGATGCGCTGGAACCGCACATGTCGCGCGAGACGCTGGACTATCACTACGGCAAACACCACAAAGCCTACGTCGACAACGCCAACAAGCTGGTCGCCGGCACCGAGTTCGAAAACCTGCCGATCGAGGACGTCATCCGGAAATCCTCCGGCAAGATCTTCAACAACGTCGCTCAGATCTGGAACCACACTTTCTTCTGGCACAGCCTGACGCCCAAGCAGCACGCGCCGGGCAAGAAGCTGGCGGATGCGCTGGTCAAGCAGTTCGGCGGCCTCGAAGATTTCAAGAAGCTGTTCACCGAAACCGCCGTCGGCACCTTCGGCTCCGGCTGGACCTGGCTGGTGAAAAAGGCCGATGGCACGCTGGCCGTGACCAGCACCTCCAACGCCGGCAATCCGCTGACCGCGGGCGACACGCCGCTTTTGACCTGCGACGTGTGGGAGCACGCCTACTACATCGACTACCGCAACGCGCGCCCCACCTACCTGGAGCATTTCTGGAGCCTGGTGAACTGGGACTTCGCAGAGAAAAACCTGGGCTGAACCTGCGGCGCACTCTCGGGCTTGAAGCCCGAGCCGCATCACCGGGGCCGCGCTGCGGCCCCGAACTTTTTGACCGATGCCCCTGCCATGAAACGACCGCGTCATTTCCTCAAGCTCAGCGATCTCGCGCCCGAGGAGGCGCGGCGGCTGGTGCAGCGTGCGCGCGAGCTGAAAGCGCAGCGCGATGCCTTGCCGCGGCCGTTCACGGGCCGCACCCTGGCGATGATCTTCGCCAAGAGCTCGACCCGCACCCGCGTGTCGTTCGAGGTCGGCATGCACAAACTCGGCGGTCACGCCCTGATGCTGCCCACGGCGCAGACCCAGCTCGGCCGCGAGGAACCCCTGGCCGACACCGCGCGCGTGATTTCGCGCATGTGCGACGCCGTGATGATCCGCAACGATTCGCAGGCCGATCAGGAGGAATTCGCCGCGCATTCGCGCGTGCCGGTGATCAACGGTCTGTCGGAATTGCACCACCCCTGCCAGCTCCTCGCCGACGTGCAGACCTGGTTCGAGCATGGCGGCGACCCGCGCGGCAAGACCGCGGCCTGGATCGGCGACGGCAACAACGTGTGCAATTCCTGGATCGAGGCGGCCAGGCTCTTCGGCTTCACGCTCCACGTGGCCACGCCCCACCAGTACCGCCCGGCCGCGGCGGCATTGGCCTACGCTGGGAAAGCGGTGCGGCTGTTCGACGATCCCGCGGCCGCGGCCGCCGGCGCCCAGCTCGTGATCACCGACACCTTCACCAGCATGGGACGCGAGGCGGAAGCGGCCGAGCGCATGCAGGTGCTCGCCGCCTTCCAGGTGGACGCGCGGCTCATGGCCCGCGCGGCCCCGGACGCGATCTTCATGCACTGCCTGCCCGCGCACCGCGGCGAGGAAGTCACGGCCGAGGTGATCGACGGACCGCAGAGCGTGGTGTGGGACGAGGCCGAAAACCGCCTGTGGGCGCAGATGGCGTTGCTGGAATTCCTGCTCGCGTGAACGCAGCCGCGCTGGTCCCCGACGATCTGCGCGCGACGGTCGAGCGCGCGCTGGCGGAGGATCTCGGCGCCGGCGACCTGACCGCGCAGTTGGTGCCGGCACAGCAGGACGCCCGCGCGGCGCTGATCGCGCGCGAAGCGGCGGTGATCTGCGGCCGGCCGTGGTTCGACGAAGTGTTTCGCCAGCTCGACCCGCGGATCGCCGTGGACTGGGAGATCGCCGAAGGCGCGGAAAGCGCACCCGCGCAGCGCCTGTGCACGCTGCGCGGTCCGGCGCGGCCGATCCTGAGCGGCGAGCGTACCGCGCTCAATTTCCTGCAGACGCTGTCGGGCACCGCCACGGCCACCCGCGCTTTCGTGCGCGCGGTCGCCGGAACCGGCGCGCAGATCGTCGACACGCGCAAGACCCTGCCCGGCCTGCGCAGCGCGCAAAAGTACGCGGTGCGCTGCGGTGGCGGCGTCAATCACCGCATGGGCCTGTACGACGCCATCCTCATCAAGGAAAACCACATCGCCGCGGCCGGCGGCGTGGCGCAAGCGATCGCGCGCGCGCGCGCGGGCGCCGCGGGCGTGCCGCTGATGTGCGAGGCGGAAACCATGGACGAGCTCGAAGCCGCGCTGGCCGCCGACGTGGACCTGGTGCTGGTGGACGATTTTCCGCTCGCGGCGCTGCGCGCCGCGGTGCGCCGGGTGCACGCGCATCGCGCCCGCGGCGGGCGCACCTTGCTCGAATATTCCGGGGGCACCACGCTGGAGCGCGTGCGCGCCATCGCTGAAACCGGCGTGGATCGCATCTCGATCGGCGCGCTCACCAAGCACCTGCGCGCCGTGGATCTGTCGCTGCGCTTTCTTTAACCCCGCAGGCGCGTCCGGCGCGGCGCCGGTTCGCGCAAGAAACGCAGCACGGCGGCGTTGAACGCCCGCGGCGCCTCCAGCGGCACCTCGTGGTGCCGCCCGCGGAACAGCTTGAACCGCCCGTGCGGCAAGGCGGCAGCGAAGGCCCGCGCCTCGGAGAGCGGGAAATAGTCGTGTTCCGCCGCGGTCACCAGCACCGGCATGGACAGACGATCGAGCCGTTCGGCCACGCTCCAGGAAACCAGCCGCCGCAGCGTTTCGAGATAGACCGCGCGGTCGACCGAGCGCGAACGGGCCAGCGCGCGTGCGCGCAGCGCCGCCTGGCCGGGCTCGGGATACAGCTTCTTCGCCACGCGGCCGGCCAGCCGGCGCGGACCGAACAGGCCCATCAGCGCGTAGCGGAACGCGAACATCAAGGCCTTGTCGAAAGTGTCGAGCGCGAAGCTCGGCAAGGTATCGGCGGCGACCAGACGGCGCACGCGCTGCGGCTGATCCACCGCCATCTGCAGCACCACTGCGCCGCCCATCGAATGACCGAGCAGCTCGCAGCGGCGCACGCCCAGTTGGTCGAGCAGCGCCCAGCAGTCGGCGGCGAAGCGCTCCACCCGGTAGTCGCCGGCGCGCTCGCTCTGACCGTAGCCACGCAGATCTGGCGCGATCACGCGGCGCCAGCGCGAGAAGGCGGGAATCTGGAATTCCCAGTCGCGATGGCTGTTGCCGATGCCATGCACCAGGAGCAGTGGGAATCCGCGTCCGGCTTGCTCGTAGTACAGCCGCACGCCGGGCAGCCGGGCGTAGGGCATCGCTCAGCGCGCCGCGACCGGGGTGCAGAAGCAATAGGCATAAACGCCGCGCGGATCGTTGAGACGGCGCAGCCAATCCAGCGCCGTGCGCGCGCCGCTTTGTAGCGCGGCGTCGTGCGGTCGCGCGGCCCCCAGGACGAACTCGTCGAGCCGGGCGCTCATCCCGAGCAGCTGGCGAATCTGGGACAGCCAGCCGCGCTGCGGTTCGAATTCCTCCAGCCGCCAGGTTCCGGGCGCAAGCTGGGCCAGCTTGGCGGCCGCATCTACGGCCTGGCGCAGCCCGCCGAACGCATCGACCAGGCCGAGGCCCTTGGCGGCGGCACCGCTCCAGACTCGCCCTTGGGCAATCTCGTCCACTTTGTCCACCGGCAGCTTGCGTCCCTTGGCCACCCCGGCGATGAACTCGTGGTAACCGTGCTCGATCTCGGACTGCAGGATGGTCTTGACCTCCGGCGACAGCGGGCGGTCGATGCGCAACGCGCCGGCCAGCGGCGTGGTCCCGACGCCGTCGGTGTGGATGCCGAGCTTGGCCAGCGGCTGGTCGATGGTCGGCAGCAGGCCGAAGATGCCGATCGAGCCGGTGACGGTCGAAGGCTCGGCCCAGATCTGATCGGCGGACATCGAGATCCAGTAGCCGCCGGAAGCCGCCAGCGTGGACATCGACACCACCACCGGCTTGCCGGCATCTTCCAGCGCTTCCACGCTGCGCCGGATCTGCTCCGCGGCGAAGGCGCTGCCGCCCGGAGAATCCACCCGCAACACCACCGCTTTCACGCGGTCGTCGGCGCGGGCCTCATCCAGCAGATGGCTGATGGTGTCGCCGCCGGCGGTGCCGAGGTCGCTGTCGCCGTCCACGATCTCGCCCTGCACCACGACCAGCCCGATCTTGTCGGCGGCGCGGTCGGGGTGCTCACGGCGCATGGCGCGCAGATAGCTGTCGGCATCGATCTGGCGGAAGCTGATCTTGTCCTTGTCCCAGCCGACTTCCGCGGCGATGCGCTTGCGGAACTGCGCGAGCGTCTCCACGCGCGTCACCAAATGCGCATCCAGCGCGTAGGCGGCCGCATCCCCGGCGCGCTGCTGCAGCGCCGGGGCGAAGCCGCGTGCATAGCGGTCCGCCGCATCGGCAGGCAGCTTGCGCGCCTCCGACACCGCGCGGTTATAGACCTGCCACAGGTCGGCGAGCCAGGCCTGGTTGGCGAGGCGCGCTTCCGGCGACATGTCGTTGCGGATGAAGGGCTCCACCGCCGACTTGTACTCGCCGACGCGGAACACGTTGACTTGCACGCCGAGTTTGTCCAGCGCGTCCTTGAAATAGTTGTTGTACACGCCGTAGCCGGTCAGCAGCACCTCGCCCAGCGGGTCGAGCGAGACTTCGTCGGCCTGGGCGGCGATGAAATACTGGTTCTGGTCGAAGGACTCGCCGTACACCTCGATGCGCTTGCCGGCGGCGCGGAAGCGCTGCATCGCGGCGGCGAGCTCCTGCAGTTGCGGGAGTCCGGCGGCGCTGAGGTCGTCGAGCTTGAACACCGCGAGCTTGATGCGCGGGTCCTGGGCGCCGTCGTCCAGCGCTTCGATGAGGTCGCGCAGCAGCGTCTGCGTCGGCCGCGCGCCGCCGAACTGGCGGATCAGGGTCTGACCGGCCTCGTCGATCTGATCCACCAGCCTGCCGTAGGGGACCAGGGTCAGGGCGACGTTGTTCTCCACGCGCACCGGCGGTCCGCCGGTCAGCGCAAACCACAAGGCGACCAGCGCCGCCAGCGTGAACAGCACCGCCAATCCGCGGTAGATGCCCAGCAGCAGCCGCCAGATCCAGCCGAACAGGCGCGTAAGCCCCGATTTCGAGTCGCTCATAAGCCATTGCGGGTGACGTGAGCGTGTAAGTATCGCACGCCACCGCCGCAAACTGCGTTACGCGCCTGGCGCGTAGACGATGCGGTACACGCAACCGGCAAGGTCGTCCGACACCAGCAGCGCGCCGTCGGGCATCGTCAGCACGTCCACGGGCCGGCCGCGGACCGCCTCGCCCGAGAGCCAGCCGCTGGCGAAGACCTCCTCGGGACCCGCGCGACCCTGGCCGTCGATGGGCACGCTGACCACGCGGTAACCGATGCGCGTGGAACGGTTCCAGGAGCCATGTTCGGCGATGAAGATGCGCCCGCGATACTGGGGCGGGAACATCGTCCCGGTGTAAAAGCGCATGCCGAGCGCGGCGACGTGCGCGGGCAACGCCAGCGCCGGCGGCGCGAACTCGGTACAGGCGTGCAGGCCGCCGTACTTGGGATCGGGGATCGTGCCCGCGTGGCAGTAAGGAAAGCCGAAGTTTTCCCCGATGCGCCGCAGGCGGTTGAGCGTGTCGGGTGGCGCGTCGTCGCCCAGCCAGTCGCGGCCGTTGCTGGTGAACCACAGTTCGCCGCTGCCCGGCCGCCAGTCGAAGCCCACCGAATTGCGCACGCCGCGCGCCACCACCTCCCAGCGGCTGCCGTCGGGGTTCATGCGGGTGATGCTGCCGTATTCCAGCGTCGCGTCGCCGCGGGTGAAGGCAGCGGGAACGCAGACGTTGCAGGGTGCGCCGATGGACAGATACAGCTTGCCGTCCGGACCGAAACCGATGTAGCGCAGGCCATGCCAGGTTTCCGTGGGCAGATCGTCGCGTACGATCTGCGCCGCGGGCGGCGCGTCGAGATGACGGTCGAGGTCGGGATAGCGCAGGATGCGGCGGGTCTCGGCCACGTAGAGCGCGCCCTCGTGCCAGGCCACGCCGTTGGGGCGATTCAAGCCTTCGGCGACGATGCGGACCTGCGGTGCCTGGCCGGCACGCGGCACGAGGGCGTAAACCTTGCCGGTCTCGCGGCTACCAACATAGACCACGCCCGCGGCGCCCAGCGTTAGCGAGCGCGCGCCCGGCACGTCCGCCGCGTAGCGCTCGATGCGGAATCCGGGCGGCAGTTCGAAATCCCTCAGCAGCGACCCGGCCGCGACGCCGGCGCTCGCATCGAGCACGGTCCAAGCAGCCCAGGCAACCAATAGCAGCCGTCTATTCATCGAATAAAAACGTTTTGATGGATTTATCGTCTATGGACCCGTACCATGCGCCACGCGTCGGGCGTTTCGCGCTTCGACCTTCAATCCCAACAACCCGTTCGACCATTTTTCTCAAGGAGTCGTCAAGATGTCCGTGCTCGTCGGCCGCCCTGCCCCCGACTTTACCGCCGCCGCCGTGATGGCGGACGGCAGCATCAAGGAAAACTTCCGCCTGTCCGATTATCAGGGTCGGAAGTACGTGGTGCTGTTCTTCTGGCCGCTGGATTTCACCTTCGTGTGCCCGTCCGAGATCATCGCTCACAATAACCGCCTCAAGCGCTTCGAGGAACGCGGCGTGCAGCTCGTCGGCGTGTCCATCGATTCCGCCTTCAC
>Ga0070740_10005875_pt1 | contig 11112 bp, 9 predicted proteins | sample Coa_R2_FD_67286 | JGI IMG/M metagenome (GOLD analysis project Ga0070740, IMG submission 67286) | Surface soil microbial communities from Centralia Pennsylvania, which are recovering from an underground coalmine fire - Coalmine... | ecosystem: Environmental > Terrestrial > Soil > Unclassified ...
CAATGACGGCTCCCGTTGCGGGATTGTATAACTCCAGCTTTCTGTCTTGCGTTTTGACCTGTCGTCCATTGATAAAATGCGGAACTTCATAACCCTTTTCCGTGTCCTTGTGTTTGATTTCCATTGAATCCTGTGCTTCTTGAACCATCTTGTTCTCCTTGGTCATAATTGCATTTGGTGCAGTATAATAAACATTTTCTACATATACTACAGCAGCATATTGTGATTTTTCGGAGTAGCCAGTTCACTTCCTGATTACAGGATTGTACAAGTTGACCTTTTATCTTCCTGATCAAAAACCTGGCCAAGCAATGCAGCTTTATCCTTGACAGATGCAGGCGTTTTATCTGGCTGATAGCTTGGATTCGCCTTTACCTGTTCATATACGGCTACTTGTGAGCCATCCTGATCATGATACTTTACATAGCCATAACCCACGATATCTTCAGGCGGTATGAAAGTAATGATATTGACTTCCTGCTTGGTATGACTGTGTGGATAACGAGGATTACGCGCACGCTGTGTCTTGTCTATGTCAATGCCTTCATTTCCACGATAATGAATTTGATAGACATAGCCAAAATATTCCTGCGGCCCATCATGATAAAACTTCAAGTGAGTTGAATAGAAATCAGCGACTTTTGGACTTTTGCTGGTGCTCACACCTGCGTTATCGTTTACGACCGCCGCATAATCTTCAATATTCCTGGATTCAAACCCTGAATGCATGCCATTTTTAAACGCGTCTTCCGGCTGCTGCAAGCTTCCACGATATAAATAGACTGGGTTATCAGAATCTCCTGTGTCTGGCTGATAGAATACCAATTTTTTATCGTCAAATTTTTCCCATTGCTCTTTGGGAAATTTCTCAAGCAATACATCCAGAAGATAAGTGCGAAAAGAGTGATTGTTCTTTTTGATTAATTCAGAATTGGATAGCGCCTGCTCCAAAACCAGCTTTTGACCTTCACGAGTTTTTGTTTTTTCCAGCGCCTGCTCAAGCACTTCCAGCTCATGATATTTTTTTCTTGAGTGCCTTAATGACGTGAACAAGGTTGGTTCGTAACCGGGACGACGATCTTGCTGAACATATCTGTATAACGCCTCACTAAAAGCATCTTGATAGCTATAAAGTCTGGATGAGTCCACAAGCCACCCCTGTTGGTTAGATTTGAATTGCACAGTATTTTATCATTATACGAAGTTAGGTGCAATCTATGCTCAACCGGCTTGGTAAAAATGCTAATTATTGCATAATCAGAACAGTTCACTCGAGATTATGCTCATCACGCGGGCCTGTATCTGAAATCAATCTACTTAACCAGTTTCGCCGCTAGCACGTCGACTTTTTCTATCACCGGAGGCTTGGAAAAAAGGTCGCTTGCTCTTGCCATTAATGCTTTTGCAACATCCCCAGTCAAATGAGCCTGACGGCCAGCTTCATCTGGAAAAGCGTCAAAGATGCCGAAGGTAGTTGGGCCAAGGCGCAAAGCAAACCATGTGGTGGTTGCCGGTTCATTCTGTACAATGGTCAGTCCCGCTTTTAGAAAATTCTCAACCTCAGTGACTTTATCAGGTTTCGCTTCAAGTCTGACGAATAACGCAACTTTGACCATAAGACTTCCTCCTTTGCATTTCTATCCAGTCAATGCAAGTCTGCTGACCTGATCAGCATCCTTGCGTTTCGCAAATACACTTAATAAATCATTCAATAACCCGGCAAACATTTCTGTCATCATGATAAAATCAGCGTCAAACTTCTGCTGCCTGGTTTCCATTTCATCCTGGATTTCAGCAATGTCATCATCAGACAACCGAATGCTGCGCAAGGAAAAATCTTCAGCCAGCACAAAATTTATTTTATCATGCCAGCATAATGCCATCTGGATTGCTTCACAACCATCCTTGACCAACGACTGGATACTGGCTGCGAACAAATCCTGCTGCTGGCAGCGTATCATTCGATTCTGTTGATCCGGGTCCTGTAATACACAGGATTTTTCAATTGAAAACGCCTGCGGGTAGTCCTTGATTTTTAGCCATTGGGTCATGATCGAAGAGGGCTTGACGATATCATAAGAATCCACTCCATCCCCGAGTGACTTTTTGAACATGGAAATAAACAATTCTGTCTTTGCGGGGCTCGTGGAATTTAATATGAGCCAGTTGTTCCTAGTGTCGATATAGGCATTAATACGGGTGAATTTACTAAACGCTCGCGGCAACAAGGTATGAATCACGTCATCCTTGAATGAAAGTTTCTCTTTTTGACGCACCTTGCGTGCCTCTGCCAATTCAATTTGCTTTATCTTTTCTTTCAGCGTCTGGTTAACCACACTCGCAGGCAAGATTTTATCTTCAATTTGCAGACAAATCATGATGCAGCCATTCATCCCTCTAGCGAGGGGAGCGCCCTCTTCATCAATCGGCGATACCCATCCCATACTGGATGGCATGGATGGCAAACATGGATTAAATGCCAACGGTTCCAGCTTTTCTGCCAAAGCGGCGGGAGAAGAATTAATGGCGTGCGTTAATTGAAATAATTGTATCTGTTTAAACCACATTATGATGATTCCTTGTTGTAATTATAAAAGCAAAGCGGTTCAGTACATATTAGTTGTCTCAGGATGATGAACTGCTTTATCAGGATTTAGATTGCGCGTATGACACCACCATCTACCCTGAGCGCAGCGCCATTGGTGGCAGAAGATAACGGGCCGCAAAGATAAACAACCAATGCAGCAACTTCTTCCAACGTAGCAAATCGTTTCAGCAAAGATGATGGTCTCATTGTTGAAAAAAATTCTTTTTCAAGCTGTTCCTCGGTAATGTTTTTTTCCTTGGCCACGCTGGTGATGAAATGTTCCACGCCTTCGCTGCGCGTTGGCCCGGGAAGAACACTGTTCACTGTCACATTGCTATTGATGGTGAGTTCTGCCAGTCCGCGGGCTAAGCTGATCTGCGCAGTTTTGGTCACACCGTAATGAATCATTTCCGCAGGGATTTGGATGCCCGATTCACTCGAAATAAACAGGACGCGTCCCCAGTTTTTATCCAGCATATGCTTGAGGTAATGACGGCTTAGGCGCACGCCGCTCATCACATTGATATCAAAAATACGCTGCCATTCGTCATCGGTAATATCAAAAAATGATTTTACCTCATAGATTCCAAGGTTATTGACAAGAATATCGATCTCAGGTAGTGCCTTGATGACCGCTGCCATACCGTCTCTCGATGTCAAATCAGCTGCCATCGGAATCAGTTTCGCACCGGGAAAGTCAGACTTGATGGTGTTAATGGCAGACATGACGCGCTCAGTTGTCCTGCCATTGACCGCGACCGTCGCTCCTTCCTGAGCAAGCATTTTTGCGATCGCAAAGCCAATACCTGCCGTTGAGCCTGTTACCAATGCTGTTTTATTTTGTAATTGCAGATCCATGTGGGTTCCTTATTTTATTTTTATATGCGGTCTGACCTGTTATCTCATTTTCACTCAGCAGGTCAAATACCTTTGTCGCCAGCATGCTGTGCATAACACGCGTGGGATGCACTTCATCCCAGAACAAATATTCATCCGGATTACTGCAAGACAGTTGCCCTGATGATTTCAACTCGGATGTAACATATGCGGTTTTCAATGATGGACTACGCATGACATCGAGATTTATTTTTTTCGCCGCCAGCATTTCTGGTGAATTTGCTGATAATCTGTTTGAGCGCAGCCAGTAGCCGCCGTCATAACAGGGTTGTGTCACATTTTTTAGCTGGTACCTGGCTGGGTTGGCAATGATATCATTAAAGTAGTAACCGACATCCCCTAACACAATTCTGACATCCGGGTTTGCTTCTTTTTCTTTGGCAATCATATCTGCAAATTTTTGGTTGTGCAAAGCAGACAATCTGGTAGCGGCGGCTGCGGCTTCCGGCCCTTGCATGGTGACTTCGGGAACGGTACCAAGATCTGGCACATTCAGGACTAAAATATTTTTAGCACCATAATAAATCAGCCATTCAATATTCTCCTGAATAGTAGCGACTGTATTGGTGGTTGCGTATTCCGGATCAGAGCGTCCGCCAATGTAATCATTAGCGCCTGACCAGATGATGTATAAATGTTCACTTTTGTGAAAATCAAGCACAGACGCCACCAGATAAAAATTTACCTGCATGCCCAAACCAAATGGAACGTGCAACTTTGAATCCTTGAGCGGTTCAGCCCAGGAACCACCGTACGCATAATTCACCTGCGGCACATTCATTGCTTCAGCAAGATTATCCACCCAAACGGGTCCGTTTGAGAATCGGCCCTGATAATATGGCGGATCCTTGGGGATAATGGGTATCAAGGGAATCTCATTATGCGCAAACGATGTTAATGAAAAAATATTGCCATTATCAGAAAGGCTGTCTCCGAATACCACAATTTTATCAATGGCAGCAGCCCGGGTAGTTTGGAAAAGTATAGCAAACAGACAAAAAAAGATTATTGCTGGATAGCGTAATACTCCATGTTTCATACTTCGTCCTTATGGCTTATTTCGACACGTTAGTATGATTTATATTACTAATTAGTCTCGTGAGTAAACAGTAGTAATACTACTCAACGATGAGAGGTGTGAACGTGCCTTCGATAAGATCCTCAGCCTGTATACATACTACAAGCTGAGTGGACTGGAGTCTATCATCCTAATGCAATAATACTGACAGATTCTTGACAGCACCAAGCTGGCTTTCTTTTTCCAAATGATCCTCTGCAATTTTTCCTTCAACAGGAGAGAATATGCTTTTTTTCTTCGTTATCTGTTGAAGATGCGCTTTATTATCATCAGAGAATATTTCGGGCGGTGAGGAAAGCAGGCCTTGAATGAATTTTGGGTCCGCATTCCTGGCAAGATCCGGATGGATGTTATCATGCAAGTGCAAATAAAGCTTGCATAAGTTCATTAATGTTTTTACCGATAAATCATAGATGACAAGACCAATGACACCACCTGTTGCCGCTCCCACCAGCGTTCCCAATGCCTCAAATACCTTGGCAAAAGCCCGTTCCAGAGTGGCATCAACAACCATATTAGAGGCAAAATAGCCCAGGTATTGTCCAGCATCTCCCAGAATGACGGTCATGGCAAAATCGGTTACCTTGGTCACGCCTAGCTTTGGGCCGACCGCGCCATTGGTCTGGCCAATTGCGTAACCAATGACATACCCTGCGCCATAGCCAGGAGCTGCACCAATCAGTCCGCCAAGTGTTGCCATACCTATTGTGACAGGCGAAAAGATTTTTTTGGGCTGATCATTGTTCAAGGTATCGATAATTGAACCGGTTTCCTTGCGTATCTTGCGGATGACCGGATCTATACATATTTGCTGTTTGATTTCAGGTAACTCAAACTCCAGAGGTTTGCTATCATCATCTTTCGCATCGAGGACCTTTTCTTTTTCTGATTTATGTTCCTGATGCTGGTCTTCAGGCAGTCTCTCTTCATCGGAAATACCTTCCGAAGACCTGGATGGCAGTTTGATGACATTCACTTCCTTTCTGTTAATTTCAAATTCAAGTTCAGTCACATTCTTGCTGTCAGTGATGAATGTTTCGTAAGCTGAGAGACACGCAACCTTGACGGAATTATCAAGTTCATTGTGATCTTTTATATTCAATGCTTCACAGCATAGATCATACAGTACGGAATTGCCGCGCGGAGAACGTGCTTTGTAAGTAGCTGCTATCGATTGCATAACATAGATCAGCATACCCATTTTAATTCGCTGCCTGCGGCTGAGGAAATGCTTGTCAAGTTCTTCATCGGACTGAGCGGGTGTGATTCTATTCACCACCTTGCACAATGCTGTCACCAGCCGGGCAAGCTGATCTCTTTCAGGATTGCTGGATTTTGCACGTTTTCTGCATTCCTTGTTATAATCCTTCGGCAGCGAAACCATTTTTTCGTCAATGGCGCTTTCGGTCGGTATCGCTTTAAGCAATTTTTTTGCATCGCCGTCAATATACTTGTAAACCGCCCTGATATTTTCAAATACCTGTGTATTAACAGTATCTTCATTCAAATCTTTGGCATGCAGCTTTTCTGCGAATTGATGCGGATATTTATCGAATGCGCAATTATAAAATCTATTTAAATAATAGGGCTTGTGTTTATCATCAATGACATTCGTTTGGGTAATACCCAGTTCACTTAATAAGGCGTCATAACAATTACTGCCAGAATTGAACAGCCATCCCTTGGCAAATGACGGATTCAGCATTCTATATTTGGTCGCAATACTCTCAATGCAGAACAGGTATGCACCGAGGAGGATTTCTTTCAGTTCAGTTTCGGATGGTTTGGGTTCGACCGTCTCATCAAGCGATTTCACCCATTCACCAGCGGCTTCGAGAATATCGAGGAGCTGCAATCGGAGGGGGTTGGGCTGTTCTTTTTTTTCTTTTTTCTTTTCAAGATAATGCGATCTGACGCGGCTGATTCCATCAAGCAAATCTTGCAGCGTTGGGACAGTGTACCCCATATTGACTCCTTACCTTAGTTTGGTAGATATGCCCTGGTACCGTTAAGTTCTTGGCCATTGTATTAATTCAAAATTATTACAATATCTTAAATTGCTTAAGATATTCTTAACAAAATCTTCGTATTCAAGTGCGCATGCAACAAACCAAACTTTCACAAGGGTCGAATAGTATCACCAACCGTGAGATTAGCAATCAAAAAATCATGCAGAAACAGCGGTCATAATGTGTAGCACTTCTTGTCAAAATACCTTACAATCCCCTCTCAAAAAAACGGTATAAAAATGAATCTGTCACTATTGTCCTTCTCCAATAAAATCCCTGGCCTTGCCTGTATTGCCATTCTTGCCACCGTCAGTTATGTCATTGCCAGTCTTCCCATAATGGCGACGACCGGCATCAGTTCACTGGTGATTGCAATCATTCTGGGAATCATTTTTGGTAATGCATGGCATCATCCAGTTTCATGGTCACCTGGCATTCAGTTTTCTGCCAAACGTCTGCTAAGAATTGCCATTGTCTTATATGGCTTCAAGGTCAGCTTTCAACAAATTGCATCTGTTGGTTTTGAAGCTTTGTTGATTGATATTCTGATGGTCTCCTTCACACTCCTGGCAGGATACTTTGCCGGCAGAAAGTTATTGCGGCTTGATCATGATTTATCTTTATTGATTAGCGTAGGCGCAGCCATATGCGGTGCGGCTGCGGTACTGGCAGTTGAAGACATTCTGAAAAGTGAGCCGTACAAGGCCGCTGTCGCCGTCGGAACTGTGGTGTTATTCGGCACCGCCTCCATGTTTATTTATCCGGCCTTGCAGCATGCGGGATTATTCGGATTCAGTGACAATCAATTTGGCATTTTCGCTGGAGCCAGTGTGCATGAAGTCGCCCAGGCTCTCGTCGCTGGAACCAACATCAGCAGTGAAGCGGGAAAAATTGCTGTCATTGTTAAAATGATGCGGGTGCTACTGCTTGTCCCTGTATTATTTATTCTATCCTTCATGAGTAACAAAGGTGACACCAAGAGCATTGATAAAAAAACCAGCATCACCATCCCCTGGTTTGCCATCGGCTTTGTGGCAGTCATTGGATTTAATTCATTGCATGTCCTGCCCTCCGTATTGGTTGACTACATCAATCAGTTTGATGTGATTTTACTCACCATGGCCATGGGTGCGATTGGCATTGAAACCAAAGCCAGCAAAATCAGAAAAGTCGGGCTGAATCCGCTTTATCTCTCCTGTCTGTTGTTTTTATGGCTGCTGGGCAGTGCGTTTCTGCTGGTAAAAGTGATATGAATAATTAGCGAGAGAATTCAAATTCAAAATTGATCCATTTTTAGATATTGATCCAATATTCGAAACCTGAACTACGTGCTAAAATCGCATCAACTAACAATGAGGTATTGGTTATGAAAAATGGATGGAAGCAGGCTGCTTATTCAGTGTTATTTTTTTTCGGTCTATTGCTGACATTTCAAGCCGAAGCCCTGAACAGTAACAAGGCTTACATTACCCCTCAGGCATTCAAGGACCTGTACTTTGAATTCACAGGCAGAGGCGACAAAGACTTCCCCAAAGGAAAAGTCAACATTTCGCAGCTGCTTTATAATGCCGAACTCGCCAAAAACGCAGACCTGACACAAGCTGATGCACCTCTTGTCATGTTCATCAATTCCACTCTTTATATTTATGACAATAATGGGAAGCGGCAGCTTGCATTTTTAATGCGTACCGCACCAAATTCTGGTTTTACCGAAATGACAGCCATCTCGCACATTGGACCTGCATTGGCCTACCTTGTGAAAGCGAAAGAGTATGGAAGCGATGCCTGGAAAAGCGGTCTTGAAAATCTGTTAAAAGACATCAAGGCAGTCAGAACCGTGAATGCGCAGACAACAGATAATTGGCTGACAAAAATCAATTCGCCGTTATGGAAGCGCTATTTGCCAGCCATTCATAACATGGTGGATTACGCCTGTTCAATGTCTGGCAGTTATATCAATGATGTCCTGAGTGGAAAAAAAGAATTTACCATGACATCCCTGCAAAAGGATTTTCTTGAAGGCAGCAAGGATTATCCGATTCCTTACAACGATATCATGGTCGCTACTTTTATGCTGACAGCCTACCAGAGTACGATTGAAATTCATGAGCAGGTTGAAAAGCTGAATATCAACTGGGCAAAAGCCAAAGTTATCATCCGCTTTGTGGCTGGCAGCAATGTCACTGCCGGAGTCAGTGCCGGAAGCAATTGGCTGGTGCCATTTGTCAAGGCTTTGTCAAACAACACGTTGCCGGATGACCGAATTTTTATTGCGCCTTATGCCGACGTTAAACCAACATTAGGCCATAGCGACATGAGCAAGGAAGATTTCACTTATTACGATCGTATATGGACGTCGGTGTACAATCGCACACACGTTGCCAACGATGTGTTTACTACTATTCCAAGCATTAAAATCCCTGAGCGACCGCCCATTCCAGGGGATTATTCCTACTCCAAGGCCTCTGACATCATGGATTTTCTGATGCGCCTGAAATATTCACTGTCCATGCCAACAGAAATGCTTTCCAACACGGTGGCTTTTTGGGTTTCAGGCGAGCTCGCTGCCAAACGCTGGGACATCAGCAAAGTGGTCATTCCCGGATTGACAACAGGCTTACCGGAAGGCATCCGTACCTACCCTCAGCATAATCCTGATATAAAATAGCCATGAGGAAATTACTGCCGGTTTTATTTTTGCTATGGCTGGTATGCGGGAATGCCGAAGGCACGAACGTGCTTGAACCGTATCAATATCTGCATACATCCGGCGCAAGAGACATTACACCATTTGAATTAGCCGGCACGCATTACATCGCAGTTTCCCAACTGGCTGAGGATGTTGCCGGCCTGCCGGCTAACATGAATGGAGGCAATGCCGATGTGCCAGTTGTCATATACCAGTGGCAAAAAGGCAAGTATGTGGAATATCAGCGCATTCCCAGCCATGGCAATGAGGGCGCGGAATTCTTCACGATTGACGGGCGGGCGTTTCTTGCTGTCGCATCCATCGAATCCGGGCCTGTGCCGCCGTTTAACCTTCATACCTACTCCATGATCTATGAATGGGACGGCAAGCGTTTCTATCCATTCCAACAGTTTTTTGCCTATGCATCCAAGAACTGGAAATTTTTTACTATTGGGAAGCGGCATTTTCTCGCATTGGCCAACGGCGTGATACCGCCTGGCTCAAATAATCAATCTGACACCACATCGACAATATTCGAATGGAATGGCAGGAAATTCGAGAAATTCCAGTCTTTCCCAACCAAATGGGCTTATAGCTTCAGTTTTTTCACTATCGATGGCGTCCATTATCTTGGATTGACCGATCATTTGCGGTCGTCCAATCTCTATCGCTGGGAAAGCGGCAAGTTTGTGCTGTTTCAAAGCTTTAATCAGCCAGGCGGACGGGCCTTCCGGTATTTTGAAATTGAAGGAAAACATTACCTGGCTTTCGCCGATATCAGCGGTCCTTCCAGAATATATCGATGGAGTGGCAAGCAGTTTGATCCCTATCAGACATTGAATGAATCCGGCGGAAGAAATTTCACTTTCTTTGAAATCGGAAAAAACAAATATTTATTTCAAAACCGATTTATCACCGGCCCGCGCACCAATCCTGAAACCGTCCTATCGTCGCCACTGTATATCTGGAAAAACCATCAATTCGAAACTCTCCAGTCGCTTACCACCCATGGGGGCGTGAATTCAGCAGTCATCCAGACAGGCGGAAACTGGTATCTGGCACTTGCGAACAGTCTCGCGGCAGATCAAAAATTCCGGGTAGATAGTGTGATATACAAGATTAATCCATTGCCCTGAATTGCGGTAATCACGCTGCTCGCATTCACTACCTGGAAAAATCAGTCTGCTGCCATGCTGTCATGCCACCATCCAGTGACTTAACCAGCTTGAACCCGGAATTTACCAGCAGTTGAAGTGCGCGCATGCTGCGGCCACCCGATGTGCAATACGTCACTATCAATTTGTCGGGATCAAGTTCATGCAGTCGATCCGCCAGCTCATCAGAAGGAATTAACCTGCCGCCAATATTGAAAGCCTGGTGCTTTTCCTGCGTTCTTACGTCAATCAGTTGGATATCCTCATTATTTTTTAACTTTTCATTGAGCTCTTGAGGAGTAATAATGTATTCATTCATCCTGGACTTGACCCTCATGCATGTGTTGTGTTTTTGAAGCAGGTCGATATTACGATAATGTACACATAAATCGCAATCAGGATTTTGAGGCAGTCTGAATAATCGAAAATCCAGCGTCCTGATATCCACTGCCAATACCTTGCCGGCAAGCGGCTCTCCATCCTGAAGAACCCATTTAATGATTTCTGAAGCCTGAATCATACCGAGCAATCCCGGCAGCACACCCAGCACGCCACCATCTTCACAATTTAACACTTCCTCATCTCGGCATTCAGGAAACAGACAGCGCAGGCACGGGCCCTGTTTTCCATTAAACATCGTGCACTGTCCCTGGTATTGCGAAATACTTGCTGATACCAGCGGTTTGTTGAGCCTGAAA
>Ga0070740_10005877_pt1 | contig 11110 bp, 9 predicted proteins | sample Coa_R2_FD_67286 | JGI IMG/M metagenome (GOLD analysis project Ga0070740, IMG submission 67286) | Surface soil microbial communities from Centralia Pennsylvania, which are recovering from an underground coalmine fire - Coalmine... | ecosystem: Environmental > Terrestrial > Soil > Unclassified ...
CCGGTATCCTGTTCACCAAGCCGGTCAGCGCCGTGACCGAGGCGGAATTCGACCGCATTTTTGCCGTCAACGTGAAGGGCACATTTTTTGCCTGCCAGCAGGCGGCTGCCCGGCTGGCCGACGGCGGGCGCATCATCAATTTCTCCAGCACGACGACCGTCATGATGCTGCCGAATTACGGCGCTTACGTGGCCACCAAGGGCGCGGTGGAGCAACTGACCCGGTCACTGGCCAGGGAGCTGGCTCCGCGCGGCATCACCGTCAACGTCGTCTCGCCGGGGCCGACGGACACCGAGTTGTTTCACGCGGGCAAGACGCCCGAACAGGTGCAGCGGCTGGCGCAGGCCGCGGCCTTTGGCCGGTTGGGCCGACCGGAGGAAATTGCGGAAGTGGTCGCTTTTCTGGCCAGCGATGCCGCCGGCTGGGTGACCGGTCAGAACCTTCGCGTGAACGGCGGTGTGGCTTGAATTCCTTGATTGTCGTCTGCGGGCAAAACCCGCTGCCGTCCCGTGGCGGGGATGGGATGTAGCCGTTTCCATTTGCCATTTTGCGTAACTTTCCGCTTCTTTTCGGCTCGGTACTACGCGAACGAACGGTTCCAAACCATGCGTTCCCTTGGTACACTGTGCTGGGTCTTATGGGCGGCCGCCACAATGCCCCTGGCCGCCGCCGAAACAGCAGACTGGTGGTCGTTCACCCGTCCGCAGAACGACCGGTGGCAGGCGCCGGAATCTTCCACCAATTCCGTCTGGCAGAACGAAGTCGGCGGCGGCTTCCGATCCACCGCCTGGTCGGTCTCGTTTGACGCCGGGGCGACGGCGGGAATTCTCGCGTTTGGCGGGCGGACTCGCCATGATCTGACGTTGGTCAGCCTCTCGTATGGTCACATGCTGGGGCCGGTCTGCGGGCGGGGTCATTGGTATGGCGGAAATTGGGAAGGGCGCATTGAATTGTTTTCCGGCGTGGAATTTTCGCCGGGCAGCACGTGGGGAGTCGGGCTGACGCCGCATCTGCGTTACGATTTTGCCACGGGAACGCGCTGGGTTCCCTTTGTGGACGTGGGCGCGGGCCTCACAGCCACCGGCGAACGCGCGCCGGACCTGGGCGGCACTTTCGAATTCAATCTTCAGGGCGCTCTGGGTTGCCAGTGGTTTATCCGCCGCCGCGTGGCGTTGACGCTGGAAGCCCGCTATCTCCATGTTTCCAGCGCCGGCATTTACACGCCGAATCTGGGCTTGAACAGCGTCGGCGGCCTGGCGGGATTGACCTGGTTCTTCTGACTGATTCGAAGCACCGTCTGGAATGCGGGCGCAAAATAATTTAAATTTTCAGGTCCGCTTTCTGTCGGCTCCGGATACCGTTTCCCCAACTCCGGCCAACACCGGAAACATCGGTTGTAACCTTTCTGCACCTGCCGGCTCGGTATTTCGCGAAACGAGTAAGTCATTTCAAGTCATGAAAAACATTACTGAACTGAACGGAAAAAATTTTGAAACGGAAGTGTTACAAGCCGCCGGCCCCGTGCTGGTGGATTTTTACGCGCCCTGGTGCGGGCCGTGCCGGATGCTGGCCCCCTTGCTGGAACAACTGGCCGGTGAATTCGCCGGCCGCGTCAAATTCGCCAAACTGAATGTGGATGACGCGCCGGAATGGGCCGCCCGTTACGACATCACCGGCGTGCCCACGCTGATTCTTTTTCGCGGCGGTATTATCGTGGACCAAATCGTGGGGCTGCCGGCGCCGTCCCAACTCAAGGCCTGGTTGAAACAAAACGCCGGCGAAATTATCACCACCTGACAACGCGAGGAGGATCCCATGATCGGGCGCATCCTCATTGGCGCGGTAATCGGGGCCGGGCTGGGATACGGCTGGTACCGAGTGGTCGGCTGTTCCACCGGCACCTGCCCGTTGACCCGTCATCCGTTGATCAGCACGCTCTACGGCACCATCGTGGGCGCATTGATCGCCGCCAGTTTTCATTAAATCCAACCCTCTGTTCACCATGAAAATGCACTTGCTCATCCGTCGCTTTGCCGGCGCATTTATCCTGATCAGTTTGCTGCTGGCATATTATCACAGCCGCTACTGGCTGTGGGTCACGGCGTTTGTCGGCTTGAATCTTTTCCAATCGTCGTTCACCAACTTTTGTCCGTTGGAAAAGATCCTCCGGAAACTCGGCGCGGGCCGCGAATCCGACGCGGGTCATTCCACGGGCGGTTCCTGTTGTGCTTCATGAAACGGATACCGGGTTTGGCAGGGATGCTGTTCACGTGCTCGCTGGCCGTCGCCGCGGAGCCGTGGACGCTGGAACGGGCGCTGGATTACGCGCTGACGCACAATCCCGACGCGCGACTGGCGCAACAGCGTATTGTCGCTGCCCAAGCCGGTTTGCAACAGGCCGACGCCGCCTTCTGGCCCCAAGTCCAGGCTCAATCCAGTTACACCCGCACGGACAACCCGATGACGGTTTTCGGCGACATCCTCAGCCAGCGCGCCTTTGCCGCCAGCGGCGTCTCGGATTATGACCATCTGCCTACGGTGGACGACGCCAACGTGGAAGGCATCGTCACCGTGCCACTTTACGCCGGCGGACGCCACGTAGCCCAGCGCGCCGCGGCGCAGGCCAACGCCTGGGCCGCGCAGCAGGACAGCGCCGCCGTTCGCAACGCCCTGGGCTTCGAGGTGACCCGCGCTTTTTACACCGTCCGGAAAACGCGGCAATTCGTGCGCGCCGCCGCAGCCGAGGTGAAGGCGTTTGAAAACGACCTGGCCACGGCCCAGAAACGATTGGCCGCCGGCACCCTGCTCAAGTCCGATGAACTGGATTTTGAAGTCCGCCTGGCGCGGGCGCGCGAGGACCTGATCAGCGCCCGTAATGCCGAGACACTCGCCGTCCGCGCGTTGCGCAATCTGTTGGGCATTGACCACGGCGAGTTTGCAGTCGCCGACACCCTCCCCGTCATCCGCGCCCCGAAATCCACCGATTTTTCCGAACGGCCGGAATTGGCCGCGGCCCGCCAACGCGAGCAGGCCGCCGCCGCCCAGGTCCGCGCCGCCCGGAGCGGTTACCTGCCGAGCCTCAACGCCTTTGGCAGCGCCGGCTACGATTACGGCACCCAATTCGATCACGGCGGCCGCAATTACACCGTCGGCGTGATGGCCCAGTGGAACTTGTGGGACGGCAACCTGACTCGCGCCAAAGTCCGCCAGGCCCGGGCCAATTGGGAATCCGCCCGTGAAGAGGAACGTAAACTGAGTTTGGCGATTGATCTGGAAGTCGAACAGGCGCGCCTGGACCTCCAAACCGCCGAGCAGCGCCTGGCGGTGACGGACAAGGCGGTCGAACAGGCGCGCCAAAGCGCGCAACTGACCCGCGACCGTTTTGAACAAGGCCTGGCGCTCTCGACGCAGTTGATTGATTCCGAAACGGCGCTGGTGGTTGCTCGCGTGCGCCGCGCCGAAGCCGAAGCCGACCGCGGCATCGCCATCGCCGCCCTGCGCAAGGCCCTCGGTCTGCCGCAACTGGACACCGACGAATGATTTTATGCAGCGCATCTCCCCCTCAATTTTTTCCCCGCTTGTCTCGACGCTTCCGAATCTCCGCCGGTTTGCGAACGGCGGCGGCCCGCCAAACGCCACGTCGCCTTGGAAGGGCAACGAGGCGCCAGATTGGATGGCTCCGCTGGCGCCCGAACGCGGTGTTACCGCCACCGCCGTCCAGGACGCCACCGCGTCGGCGGAAGCACCTTTCGGTTCGTGGATGAAATTGTCCGTGCTCCTGATTTCCTCCGTTCTGCTTGCCGGTTGCGGAACGAAACATAAAAACGCGCCTGACGCGGCTTCCCTGTTACCGGCCGCCATCGTTCAGGTGCAGACGATTGAAAGCCAGCCTCACGCCAGCACCGAGGCGGTGGTGGGCACCATCCAATCCCGGTTGCACGCCACGTTGGAGGCCAAAGTCAGCGGCCACATCGAGCAATTGCCGGTCGAGTTGGGCCAGCGCGTCAAGGTCGGTGAATTAGTCGCGTTACTGGGCAACCGTGACCTCCAGGCGCGACTGGACCAGGCCCAGGCTTCGCAGGACCAGGCCCGGCGGAACTGGAATCGCATCTCCGCCCTGTTCCATCAGCAGGCGGCCACGCGCGCCGAATATGACGATGCCCTGGCGCAAAAGCGCGCCGCCGAAGCCGCCGTGGCCGAAGCCGCCGCGATGCTGGCTTACACCAAAGTCGTCGTGCCGTTCGACGGCGTGGTAACCAAAAAATGGGTGGATGTCGGCGACCTCGCCGCGCCGGGAAAACCGTTGGTGGACATTGAAGACCCGTCCCAACTGCGCTTGCAGGCGGATGTGCCGGATGTCCTCGCCGCTCACATTCATGAGGGCGATTCCCTGGGCGTCCGCGTCGACGCCCTCCATCAGGAAATCACCGGCACCGTGGCCGAAATCTCGCCGGCGGCCGACCCGGTCACCCACACCTTCCGGGTGAAAGTGGATTTGCCGGCCACACCGGGTTTGATGTCCGGCCAATTCGCCCGCCTGGAAGTGCCGGTGGGCGAGAGTCACGCACTGTGGGTGCCGGATTCCGCGGTGGTGGAGCGCGGGCAGTTGGAAATTCTGTTTGTGGTTGTCCAGGAACACGCCCAACTGCGCCTGGTAAAAACCGGCCGACACAGCGGCAAGGCAGTGGAAATCCTCTCTGGCCTGGACCCCGGTGACGTGGTCGTGGTGGACGGCGCCGCCCGCTTGACGGACGGCCAGGCGGTGGAGGCAAAATGAAGCCGGGCGATCAAAATTCCAAACCCGAAGGGCATCCCTTCGGCATCGCCGGCCGGGTGGCGCAGGCCTTTATTGATTCGAAACTGACGCCGTTGATTGTCATGGCGGCGTTGTTGCTCGGCGTGTTTGCGGTGTTCATGCTGCCGCGCGAGGAAGAGCCGCAAATCAGAGTGCCGATGATTGACGTGATGGTCTCCATGCCCGGCGCCGATTCCCGGGAAATCGAACAGCGCGTCACCGTGCCCATGGAGAAGCTCCTCTGGGAAATCCCCGGCGTCGAATACCTTTATTCCACCTCCAAGCCCGGCCAGAGTCTGGTCATCGTGCGTTTCAAAGTGGGCGAGGACGTCGAAAAGGCGCTGGTGCGGCTGACCCAGAAATTGCGCTCCAATTACGACCGCATCCCGCAAGGCGTTTCCCCCCCGCTCATCAAGGCTTGGTCCATTGACGACGTGCCAATCCTGGCGCTGACCTTTCACAGCGCCCGCTACCATCATTTCATGCTGCGCCGCTTGGTGGCGCAGGTGGAGGACGCGGTGAAACAAATTCCGCAGGTGGCCCAAACGATGATCATCGGCGGCGACCGGCGGGAAGTCCGCGTGTTGCTGGACCCGGCGAAGCTGGCCGCTTACCACTTGAGCGCGGCAGACGTTGTGCCGATGCTGGAGCAGGCCAACCGCCAGGTCATCGCCGGTAATTTAACCAGCCACAACCAGGACATCCTCATCGAGACCGGCGGTTTTCTGGCTAACGCGCAGGAGGTGGGCGACGTCGTGGTGGGCGTGTTCGACGGCAAACCGGTTTATTTGCGCGATGTGGCGCAAATCCGGGACGGTCCGGAGGAACCGTCGCAATACGTTTTCTTCGGCGACGGCGCGGCCACCTCGGCCCGGCCCGATGAACAGCCCGCCGTCACACTCACCGTGGCCAAGCGGCCCGGCGCCAACGCTATTTCCGTAGTGGACGAAGTCCTTAAAAAAGTGGACACGCTCAAAGGCCGAATCATTCCGCAGGACGTGCAGGTGACGGTCACGCGCAATTATGGCCAGACGGCGGCGGAGAAATCGAACGAACTGTTGTTTCATATGCTGCTGGCCGTGATCGGCGTGTCGGTGCTGATCCTGCTGGCGCTGGGCTGGCGCGAATCGCTCATCGTGGCCGTGGCCATCCCCGCCACATTGGCATTGACACTGCTGGTCTTTTACCTCTACGGCTTCACCCTGAACCGGGTTACGCTCTTCGCGCTGATTTTCTCCATCGGCATTCTGGTGGACGACGCCATCGTGGTGGTGGAAAACATCGTTCGCCACTTTCATCTGCCGGAAAACAAAGGTCGCTGGTGGAGCGCCATCGCCGTGGAGGCGGTCAATGAAGTCGGCAATCCGACCATTCTCGCCACCTTTGCGGTCATTGCCGCCGTGCTGCCCATGGCCTTTGTCGGCGGGTTGATGGGACCGTACATGCGGCCTATTCCCATCGGTTCCAGCGCCGCCATGATGTTCTCGCTGGCCATCGCCTTCATCGTCACGCCCTGGGCGGCCATCCGCATTTTGCACTGGGGCCGGAAATATGCGCATTTGACGGACGCTGAATCCCAAAAAGTTTCTGAGGCCAGCGCCGGAAACGCTCCGGCACAGACACCCGCCGCCCCCTCGTCCCACGCTCCCTCAAAAGTCGAGCTGAATCTTTTCTCGCGCGTTTATCTGCGCCTGATGCAGCCGCTGATTGCCCATCGGGCGTGGCGCTACGCCTTTCTGGCGGCCATTACGGTGCTGTTATTGGGGGCGATGTCGCTGTTTGTTCTGGAATGGGTGAAGGTGAAAATGCTGCCGTTCGACAACAAGAGCGAATTTCAAATCATCCTCAACATGCCGCAAGGCAGTTCGCTGGAGCGCACCGCGCAATGCGCGCGGGAAATCGCCGCCGCCGTCCGGAACGAACCGGAAGTGACCGATTATCAGATTTACGCCGGCACCGCCGCGCCCTTCAACTTCAACGGCCTGGTCCGTCATTATTTCCTGCGGCGCGGCGCGAACGTCGCCGATTTGCAAATCAATCTCGTGCCCAAAAGCCAGCGCTGGACGCAAAGCCATCAGATCGCCGAGCGCGTCCGGCCGCGCGTAGCCGCCATCGCCGCCAAATTCGGCGCGCGCGTGACCGTGGCTGAGGTGCCGCCCGGACCGCCGGTCCTCCAAACCCTGGTGGCCGAAATTTACGCACCGACGGAAAAAGATCGCCTGGCGCTGGCGCAAAAGGTCATTGACATTTTTCACCACACGCCGGGCGTGGTGGACACCGACTGGTATTTCGAGACCAACCCGCCGGCGGCGCGATATGTCGTGGACAAGGAAAAGGCGGCGCTGGACGGCATCAGCGCGGCGACGGTCGCCCAAACCCTGCAACTGGCCGTCGGCGGCGAACCAGTCGGTCTGCTCCACACGCTGCGCGAGGTGGAGGACGTGCCCATTGTGCTCCAATTGCCGCGGCGCGACCGCTCCGCGCCGGCGCAATTGCTGGCGCTGCGCGTGCGTTCGGCCGCCGATCCTAACGCCCCGCTGGTGCCGTTGAGCGAACTGGTCCATGTGGAACATACCTTTGTGGACCAAAGCCTTTACCGCAAGAATTTGATGCCGGTGGTCTATGTGGTGGGCGATGTGGCCGGCCAGTTTGAAAGTCCGGTCTATGCCATTTTGAAAATGGACCCGAAATTGCGGAAGCTGGACACGCGCGCGTTTGGCGGCGACGGTTCGCCGCTGAAAATCCTCAACTACGCCATGCCTTTCACCGACCATCAGCCGGTGGTCAAATGGGACGGCGAATGGCACATCACCATTGAAGTCTTTCGTGATCTGGGCATCGCCTTTGGGGCGGTCCTGGTGCTGATTTACATTTTGATGGTCGGTTGGTTCCGGTCTTTCCTGACGCCGCTGATCGTGATGGTGGTCATTCCCTTTTCGCTCGTCGGCATCCTGCCGGCGCATGGATTGCTCAACGCCTTTTTCACCGCCACCTCCATGATCGGTTTCATGGCCGGCGCCGGCATTGTGGTTCGCAATTCCATCATCCTGGTGGACTTCATTGAGATGCGCCTGGCGGAAGGCAAGCCGCTGGCGGAAGCGGTCCTCGAAGCGGGGATGATCCGGTTCCGGCCCATTTTGCTGACGGCGCTGGCGGTGGTGGTCGGCTCGTCGGTCATTTTGTTCGACCCGATTTTCCAGGGCATGGCCGTCTCGCTGATGGCGGGCAGTTTGGTTTCCATGTTCATCGCGCCGGTGGTGGTGCCGTTGCTTTACTTCATGGCGAAGGAGCGCCAGTGAGCATCCTTGCCGGGGCACTTATGACCAGGTTCAGCCGGACAAATACTGTTGCCAGGAGGGTAAAAAAGAGTTGGCGACCGGCCCTTTGCGTGCCAAATAACTGATTGTCATTTATGGACGTCCTGACGCTGTCACGAATCCAATTCGGTGCGACGGTGGCCTTTCATTATCTTTACCCGCCGTTGAGCATCGGGCTGGGAGTGATGCTGGTGCTCATGGAAGGCGCCTGGCTGCGAACCGGCCAGGCGGTGTATCATCAGATGGCGCGGTTCTGGACGCGCGTGTTCGCGCTCACCTTCGCTATCGGCGTGGCGACCGGCATTGTGATGGAGTTCGAGTTCGGGACCAATTGGGCGGCTTATTCGCGGTTTGTCGGCGATGTGTTCGGCAGTGCACTGGCGGCGGAAGGCATTTTCGCTTTTTTTCTCGAATCCGGCTTTCTGGCGGTGCTGTTGTTTGGCTGGGATAAGGTGAGCCGCGGCTGGCATTTCTTCTCCACGTGCATGGTGGCGTTGGGAGCGCATTTCAGCGCGGTGTGGATTGTGGTGGCGAATTCCTGGATGCAGACGCCGGCGGGCTACAAAATCGTGATGCACGACGGCGTGCCGCGCGCGGAAGTCACCCATTTCTGGCAGGTGGTGTTCAATCCCTCCACGTTGGAGCGGCTCACACACACAGTCTGCGGCGCGTGGTGCGCGGCGGCCTTTCTGGTGGTGAGCGTCAGCGCGTGGTATCTGCTGCGGCGCCGGCACCTGGAATTCGCCCGTGCGTCGTTGAAACTGGGTTTGAGCGTGGCGCTGGCGGCCTCACTGCTGCAGGCTGTCACCGGCGATATCAGCGGAAAAGGCGTGGCCAAAAATCAGCCGGCCAAACTGGCGGCGTTCGAGGGCCTTTGGCAGACGACGTCCAACGCCCCGCTGACGCTGATCGGCTGGGTGGACGCCGCGCATGAAAAAACGATCGGCCTGCAAATCCCCGGGCTGTTGAGTTTCCTGGCGCACGACAATTTTCACGCGCCGGTGACGGGCCTGGACGCGTTCCCGCCGCAGGACCGTCCGCCGGTGGCGGCGAGCTTTCTTTTTTTTCACGGCATGGTAGCCCTGGGCACTCTGATGATTGTCATTGCGGCCCTGGGGTTCTTGTATTTCCGCCACGGGTCGTTGCCGGAACGCCGGTGGCTGTTGTGGATTTTGGTGTTTTCGGTGCTGCTGCCGCAAATCGCCAATCAACTGGGCTGGTTCGCCGCCGAAGTGGGCCGCCAGCCGTGGCTGGTTTATGGCGTGATGCGGACGCCGGAGGGGCTGTCCGCCGTTGTCAAGGCCAATGTCGTTCTGTCCTCGCTGATTTTGTTCACGGTGATTTATTTTCTGCTGTTCGCCGTTTTCATTTACCTGCTCAACGACAAAATCCAGCACGGGCCGGACGAAGCGGATTTGATTCCCTCCGGCAAACTCGCGCTGCCGGAACATCCCAGGCATGAACACTGAAACGCTCCCGCCGCGGCATTTCGACCGGCGCGTGAACGCGTCGTCCGGCGCCGCAACGAATTAACGGATACCCAGGCCATGCATCTTGATCTGAATACCGTGTGGTTCATTCTCGTTGGAGTGCTGTTCACCGGTTACGCCGTGCTGGACGGCTTTGACCTCGGCATCGGCGCGCTGCATTTGTTCACTCGGGACGACGCCGAACGCCGGGTCATGCTCAACGCCATCGGGCCGGTCTGGGACGGCAACGAGGTGTGGCTGGTGACCGCCGGCGGTGCGCTGTTTGCGGCCTTTCCCAACGTGTACGCCACAGCCTTCTCGGGTTTTTATCTGGCCCTGATGCTGTTGCTGGCGGCGCTGATTTTTCGCGCGGTGGCGATTGAATTTCGCAGCAAACAACCCATGCGCTGGTGGCGGCAAATGTGGGACATCGGCTTTGCCGGCGGCAGCGTGCTCTCGGCGCTGCTGCTGGGCACGGCGCTGGGCAATGTCGCCTGGGGCGTGCCGATTGACGCGCGGGGTGAATTTGCCGGGACGTTTCCGGGTTTGCTCAAACCCTATCCGCTGCTGGTGGGGGTGACCACGCTGGCGCTGTTCATGATGCATGGCGCCATTTACGGCGTATTGAAAACCGAGGGCGCGCTGCACGACAAGCTGCGCGTCTGGGCGGTGCGCAGCATCATTTTCTTCGTGATTTGTGCGGTGACGCTGACGATGGCCACGCTGCTCTACGTGCCGCACCTCTCGCACCGCGTGCGGGAACATCCGTGGCTGTTCAGCGTGGCGCTGGTCAACATGCTGGCCATTGCCAACATCCCGCGCGAATTTCACCACGGCCACGACGGCCGCGCCTTTCTTTCGTCCTGCGCCACCATGATCACGCTGATGGCGCTGTTTGCGCTGAACAGTTTTCCGGACCTGATTTACAGTTGGCCGAATCCTGAAAATTCGCTGACGATTTACAACGCCGCCTCCTCACCCAAGACCCTGGCCATCATGCTCGTCATTGCCGGGATCGGCATGCCGGCGGTCCTGGCCTATACGGTGAGCATTTACTGGATTTTCCGCGGCAAGGTGAAGCTGGATCGGCTCAGTTACTGACGACGCTGTTGGGAAAACGGGCCGCGAAAAATGAAACGGCCGGCGGGCGAACCGCCGGAACGCGGCGCCATCTCCGTTCACGGTTTGAGCACGATTTTACCGCTCAACACGCCGGTTTTCCCGAGCGTGTTTTCCTCCTGTAAACGGTGCGCCCGGGCAGTTTGCGACAAAGGGAGCACGCGGTCAATTTGCGCCTTCAATCTCCCGGCGCTCATCCAGCGGTTGAGGTCTTCGGCAGCGGCGCGCAATTCCGCCGGCGACGAATTCAAAATCACAAAGCCGAAGAGCGAGCCGTTTTTGGTGTAAAACGGACCCACGGGAAACGGCGGCCGCGCGTCGCGCCCGGCCATGACAATAATCCGCCCGTGCGGCGCCAGCAGCGAAACGCTCAAGTCAAAATCCGGCTCGCGCACCGTTTCCCACCAGAT
>Ga0070740_10005878_pt1 | contig 11109 bp, 8 predicted proteins | sample Coa_R2_FD_67286 | JGI IMG/M metagenome (GOLD analysis project Ga0070740, IMG submission 67286) | Surface soil microbial communities from Centralia Pennsylvania, which are recovering from an underground coalmine fire - Coalmine... | ecosystem: Environmental > Terrestrial > Soil > Unclassified ...
GCTGCACGAGCTGCATCGCGACATGCGCGGCGACGTGCGCGCCACCCACGCCATCCGCCTCGGCCTGCGCGAGATCAAGGGGCTCTCCGAGGAGGATGGGCGGAGGATCGTGGAGAGGCGTACGGCCCTTACCTCTCCCCGCTCCGCTCTTCCTTTACCCTCCCCCTTGTGGGGAGGGTCGACCGCCGAAGGCGGTCGGGGTGGGGGGCGTTCTGCAACAGCTACCCCCCTCCCCAACCCTCCCCCACAAGGGGGGAGGGAGTGCGCTGTGCACGCGGCAGTGCCCTACGACTCCATCCGCGATGTCTGGCTGCGCACCGGCCTCTCCCCGCGCGTGCTGGAGCGGCTGGCGGACGCCGACGCCTTCGCCTCGCTCGGCCTCACCCGGCGCGACGCCTTGTGGGCGGCAAAGGCGCTCGGCCGCGTCGGCGACCGCGACGACGACCTGCCGCTGTTTGCCGTGTCAGCCTTCTTGAGTGAGGCCGCGCGGCACACTCTTTTCACCTCCCCCCTTGAGGGGGAGGTCGATCAACGCCGGCTTGCTGGCGTTGATCGGGAGGGGGGTACATTCCGCGAGCCCGATGTCGCCCTGCCCCCCATGCCGATCGGCGAGGAAGTGATCAACGACTACCGTTTCCTGCGCCTGTCGCTGCGCGCGCACCCGGCGCAGTTCCTGCGCGGCGATCTCGACGGCCGCGGGTGCTTGCGCAACGAAACGCTGCGCACCGTAGCGCAGAACGCGCGCGTCGCCGTTTCCGGCCTCGTCACCTGCCGGCAGCGGCCCGGCTCGGCCAACGGCGTCGTCTTCATGACCATCGAGGACGAGAGCGCGGTCGCCAACGTCATCGTCTGGCCGCGCACCTTCGAGCGCTTCCGCCCGGTGGTGCTCGGCGCGCGCTACGTGCTGGTGACCGGCCGCGTGCAGCAGGAATCGGGCGTCATCCACGTGATCGCCGAGCGGCTCGAAGACCTGACGCCGTGGCTGGCGCGGCTTGCCGAGCACGGCGGCGACATCGACGGCCTCGCCCGCTGCGACGAAGTGCGCCGTCCGGTCGAGGATCAGCGCGAGGCGCGTAGCGTCGGCAGCCGGCACAACCGGCTCGTCGCGCTGATGCGCGAGATGCCCGAACTCGCCTCCGACCTCGACGTGCCGGCGCGCGGCTCGGCGCACGCCCCGAGCAAGCGCGCGGTCTGACTATTGCGGCACCACGTCGCCGCGCCCGACATTGACGCGGTCGGCCGCCAGCGAGCCGTCCGGCTTCTTCGCCGCCCGCAGAATGGCGACGTGGGCCCCCGGCTTGAGCTCGTCCGTGCTGCCGATCGCATAGGCGCGGATGGTGGCGTCTGGCGGCACCACGATCTTCTTCTCGCCGCCCTTGTATTTGACCGTCAGCATCGGTCCGTCGACCGCGGCCACCGTCTGATCGACCGTGCCGTTGGTCATCGTGCTGTTGGGCCGCGCATCCCACGGCCGGTGGCCCTCGCCGAGGCCGCGCAGCGCATCGGCGAACACCGTCACCTGGACGGCGCGCTGGCTGCCGTCCGGCTGCGGCATGGCGCCGACGCCGATGAAGGCGCCGACCTTCACATCGGCAACGGTCGCCTTGGCGACGCCGAATACCGTGGTCCGCTCGGCGAGATCGATCTTCACCTCGCCGAGCGTGTCCGATTTCACCGCCAGCACATGGCCGTCGAAGCTCTCCACGACACCGGCGACGCGCACGGTCGGCGGCTGTTGCGCCAAGGCCGCAGCGGCGACGCAGACAACACCGCAAAAAACCGCGAACCGCCCGACCATCACATCGCCGGGGTCAGGCCGCGCCCGACATACATCGTTTTCGCCAGCACGGAACCGTCCGCCTCCTTGTCCCAGCCGAAGATGATGATGTGCGCGCCGGGCTTGAGCTCGTCCTTGCTGCCCGGCGCGGCGGCGGCGATCGCCGTCTGCGGCGACACCAGAACTTTCTTCTCGCCGTCCTTGTATTTCACGGTCAGCACCTGGCCGTCCTTCGCTTGCACGACGTCCTCGACATAGGCGTTGGTCATGGTGCTGCTCGGCTTGGCGTCCCACGGCCCGTGACGGTCGGGCACCACACCGCGCTGCGCCGGCAGGAAGATGTGCACCGAGAACGCCGCGATGCTGCCGTCCGGCTGCGGCAGACCGGCGATGCCGATGAAGGAATCCTTCTTGACGTCGTCGAGCGAGGCCTTCACCAGCGCCGACACGCGCGTCTTGTCGTCGATCTTGACGTTGAGCATGGCGCCCTCGCGGGTCTTGACCTCAAGCGCCCCGTTCTCGGCCTTGACGACGTCGCCACGGATGCGGGTGCCCGGCTGCTGGGCCGAGGCGGCGCCCGCCGCAAATAAAATCGCCGCGGCCACGGCGGCCGCGCGCTGCACAAACCTCTGACTGGACATCGGAACCTCCCTGCCGCCGTTTTGGCCGGCGGTCAGGATGGACAACCCTCAAGCGCGCTTCTTATTCCGGCCCGGGTTCTTGGTTTTCGGCGCCGCGGCCACTTTTTCTTCGGCGGCCGGCTTCGGCTTGACGCCCAGATCGGCCTCGACCAGGGCCCGCAATTCCGCGCTCACCACCGGCTTGACGCCGAACCACAATTGGAAACCGCGCACCGCCTGATGCAGCAGCATGCCGAGCCCGTCGGCGGTACGCAGGCCCCGGGCGCGCGCCGCCGCCAGAAGACGCGTCTCCAGCGGATCGTAGACCAGGTCCGCCACCACCAAAGACGGCGGGCAACGCAGGTTGATCTCGAGCGGCGGCTGCCCGGCCATGCCGAGCGAGGTGGTGTTGACCAGCAGCCCGGCGCCGCCGAGCAGGCCGCCGATCTCGGTCCAGGCGGCGGGGTGGACGCGCGCGCCGAATTGTTTGCGCAGGGCCTCGGCGCGCTCCATGGTGCGGTTGATGACGTAGACGCGCTGCACGCCGCGCGTCAGCAAGCCGAACACGACCGCCCGCGCGCCGCCGCCGGCGCCGAGCACCACCGCGCTCTCCAGGCCGCGGTCCCAGCCGGGCGTGGCGCTGTCGAGATTGGTGAGGAAGCCCTCGACGTCGGTATTGGTCGAGCGCAGCCGGCCGTCGTCATACCACAGGCAATTGGTGGCGCCGACGGCGCGGGCACGCTCGTCGGGCTCGGTCAATGTCAGCGCCACCTGCTTGTGCGGCAGGGTGACGTTGGCGCCGATGTAACCGTGGTCCCGCAAATTCCGCACGAAGTCCGGGAATTTGTCCGGCGGCACCGCCTCGCGGCGGTATTCCGCGTCCAGGCCGTGCTGCTTGATCCAGTAATTGTGGATCAGCGGCGAGCGCGAATGGCCGGCGGGCCAAGCGATAATGCAGACGGCTTTGCGGTTATCGGTCATAGGCGACTTCGCTTTCGAGACAAAACGGCCGCGCGCATGTAATTCTCCACCCCCCGCGCCGTCAACGGTTGACGGCGCCGATGGTTCGGCGGTTGGCACAGCCCATGAGAGCGCTTTTTATCGACTGCAACGACCAACTTGCGCCGGTGTGGCAGCAGGTCGTGCGTGCCGACGATCCCACGATCGACGTCAACCGCGAGCCTTTTGCCCGCGACGACCTGCCGCGCGTCGTCGGCCCCTACGACATCGTGCTCGACGATCATTCCTACATGCCGACCGAGCTGGTGGCGCACTGCAAGCGGCTCAAGCACATCGTGTTCCTCGGCACCGGCGCGGCGAGCTACATGAATATCGACGAGCTTAAGGCACGCTGCGGCGTCACCGTTCACACCATCAAGGGCTATGGCGACGTGGCGGTCGCCGAGCACGCGATCGCGCTGATGCTTGCCGCCGCGCGCGACGTCGCCCGCATGGACCGCGACGTGCGCGCCGGCACCTGGACGCCGCAGGAAGGCGTGCAGCTCAACGGCAAGACGCTCGGCGTGATCGGGCTCGGCGGCATCGGCACCGAAGTGGCGCGGCTCGGCGCCGGGCTCGGCATGCGGGTCGCCGCCTACAACCGCACGCCGCGGCAGATTCCCGGCGTCGCCATGGTCGACATCGACACGCTGCTTGCCGGCAGCGACGTGGTGTCGATGAACCTCGTGCTCAATGACGGCACCCGCGGCTTCCTGAGCAAGGAGCGCATCGCCCGCATGAAGCCCGGCGCCATCCTGGTCAATACGGCGCGCGGCGCGCTCATCGACGAGGATGCGCTCATCGCCGCGCTCAAGAGCGGGCACATCCGCCATGCCGGGCTCGACGTGTTTCATGCCGAGCCGCTCAAGTCCGATCATGCGCTGGCACAGTTGCCGAACGTGACGCTGACCTCGCACGCCGCCTTCCGCACTCTGGAGGCGTCGATGACGCTGCTGCGGCGGGCGATCGAAATCGTGAAGACGATAACAGCGTAACCACACCCCGTTCGTTCCCGCGCAAGCGGGAACCCAGAGCTTCGCATTAAAGCCGGGCAATCCTGGGGTCCCCGCTTTCGCGGGGACGAACGGTTGGTAAGCTTTAGAACAGCCCCGTGGTGGCGCCGCCGTCGACGGCAATTGCCGTGCCCTGGATGTGCCGCGCGCGCGGGCTCGCCAGGAACAGCGCCAGTTCCGCCACGTCCTCCGGCTGGCCGATGCGGCGCAGGCCGCTCTTCTTGATCGCCTCCTCGCGCACCTGCTCCGGCGTCTTGCCCTGCGCCTTGGCGAACTGCTGGAACAGCATGACGACGCGGTCGGTCTCGGTCTGGCCGGGATGAATGACGTTGACATTGATGTCGTCGCGGTTGCCGAGCGCGGCGATGCCTTTGGAGAAGTTGGCGAAGGCCGAGTTGACCGAGCCGCCGATCAGAAACTCGGGGCCCGGCGTGCGCGCGGCGCCGCCGATGATGTTGACGATCGAGCCGTGCGCGGCCTTGAGCAGCGGCCAGAACAGCTTGGTGAGCCGCACCGCGGCGAAATATTTGAGCGCAAAGCCGTCGACGAAGGCCTCGTCCGGCAGCTCGAAGAAATTGCCGCCTTTGGTGGCGCCGGCATTGTTGACCAGGACGTCGCAGCGCTTGACCTTGTCGTTGACCGCCTTGAAGACCTGCTCGCAGCCGGCAAGGCTGCGCAGATCGGCGGCGATCGTGAGGGGCGCCGGGCCGCCGGCCGCCTGGATCGCTTTGGCCGCCGCCGCGAGATTGGCCGCGCTGGAGGCCGCCAGCACCGTCTGCGCGCCCTCGCGCGCAAAGGCCGCCGCGATCGCCTTGCCGATGCCGCGGCTGCCCCCGGTGACGACGACGACCTTGCCCTCGAATTCTTTTGCCATTGACATCCTCCCTCTTGCGGGCGGCGTTATACGCGGGCGGTGGCAAAACCGCGAGAGGGGGCGCATTGACCGGCGCGCGTGATCGGTCACAATAAGAAAAAAGCTCGGGAGGGACTTCAGGTGAAGCCGGCGCCGTTTGCCTACCGGAAAGCGCGCGCGCTCGATGAGGCCGTGGCGCTGCTCGGCGAGCACAAGGAGGCGCGGCTGCTGGCCGGCGGGCAGAGCCTGATCGCCACCCTCAACATGCGGCTGTCGGCGCCTTCGCTGCTGATCGACATCAACGGCATCACGGGGCTCGACGGCATCGCGCTGAAAGACGGCATGGTCGAGCTCGGCGCGCTCACGCGCCACGTCCAGGCCGAGCGCTCGGACGTGATCGCCAAAGCCGCGCCGCTGATCGCGCGCGCCATGCCGCATATCGGCCATCCCGCCATCCGCAATCGCGGCACCCTCGGCGGCTCCGTCGCCTTCGCCGACCCGGCGGCGGAATTGCCGGCCTGCCTTCTGGCGCTCGACGGCGAGATCGAGGCGGCGGGCCCCAAGGGCAGGCGCACCATCAAGGCGGCGGATTTCTTCAAGGGCCTGTTCGAGACCGCGCTCGGCCCGCAGGAGGTCCTGACCGCCATCCGGGTGCCGGCGGCGGGCAAGGATGCGCGGGTGGGCTTTGCCGAGCTCGCCCGCCGCCACGGCGACTATGCCATTGTCGGGCTGGCGGCGAGCGCGCGCGGCGACGGCAGGAAGCTCAGCGACGTTCGGCTTGCCTATTTCGGCGTCGGCAATACCGCCGTGCGCGCCCGCAAAGCGGAAAGCGCGCTCACGAAAGGCGACATCGACGGCGCGGTGGCGGCGCTCGATCTCGAGCCGAACGACGACGTGCAGGCCACGGCCAAGGTCAAGAAACATCTCGCCGGCGTGCTGCTGCGCCGCGTCGCCAGCCAGCTGATGGAGGCGGCATGAACCTCTCCGTTGTCATCGCCGGGCTTGTCCCGGCGATCCCGATAAGGTGGGCACGGCGCGTCCCTAAGCGAGATGGCCGGGTCAAGCGCGGCCATGACAGGGCAGAGTCATGAGCGACACGGCGCTCGATATTTCCTTGACCGTCAACGGCGAACGCGTCAGCGAGCGCGTCGACGCCCGCACCACGCTGGTCGATTTCCTGCGCGAGACTTTGGCGCTGACCGGCAGCCATGTCGGCTGCGAGCACGGCGTCTGCGGCGCCTGCACCGTGCGCGTCGACGGCCAGATCGTCAGGGGCTGCCTGACGCTGGCGGCGCAGTGCGACGGCGCCACGGTCGAGACCATCGAGGGCCTGTCCGACTGCGGCGAGATCGCGGACCTGCAAGCCGCGTTCGAGCAGCGCAACGCGCTGCAATGCGGCTTCTGCACGCCGGGCATGCTGTTGACGGCGCAGGAGCTGTTGCAGCGCGCGAGACAGTCCGGGCGCGCGCCGACGCGCGACGAGATCCGCGAGCACATCTCCGGCAATTACTGCCGCTGCACCGGCTACCACGCCATCGTCGATGCGGTGGAGGCGGTGGCGAAGGCAAGGACGGGAGGGACGTCATGACCCTCCCCGTTCGTCTCCGCGAAGGCAGGGACCCAGTTCTTCAGGGTGTCAGCGCCTTGCCAAGGTCGCGCCACGCCGAATTCTCGCGCTCGCGGGGACGAACGGATAATAGGGCATTTCCATGAAAATCACCGACGACGCCCCGCCCGTGCTGACCGCGCTCGACCGGCCGAATTCGTACATCGGGCGCGCGGTGCCGCGGCCGAATTTGAAGCGCCTGACGCAAGGCCGCGGCCAATATGTCAGCGACGTCAGCCTGCCGCGCATGGCGCATGCCGCCTTCGTGCGCTCGCCGCACGCCCATGCCCGCATCGTCGCGATCGACAAGCGCAAGGCCGAAGCCGCGCCCGGCGTCATCGCCGTCGTCACCGGCGCCGAGCTCGCCAAGGTGATGACGCCCTGGGTCGGCGTGCTGACGCACCTGAAGGGGCTGAAATCGGCGCCGCAGGCGCCGATCGCGGTCGAGCGCGCCTGCTGGCAGGGCGAAGCGGTCTGCGCCGTGGTGGCGCGCACGCGCGCCCAGGCCGAGGACGCCTGCGAGCTGGTCGAGGTCGGCTACACGGAGCTGCCGGCGGTGGTCGATCCGGAAACCGCGCTCGACGCCAAAACCCCGGTGATCCACGCCGCGATCAACGACAATCTCTGCTTCGAGCGCAAGCTCGACGTCGGCAAGGTCGACGAGGCCTTTGCCTCGTCCGATGCCGTGGTCGAGACCACGTTCCGCTTCGGCCGCCACACCGGCGTCACCAACGAGCCGCGCGCCATCGTCGCCGACTGGAACGAGGGCGAGCAGCGCATGACGGTCTACCAGGGCACGCAGGCGCCGCACATGATGCAGGATTTGTTTGCCAAACACCTGTCCCTCCGTCATGACCAGGTGCGCGTCCTCACCAGGGACGTCGGCGGCTCGTTCGGCATCAAGGTGCACACTTATGCCGACGAGATGGCGACGGTGGCGCTGTCCAAGCTCTTGAAGCGGCCGGTCAAGTTCGTCGCCGACCGCATCGAGAGCTTCGTCACCGACATCCACGCCCGCGACCACCGCATCAAGGCCAAGATCGGCGTCAAGAAGGACGGCACCATCACCGCCTTCGAGATCGACGACTTGACCGGCATCGGCCCCTACTCGGTCTATCCGCGCACGTCCGGCATCGAGGCCAACCAGGTGGTCAATCTGGTGGGCGGGCCATACACCTGTCCGAACTACCGGGCACAGGCCCGCGTCGTCTTCACCAACAAGAACGTCATGTGCCAGTACCGCGCCGTCGGCCACCCGATCGCGGTCGCGGTGACGGAAGGGCTGGTCGAACTTGCCGCCGCCAAGATCGGCATGGATCCGCTCGAATTGCGCCGGCGCAACCTGCTGCCCGACGACAATTATCCGGCGCAGTCGGCGGCCGGGCTGAAGTTCGAGAAGCTGTCGCACCACGAGTCGCTCGCGCATCTCGACGCCATGATGAACTACGCCGGGCTGCGCGCCGAGCAGGCCAAGCTGCGAAAGCAAGGCATCTATCGCGGCATCGGCTTTGCAAGCTTCATCGAGGTCACCAACCCGTCGGCGGCGTTCTACGGCGTCGGCGGCGCTCGCATCACCTCGCAGGACGGCGCCACGGTGAAGCTCGATGCCCAAGGCAATATCAGCGTGGCGAGCGGCGTCACCGAGCAGGGCCAGGGCGCCGAGGCCGTGCTGGCGCAGGTGACGGCGACCTCGTTCGGCGTGCCGATCGAGCGCGTGCGCGTCATCACCGGCGACACCGACAGCACGCCCTACGGCGGCGGCACCTGGGCTTCGCGCGCCGCCGGCATCGGCGGCGAGGCGGCCTGGCAGGCCGGCAAGGCCTTGCGCGCCAATGTGCTCGCCGTTGCCGGAGCGATGCTGCAGGCCAAACCGGAGGCGCTCGACATCCGCAACGGCGTCGTGGTCGACGCCGCCACCGGCGCCGAACGGCTGCCGCTCGAGGAACTGGCGCGCGTCGCCTATTTCCGGCCCGACACGCTGCCCTCCGGCGTGCAGGCCGAGCTGATGGCGACGCGGCATTACGTGCCGCGCGCCTGGCCCTTCGCCTTCACCAACGGCATCCAAGCGAGCTATCTCGAGGTCGATATCGACACCGGCTTCGTCAAGCTGCTGAAACACTGGTGCGTCGAGGACTGCGGCACCATCATCAACCCGCAACTGGTCGACGAGCAGATCCGCGGCGGCATTGTCCAGGGCATCGGCGCGGCGCTGTTCGAGCACTGCGTCTATGACGAGCGCGGCCAACTGACCAACGGCAACATGGCCGACTATCTGGTGCCGATGGCGGCGGAAATGCCCGACATCGAATGCGGCCATGTGGTGTCGCCGACCGCCGACTCGGAACTGGGCGCCAAGGGCGCGGGCGAGGCCGGCACCGCCGGCGCGCCGGCCTGCGTGATGAACGCCATCAACGACGCGCTGCGCCCGCTCGGGGCGGCCCCGCTCACCGACATGCCGTTCACGCCGGGGAAGATTTTGCAGGCGCTGGGCAAGGTGTGAAACCCCTGCCGCGGGTGGCGAGCGATTGCCGCACGCCTATAGGAAAAAGTCCGTGCCGTGCAGCGTGATGGCGTGTGTCGGGTCGGCGAGCTGGACGGCAAAATCGGGCTTGGCATCACCGTTGACGTCACCCTCGATGACCTGGCCGGTCGGCGTCCAGTAGGCGCGCAGCTCGCCGGCCGTGTGGCTAAAGGCCACATTGGTGCCGATGAAGGTAAAGGCGTCGTTGGTCGCCGGCGCGTTGGTGGCAATGGCGTCGATCGCCGAGAGGTCGATCTTATCGATGCCCTGCTCGAAATCGGTGATGAGATCGCGTCCGATCGAGCCGACCGAACTGTCGGTGATCGCCGTCAATACAAACTTGTCGGCTCCCGAACCGCCTGTCAGCGTGTCTTTGCCGGCGCCTCCGGTCAAAACATCGTTGTCCGCTCCGCCGTTCAGCGTGTCGTTGCCGGCATCGCCATTGAGGGTGTCGTTACCAGTCCCGCCGCTAAGCGTGTCATTGCCAGTGCCGCCGGACAGCACGTCATTGTCCGCGCCGCCATTGAGCGTATCGTTGCCCGCATAACCGAACAGATTGTCGTTGCCGCCACCGCCGTCGATCACGTTGGCCGCGGCGGAGCCATAGATGATGTCGTCCGCCGATCCACCATTGGCGTTTTCGAAGCCGGTGACCGTGTCGGTGAAGCCCTCTGAGACATCGGTTCCGGATACGGTATTGGCGGCGACCACACCGCTACCCGGGCTGCCCGGGGACAAATCGTGCGTCACGGTGTCGAGATTGATTTGCAGGCTGTTTGTCGCGTCGCTCGCGTCATAAGTATCGATGCCCATTCCGCCGTCGATCGTATCGTGGGCATCGCTGCCGGTGGCGCCGGTGGCGATATAGGTATCATTGCCGCCGCCGAGCGCGATGGTGTCGGCGCCATTGCCGTCGCGCACCGTGTCGGCATTGCTGCCGCCGTTGAATTTGTCATCGCCATTGCCGAGGTCGAATACTCCGTTGATGTTGCCGGTGCTGGTTACGACATCGTTGCCATCGCCGAGCATGGCGGTTCCATTGATCGTTCCGGAATTGATCAGGGTGTCGACGCCGTCGCCGAGCGAAATAATACCGGCGATTATTCCCGTATTGGTGACACTGTCGTCGTCAGAGCCGGTGGTGAGGCCAGCCTGGAAGGTTCCCGCATTCTTGATGACGTTGTCGCCAGCCGCGAGATCTACCAACCCGTCGATCTGACCTCCGCTCGTATTGCTGAGTATATCGACGCCGCTACCGGACATGGTGACGCCGCCGAAGATGTGCCCCGAATTGGTGATGGTGTTGGTGCTGGCCGAGCCCGCAGTCACGCTGCCGCCGATCGAGCCCGAGCTGATGAGAATGTTGGTGCCATCCGAAAGGACGACGCCCCCCGTCGATCCCGAATTGGTGATCGTGTCGTCGCCGACGCCGCCGGTCACCTGACCGCTGATCGTGCCGGAGTTTTTGAGGTCGTTGAGGCCGTCGCCAAGCGCGACAACGCCACCGATAATCTTGGTGTTGCTGACGATGTCGCTATCGGAGCCGCCGGTATATTGAGCCGTGAAACCGGCATTGATGAAGGTGTTGAAGCCGCTGCCGAGGTTGACGAAGCCGGCGGACTTCGAACTGGCGACCGTGTCGCTGCCGGTGCCGCCGGTGATGTCTCCGGAGAACCCGGTGCTCTTGAAAATATTCGTGCCATTGCCCAGCGACACGGGG
>Ga0070740_10005880_pt1 | contig 11097 bp, 11 predicted proteins | sample Coa_R2_FD_67286 | JGI IMG/M metagenome (GOLD analysis project Ga0070740, IMG submission 67286) | Surface soil microbial communities from Centralia Pennsylvania, which are recovering from an underground coalmine fire - Coalmine... | ecosystem: Environmental > Terrestrial > Soil > Unclassified ...
CTCAAATCTAATATGCATAACAGCGATTGATTTGTAATAGGAAGGAGACAGTTCGTTGTACATAGTTAAACTGCCTCCTCCTATTTTTTAACAATACCAACAAAGAGGAGGATAAGAATATCTTTTGAGGAATAAATATTACAATATTAGTTCAAAACCCACTAAAGGTTTGTTCTACAGACTCATTGGGAGAATTATTCAATCAGTTTAGTTCTTTAAGTAAAAAAGTTTCGTCCTGGGGGATATTTTTGCCCTCAAGATTGTTTTGAAGACTTGTTTGTGATTATGTGACTATGTGTTTAATGTTTTATGTTTTAACTTGTATAGTGCTTGAATACAGAAATTACATCGATAGCATTTTGATGTAATTCATCAAATGTAACTACCTTGATACCGTGAAGATATTCATTGAAATTTAAAATAAAATAGTCTTTCAATTCTTTTCTTCGTCCAATTATCACAATACCTTCTACATGCCGATACTCCTTTTTCTTTGTCTCCATGTAGTGAATGGTTTGAGATAATGCTCTTCCGACTTTAGACAATATAGCAGGTTTATCTTCTCCACGATCATTAATAGTTACAATCGGTTCATCAGGTCTTTTAAATTCAGCAACTACTACACTATCAATTCCCAATTGATTTTTACATAAAGAGATGTCAATGTTACCAATATCTGTAATTTCTTCTTTATAACGATCATATCCATGATATTTGAAATCTAAGATCCAGATGTTTTCAAATATGAAATTTCTTATTTCAAGTTCATCGATATCGCTGTCAATTTTGCTCTTAAATTCTTGTAATTTGTGTTCAAAGTAATCATAGCCTTTAACTATTGATTTTTGTGATGCTTTGGAAACAGCCTCAGCTTGTTTGTAATCTGCATCGTTATTGATTTTTTGCTCTTGAATGATTTGTGTGATAAGTGGTAGTGCTTTATCCAAACTTACTGATTTTCCTACATCATGTTTCTCAAATATATTTATGAGAAAATATGCAATTTTTTCAAATTCTTCAGGTTTTTTTATTTTATAAATATTCATGAAATGTGCAGTCATATCTAGAAGTTTCATTAGATCATCAGGATTATCCAATTCATGATTATGTGACAAGTCTGTCAATAACTTCATAATTTTATTCAAATCTGTTGGATTTTCTATGGCATGTTTACGAATGAAATCAACTGTTGTATCTATGTCTATTAGATCTTGTAATTTATCTGGATTTTCTTTGAATATTTTCTTGAGAGTTTCTTCCTCAATCTCATCAAATTCTGGTTTTGAAAGAAATAGTTCAACTATCTTATTTGCATCTCCCACCTTTTGGAATATGTATCGGAAATAGGTAACATTGATCATGATTCCATGGTTTTCGCCTATGTTAATTGGTCTGAATTTTCCCTTTATTCCATGTGATAATATAACAAACTGAAAAATATTTTTAATTTGTTCATAAAGAGCTTTTTCACCTTTTCCTATGACTTTGCCTGATGTATGTTCATAGGTGGTAAAAACAAATCCAAATGTATTTTTTCGTGTCCAGTAATAATTTATGTTTGGAATTTGTATTTTTATTTGAGATGCTAATTTTGCTGTCAACGAGTGATCTATTTCATCTTTAAGTCTAGCAGTATCATCATAGATTTCTTCGTCAATTACTGTATAATCATAATAGTATTTCATCGATTCAGTCTATTCCTTTTTTGATCGATCATGTTGTGAAATTCTCTATTTTCCATTCTACTTTTATACATCTGGTAGTTTTAGAAACTTTGAATTTTTCAGTCAACTCTGGATTAAAGAAGTCCTTCATTAATGGAGGTCTAGGTGAAGCGTTTTGTTGTAGCCTCTCTGGAGACCAATTTCCAATTAACATATTTGTCTCACCTGCTGTTAGAGGATCTATGATTAAACATGGCATGTATTCAATTCCCAAGGATCTAAGTGCATATGCTCTATGAATCCCATTTTGTAGTGTCAGAAAATAGACCTTTTTTGAAGTACCATCAGGCATTTGTTGGTAATTATATGTCCTAACACAATAGATGAATGATTCGCCCTCTACTATTGGAATAACCAATGCTGGGATTGTCCCATTTTCATTATTTTCAGCATATTTGCTTATTTTTCTAACTTCAATTTTTCCAGGTCTAACATCATGATCATCGGTAGAAAATAATATTGCATTGTTAGAAATTAAATGGCTTCGAATAGTAGGAGACTTTCTATTGAAATCAAAAGTATAATCAAGAAGTTCCTCTGTAGTTGCATCTTTCTTTATTTTTTTAGATAATTTATTTGCACGATCTAAATTAACATTGTTTTGTAGTGTAATCAAGGAATCTATTTTCACCATTTTAATTACATGCTTATTTGCCTGCCAAAATGGATTTGATTTAAGTTGATTTTCAATTATTTCTAGTTTACTTGAGTATTGCTGATCTACATCTTTTACGACATTTTTCATTGTCTCATCATCAATCATATGCGTATCAGAAACAAAAAGTGAGTTTGCTTTTTGGGATTTTGGAACCCATAATTTCTTTACTCGATCAAGATTAAATGATTCTCCTAGCTCACTTACAACCAATCCATTAACTTCTCCAGGAGGCATGAATCCTAAGAGAAAAATCTTTTCTTCCATTTCTGATATTGATTGATCAGTAGATTCTTTGGCTACCGTCTTTATAGTCTTGATTACTTCCTCCTTCGAAAAATTCTTTTCATTTACAGTAAATTTTTCTACCTCAGATTTTTCTTCAGTCATAGTAGCGTTGAAAGAAACAAATTATTATATATGATCACATTAGTAAGCGAACTATACATACAATCATGAATAACATTTCTAAACTTCGTGTTCACATAGCGCCTGTTGGCTTTGAGGTAGATAGAATAGTTTTACCAGCAATAGAAATGAGAGCCGATAAAATTTGGTTGCTAATCCACAATAGTCCCATGGAAGATAAAGCAAAAGGGTATGTTGAAAACATCGAAAAGGAGCTAAAGAAGGCTAAAATTCATTTCGAAATAGACAGACTGGATAGATTAGATCTCTTCATGGTATTAAAATCCGTTAAAGAAATTGTAGAAAAAGAGAAAGATAATGATATTTACATAAATGTGTCTTCAGGTTCAAAAATTCAAGCTATTGCTTGTACTATGGCATGTATGATGTTCAACACAAACAAAAATATCACACCATATTATGCTGAACCCGAACACTATCCAACTCCACTTAAAGGCGCACAACAATCAACTGGGTTGAAAAGATTAGTTTCTCTTCCAAGTTATGAAATTCATACACCGAAATTAGAACATGTCAAAGCCTTGAAAATTATCAAGGAACATAATGGAAAAATCACTAAAAAAGAAATGGCCGAACTTGCAGAGAAGGCAGAAATTATCACAGTGGGTGCAAAAGATGAAAATTTTGAACAGGCCAGATTTGCAAGTCTTGATAAAAATATCATACAACCTCTTGCAGAACAATGGCATTTTGTAGAGATAGAAAAGATTGGTAGGAATAGGTGGATAAAAATGACAGAAGATGGTAAGAATGCTGCTGATTTCCTTATTTGAATTTAATTACACTCAACAAATTAAATTTTTCAAAAATATGTCTAAGAGAAAGGCCTGCAATTTCTCAAATGTCTAAGATTACCACGTAAAATTCCATCAGGTTTTGTTCTGATAAAATCATTTTCAAATCGATCTACTTCAACTCTCATTCCAGCATCGTTTGTGAAGAAATACTTGTGTCCCTTACTAATTGATTCATTAATCTGTGCAGGAGTTGCAGAAGAGCTTGCAGTGTTTGCAGAACCACCAGATTCTATCAATCCTACTCTTTCAATACGACTTTGATCAGAAGTTAGTGTTTTACAAACAATTTCATATGTTGTCATTGTTATATACACCATCTATTCACACATCAGAAGTAATTATATATGATCACAATACTATGCATACTTACCATACTAATAATATGCTAGGTCGTTTTGTGTTGAGACCTACTTGCCATGGGCTTTAGTTCAGAGGGAGGTTGAACTTCGAGTTTTTCTCTAACGAAATTCCAATCTAATCTGTATAGATTTGGAATGTCATCCCAAGCATTAGTCATGTGATCTATTTTTTTTAAATATCCTTTCAAGACAAGCCATTTTAACGAGTTTTCTAATAATTCAGGATCAGGCTGAATCTTAGTTAGATCTTTGCATTCTTTATCACAAAGTCCCTCATCATGTTCTTTTATTATGGCCCATAGTATCTTCCATTCATCAGATCGTGCGGCTCCTTTCATTTTCTTTTCCATGTGCAAACCAAGAAATTTTGTATATGCATCCCTGTTTGACGGAGCATATTTCGGATTGTCAGTATATTTAGTATAGAATCTTTTTGTTATTTCTACACCTGCTTCATAATTAGAACAGATAAACAAATGATAGGTTTGTCCAGTTTTTGGTTCAAACGGAAGTGGAAGAACATATCTAAACCACTTGTGTAGCCTATCTCGATATAGCGTTACCATGGACCGCATTCTCTCTACATTAGATTTTGAATTTAGAATTGATGATCTCCAATAATTACTGCCAAAAAGCATATCAGCTTTAGATACTGCAGCTTTCTCATTTTTATTCCAGTTTGTGGGATCATTAGTTGTAGGGAGTGAAGTCAAGTCTCCCCTTCCAAGAAACCAATCTGATGTAAATAAGAAAATGATGAATTCAGTTCCTGTCTGGTAGTATTTTTTTATTCTTCTTTGTGCAACATCTTCAATCTCCATCCATTGAGTAAATAATAGAGGATCAAAGAAGAAAAGAGAATTGCCTAACCTGTAATTATGAACAATATCGAATGCATTAGATTTGTCTTTCAAAATATATATACTATCTCGTGTTTCTTCTTCAATTTTTGTAGCATATTGAAGATGATTCCATCGTCTTTCAATAACTTTTTTCAAGTGATCATAACATTGCGGATCTTCCTCAACCAAAAGTATTGCCAAGTGAACGGTGTTAGAATTGGTTCCTTTAAGATCTAACGCATGTCCAGATGAACCCAATATTGTTTCACCGGTGTCTGAGATGTAATCCTCACCACTTCCTGAATTCATTTCTACAATAGTTGTTTGATTACGATATTCGCTATGTGGTCCCCCGGACGTGATTTCCCACCATAGCTGATAATAATCTCCAATTATTTCTGATTTTAATTTTGTACCTGTCTCTCCACTGAGTACAATAGCATCACCCTTAAACTCTAGTCCCACTGGCAGGCTATGCATTTACAATTATTTTAAAACTATACCTATTCGTCAACAACCTTTAGCTCAATCATATTTAGTCTATATGTAGAAGTTATCAGTAATGGGGGATAAATCTGCTATACAATGGACAGATGCGACATGGAACCCATCCACTGGTTGTTCAAAAATATCTCCAGGATGTAAAAATTGTTATGCTGAAAGACTTTCTGCCAGGCTAAAATGGATGCGAAATCCAAAATATAAGAACGGTTTTCGTTTTACACTTCATAACGACGCTTTGGATGTTCCATTAAAGTGGAACAGGCCAAGAAAAATATTTGTCAATAGCATGTCAGATTTGTTTCATGAGTCAATGCCAGAAGATTTTCTTGAAAAATGTTTTGACATAATGACTGAGGCAGATTGGCACATTTACCAAGTTCTAACAAAAAGACCAGAGAAAATGCTTTCTTTTACCAAAAAATATGGAAAAATTCCAGATCATATTTGGCTTGGTACATCCGTTGAGTTACCATTATACAAGAATAGAATAGATATTCTAAGAAAAGTATCAGCTAAAGTTAAATTCGTAAGTTTTGAGCCTCTTTTAGATTCCATGGGTGAACTTGATCTAACAGGAATATCGTGGGCTATTGTAGGCGGAGAAAGTGGGCCACACTTTAGAGGGGTTGAATCTGAGTGGATAAGAGACATACGAAAACAATGCAGGAAACAAAAAGTTGCCTTCTTTTTTAAACAATGGGGAGGAAAAACACCAAAAAGTGGAGGTCGTATACTAGATGGAAAGGAGTGGAATGGATTTCCTAAGAGTAATATCAAGGTGGAACATCAAACTAAAACAAAACACGGACCAGTATTAGTAACACATTAAAGATTAGATAAAGGTCGGATTATCATTCAGCTAAATTAACATCTAGTTTGTTAGATATCAACTGGAATTTTTTGAACAACTTATCTGATCTCTTCTTCAATTTTGGATCCATTGTCTCATCAGCCACATCTTCAGCCTTTTCAAGCAATTTTTGTGCCTGTTTTATCTTCTTCACAGCCTTAGGATCCCTTGTCTTTTCTGCCTTTAATCGTGCCTTAACATATTCTCGTTGGGTATTTGCAATCTCATCCATCAAGTCAATATCCATGTATTCAATTTGAAAATTCATTATAATGAAAACCCATATTCAGAAAAATAGACTAATTTGATCGTAATTGTATTATCTACATTTGTCTAGACAAGTAGTTGATTTTAGAAAATCGTCTAACTCTTGCGCTAATAACCATAGTTGTAATAATTCCGATCAAAAATACTATCGATGTAAAAGTTCCAAACTCAGGAATGGTGTTTCTCAACGGTACATTGGTAAATCCACCAAACTGGAAGGTTGTCTGAGCCGAAATGTTCGGGGATCCTTTGGCTTGTATGGTATATGTTCCATTTGTGCTCCATGCTGGTCCGCCAGCTGAAATTATAGTACCATATCTTCCATCTGAATTCACATTGACTTGATCTAGCTTAACTAGATGATTAGACGGATCTAAAACCTGAATGGAAAGCGGTATGCCGGATACAGGTACTCTACCAGTAATTACAATGGAATCACCTGGTAAGTAGGCATTCATGTTCGTTGAAATTGAAACTGAAGAATAGCTCTGTTGATTGATAGGCGTATTGCTAATTGGCTGGTTCGTTTGTGGTTCATTCACAGTAGAAGTCTGCAGATTATTTTGATTTGCAATATTTCCCAACTTTACCAAAGCCTGGCCAGGAGAGTTTGGCTCTATTGTTGAGTATATGTTTTGAGCTGTTTCTGCAGTACTAACATATCCATTACTAGAATAACTTGGAAATGGTTTCCAGGTATTTGAGTTAGTGTCTTCATATTGTAAGTTGAGAATAGAATCCATCGAGTCAAAGTATGCAGAACTACCATTACCATAGCCAGCCCATACCAACGCTGCAGCATAGTAAGTTTGGCTCGAAGGATGCTCATTTATTAAAAATGATGCAGATTTTACATTTGGAATTGGCAGATAATAATGATCATAGAGTTGAGTATTACCGTGTTCAATATGCATGAATGATATTTCAACAAGGTGATCTGGATCAACATCTTCAGTCATAACAAGACTTGTTGAGAAAGGTAGCTGATACGTAAAAAGTCCAGTAGATTTAGCGTAATATCGATCATTAAGATAAGGATAGCATGGCTGATTACCGACTTCACAAATTCCTGAACTGTTTACCGGTTTGCTCAAACTCCATACATTGTTTTCAAAATTTGCGGTTTGATCATTTGTATTATCAATTTGAAGAAGATTTTGTATAAAATAATCCGCTGTTCCATTAGTTGTTGTTACATGTAAAATAGCATTTAGTTGTAAGCTTGCACCAGGTTTTGGTGGATTTGTACTGATAGAATTTATTTGCACTCCGCCGGCTATTCCGTTTGAATTAACTTCATATGGAGTCAATACTCCATTTGTCCATTTTATTCCATCTGCAACAATTCCGATAGAACTAGGGATACCATATGCTGCTAATGGAATAAACAACAAGCCTAGAGTTACTATTAGGACTAATCCTTTTTTCAATCAAGTTTCCCTTGTAAAATTACTTGGCGTCCTAATGATCAAATCCGCAAATATCGTTTATTCTGATTCATATTTAAGACTTGATAATAGATTGATAGTTAGATGATAATAGAGCGGATATAAACCAACATTCAAGCATGCCTGAATGTCATGGGATGAAGTCAGTTTTATTATTGCAAGTAAAACCAGAAAGGCAGTTATCTCAAGATTGGAGACTCCTAGAACACCAACTTTTCTAGCAAAAGACCTAGACTTGAACCTGGCAAACATAAGCAGAGCAATTACAGAGCTTGAAGACAAAGGCATTGTCGTATGTCTAACTCCTCAACAGAAAGTTGGCAGGATCTATTCTCTTACAAAGAAAGGTAAAGACATAGTTGTGAAAGTACAAAAAATGGAAAAATAAAACAAAAGTGTATAGAATATCAATAACTGTAACATTATTGAATTATGGTAACTATCCTAGAACAAATAACACTATGATACCTATACGGGCAATATACTACATAATTACTGAATGAATAACACATGGAGAAATTACGGTGAACAAGAAAAACAGGTGAAACTAAGAATAGAACAAGACAAACTATGAAAAACTTAACTAGTTCATACTTTTCCACCATGATACCATGGCAAACAAAAAAGAAAAAATAATCAGTATGACACTAGATGAAGCAAAAAATGAAGTACTAAGGCTTGTAAAACAAGGAGTAAATTTTAGAGAGATTGCACAGATAAAATTTCTTATTGGTGACAGGATAAAAAAATTCAGCATTGGGGAGATTAGTAAAATAAAAAATGAAGCAATAGGAAAAGTAGATGAATCTCAAAATAAATTTCATGATGCGTCTTTTCTGTTTATGTTATTTGATAAAGGAAAACATCCAAAAGATATTGTTATAGAATACAAGTTGGATCCAGATTATGTACAACAAGTGTACAAGAAATATTGTGAGATGAAAAATTTGTATGTTATTTCACAATCTATTAAAGACAAGATATACGAAATTGCAGAACGCATCTCGGGAAGTGAGCCAGAAGATATGGACAAGGCATTTTGGTATGTAGATGAGGCAGCAGAGGTTTACTTTATGCTAATAGCGGAAATGGAAGAAAAAGAAAAACGAGAACAACTACATGGTTGATTATCAGTCATTAGAACACGAATTCTAGATTTCTTCTTCTTTTATGAGATAGTTTTTGCTCTCAATATCATGGCATTCCTGGCATAATTCCAAGGTATAATCCCCAGTACTTCTACATGAAAATGTCATCCTAAACCTCTTTTGTTCGTGAGGACATGCTAGAAGAAGCAAATTCAGGTCTTCCCCTTGGATTTCACTTCTAGTCCAATCTCAATCAACTGTGATACATGCTTAGACATGGACAGGTTATTTCTTGTAGCCTCGACTCTTCTCCATTGTTCTTGTGTAATACTTATGCAGAGTCTCATGGTAGTTTTTCCCATATTGGTACAATATACGACATATTAGTTAGGAACCGCTAATGGAATTCTAGCTACCTTTCCAGGCCAATCAAAATGACCCAAGATTAGTCGAAATGATCTTGGCACTCTAAGATTACTAGCTTCACAACCTATTATCATTATGACTAGGACAGATCCATGCGAAATTCATTACCAGTGTCTATACGAAGATCTAAGATTTTTCTATACATTATAGGCAATCCATTTTGTACGCTAAAAGATATCTATGAAAATAGCGAGGCATCTGCAAACTGGCCAGATGTAAAATCAGATCTTTATTTTTTTGTTAAAAATAATTTCATAAAAAAAGCAAACTGGTGGTCAACCCAAGTCCATTTTGTAACTCAACACTTGGATCCTTTTGATCACATCACATCAAATCACTTGTTGCTCAAAGATGAGATTTTTTCTTTTATGAAATCAAATGAACAAATTAGAAATAGCATACCATACAAAGAATTTGTTAGATATTATAAACTTGGAAAACATTTGATCATTCCAAAAGGCAGAATTGAAAAGAAGATAATGCATTACAAACAAAAACTTGATTCATCAGAAAAACCATTTGAACAAATCCTGCAAAAACTTGTCATACTATACTTTCTACAGATAAAGATCCTATTACTTGAATATAGCAAGAATAAAAAAATTGGATACGAATATGCAATATATAGAAAAGACAGTAGAGAAAGACAGCTAGTCATATTCCTACACAACTTTAAAGGATTTTTGTCAGAATTTGGAAAACAGCCATTTTTTAATTCCAGAGTATATTCAAGATATGAAGAATTATCGGAATATCTTGATCATACCTATGATGCAGAAATTAATTATTATAACATACTTTCAAAACATGGACTGGATACAGTTGAATTGGTCAAGACCTACATCCAATGTAGTCTACAGACAAAAAAGGACGTTTCTCAAGAATTAGAAAGAACAATGAAGCAGATTGGAAATAGAAACAAGTCAATTCAAAAACCCAATGGTGAGCCAGATTATGAAAAGATGTACCTAGCAGAAACAATAGAAAATGTATCAGGCATAACAGATGAATTTTCAGACATAATTGAGCTAATCAATATCAATAATGCAAAAAAGATCATAAAGGAAATGCCAAAGGGTACTAGACGAAATAAGGCAATACAAGAGACAAAAATCTTGTTTCCAGAAATCAGTCTTGATGACTGACTTGGAATTTCTCCATACGCCTTACCTTTGCCTCTAGTTCTCCAAGTTTCTCTAGCGCATTGTCTTTTTCCTTGTTTGCCTGTTCCAGTCTTTGTCTTTCCAACTTTTCAGCTTCAAGCTTTTGAACAAGCCTGCTTTCTTCGCTTATCATAAGATACGGCATTGCCTGGAGATAATCTGGAACCATGTCCAAGATGTCAGTCCAGTAATAGTTCTTGTCAGTGCCTACCAATCCGTCATGACCCATAAGACGCTCTTTTATTACAAGAGCTGATAACGTGTCCCTCTTCTTTGTAGTCTCCATCATTATCTTATCCCAGTATCTCCTAAAGCCATGAGTCATTGGAACTTCGTGTCTTCTTTTTCCTTCTACAAGAGGACCACGCATACCTGACCTAAGCAAGAGTGTCCATATTCTTCGACTCACTGCAACTTCACTCAGTGTCCGTACCTCTGGGTACAGATTTCTTTCCAAGAGGAGAGGATCAGAATCAACAGGTTCCCTTTTCATCCTGCTTGTCCAAACTTTTTTGTATTCTAGAAGTTTGTTCCATGCTTCAATT
>Ga0070740_10005881_pt1 | contig 11095 bp, 7 predicted proteins | sample Coa_R2_FD_67286 | JGI IMG/M metagenome (GOLD analysis project Ga0070740, IMG submission 67286) | Surface soil microbial communities from Centralia Pennsylvania, which are recovering from an underground coalmine fire - Coalmine... | ecosystem: Environmental > Terrestrial > Soil > Unclassified ...
TGGTATTTGGCGGCGTGGGCGGCCGCGACACCGGCGATGTGCGCAGCGCCGGGCCCCAGATCACGATGGACTTGCCGCTGTTCAACCGCAACCAGGGGCAGATCGCTCTCGCGCGGGCGACCCGGCAAAAATTGCGCGACGAATTCGCGGCCAGGCTCGCCGCGGCGAAGGGGGAGATTCAAGGCATACTGGATGAGGAGGCGCTGCTGGCGCGGCAGATCATGGCGGTGACAACTCAGGTCAGCGAGTTGCGTCACGCCGTAAGAGGCGCCGAGCAGGCCTATCGCGACGGGAATCTCGACGCGCGGGGCTATGTCGATCTGAAGGTGGCCGCGCTCGCCAAGGCGACCGAGCTGGTGGCGCTCAAGCAGGTTCGCCTCGAACGCCGGGTTGCCCTGGCAACCCTGTCAGGGGCCGGGATGCCGGTCGTAAGCCTTGCCGACCCGGGGAATCGATGAGTCGGAGACACCTGATTTGCATCGTTGCGCTCTTTGCCGCCGCCATGCTCGCCGCTTCGCCGCGAGGTGTCGCAGAACCGGCGAGGCAGGGTGCCGCGGAAGCGAGCGTGCTGGTGACCTTGACCAAGCTGCACAAGGGCAGCCTGCCGCAGATCGTTACCGCCTTTGGCCGCGTGCAGCCCGGACCCGCGGCACGGCAGACCGTGATGACGCCGCTCGCCGGCATCGTCGATCGGGTCTACGTGCGGATCGGCGAGCAAATCGCCGGCGGCGCGCCGCTGATCCGGCTGCTGCCGAGCCCGCAATCCGCAGCCGCCTACGCCCAGGCCCAGACCGCGCAGCGGACGGCCGATCAGCTCGTCGAACGAACGCGGGCGATGGTCGGGCAGCACCTGGCAACCCGCCAGCAACTGGCCGAAGCCATCAAGGCGGCGGCGGACGCGCGCGCTGCCCTGGCGGCCCTGAAGGCGGAGGGCGCGGATGGACCCCAAATCCTGACCGCCCCTGCCGCCGCCGTGGTCACCGCGATTCCGGTGACGGCGGGCGCGATAGTCGCCCCGGGCGCTCCGCTGATCGATCTCGCCCATACGAAAGGATTGGTGCTGACGGTGGGGGTTATGCCGGCCCAGGCGGCGGCGGTCCGCACAGGCAATGCCGTCCGCGTCAAACGTCTCGGAGACATCGAGCCGATCGCGGGCAAGGTGGTATTGCGCGGCGCAGCACTCGATCCCGCCACCGGGTTGGTACCGGTCGAGGTGGCGATCCCGGACGGTTCGCTGCTCGCCGGCGAAACGGCGCAGGCCGACATCGTAACCGGCGAGATCGCCGGCTACATCGTCCCGCACGCCGCCATTCTCGTCGATGACAGCGGCGCACCCTACGTCGTACAGGCACGGGACATGGTGGCCAGGAAGGTCACGGTGCGCATCCTGGCGTCTGAGGGTGACCGGGATGTGGTTGACGGCCAGCTCGACCCGGCCGCCGCGCTCGTACTGGCCGGCAATCGCCAGCTCACCGACGGTATGCGTGTCCGGGGGAGCAATGTTCCCCCTGAGCCCGCGCGATGAGCGTCGTCGACTGGATCGAGCGTCATCGCCGGTCGCTGTTACTAGTGCCCTTCGCGCTGGGGCTGGCGGGGATCGTCGCGGCCATCGCCTTGCCGGTCGGCCTGTTCCCGACGGTCGACTTCCCGCGGCTGCGGGTTACGATCGACGCCGGCAGCATGCCGGCGCGGCAGATGCTGATCGAGGTGACCGAGCCCCTCGAACAGGTCGCGCGGGCAGTGCCCGATGCCGCCGGGGTGACCTCGACGACATCGCGCGGCGCGGCGGAGATTTTCGTCGATTTTCCGTGGGGCACGGACATGCGGCTGGCGCAGCTCGGCGTCGACGCCGCGTTTGCGCGGGCGCTCCCGGGCCTGCCTCCGGGCACGCATTACGCGATCGTGCGGATGAGCCCCAACACGACACAGCCGTTCCTGTCCTTTGCCTTGGTTTCGCACACTGTTCCGTCCGCCGAGCTGCGCCGCTTGGCCCGTTACGACATCGCACCGCTGTTGAACGGGGTTGCCGGCGTGCAGCGGGTCGGGGTGCTCGGCGGGAAGACCCCCGAGGTCGAGGTCACCGTCAGCCCGCAGCAGCTTGCCGCGCATGGGCTGACCTTGACCGACCTTACCGCGGCAATAGCGGCGACCAATACGGTAAAGGCCGTCGGCCGCATCGAGGACGACGATCGGCTGATGCTGACCGTTGTCAGCAATGCGCTGCATTCGGCGACAGCCGTGTCCAACCTGCTCGTGCGCACGCCGAAGGGCGCCATCCTCCGGCTCGGCGATATCGCCCGGGTCACGATGGGGGCGGTGCCGCGATGGTTGATCGTCAACGACAATGGCGAGCCGGCGGTCACCTTCGACATATTTCAGCAAAGCGGCGCCGATGCGCTGAGCGCCGCGCGCGAGGTCGAGCAGCGGCTCGCCACCTTCATGAAGACCCAGCCGTCCGCGATCCGCGTCTACAAATGGTACGACCAGACGCAACTGGTCCGCTCATCGATCCGGGCGGTCGAAGAGGCGATCGGCATCGGGTTGCTGTTCGCCGGTTTTGTGATCTTCGGCTTTCTGCGCAACTGGCGGGTGACGCTGGTCGCGATGATCGTCGTGCCGTTGACCGTGCTGATTACCGTATTGCTCCTGTCCGCGCTGGGCATGAGTTTCAACATCATGACGCTGGGCGGCATCGCGGCGGCGATCGGCCTTCTGATCGACGATGTGATCGTCATGGTGGAGCACATCGCGCGGCGCGCCGGCGTGCCCGGCTCGTCCGAGCCGCACAGGACGGTGCTGCACGCCGCCCGGGAGTTTTTTGCGCCGCTGTTGGGATCGAGCCTCGCGACGGTCGTCATGTTTGTGCCGCTGGCCTTTCTGTCAGGGGTGACCGGCGCCTTTTTCAAGTTTCTCGCGCTGACGATGGCATCGGCGCTGATCATCTCCTACCTGCTGACCGCGTTGACGGTGCCGCTGCTGGCGCGGGGCCTTGTAGATTTTGCGAAATGGCGCGATCCGCAGCACGGGCGTGAGACCTGGCTGCGGCGTGCGCACGGCCGCCTGCTGCGCGGGCTGAGCGCGCGCCCGTCGCTTGTCGCCCTTGCCGTCGTGATTTTGGCCGGCGGCGGCGTGCTCGCCTACCGCCACGTCGGCACCGGGTTTCTGCCGCGGATGGACGAGGGCGGCTTTGTCATCGACTACCAGACCGCGCCCGGCACCTCGCTCGCCGAAACCAACCGCGAACTTGAGCAGGTCGAGCAAATTCTGCGGCACGATCCCGACGTCCACACCTTCTCGCGTCGCACCGGCGCCGGGTTCGGCGGCGACTTTGTCGAGAGCTATCAGGGCGATTTCGTGATCCGCCTGGTCGATCCGTCCCGTCGCCCGCCGATCGGAACCGTGATGGACCGCATCACCGCGGCAATCGTCAAGCAGGTGCCGGGCATCACCCTCGATGCGCATCAGCTTCTGTCCGACATGATCGGCGACATGGTGGGGCGCCGCCAGCCGATCGTGATCAAGCTCAGCGCCGAGGACCCGGCCGCGCTTCCGGCCGCGGCCGCCAAGGTGGCGGCGGAAATCAAGCGGGTGCCCGGGATCGAACCCGCCTCGGTGAACAGCGGCATCGTCCCGGCCGGCGACGCGCTGGAGCTTCATGTCGACCCGGCCGCCGCGGCTCTGGCCGGGATGACGCCTGCCGAGATCGAGGGGCAGCTCTACCACTACCTGCACGGAGCGGTTGTCACCCGATACCTCGGCGCGGTAGAGCCCGTCGGCGTGCGGCTGTGGCTCGAAGCACCGCACGACAAGATTTACCGCGACCGGCTGGTCGATCTGCCGATCCGGGCGCCAGACGGGCATGTCGTCCCGCTGGGAACGGTCGCCCGGGTGGCGTTCGCGGCCGGGCAGCCGCAGATCATGCGCAACAATCTCGCTCAGATCGTCGCGGTTACCGCCGAGATCAGGAGCGGGCACGATCTCGGCTCGACCGCCGCCGCGGTTGGAAAGCTCCTCGATCGGCCCGGGTTTCTTCCCGCCGGGGTGTATTACCAGGCGGGCGGCGCCTACAAGCAGCAGAAATTGGCGACGCAGGGGATGATCAAGGTGTTCGTCGCTGCGACGCTGGCCGAGTTTACTCTTCTCCTGTTCCTGTATGAGCGCTTTCTCGCGCCCTTGGTGATTATCGCGAGTGCGTTGGTCTCGACCAGTGCCGTGTTCCTCGGACTGTGGGTCACCGGCGTCGAGCTCAACATCACCGCGATGATGGGCATGGTGATGATCATCGGGATCGGCACCGAAATGGCGATCTTTCTGGTGTCCGAATATCAGGCCTTGGCGCAATCGCTGCCGCCGCGGCAGGCGATCTACGAGGCCGCGCGCAACCGGTTGCGGCCGATCACGATGAGCACATTGGCGATGATCCTGGCGCTGTCGCCGCTCGGCGCGGCGATCAGCGGTTCGGGCGATCAGATGCTGCAACCGCTGGCGGTCGCGATTATCGCCGGAATCTCGGTGCAGTTGCCGCTGGTGCTCCTTGTGATGCCGATCCTGCTCGGACTCGCGACGCGCAACGACGCCGGTTGACGCACGCCCAATGGCGACATCCGCCTTACCGATCGGTAAGGCCGCCGCAAACCCGCGGCAAGGTCCAATCCGCCACAATGTAGACTTGCAAAGAGCGAAATACGTCCGCGGTAAATAATCTCGCCGCCGGTCTGCGGAGAAAATGGATGATCATTCAACCGCGAACCCTGCTGAACAAAGTGCCCGAGGTGACGGTAGCCTTCTGGGTTATCAAGATCCTGTGCACCACGGTCGGTGAGACCGCTGCCGATTATCTCAATGGCGCGCTCGGCTGGGGGCTGACCTGCACTTCGCTCGCGATGACCGCGCTGCTGATCGCGGCGTTGGCGGTTCAATTCAGGCTGTCCCGCTACATTCCTCCAGCCCATTGGATCGCGGTCGTCCTCCTCAGCATTGTCGGTACGCTGATTACCGATAACCTGACCGACAATTTCGGCGTGACGCTGGTGACGACAACGGTGTTGTTCGGTCTGGTGCTGATCGCCGTATTTTCGGCGTGGTACGCGGTCGAAAAGACGCTGTCGATTCATTCGATTGTGACGGTGCGGCGCGAGGCCTTTTACTGGCTTGCGATCCTGTTCACGTTTGCGCTCGGGACGGCGGCGGGCGACCTTGCGGCGGAGCGGCTGGGACTCGGCTATGGGACATCGGCGGGTGTCTTTGCCAGCATCATCGCGGCGATAGCCATTGCCTATTACGCCTATTACGGTGCTTCGGCGACGGGCGCGCGGGGCGAAGCGGGCGCCGTCCTTGCCTTTTGGCTGGCTTACATTCTGACGCGACCGCTGGGCGCCTCGATCGGCGATCTGCTCTCGCAGGCACGAGCCGACGGCGGCTTGGGGCTCGGCGCAACCGGAACCAGCGCCCTCTTCCTCGCCGTGATCCTGACCGTCATTGTCTATCTGACGCGCACGGGCGCCGACCAACCGCGCGAAGCGGTGATCCTGCCGGCGTTGCGGGACAATCCGCGGCGGGCCGCTCCGGCCACCCGGGCCGCCGAACATCTCACGGATTTGTAAAGGCCCGGCAAAAGCGTCGTCAGGCGGCGGCGCCCAACATGGCGAAACAGATATCGACACGAAAGGAACCCGAATGAACCGCAAAACGGCAACCGCCGTCGCTCTCGCCTCGCTCGTTACGGCGGGGATGACAGCTGCGCCAGCCCTGGCGGCGCGCGATGAGTCCGATGTTCCCGGCTACAGCGCGAGCATCAAGGTGACGCCCGGGCGCGATGAGCGGGCGGAGACCGAAGGTTACGCCGAACTGGCAAAAATAAGTCTGCGCCAGGCGGTCGATGCCGCTGAGGCAAAGATCCGAGGCAAGGCGATCGCCGGCGCGCTCGAAAACGAAGGCGGCAATCTCGTCTATCGGATACTGGTCCAACCCCCCTCGCCGGCCGCGCTGCAGCGGGTGATGGTCGATGCCGGAACCGCGGCCATACTTGATGTCAAAGCCCGTCACGACGGGCACGGGGATGGGGAGGGTGACGAGGAAGACGATGATTGAACGGCTGGGGCAACCTGCGGCGGGTGGGGCGGCCCCTTCCGCGGGGCGTGGTAGAATGCGAGTTCGCCTCCAGGCAGGGGCGGCCTGTCTCGCGCGGACCGGGCCGCGGACCCGGGGGGCGGGCAAAGCCGAGGCAGGCCCAAGAACGGCGCGACCGTGATTTCCCTGCCCGGAAGGGGAGAAGGTAGACTGGCCGGGATCAGGCGCGTGAGCCGGGAAATGACGAGACGGGGGACCACGAGACAGGCCAAAGGAACGAGCGATTGAAGATATTGCTGATCGAGGACGACGAGGAAACCGCCGGCTATATTGCAGGCGGGCTGACGCGGCAGGGCCACGTGGTTGACCACGCGGCGAACGGGCGCGACGGGCTCTTTCTTGCCGCGGGCGAATCATATGATGTGATGATCGTCGATCGGCTTCTCCCCGGCCTCGATGGCCTTGCAATCGTCAAAACGATCCGTGGCGCCGGGATCAAGACCCCGGTGCTGTTCCTGACAGCGGTGGACGGTGTCGATGACCGGGTCGAGGGGCTCGACGCCGGCGGCGATGACTACCTGGTAAAACCGTTTGCCTTTACCGAACTGGCCGCAAGGGTCAGCGCACTGGCCCGCCGTCCGGCGCTTGCCGAGACGGGCAGGACGGTGCGGGTCGGCGATCTCGAACTCGACCGGCTGCGCCGCTCCGCCAAACGTGGTGGCTGTGAGATTGCCCTGCAGCCGCGGGAGTTTCGGCTGCTCGATTACCTGATGCGGCATCCGGGGCAAGTGGTGACGCGGACGATGCTGCTCGAGCACGTCTGGGACTTTCACTTCGATCCCCAAACGACGGTGGTCGAAACTCATATCAGCCGGCTGCGTGCCAAACTCGGGGTGGGCGCCGACCAGCTGCCGCTGATCGAGACCGTGCGGGGAGCGGGCTATCGGCTGCGTGATGCACCCACACTCGATTATTAACGTCCTGCGAACGACCAGCGCGCGGCTGGCCCTGCTCTATGCCGGGTTGTTCGCCGGTTCGGCCCTCTTGCTGTTCGGCGTGATCTACTGGGCCGCGACCACTTCGCTGGCCGGCGATATCGATGCCGATCTTGATGCCGTGCGCGCGGCGCTCGAGGCCCAGGCCGGCTCGCCCAATGCCGTGACCGTTGCAGCCGCCGTCACCGAGCGTTCACGCATACCGCGCGACCGGTTTCGGTACCTCGTGCTGTCGCCGTCCGGCGACGTCGCTGCGGGCGATCTCCCGGGGAACCTGCGCTCGCCGATCGGCTATGGTGACATCGCGCTGGCCGCCCCCGGCGATGACGGTCAGGAGCTGCACACCTTCCGGGCGCTCGGCGAAACCCTTCCGGACGGGGGTTTCCTGCTCGTCGCCCAGGATGCGCATGGCCTTTCCGAACTGCACGAGCTGATCGTCCGTTCTTTTGCCTGGGCCGGCGGCGCGACCCTGCTGCTGGCGTTGCTGGGCGGCGGGGCGATGGTGATCGGCGTGCTGCGCCGGGTCGAAGCGATCAACCAGGCCAGCGAACAGATCATGACGGGAGATCTCGGCCGGCGGCTGCCGATGCGCGCCGACCCTGCCGTCGGCGACGAGTTCGACCGGCTGGCCGCAAATCTCAACGTGATGCTCGACCGCATCGAACGGCTGGTCGAAGGCTTGCGTCAGGTGTCCACGGATATCGCCCATGATCTGCGCACCCCGCTTGGACGCCTGCGGCGAACCTTGGAGGCGGTGCGCGAGGAGACGGCGGCAGAAAGCGGGGGCATCCACCTTGCCCAGATCGACCGCGCCATCGCGGAAGCCGACGGGCTGCTGGCGACGTTTGGCGCGCTTCTGCGCATCGCCCAGATCGAAGCCGGAAGGCTGCGGCGCGCCTTTGCCGCGGTCGATCTTTCGGAAGTTCTCGAAGCCGTGTTCGAGGTCTATGGACCCGCCGCCGAGGAGAAGGATCAGATCTTCACCCGGCGGTTGGCGCCGGGCATCGTGGTCCCTGGCGACCGTGCGCTATTGACGCAGATGGTGGCCAATCTGGTCGAGAACGCGATCCGTCACGCCCCCACGGGAGCGCACGTGGATATCGCCCTGAACGGCGCGGAACCTCCCGATGCGCCGGGGCCGCGGATTATCATCTGCGATGACGGGCCGGGCATCCCGCCGGCGGAACGCGAGAAGGTCTTTCGCCGCTTCTACCGGCTCGACGCCAGCCGCGGAACGCCGGGCAGCGGACTCGGTCTGACGCTGGTCGCTGCCGTCGCCGAATTACATGGGATTGCGCTTCGCCTCGATGACAACGAGCCGCGCGGTCTGATCGTGACGCTGAGCTTCCCATCGGCGCGCCACGCCCGACCTGAATTTTACCGCCACGAAACCGGCGAGGTGGCACAACCCGCGCCGGGGTGGGAACCGCTCCTGTAGGCAGGGCGGCACTGCTCGGCGAGGCCGATCCCGGGGGCTTCAAGAAAAGATATGAAGCACTGCCACCCGGTCAGAGATCGGCCGAGCGCCCGCGGATGATCCGATCCATTTGCCCAAGGGCGCCGAGACACGCTGCCGCGAGCGCGGCGAGCGTGGCAGCCCTGGATTGCCTGGACTTACGGGTCAAGCTTTGGCCGCCGCACAGATCAATGCGTGGGTGTTGAGATTGTCGAGGATGACATGGATCTCGCGTCCGCCATGGGCCCCACGATGCGCTACCCGTCGATGTTCTGTTGTCCACATGTGGTGACCCGTTCACGCATGGCCACCACACACCGAATGACAACCGATTTCCCGACTCAACAACTTTCAGGATCGGCTCTTAGAACCGGCAGCGCTTCATCAAGGACCCGAGTACCGCCGGCAAAGATGAGAGCCGGCCTGTTTCTTACCAATCCGTAAATTGCTCGCAGCTCTCCGACGGAATATACGGAGAGAGGCTTTCGATCCACGAGACGCGCCCAATTCGTTTCGCGCAAACGACGCTGATGATCTCCGGCCGCGAAGTCCCGATCGGGCCGGCCGAGCTTGTCTGATCGTGGGCGAGTTTCAGGCGACAGGAGCCGGTCTCGGCTCGGTCGATTATGACTTCAATAGCACCGTGCCCGTGAATGATGTCGGGCGGGTAAGATGAACCGCAGTTCAAAGCTTCATCAGGCGTTCGGCGTCGATCCGTCGCGCCGCCAGTTCTATAGTTTGCGGCAATCACGATACGAAGCATTGGCCCAGGAGGTCAGCGATCTCGCCGCCCGCGCTGCGCGCTCCGGGCTCAAACTGTCCGTCATCGATGTCGGGTGTGGAACCGGCACCGCTCTCCGGTACTTGGAAGCAAAGCCGCATTTCGAAGCCATCATCTTGTCCGGGGCCGACCTGACGGACCATCGCGCTTATAAACAGGACCGATATGAGCAGTTTTATGTCGGAGACGTGATGAATGGATATCCGCAGATCCCGTCGAACTCGTTCGATGTTGTCATTTGCGAACAGCTCCTCGAGCACCTCACCGAGATCGGCGTGGCCATTGAAACGACGCTCGCGCGCATCCTGAAGCCAGGCGGCACCTTGATCGTTGGTGTGCCGATCTTCCCGGCGCCACTGCACATCCTGCGCCAGCGCGTCGTGCCGATTCTCGACGCAATTGTTCGGCGAAAACGTGGCCGCGGCCATTTGCAGGCGTTCTCGCTCTCGTCATTTCTTCACCAGATGCGGCAGCAGCACCTGAAATTGGTGAAGGTGAGGGGATTCCGCATTGTCTCCGGTGGGATTCTGCGGCCGCTGGAAAATCACCGATGGTGGTGGCGCTTCAATCGCTGGCTGGGCGAGCGGGTTCCCGCTGTCTGCATCGAGGTCCAGGCGATCCTCGAAAAGCCGCCGGAGCCACCCCCCGCAGGACGGCAAGCATGCAGCATCCGGCGCAATCAACGTGCCGCCTTTGAGTGCGAGCCTCCCGCTCAAGGGGCGGTCGCCGGCCGTTTCCAGCAGGATGTCGAGGAGCCGGAGCACCTTCTCGAGCGTCCCGGCCTGATCGCCGGTTTCGTCGGCGCGGCGCTGGAGCGTCTGGAGGGGGATGCCGCCGATCGTGCGCGTCGCTGGTTTTCTAGACTAACAGCGAAACTCGAAGGTCGAGGGGTATCCGCCGAGATAGGGGCGGCGGGGCGTCGAACAGGGGCGAACCCGGATTGCCGTCCGGGGGATTATCCCGCACCTCCAGGCGCCCGCGACGTGCTCGCTCCAATCGCTCGCGGGCAGGCTGGGCCGGTACGGTTTCACCTTCAATAGCGGCGGCGGCCGAATTCCCGCCCCGACGAGGGGACGGCCGCGACGCTGGGGCCACAACGCAACTGGTCGCTGGTTCCGGCCGCGGCGAGGATCGAACCCGACTCCACGTGGAGTGGGGGGATCAATGAGGCCGAGGCGCGTGCGCCTCGGATGGGCGTCTCGACCGCGATCTCGGGCTGGTACGGCACCCGGCGCTTCAATGAGGTCGAGGCGATTACGCCGCGTGGCGCAAAATCTTGGATTTGGGTGTACCACTTCGACGGCCGCCCGAGACGCATGACGTTCGGCGCTTATCCGGCCGTGAGACTTGCCGATGCGCACCTTAAACTGGCGCAGGCGCGAAACTGCTGGAGCAGGGTGTCGACCCCGGCGCCGCAGAAGTGCAGCAGCGCAGGGCCGATCGTGTCGCCGAAACCGTCGCCGAACTGATCGAGGCCTATCTTGAGAAATGGGCGCGTCCTCGGAAGCGGTCAGCGGCCGAAGACGAGCGCATCCTCAAGAAGGACGTGATCCCCGCCTGGGGCCGGTGCAAGGCTGAGGACATCGTGCGCCGCGACGTGATCGCACTACTCGATAAGATCGTTGATAGAGGCTCGCCGATCGCTGCGAACCCCACCCTCGCCGTCATTCGCCGCATGTTCGGCTGGGCGCTGTCGCGCGACACTATCCCGGCGAGCCCCTGCGTTGCGGTCAAGGCGCCGGCCAAGGAAAGCCGCCGTGACCGGGTGCTGAACGCCAACGAGATCGCCGCGCT
>Ga0070740_10005882_pt1 | contig 11095 bp, 10 predicted proteins | sample Coa_R2_FD_67286 | JGI IMG/M metagenome (GOLD analysis project Ga0070740, IMG submission 67286) | Surface soil microbial communities from Centralia Pennsylvania, which are recovering from an underground coalmine fire - Coalmine... | ecosystem: Environmental > Terrestrial > Soil > Unclassified ...
CCATGATCCCGCGGAGGAGGAGCGCGATGCACAAGATCGAGATCGCTCAGGACGTGGTCGAGCGCATCAGCGCGCGGCGCGGGCGGCTCCATCCGTTCGACCGGATCGACGGGCCGAGGACGGCGCTCGTGGTGATCGATCTGCAGAACGCGTTCCTGCTGCCCGGCATGCCGGCGGCGGTGAAGGGCGCGACCGACATCGTGCCGAATGTCAACCGCCTCGCCGGAGCGGTGCGCGACGCGGGCGGCACGGTCGTCTGGGTCAAGATGACCCTCGACGGCGAGCGCGAGCGGTGGAGCGTGTTCTTCGATCACTTCGGCAGCGCCGCCTACAGCGCCGCGGAACAGCGGTCGCTGTCGCGCGGCCATCCCGGACACGAGCTCCACGCCGCGCTCGACGTGCGCCCCGCCGATCTCGTTGTAGAGAAGACTCGGTTCAGCGCCTTCCTGCAGGGCTCGTCGGACCTCGACCGGATCTTGCGCGCGACCGGGATCGACACCGTGATCATCGTCGGGACCGTGACCAACACCTGCTGCGAATCGAGCGCGCGGGACGCGATGATGCTGAACTACAAGGTGGTGTTCGTGTCCGACGCCAATGCCGCACACACCGATGACGAGCATAACGGCACGCTGACCAACATCCTGCGCATCTTCGGCGACGTGCGCTCGACCGAGGAGACGGTGGCGCTGCTCGCGCGCGCCGCCGCGCCGGCGCCGAAAACGACGGCGGAAGCATGACTTTTGTCTCCCGCATCGTTTCGTTATGATCGCACGCGAATGACGAGAGATGGGGGGGGCGCGTGATGCGTTATCTGGTTCGAACCTTAGCCGTCGCCGCTGTCGGGCTCGCGTTTGCGGGCACGGCCAGCGCGCAGAAGCCCGATGCGGCAGCCTGGGCGGAGCTGCAGAAGAAGGCCAAGGCCGAGGGCGAGGTGGTGCTGAACGGGCCGCCCTTTCCCGGCCTCCAGAACGCGCTCAGCGCCGCCTTCAAGAAGCGCTTCGGCATCGACCTCAAATATATCGGCCAGAACCCCGGCGAGCTGATCACGCGCATCGATACCGAGACCAAGGCGGGAAAGGTGAGCATCGACGCCGAGCTTGGCGGCACCTCGACCTGCTGGGCGATGTCGCCGCGCGGCGAGATCGAGAACATGAACGGCAAGCTGATCGACCCCGACCTGTTCAAGCCGGGAATCTGGCGCAACGGCCAGCCGAAGCTCAACCCCGCCGGCCCCTCGCCCAACCTGCCGCCCGACTTCCGCTGCTCGTTCCAGACGGCGGAGTGGGTGATGACCGACCTCTTCGCCAACACCAGCATCATCAAGCCCGGTGAGATCACCTCGTGGAAGGATCTGCTGAAGCCGCAATACAAAGGCAAGATCGCCGCCTATGACCCGCGGCGTTCCGGCCCGGGCCAGACCCCGGTCGGCTATCTCGCGGCGCTGTTCGGGCACCAATATCTGAAGGACCTCTATGTCGGCCAGGACGTGAAGCTCACGGCCGACAACCGCCAGCTCGCGGAATGGGTCGCGCGCGGCGAATATCCGATCGGCATCGCGCTCGTGCAGTTCGCGGTCGAGACGTTCCGCAAGCAGGGCCTGCCGATCGAGCGCATCTTCCCCAAGGACGGGCAGGGGTCCGTCACCGGCGGGTTCAGCGTCATCATGCTGATCAAGGGCGCGCCGCACCCCGCCGCGGCGCAGCTCCTGGCGAACTGGTTCGGCAGCGCCGAGGCGCAGACGATCTACGAGACGCAGATGATGGAAACGTCGCTGCGCACGGACATCAAAGGCACCAACGTGCCCGAATATGTGCGCCCGAAGCCGGGGGTGGCCTATCCGGTCGACGATTATTCCTTCGAGCATTATTCGAAGGTCAGGATGCCCGCAGTCCAGTTTCTCCAGCAGGAACTGCAGCGATAGGCGCGCCGCGCAGTGGCACGAATCCATCCCCGAGTCCTGTGGCGTTGAGTGATACTGCGCGGCAGACGACGGAGCCGGTGCTCCGGGTTCGCGGCCTGACCAAGCGCTATGGCGAGGCGGCCGTCGTCGACGACCTGTCCTTCGACCTCTTCGCCGGCGAGGTCCTGACGCTGCTGGGCCCAAGCGGGTGCGGCAAGAGCACGACCTTGCGCATGATCGCCGGGCTCGAGCAGCCGGACGCGGGCGACGTCTGGGTGCGCGGGCGGCTGGTCGCCTCGCCGCAGCGGCGGGTCATGGTGCCGCCCGAGGGCCGCAATCTCGGTCTCGTCTTTCAGTCCTACGCGATCTGGCCGCACATGACAGTGGCCGACAACATCGCCTACCCGTTGCGCGTGCGCCGGATGCCGCGGGCCGCGATCGCCGCCAAGGTCGAGTACATGATCCGCCTCGTCCGGCTCGAGGGCCTGGGGCGGCGCATGCCCTCCGAGCTGAGCGGCGGACAGCAGCAGCGGGTGGCGCTGGCGCGGGCGCTCGCCTACGAGCCCGACCTCCTCCTCCTGGACGAGCCGCTGAGCAATCTCGACGCGCTGCTGCGCAAGGAGATGCGGACGCAGCTCAAGTCGCTGCAGCGGCGGCTCGCGACGACCTTCCTCTACGTCACCCACGACCAGGAGGAGGCCATGTCCCTCTCGAGCCGCATCGTGGTGATGAATGGCGGGCGCGCGGAGCAGATTGCCGCGCCGGGCGCGGTCTATGAGACGCCGGCGACGCGGTTCGTGCAGGACTTCGTCGGCCGCACCATCCGGCTCCGTGCGACCATGGCCGGCGGGCCCGGATCGCCGCGCGTGCTGATCGGGGGCTGCGAGATCGAGATCGGATGCGAGGGGCCGGCGCCGCCGGTCGCGGCAGGACAGGCGGTGGAGGTGTCGCTCCGCCCCGAGGACGTCGTCCTCTGCGCCGAAGAGGCGGCCAGCGCCAACCTCGTCGCCGGCAGCGTCGTCGAGACCAGCTATTACGGCGACCGGCTCGAATGCACGGTGCGCGTCGACGGGCCGGAGGGGCAGACCGTCACCGTCGCCACCGACAAGCGCCAGCAGGTCCGCGAAGGCGACCGCGTCGCTCTCGCCATCGATTCGCGCCGGGTGACGTTGTGGCCGTCGTAACGCTCTCGTCGCCGCCGGTCGCGCCGCCGCGCCTGCAGCTCGGGCTGGGGCTCGCGACCTTCGCCGTGGTCGCGGTCGTGACGGTGGCGCCGGTGCTCGTCGTGGTGTTCGGCGCGATCTCGGGCGATGTCTGGCGCGAGGCGCTGGCGAGCCCGCTCAACCGCAGCGCCGTCGCCTACAGCCTCCTGTTCGCGCTGCGCGCGCCGATCGCGGCGCTTATCGGCTTCCTGATCGCCTGGCTGGTGATCCGCATCGACATCCCCGGCAGCCGCTTCATCGAGTTCGCCATGTGGATGTCGTTCTTCGTGCCGCTTCTGCCGGTGACGCTGAGCTGGATCCTGCTGCTCGACCCGCATTATGGGCTCTTCAACCAGGTGTTCCTCGCGCTCCCGCTCGTTCATGCGGCGCCGTTCAACATCTATTCGGTGGAAGGCATCCTGTGGGTGCACATCACCGCCTCGTCGGTGCCGGTGATGGTCGTGCTGCTCGGACCGCCGATCCGGCAGCTCGACGCCTCGTTCGAGGAGGTGGGCCGGGTCAGCGGATCGCGGCCCTTCGCGGTCTTTCGCAAGATCACCCTGCCGATCCTGGCACCGGCGATCCTGACCGGCGCGCTGGCCGGCTTCATCAAGAGCCTCGAGGCCTTCGAGGTCGAGCAGCTGCTCGGCCGCCCCGCCGGGATCTTCGTCTATTCGACGCGCATCTACGACCTCGCCGCCTGGGAGCCGCCGAAATTCCGGGAAGCGATGGCGCTGAGCTCGTTCGTGCTGGTGATCCTGCTCGTCATCGCGCTGGCCTACCAGCGCGTGAACCGGCGGTTCGACTACGCCACCGTGCTCGGCCGCGGCGCGCGCTTCGACCGGCTTTCGATCGGGCGCTGGCGATGGGCGGTTTCGGCCGCGTTGTGGCTCGTGGTCGCCATCTCGCTGGTCATCCCGCTCGGCATGTTGGTCGTCGGATCGTGCATGAAGCTGTTCGGCTTCTTCACCATCCCCGCGCCCTATACGCTCGCGCACTGGCGCGAGGTTCTGATCAACCCGCTGTTCTCCGGCGCGCTGTGGAATTCGCTGCTGCTGAGCTTCGGCGCCGGGCTCGGCGGCACCGCGATCTATGCGGGCGTCGCCTATCTCGTCGCGCGCTCGCGCCTGCCGGGGCGCGGCACGGTCGAGCTGCTGACCTGGCTGCCCTGGTCGATCCCGGGCATCCTGCTCGGCGTCTCCATGCTCTATCTCATCCTGGCGAGCCCGCTCTTGTCGTTCCTCTACGGCAGCGTCGCCTCGCTGGTGCTCGTCATCATCGTGGCGCAGCTCCCGATCGGGGCGCACATGATGAAGACCTCGATGCGTCAGATCGCGATCGAGCTCGAGCAGTCCTCGCGCGTGTGCGGCGCCGGGCCGCTGCGGACGTTCCTCAGCGTCGTTCTGCCGCTGATCCGGCCGATGCTGGTCAGCATCTTCATCCTCATATTCATCACGGCGATGCGCGACATCTCGACCATCATCTTCCTCGCGAGCGTGCAGACGCAGACGCTGTCGCTGCTGATGATGCAGTTCGGCATGACGTCCAATCTCGAGGCGAGCGCGGTGATCGGCGTCATCACCACCGGCATCATCATCGCCGTGGCGCTGGTCGGCCGCCGCTTCGGGCTGGCGGTTACGAGCCGGCGCTGAGCGCGACGATGCACTGCGCGCAGCCGGTGTCGAAGCCGCGGATCGGCTCGTAGAAGACGCATTCCGCGCGCTTCCCGGCGCAGGCGCCGGCCAGCATGATCCAGCTGCGGATCTCGCCGGTGGCGGAGCCGGTCGCGGCGATCTCGTCGTGGCTGAGCGCCGCGAGCGCCGCCCCGTCGCCGGCGCAGAACGCGTCGAGGAAGCGGCGGTCGAACGCCTCGTCGATGAAGCCCTGCTGCGCGCTGCCGACGGAATGCGACAGGCCTCCGGTGGCGATGATCCCCACCCGCTTGCCCGCGTCCCAGCGCGCGATCGCATCGGCGAGCCATTGGCCGACCGCGAAGCAGCGGCGCGGGCTCGGCATGGGAGGCGCCGCGCAGTTGACGAAGACCGGCACCATCGCGAACCGGCCGCCGGGGTCGAGCTTGTGCAGCGGCACCATCATGCCGTGATCGACGTCCCAGCTCTCGGCGACCGCCCAGTCCACGCCCTCGTCGAGACCGCGCTCGACGAGATAGCGCGCGAAGCCGAGGTCGCTCGGCACCACCCGGTAGGGATAGCCCACGTCGCGGTTGCGGCCTTCCACCGGCCCGGCGAAGCGGTCGAACATGCCGATGCAGAAGGCCGGCATGTTGTCGATGAAGAACTTGTTCACGTGCTCGGCCGAGATCAGCAGCGTCACGTCCGGCGCCGCCGCCTCGAGCGCCGCGGCGAGCCGGCGGTAGCCGGCGTCGAAGAGCGCGACCTGCCGCGGCTCGGCCAGGTCGCGGGCATTGACGATGTGCGCGAGATGCGAGGTCGCGAGGCCGAGGCAGAGCTGCGCCATGGTCCCTCCGCCTATCGTTGCTGCACGGCGAGCGCCGCCGGAAAGGTTTCCGGCGGATTGCCGTGCAGGATGTAATAGCGGTAGACGAGATTGGGAAGCGCGCCGAGCTCCAGAAGCCGCCGCCAATCCGGCCCCGTCAGCGCGAGGCGCTCCGCCTCGCCAAGCTGGTATCCGGCGAGGAACGCGGCCTTCGTCGCCAGAAGCGCCCGGCCGTCCGGCCGGCGCGTGATGTCATGGATCACGCGGTTGATCGCATAGCGCGGCGAGCCGGGCGCGCCGTCCACGCCCTTAAGCCTTGCGCGCGCCCGGGCGGCGCTGGATGCCGCGATTGTGCTTGCTCGCGAGCTTGCGCCACTCCATCAGCACCAGGTCCGGCCGGTAGAGATATTCGCGGTTCCAGCCGTCCTCTTCCGAATAGAACCGCTCCATCGCCTCGCGCGCGAGCACATCCTCGTTGTTGAACTTGTGGACCACAAGGTCCTTCCACACCGCGTCCACCTCGTGGAAGAAGCGCTGGCGCTCGGCATCGCTCTTCACGCGCCGGCCCCAGGTCACGACGTAGTTGTGCGAATGCTCGTCGACCGGCACGTACCATTCGAACTGCATCATGTCGACGTCGGGGAACGGATCGACCTTGAGGCCGCAGGGCAGCCACAGCGAGGTGTCGGTCGAGTTGTCGGACGTGGTGGTGACGCCCGGGCGGTATTGCGCCTCGACCTTCACGCCCTCGATCTCGGTCTCCCAGACGGAGGTGCGGCGGCCCGCACCCTTGATCACGCCCTTGGGCCCGCCCTCGCGATCGATCACCATGCCCTCGCGCGTGGTGAAGTAGCTGGCGAGCGGCAGCGGCTTGCGCTTGGCGTTCAGCAGCCCGGAATTGCGATGGATGTAGATGTGCGAGGCATCAACGCCGTTTTCGGCCGCAAGCCGCCAATTGCTGTGCACCAGTTCGAACTCGCCGTTGGGCGCAATCGCGAGGTCGTCGTCGAGGAAGCCCGGCTGCAGATCGAGCGCGAGCGCGTGCGGTGTCTCGTCGCCGATGAAGATGAAGACGACGTTCTTGCGCTCTTCGACCGGATAGGACTTGATCCCGATCTTGCCGATCAGCGTGCTGTCGGGGTCGGTGACGATCCCGACGAGCTTGCCGTCGCGGAAATCGTAGGTGAAGCCGTGATACCAGCAGCTGATCGTGTTGGCAGAATAGCATTCCGGCCGCACCGACAGCGGCACGCCGCGATGTGCGCAGCGGTCCTCGATCGCATGGACGCGCCCGTCGATGCGCTTGAACAGCACCCGCTCGCCCAACATCGTCTGCGCCCGCACCTCGCCCTCGGCGAGCTGCGCGCTGAAGAAGGCGACGTACCAGTGGTTGCGGAAGCCGAGCGCCGCATCGAGGTAGGTTTGCCACGGCTTGCGCACGAAATCGTCGCTGCCGGCGATGTCGTCCTTAGCCACGGTCGGGGCCGTTTCCTGCGCCATACCGCTCTCTCTCGCGCTGTCTAATTCAGGAGAAAATCGAGGACGACGCGGTTGAACTCGGCCGCATGCTCCACCTGCGCCCAATGGCCGCACTTGGTGAAGATGTGCATGCGCGCGTCCGGGATGATCCGCGTCATCTGCAGCCCGACATCGAGCGCGCCGAACCGGTCGTCCATGCCCCAGATGGCGAGGAACTTCGCTTTGAGGCGCGGCAGGTCGGGCCCGAGATTCTCGCGCGGCATCTCGCCCTGGCGCTTGCCGAAGAGCTCCACCGTTTCGGGGTCGATGCTCGCCTGATAGCGCTCCTCGAAGGTCTCCTCGGTGAGGAACGAGGCGTCATAGAGGATGGTCTGCAGCAGCTCGCGCAGCTTCTCGCGGCTGGGGCCGCTCCCCTTGTAGTAGCGCGCGATGAGCTTGATGCCCTCGACCGGAAAGGGCGTGAAGATCGGCGGCATCGGCGTGCTGCCGATGACGGCGATGCGGCTCAGACGCTCCGGGAAATCGAGCCCGAGCTTCAGGCCGACCTGGCCGCCCATCGAATTGCCGACGATGTGCGCGCGGTCGATCCCGAGCTGCGACAGGAAGCCGTTCAGGATGCGCGCATTGTATTTGAGCCGCGGCTCGGTCAGCACGACCTTCGCGCTCTTGCCGTATTGCGGCATGTCGTAGAGCACGACGCGGAACTTCTCCGCGAGCGGCCCGACATTGAGCTTGAAATTGCTCTCCGCGCTCGCGCCCGGCCCGGCGCCATGGATGCAGATGACGGGATAGCCCTTCCCCGTCTCCTGATAATGCAGGCGCACGCCCTCCACGGTGACGAACTTGCTTTCGAGCGCACCAGCCATGTCCACTCTCCCTTATATAGGGGGCGATTATTTCCCGATCTCACGCCGAGCGCAAGCACCCGACCTCCGCGCGCGTTCGCGTGCAAGTGTCGATGATCGAGTAGACGAGCTTGCGGCAGACCGGCATGAAGTCGGGCGGGAACGCGACCCCCATGCCGCCCAGCCCCTCGCGGTATTCGGCCGGCGTCTTCTCGGGCTGGCTCATCCAGCCGGTGCGCGCCGTTGGGATGCCGAGATTGCGGATCATCGAGATGTCGGTCTGGCCGCTGGTGCGCGGCGGCGTCGGGTGCGGCTTCTGCTCGACCTGTTCCCACGCCTTGACCGCGGAGCGGATGATCCAGTTCTCGGGATCGGTCGAGGCCCCGGGCAGCGATGCGACCATGCGCCAATCGAGCTCGATGTCGGGATGGCGCGCGCGGATGTCGGCGATCGCCGCGGCGAACTGCGCCATCACCTCGGCCGGCGGCGTCCGCGGGTTGCAGCGGATGTCGAGAAAGATCTCCGTCGTCGCCGAGGGGAAGGACGGACGCTCGGGCCAGCCGGAGCGCACCGCGCCGATCCAGCCCTGCGGCGCGACCTGGCCGGAGCTGTTGCGCTCGGTGTAGCGCGGCAGCCAGTCCTCGAGCTCGAGGATGACGCGCGCGGCGGGCACGATCGAGCTGCGGAAGCCCGGCCGGCCGCGCGGCATGCCGGCATACCCCATCGTCCCGCGCACCGAGACCTCGAACCAGCAGAGCCCCGGCTCCTCGTGATAGACCGCATTGCCGGGCTTCATCACCAGCGCGAAATCGGTGTGCACGCCCCGCGTCAGGAGATGCGAGACGCCGTCGCTCAGCCCGCGGTTGCCGGCCGCCGCGAGGTCCACCGGCATGCCGCCCCCGGCATAGGCGACATAGAGATCGCCTTTGAGCGGCACGCCCGCGGCGCGGATGACGCGCGCCGCCTCCGCGAGCGTCGCCACCATCGCCTTCGGATTGGAGGCGCCGAGCCCGACCACCAGCCCGTCCTCGTCGCGCGCCTGCGGCACCATGTCGGGCCTGAGCCGCTTCCCGGCCCAGGGCAGGTCCGCATCATTGCCCTCGAGATGCGTGTCGATCGGAGCGTAGAGCAGGAGCGACGGACCGTCGCCGCTGCCCTTGAGCCGTGCGATCGCGTTGCCGGAGGTCTCGCCCATCGGCTGGTACCAGGCCTCGAACCCGGCCTCGGCCAGGTGATTCACCATGAACTCGCTGGCCGCACGCTCGCGCCCGGTCGGGCTGTGGATCGCGGTCAGGGCGCGATCGAGCGCGTAGAGGCGATCGAGATCGATCATCGCGGTAGCGGCTTCGAACCAGCCGCGCTGCTCGCGCGTCAGGTCGGGATGGGCCATGTTGGTCTCCGGCGGTCGATGGGATGCAGGACTATACCCTCCCCGCCCGCGACGGGCGAGCGCGGCAATGTGGTGGCAGGCCGGCGATTTCGGCTATAGTCCGCGCATCCGACATCGAACCCGGAGACCGGAGACCGCAATGAAGAAGCTGGTGCTTGAGACGACCGCGCCGTTCCAGGGCCTGCCCGAACTGGTCGCGTTCGACGAGGGCCTCTTCGAGAAGGAAGGCCTCGCCATCGAATGGGCCGACCGCGAGGTGGGCGTGGAGAAGAAGACGCGCACGGACGTGACGCGCCCCGGCGGGGTCGATCCGTTCTCGAGCCACGGCAAGCTCGTCGAGCAGGGCAAGGCCGACATGTACAATGCCTGCGAATGGGGCAATTACTGCCGCGTGCAGGACACCAGGACCGGCAGCCGCCAGGTCGGCCGGCGCGGCATCGTCACCTTCGCGGCGCTGGTGGTGCGGCCGGACTCGCCGGTCTATACGCCGCAGCAGCTCGCCAACCGCCTCGTCGGCGTGCCGTTCTATTTCGGCACGCACTATGTCGCGCTCCACATGCTCGACGGGTTCGTGCCGCGCGACATGATCAAGCTGTGCAGCGCGCCCAACGGCTCGCGCTACCGCTATGACGCGATGATGAAGGGCGAGGTCGAGGCGACGACGCTGACCGAGCCTTATGTGACGCTCGCCGAGAAGGCCGGCTGCCGGCTGGTCGCGACTGCCTTCTACCACGGCACCGAGGTCGCGTCCGACCGCATCGACGCCGACACCTACGCCGCGTTCAACCGCGCGGTCCGCGCCGCGGTCGCGCGCATCAACGCCAACAAGCGCGCCTATCTCCACTATTTCATCGACTACCACGCGCGCAAGGACAAGGAGATCGCGGCGCTCACGGTCAACGACCTGCGCGAGAGCCGCCTCGTGGTGTGCGACCCCGCCCCCATTCCGCTGGACGAGATGCAGCGCACCTACGACTGGCTCAAGGGCTGGGGCATGCTGGAGCAGACGGCGTCGCCGCTCGATCTCGTCAATCTCCAGGTGCAGCAGCAGGCGCACGCCGCGGAATAAGGCGCCCACCGCCGCGGCGGGCGCGGACGGGCCTCAACGAGCCCTTCCGTCCCGCGTCTCCTTGCGCTCGCTGCACAGGTCGATCGCGATCAGTGCATAAGCCTGCGCCGCCTGGTAGAGGCTCTCGATCGAGAGGGCGCGCCTGCCGCCCTGCGCGCGCGACCGCGGGCCGTAGGTGAGCGCGGGAATGCCCACCTCGTTGAACGCATTGATGTCGCGCCACATGCTCGAGGTCTCCACCGGCGCGGGCTCGGGCTCGGCGCGGAACACGTCGCGGTGCGCGCGGCGCACCGCTTCGGCGAGGCGTTCGATGCCGCGCGCCTCGAAGGCGGGGCGGTAGGAGAAGAGCTCGACCGAGGCCGTGAGCCCGGCCGCGGCGAGCGCATCGGCGATCTCCTGTCCCGTCCGGCGCGAGTCCTGGCCCGGCACCGAGCGCACATCGAGGAAGAGCTCGCAGAGCTGCGAGGAGAACAGCGGCCGGTTCGGATCGCCGCCGCGGATCGCGCCGATCTGCGCCTTGGGCACGACGGTGCCGCCGGGGCAGGAATAGACGTTCTCATGCTGGTAGCGCGCGGCCCAGCGTTCGATCACCGCGATCGCCTCGGCCGCGGCGACGATCATGTTCGGACTTGCCGCGAGCGTCGTCCGCTCCGGCAGATAGGGCGTGTAGAACGGTGGAACCGCGCCGCGCAGCGTCACCTTGTACCAGAACTCCCCGGCCTCCACCCACACGAGGCCGAACCCCGTCCC
>Ga0070740_10005886_pt1 | contig 11089 bp, 10 predicted proteins | sample Coa_R2_FD_67286 | JGI IMG/M metagenome (GOLD analysis project Ga0070740, IMG submission 67286) | Surface soil microbial communities from Centralia Pennsylvania, which are recovering from an underground coalmine fire - Coalmine... | ecosystem: Environmental > Terrestrial > Soil > Unclassified ...
CTCGGGCGATCCAGCGGGCAATGGCCAGTCCCAGGCCGGCGCCGCCGCTGCGCCGCGTGCGGGCGCGATCGGGGCGGTAGAAGCGCTCGAAGATGTGCGCGAGGTCGTCGGGTGCAATACCTGGACCGGTATCGCGCACGGCCAGCCGGACCCGGTCACCGGCGCTGGCGAGTGACAGCTCGACGCGGCCGCCGGGCGGTGTGTAGGCAATGGCGTTTTCGACGAGGTTGAGCAACAACTGCTTGAGCAGGTCGGCGTCGCCCAGGACCAGCGCCTGGTCCTCGTGGCCAACCGTCACGGTGAGGCCGTGCGCGAGCACCTGGGCCTGGCGTGCCACCTCCAGCAACAGCACGTCCAGTTCGACGGGACGCCGGTCGATCGCTTGGGCCTCGTCCCCGCGCGCGAGCAGAAGCAGGTTGGCGACCAGCCGGCCCATGCGCGCGGCTTCGTCCCGCATCATGATGAGGCCCGCGCGGGTTTCGGCGTCGAGCGCGGGGTTGAGCAGCAGCACCTCACTGCGCCCGCGGATGGTCGCGAGCGGCGTGCGCAGCTCGTGTGAAGCGTCGGCGACGAACTGGCGCTGCTGGGCGAACGCCCGCTCCAGCCGGTCCAGCATAGCATCGAAGGCGCGGGCGAGGCGACCCACCTCGGCGGGTGCGACGTGTAGCAGCAGGCGCCGGTCGAGCCGGCGGGCGGTGATGCCCTCGGCCACGCTCGTCATCGCCTCGAGCGGGCGTAGCCCGCGCCGCACCAGCACGGCACTACCTACCGCGGCCAGCAGCGTCACGCCCAGGCCGCAGATGGTGAGGAGGGCTAGCACGGCACCCGTCGTCGCCGCGACTTCGTGGAGCGGGGCGGCCACGAGCACCAGCCCCACGACCTGCCCGCCCTGGACGGCGGGGAGGCTGTAGAGGCGCAGCGTCCCCGCACCGCCGGATACTGCCTGTGTAGACAGGCGTGGCGTGCCGTGCGCCAGTGTCCCGGCCGGCGCCGGAAGCGGCAGAGCGCGGGCCCCCAGGTTGCTGGAGCGCGCGAGCAGGCGCCCCCATGCATCGAACGTCTCGACGAGGATGCCGGCCGTGGCAAACTGATTGACGGCGCCAATGTCGACGTGCTGCCCGTTCGCGTCATTGTTTCCTTCGGGCGCACCAAAGTCGTAGTTGCCGGCCACCTGCTGTGCCTGCACGCGCAGTGTTTGGTCCAGGTCGCCCGTGAGCACCTGCGTGACGGCCACGTAGAGGGACAGCGCAAACGCGCCCATACTCAGGGCGATCAGCAGCGCTAGCCAGACGGTGAGCCGCGCCCGGATGCTGTACAGCATGCGCCCTCCCACTCCATCGGCACCTACCCCCGGATCACATAGCCGACTCCGCGCACGGCATGGATCAGGTCGGGCTCGCCAGCTGCGTTGAGCTTCTGGCGCAGGTAGGCCACGTAGACTTTCACGGCGTTGGACTCGACCTCGAAGTTGTAGCCCCAGACCTGCTCCAGCAGCGCGCTGTGCGTGAGCACCTGGCCGGCGTGCTGCATCAAGGACTCCAGCAGGTCGAATTCGCGCGCCGTGAGCTCGATGGGGCGGTTGCCGCGCATGACCTGCCGGCTGTGCGCGTCGAGGGTGAGGTCGGCCACGCGCAGGGGTGCCCCTGCGCGTGGCGCGTGGCGGCGCAGCACCGCACGTACGCGCGCTACCAACTCTTCCAGCACGAAGGGTTTGGTCAGGTAGTCGTCGGCCCCACTCTCCAGCCCGGCGATCTTCTCCGCCACGGCATCGCGGGCCGTGAGCATGATCACCGGTGGGCCACCCATCGAGTGCAGCCGCCGGCACACCTCCACGCCATCCAGGCCCGGCAGCATCAGGTCGAGCACGACGAGGTCGGGTGGGTTGTCACGCACGGCGGCCAGCGCGGCCGGTCCGTCGGAGGTCACGTCCACGGCGTAGCCATAGTGCGCCAGGCCATCGCGCACCACCGCCGCCAGCCGCTCGTCGTCGTCCACGACAAGAATGCGCGTGCTCACGCCGTTGCCCTTGCTCACCCCAGTGCCGTAGCCTCCTTGTACCCTAGATGTGCCCGTTCCCGCACTCGGTGCCGACTAGAGAGCAGGGGTGGCGGCGCCACGCGGCCCTGCCACCGACGCGTCCGGTTCTGGCACGCCACTCGACCCCGCGGCGCCCGCTCCATCCTCAGCCGCGTCGTCGAGAGCGAGCGGGAGCCGCACGGTGAAGACGCTGCCCTCGCTGAGACGACTGCGCACCTCGATGCGTCCGCCGTGTGCCGAGGCACACCAGAGCGCGATGGCCAGGCCCAGCCCCGTCCCACCCTCCGCGCGACTGCGCGCCTTGTCGGCGCGGAAGAAGCGGTCGAAGATATGGGGCAGGTCCTCAGACGCGATGCCGATGCCGCTGTCGGTCACCTCGAGGTAGGCCCAGCCGGCGCTGCCGGCCAAGCGGACCTGGACGTGGCCGCCAGCCGGCGTGTACTTCACCGCGTTATCCAGCAGATTGAGCATCAGTTGGCGCAAGCGTGCTGGGTCGCCGACGATGGCGATATCGCGCTCAAGTTGCGCCTCGACGGTGATCCCTCTCGCCTCCGCCAGCCGGCGTATTGCGGCGACGACCTCGTCGACGAGCGCATCGAGATAGACGAACTCACGCGCCAGCTCGGCCTGCCCGCTGTCCGCCCGCGCCAGCGTCAGCAGGTCCTCCACCAGCCGGCTCAGGCGCGTGATCTCGTCGTCGACACCGCGCACGACCTCCTCGTATTCGTCGGGGTCGCGCCGGCATCGCAGCAGCACGTCGAGGTCGCCCTTGATGATGGTGAGCGGCGTGCGCAGCTCGTGCGAGGCGTCGGCGACGAACTGGCGCTGCTGGGCGAACGCCCGCTCCAGCCGGTCCAGCATGCTATCGAAGGTGGCGGCCAGGCGGCCCACCTCGTCAGCGCGCGGCGCCAGGCCCAGCCGTCCGGTGAGGTTGCCGGCGCCGATGGCCCGGGCCGTGCGCGTGATGCGGTCGATCGGCGCGAGGGCGCGCCCGGCTAGGAAGACGCCGCCTGCCGTCGCCACCAACGCCAACGCCGGGGTCGCGAACAGGAGCAACGCCAGCAAGTGATCCAGCTCGTCCGTGACCTCATCGAGGGACTGCACCACCTGCACCGCACCGACAAGCCGCCCGCGATCATTATTGATACCGGTCGTATAAACCCGCAGCCTGCCCACGGTGGCCCAACTATCGCCACCGCGCCGCGCCGCGCCGATTGCCTCCGGCTGCGGGGCGAGTTCTTGCGAGGCAGCGATCTTCTCCAGGAGCCTGCCGTGGACATCGAACAGGTAGACAGCCGTTTCGCCCTCGGCAGTCACGGTGTCGCCGCCCTGGTAGTGTAGGCCGCCCGGCCCGATGCTCACCTGGCTCGACACGATCTCAGCACGCGATTTGAGCACATTGTCGACGCCTGCGCGCAGCGACTGGCGCATGTCGAGGAAGACGAGCGTCCCGAAGAGGGCCAGCACGATGCCCAGCACAAGGAGGTACCACAGCGCCAGGCGCATCCGCAGCGAGGTGGGCGGACGTATACGCATTCCTGTTTGTGCCTCTCCTACCTGCAGGTGCCTGCCGTTCCTGTCTACGGGCACAAGCCGTCGCCGTAGACGTGCTCATGCTTTCATCGAATAGCCAACACCGCGTACCGTGTGGATCAGAGGCGTAGCGCGCCCCGCGTCGATCTTCTTGCGCAGGTAGCGGATGTACACGTCGATGACGTTGGACTCGTTGTCGAAGCTCATGTCCCAGATCTGCTCGGCGATCTGCGTGCGGGTGAGCACCTGCCCCGGCCGCCGCATCAGGAAGGCCAGCAGCGCATACTCCTTGTTGGTCAGCTCGACGGGCTCACCACCGCGCCGCACCTCGTGGGTGAGGGGATCGAGCGTCACGTCGCCGACCTGCAGTAGGGGCGAGCGATCGAGCGCCTGCCGGCGCGCCAGCGCGTTGACCCGCGCCAGCAGCTCGTCGAAGGCGAAGGGCTTGGTCAGATAATCGTCCGCTCCGGTGTTCAGGCCCGCCACTTTGTCCTCGAGGCTATCTTTCGCCGTGAGCATCAGGATCGGCGTGGTGACGTTGCGTGCGCGCAGCTCGCGGCAGACGGCCAGGCCGTTCTTGCGCGGGAGCAGGATGTCGAGCAAGATCACGTCGTATTCGTTCGTCGTGGCTAGCAGCACGGCGTCGTCGCCGTCGGGCGCCACGTCCACGGCGTGGCGCTCCTCCTCCAGCCCACGGCGGATAAAGCTAGCAATGCGTGGCTCGTCCTCCACGACAAGCAAGCGCATCAGTGGGTCCTCCGGGAGATCGGCGCACCCGGCTCTCACCGCAGCAGACGATCCCACTTCCAGTATAGGAGACGGCCCCGGAATAGACCGGAGATGGTCTGTTCTCCTCCCCGCCCAGCGCACCATCAGTTCGGTCCCCGGCCTGAGGCCGGTCTGGACGGCCGGCTTGATCGCCGAGAGCGGCGACATCGGGCGCTTTGCCGACGATGCGGCGCTGGCCAAGTACGCCGGTCTGGTCTGGGACCCTCACGAGTCGGGCGCCTTCCAGGCCCAGGACACGCCCCTCTCCAAGGCCGGCAATACCTATCTGCGCTACTACCTGGTCGAGGCGGCCAACAGTGTGCGCCTGCACTGCGCCGAGTACCGGGACTTCTAGACCGCTAAGCTGGCCCAATCGCCCAAGCACGCCCACCAACGCGCGGTGGTCCTGACCGCGCGCAAGTTGGTGCGCCTGGTCGCCGCGTTGCTGCGGGCCGGCGCCCTCTATCAGTCGCAGGACCGGAAAGGAGGCAGCACCCCACCGCCCGTGGCCCGCCCGCGGCCCCAGCGCTGGGCGCCCCTGGTCTGCAGCGCCAGCTAAGCCCCCGGCCCGCTGGCCGTCCGCAGCACGTCGCCGCCGGCTTCCCGCCGGGCCGCTACTCGTTGCTGTCCCTGGCGCCTGCCTCATCGCGTTCCATCCTCCGTATTGGGGCCCTTGACTTTTCACCGCGGGTCTTATCTGTACTGTAGCGTCGCAACATGAAGCCGCAATTAAGGTTGGATGAGAAGTACTTAATGTTCGATTAGGGGGCTGCTCGCCGGCCCTCGGCGTGCGTTTACGCCTACGAAGGCCAGAAGCGTGAGGGCCAGAGCGGCGTTGAGGGCTGGTCAGGGGGTTGGCACCGGCATGGCATGCAGGCGCCAGGTATATTCGTTCTCCGACAGCCAGGCTACCGTCAAGAGCCCTACCGTCAAGAGCCCTAGTTGATAATCCCGTTCAAAGCTATTCATATCAGGCGGCACTGGGAAGGGCCGCGGCCAGCTTGTCCTTGAGGCGCTGGTAGAAGCGAATGCCCTTCTTCCAGGTGAAGGGATGGGCGTGGTGCGTGTTGTAGGTGGCGATGAAGGCCAGGATGGCGGCGGCGGCCTCGGGGAAATCGTGCAGTTCGCCGCGGGCCACGCATTTCTTGCTCAGGATGGCGAACCAGGCCTCACTGAGCCCATACTACTGCACTTCCTTTGACTAGGCGTGGCGGTTGATTGGTGGACAGGCCGACGCTGGCCCGTCGCCTGTCCTGCCCTGGATACCGCGTGTAGCGGCACGCCCGCGGCCAGTGCGCTAGGCGCGCTCGCCATCACTGTCCAGCGGCGTGCTGGTGGCCGTCCGGGCTGGGCGCTTAGCACGGCGGCAGGGCCTCCAGTTCCTGGAGCACCCCCCCCAATTGGTCGATCTGCTCGGCCAGCGTGGCCGCGCGCTCGCCCTGCTGCCAGGCCTCGGAACGGTCCTCATAGTAGGTGAGCATCTCCTCGCGCACGGTTTCCAGGGCCAGCCGGGCCTGGGTGAGGAGCGCCTGCCAGCGCGCGCGGCTGGGCAGGGTCGGCAGCGTTGGGGCGGGGGGCAGTCCCTTGGCCTGCTGCTCCGCGTGCCGGGCCTGGGCCTGGCGCGCGATAGGCCCGTTGCTTGGCGGCGTTGTCCTCATAGCGGCGTTGTTGGGGCATCGCGGTCTCCCTCTGTCTGATGCGTCACGTTACGGTTCGCAGGGCGGTCTGGTCTGGCGGCGTGGCCGGACTAACCCGCCACTCCCAGTGCGCTCCGACGTGCGCGCGATAGGCAACGAGCTGTCCGGCCCGCACCTGCGCGTAGACTTCTTCGGCGCTCAGCCCGAGCACCCGCTGGGCCTCACGAATCCGCCACTGGCCGTACCCTTGCGCGGCCAGCGTGCCGTCCAGGCGCGCCCGGTCCTCTGCGCTCAGCCGGATCCAGCGGGGATCCAGCGCCGCCTTCTGCTCGGCCCGCAGAAAGCCCCAGCGGCACCACTGCCCCACCACGGAGCGCGCCACGCCCAGTTGGGCCGCGATGGTGCCCGCCGGCACCAGGCCGTCACCACGGGGCTCCTCGCCGCGCGGGACGATCGGACAGGCGGTCGGGATGCGGTAGCGCAGGCGCACCTGCTGCACCCGCAGGTAGGTCCAGGGCAGACCCTGCCGCGTCTGCAGTCCGTCGCCATTGAGGATCCGCGCGACCTGATCGTCGGCGTGCTCCTGGGCCAGCGCCCGGAGGCGGGCGAGCACAGGTTCTGGCGTGCAGGCCGCGTCGCCACTGCTGGGCCGGCGCGCCTGCAGGGTACTCCACGCGCCGCTGCACCAGCCGATGCGGATGGTCGTCAGGCCGCCCGTCGCTCTGGGCCGGTCGTCCCGCAGCAGCACCACCTCGCGGATGAGGCAGCGCACCAGCCGCTTGCGCTCCTCCATCGGCGTCGCGGGCGCCGCCCACAGCCCGCGCACATCGGCCACGAGCTGGCGCAGCGTCGCTTTCTCCGCGGCCTCCAGCGGCGCCAGGCCCGCCTCCTGCTCCTGGCGATACTGCGCTTCCAGCTCGGCTACCGTCCGCAAGCGCTCATTCCAGCGCCCCTCCAGTTCGCGGGCCACCAGCCGATTTTCGGGTTCACACTGGTCGTATTGCCGGAAGGCCCGTTCGGCCTCGTAGCGCGCGCGCTCCAGGCGCAACTCCCAGTGCCGCTGCAAGGTGGCCCGGTCGCGCTCCAGATCCTCCGCCAGGACCAGGGCGGCCTCGACCTGCGCGGGTGCGATGACCTGGAGGAACGCCTCCGCGATCGCGCGATCCACGTGGTCGATGGTCAGGCTCTGGCAGAGCGGTTCTCCATAGCGCCGGTGGCGCGTGTCGCAGATGTAGGCGGCGCTGGGCTTGCCGTATTGGACATGCATCCGGCAGCCACAGCGTCCACAGACGACCAACCCCTGGAGCAGCGCAGCCCCTCGGCGCGGCGCGCCCCGGCTGGGCTTGAACTGGGCGGCGTTGTCGCGCAGCGTTGCCCGATTGGCCAGATAGCGCTCCCAACTCACGTAAGCTGGATGATGATCGCGCAGCAACACCTGGGCCTCGTCCAGGGCGTAGCGGTGGCGGGCGCCCGGCTGTCCGAGGCCAGCGGGGCCCTCCCGGCCGCGCTGGCCGTAGACGTAGGCCCCGGCATAGAGGGGATTCGTCAACACGCTGTGGATGGCCTGGTAGCTGGGGCGCATCCAGACGAGGTGCGTCCCGCTCGGGGCGTGCCAGCGCCGGCGCGGGAGGCGCAGCCCGTGCGCGTTGAAGAAGTGCAGTACTCCCGTCGCGGTGCCCTGGCGCTCGAATTGGGCGAAGATGGTGCGGATCGCCTGTTGCACTTCCTGGTCGGGGTCGAGTTCCACCTCCCCCGCGCGGCCGGCCACGTAGCCGGCGGGCAGGCGCAGCGGCAACTCGCCCCGCTGCGCCTTGCTCAGCCGCGCCCCCTGCAAGCGCTCCTGGATACAATGGAGTTCCACCTCGCTGATGGTGCCGTGCAGGCCCAGCAGCAAGCGGTCGTTGAAAAGGCGGGGATCATAGATGGTGGTATCGTCGGCGATCAGCGTGCCGGCGAGGGCGGCGAGCTCGAGCAAGCGATACCACTCCGCCGAATTGCGGGCGAGCCGCGCCACCTCCAGGGCCAGGACGAGGCCGACCTCACCCAGCCCGACCGCCGAGACCAACTGGGTAAAGCCGTCCCGCTCATGCGCGGCGGCACTGCCGGCCGCGCTTTTGCCCTGGTCCGCGTCAATCACGTGGATCTGCGCGCGCGGCCAGCCCAACTGCTGCGCCCGCTCCACCAATCCGTACTGCCGCCGCGCACTTTCCGGATGCCGGTAGACCTGGTTGGGGTGGGATTGGCGTACGTAGATCAGGGCCTGCCGCCCCAGGTGCCGGGCCTGGATCTTGGGATCGGTGTCGCGCTGGCCGGGGCGGGGCGCGCCGGCCAGCGCTGGACTGGCCAGGGCCTCTGCCGTTGTCGTCGTCATGGCCGCCTCCTCATTCCAGGAGCGGGCGGCCCGCCGGGCTCTCCACTTGCCGCCGGGCCGCGTGCAGGATCGCCCGTACCACCCGCGCGCGATCCTCCGCCGCAAAGCTCTCCCACGTCGGTAACGCCCGTGGGGTCAGCGGCGGGAGCGTCTGGCGGGCGGGCGCGGCGCCGCGGAGCTCTCGTGTTCCGTCCGTATTGTCCATCGTGCTGCTCCTCTGTGCGGTGGATGGCGTCTTCCTGGAGGCGGCGCACCAGGGCGGCCAGGTCCCGCAAGGCGGCCAAGCTCAGGGGGGAGGACGGAGCGCTAGGGGATGGCGAGTCCAGGGGAGGTGGGGCGGACATGGCGGCTGTCCCTTCTGCCGGCGTGAGCGGCGCACACCAGGAGGCCGGCACATACTGCCGGCTGCCATCCGGCAACTCGATCACCCATTGCCCGTCTTCGCGACGGCCGTAGCGCCGGACGACCCGGACCGTGCGGCCAACGAGCGGGTGACCCGGATACACGACCATGGTACACCCCAGTAGCCGGTCACCGCTAGGCAGAGCATCTGTATTCGTTAGGTCTTGGTTCGATGAAGGAGAGCCAGGAGGCATGCAGGGGCAACCAATGGAAGCGGAAGCGCCAGGGGCGCAGGGCGACGTAGGCGGCCACCTCGGCCGAACAGTGCAGGCGCACCGGGTCCAGGATGAGGTGGATGACCTCCTTGGGCGGCACCTCCGCGTCGAGCAGGCGCAAGAGTTCGATGAATTCGGCCGCGCGATGGCGCTGGCGGACCAGGCCTCGGACCACCCCGGTCTGCACCTCGAAGGCGGCCAGCACGGCCGCGGTGCCGTGACGCACGTACTCGAATTCGCGTCGGGCGGGCCGACCGGGCGCCGCCGGCTGGCTGGGGGCGCGGGGGCAGCGCACGCCGATGCCCGTCTTCTCATCGACGCAGAAGGTCGGGCCGTCGGTGGGCGGATGCAGTTGCAACTCGATGATTTCCACCGCTTTGGGCACGACCTCGGGGTCACGCTCTTCCATCCAGGAGTCAAAGGCGGTCCAGGTGCAGATCATGCGCCTGGAGGATGCGCCCCACCGTGCTCTTGCTGGGCGCGCCCAGACCCAAGTCGGGATGGTCGCGGATATACTGCGCCAGGTCGGCAATCGACCAATGCGTCTGGCCCGCCCAGCCCACCTCGCTGGGCTTCTGGCAGGCCAGCACCACGATGGCCGCCTAGCACGCCGCGGGGTAGCGCCGGGGCGGGGGCCGGGCGGTCGCGCAAGCCGGTCGGGCGCTGCATGGCGAAGCGCTGGCGCCACTGCTGCACCGTCCCGCGGGCCAGCCCCAGCGCGGCGGCGATGGCCGTGCTGCTCGCTCCCTCGGCCGCGCGCAGCACAATCTCGGCGCGCCGCGCCGCCTGTTGTGAACTGGTCCGCGCGCACGATCCGTTCCAACTCCCCGCGTTCCTCCGGGCTCAAGACAATCGGGCAGGCGTGACGACCCATCGGCGACTCCTTTCTGGCTCTGGCCTGCCTCAGAGCTTACACCCAGCGCCCCCTTTCGATCGACTATTAACGGGATTATCAACTAGCACGACGAGCGCCAGTCGACGACGACCGAGCAGGGCCACCACGATGAGGAAGGGCAGCGCCCAGAGCAAGTATTGCTCATAGACGGTTGGGCTCAAGACGACGAAGAGGGCGAAACACGCCGCTGCCTTTATCCCATGGTTGCAGAATCCCAATGATGAAACGGTTAGAATTCGGTTAGGACGGCCGAACGTGCCGGTGACCATGCTCTCCTGCCTTCGCCGGCCCAGGGCGCTGGCCTGCAAGGTGCTGCTGGCCGTGGCGATCGTGGCGCTACGGACGGCTCGGCGTTACCGCCCTGGCGCCTGTAAGACCTCCCGTCCGCATCGGTGCATGAAAACCCTCTCATCCAGACTTCATCGACACTTAATCCCTCCCTCCTATCCTGATTCTGTGAGTGCAGGATGATGACCATGAGGTGGGAGCACCTGGCGCAACAGCCGCGTCGCGCCCGCTCCGCGTCAGAGGCCGAGCCCGCGCCTGCCGTTCCCGCCATCGTTAGCGCGCCTGAGAACAGTGGGCGTCACGCGGCGGATCCGCCGATACGGGCCGACGGGAGCGGACCATGACGCGGCGAGGGCGGCTCTACGTGCGCACCACGCTTGTCGTCGTCGCTGTCGTGGCCGCCGCGGCCCTGCTGCAGCTCATCGTCACCCAGCTTGAGGGGATCGACGTCGATCTCTCTTTCACCGCGCTCTCCGCGCTGGTCCATCGGATTGCTGCCCATAATCCGACGCATCTCCTGGCCGCCTACGGCTACTGGGCGGTGCTACTCTTCGTCGGCGTCGAGAGCACCGGCATCCCCTTCCCCGGCGAGACGATGCTGCTCGCCGCTGCTATCTACGCCGGCACGACGCATCGCCTGGCCCTCCCACTGGTGATCGCTGCGGCGGCGGCCGGCGCCATACTGGGCGACAACCTGGGTTTCTGGGTAGGGCGCGAGGGCGGCTACCGCCTCTTGCGCCGCTATGGGAGGTACGTGCACCTGGACGAGCGCAAGCTCAAGCTGGGCATGTATCTCTTCCAGAAGCACGGGGGCAAGGTCGTCTTCTTCGGGCGCTTCATCGCCGTGCTGCGCGTCTGGGCGGCCTTCCTGGCGGGGACGTACCGGCTGTCCTGGCCGCGCTTCCTGCTCTTCAACGCGACGGGCGGCCTTCTCTGGGCGACG
>Ga0070740_10005895_pt1 | contig 11073 bp, 15 predicted proteins | sample Coa_R2_FD_67286 | JGI IMG/M metagenome (GOLD analysis project Ga0070740, IMG submission 67286) | Surface soil microbial communities from Centralia Pennsylvania, which are recovering from an underground coalmine fire - Coalmine... | ecosystem: Environmental > Terrestrial > Soil > Unclassified ...
GGCGCTGCTCGATACGGAGGGAATCAAGCTGACATTCACCGAAGACGCCTTGCAGGAGATCGCTGCGTTTGCGGCTCGGGTGAATGAGTCGACCGAAAACATCGGCGCGCGGCGGCTGCATACGATTCTCGAAAAGCTGCTGGAGGATGTATCGTTCGACGGCCCCGATCTGAAGAAGAAAGCGGTGAAGGTCGACGCGATTTACGTGAGAAAGCAGCTCGCCGACATTGTGAAGGATCAGGATTTGAGCCGGTATATTCTGTGAGATCACTGTCTGTGGCAGCGGCAGTTCTGCTGCTTGCCGGATGCGGATATGTGGGGAATCCGCTGCCGCCGGCGCTCGACATTCCGCAAAGAACGACGGATCTCGCGGCCGCGGAATACGGCAGCGATATTCTTGTGCAGTTCACCGTACCTCCGATGACGACGGAAGGGCTCGTGCTCAAGAGCGTCCGGTCCGTGGATTTGTACGTCGGACCGCCGGTCGACCCTTGGAATACAGATGCCTGGGGAGCATCGGCGGAGCGGTATACGGTTCCCGCGGCGACGCCGGGTCCGATCACGTTTAGAACCCCCGCGGCGAAATGGCTTGGAAAGGAAGTCGTAATTGCGGTCCGCGCGATTGGGCCTAAGGGTAAAGCGTCGGACTGGTCGAATCTCCGGAGGCTGCCGGTAGCGGCTCCTCTGGCCGCGCCCGCGGACTTTAAAGGCGAGAATCAGCCGAATGGAATCGAGTTGAAATGGCGCGGATCGGCTTCACACTACCGGGTCTTTCGCGCGACAGGCGACGTGCAACCGGAACTGCTGGCGGAAAGCGATCAGCCTGAATATCGCGATTCACAGATCGAGTACGGGACAAAGTACAGTTACTATGTCCAGGCAACCGAGGGCGAATTGCAGCAGAGCGAAACCGCCGGTCCGATTGCGGTGACGGCGGAAGATAAATTTGCTCCCTCCGCTCCAGCGGGCGTCACGGTGGAGCTGGGAACCAACTCGGTGGAACTCTCGTGGGAGCGAAATACCGAGCCGCGATTTCAGGGATACAACGTGTATCGGTCGGTGGACGGCGGGCCGTTCGAAAAAATCGCGGCGGTAATCGTATCGCCAAGTTATACGGATCGCGCTGTGGAAGCGGGCAAGAAATATCGGTATCAGGTTACGAGCGTCGGAGTAAATGCGCTGGAGAGCGCGCGATCAGAAGCGGTCGAAATCACGCCGCGCTAGGGAGGCGAGCATGTACACGGTCACGTCGCAGAATCTTGCCGCGCAGTCTCCCAATGGGCTTTGAAGCTCCGGATCTGAGAGAGGGCGGCGTCGAAGTCGCCGCGGAAGCAAATGGCGCGATCATCGAGATAAACGTGCGCAGGCGGCTTCCTGTCGGTCACTTCGGAGACGAGCCCCCGCAGACCATGCTCGACGAGCCACTGCTCGACGTGCTCTTTCCAGCGGACGGTGAAAACGACAACGCGATAGCCTTGCTCGACGAGCGCTCGCAGAAATTCTTCGGCCCCGGGACGCGGAGGATGAAAATAGCCCGCGCCCTTCCAACCGTCGAAAAGGTTGAGGACGCCGTCGAGATCGACGCAGACAATCAGCGGGTCAGGCATGGTCCGATGAGACGATCGGCACGGCGAACGAGGCGAGCCCATTCCGCGCTTGTGACACCCCAATTGTGGGCGTCGTAAAAAAGACGGCCGGGGTGCGGCGGCGCGGTGAAGTCGTATTCGGGAGCGCGCCGGATTTGTTCGTGCTCGACCCGGAACCAGCGGAGCGTTTCGCGCTGAGTACCGAAGCAGTCGAGCATACGCTGTTTTTCGCGGCGCTGGCGAAGGGTGAGGTGGAGTTTGCGGACGCGCTCGGCTCCCCGGGGATCGCGATTCCGGCCAGGATGGAGAAAACAGCCCACCTCGATATCGCCGCTGAATGGGCTTCGGTGATACGAGCAGAATTCCCAAATCTCTGCAACGGTCGAGGCGCGATGAACCGCGAATGCGGCCGCATCGTGATCGGGGTGACCGCCTTCGTAGGGATGCGTGAATATAATCTGCGGCGCGAGTTCCGCAAAGAGACGCGAGAGAGCGCAGGTCAGTTCGACGAGATGCGTGGAGGCTTCCTGATCGGCGATGCCAATCCCGATGCAGCGCTGCTCCGGAACTCCAGCGATGTTCGCGGCGGCGAGCAATTCGGCGCGACGCGCTTGCGCGTAACTCTTCCAGTCCGGGCGGGACCGGGGAGCTCCATCAGTCACGTGGACAAGAGTCACATCGCGCATCGACGAAAGCTGACCGCCGAGCCCGATAGTTTCATCGTCCGGATGCGCGGCCACAACGATAATACGGCGGTCAAACATAGCGGCGAGTCATCTCGGCGCAGAAATCGGCGAATTCTTCGACGCGCTGCGGCGGGCTTGTGTGATGCGGACGCATCCCGCGATCTTCGGGCGTGAAGCAGAGCGTCAGGGTTACGTCGAACGGCTCCAGCGCTTTCATCTGGCGATCAAACCATTTGAGCGCATCGGGGCGGAAACGATCCGCCCAACTCAAGCCGGTGCGTAAGTGCTTGACGCCGAGATCGCGCAAATGGCGGACGCTACAATCCAGGCGCGGATCTTCAAAATGGAACCACTGGCAGATCCCGACATCCGGCGCGAATTCGGCGAACCGTTTCAGCGCGGGTTTTGGCGATCCGTCTTCTCGAATCAGCCCCATGTAAAAGTGGCGATAATACGCGGATCCCTCCGCCTCGCGATGCCGTGTCGTTGCCGGCCAGGCGCGGGGAAGATCGTGCAGGCTGTACCAATGAATCCGGGGCACTCGCCCGATGAGGAGTTCCGCGGTGCGATTCAATCCGAACTCCTGAACCTCTTCCGCTCCGAAACTGGAGACGCCGGCCTCGGAAACCCACACGGGTAGTTTCGTGACCGCCTCTATCTCGGCGATCTTGCCGGGCCATTCATGAATCGTCCAGTGATTCCAATCGAGAGGGAATCCATGGACGGCGACCACATCGATCTCATTGAGCGCACCGTGACGATCGAGACAGCCGATGAACTTTGGATCGATGGGTGAGATGCCGCCCATCACGCGAAGGACGCTGTGATTTTCGGAGCGAATCGCTTGCGCGGCCTGAGTGACCATTGCGCTGAAGATGGACCAATCGGGGTCCAGCTCGAAATCCCAGTGAGAAAGATTATTGGGCTCGTTCCAGAGCATCGCAGCTTCGATCACTTGCCTGCTTCCTTAATGCCGCTCCCGGCAGATATAGATTTCCTGCGCGGGTTGTTGGATGATCTCGAAATTCGCGCTCCGGAGCATTGCTTCCGTGCAGGCGCGGTTGGGAATCCACCAGTTGGTCGGGTCGTGTGAATAGCTCCGTTCGACAAAGTGCATTTTGGGATACCCGGGAGAATCGAAGATGTGTTTTTCGCTGAACGGATAGTCGTCTTCAAGGCGGTCAATCTCGTTCGAACCCCTCTGCATTGACTGGAACACGAGCCAGTCTTTCACCACGTGGTCATGCAGCAGATCCAGCGCAAGTAACGGATACCTTAAGTGGTAGAACACCCCCAGGAACAATACCCAGTCGAACCGCTCCTTGAGTACGGCGACATCGTAGACCGAGAGACAATAGAGTTCGAGTTCGACATCGCATACTTCGGCAGCGAAGCGAGCCTGGCGTAAGTAGTCCAGATCGGAATCGATGCCGACCACGCGGCCTGCTCCGCGGCGCTTCATCTCGATCGAATAGAATCCGGCATTACAGCCCACGTCGAGCACGGTGGCGCCTCTCAGATCGGCGGGCATTGCATGTGCGAATTTCGACCATTGGTTGTTGGGGTAATCACCCAGAAAGTGCGCTGGCGCTGTGCGCACGCCGCGAAGGTCCAGATTATGAAACCACGCGCCGAGTTCCTGAACCCGTTGTTGAATTTCCTCTACGGTGAGAGAGTCGGTCGGCGTCATTCTCGCTCTCCTGTCTCATTTCGTGAATATTCAGGGCTTGCAGAGCTTCGCGGTAGCCATGCACGGTCCCAACGTCTACATAGATGTCGCCAGCCCGTACGGCCGTGACGCGGCCGCCTCTTTCCAGGTATGAATTGACCAGTGTGCCGAAATATTCGTCCGGAGGATTGCGATGGCTCCAGATGTCATAGAGATCGAAATAAACCTGGGCGGGAAGGCCGAAGGCTCCCCAGATCCAATGCGTTGCGGCGTTCTTCTGCTTCACCTGAATCATGCCGACGTTGCCCCGTTCGTCGGCGACAACCGCGTCAAAAAGTTCCGGGTGCGAGACAGGGAAGAGTAGAAATGACAAGGTTTCGAGTGAAAGATGTGCAAGACCGTCACGCGGAAACCAGATCGTATCGGGAAGCCCGATCATGATGGCGTCCCCGGCGTGCATCAACGGACGGGCGCAGAACAGGGCATCGCACAGGCCGGCGGGCTGAGACTGAACGACGTAACAAACGTCGGCGCCGGCGATGCGCCCTCCGTAGTATTCGAGGATGTCGGATTTGCCGGGGGAGATTACAAAGCAAAACTTGTTGACTCCGGCTAACAGCATCCGCTCAATCAGGTATTCGCTAACCGCGCGCGGACGTTCGCGGCCATCGGGATCGCAACGGCTTCCAACAGGCAGCAATTCCTTTGAAAACGCGAGCGGCTGGATACGGCTACCTTTACCTGCGGCCGGAATGATGCCCCACATGCAACAAAGGAACTTGCAATCCGAAAACCTTTCAGCGATGGCGCAGCCAGCAAGAGGGCGGGTCATTTAGGGAGCGCGATTGCGGCCCGCATGAATACGACAGTAAGAACAAGATCGCGAAATTCCAAGTCATCTTCTTCAAGATCATCAACATCTCGCGCCTGGACAGGGGCGTTTGCGCGGCGGGATCGGCGGATGGCAGATTCGAACTCTACAAGACGAACAACAAATATGACGGGGACGCCGGCCGGGAGCAGCCACTATCCGGCCTCCGGCGAGCTACCGGCGTAGTCGAACTCCAGCCATAATTTAGACAGCGTGTCCGACTTTTTCCGCCGCAACTCCGTCTTATCGTACGGAGCCGATTGAAGAAAGGCGGGGATAGGAGCCCGATTTGATCTTTCGCGAGGTCGAGGATCGCGACCTGATCGCCAAAGCCAAGCGCGGTGACGTGGAGGCGTATAACCTTCTTGTTTCGCGGTGGGAGAAGCGTGTTTTCAATTACTTACTGCGATTGGTCGCGAATCGGGAAGATGCCCTGGATCTCAGTCAGGACGTGTTTTTGAAAGCTTACCAGAACCTTCCGAAACTCGATTCTGTGGAGAAATTCGCGGGTTGGCTGTTCAAAATAGCCCATAATGAGGCGTTTTCACTGCTTCGGAAGCGCAAGCCGGAGGGGGAATTTCCCTACGAAACGGGAAGCTCCGAATCGGGGAAGCTGCTGCCCATGGAGCTGTCCCTGGCAGTGGATAGCGCGCTCAGGCGGCTGTCTGACGACCAGCGCGAAGCGGTTCTGCTGAAGGTCTACCAGGGCTTCAAATTCGAAGAGATGGCCGAGATTCTCGGCTGTCCGGTCTCAACCGTGAAGTCGAGACTTTACACAGCGCTCGATCTGCTGAAAACGAGCCTTTCTCCTGCTCTGTCGTTAAGTAACGTGCGAGGTGAATCGTGAGTTGCAATTCGTATGACTGGAAAGCATACGCGCTCGGCGAGCTGAATGCGAACGAGCGCCGTCAGGCCGAGGCGCATGCCGCGGCGTGCCCGCAATGCCGTGTTGAAGTGGCGGAGGTTCGGCTGACGCTCGACGCTCTCTCGACGCTTCGGGAAGAGGAGATGCCGCGAAGGATCGCGTTCGTCTCCGACAAGGTTTTCGAGCCGCGATGGTGGCACGGTTTTCTGAAGCCGTCGTTCGCGGCCGGAGCGTTGATCGCGGGGGCGATTCTGGTCCATGCTTTCGTGCGTCCTGCGGCCGCGGATGACGCGGCGATTCAGGCGCGCGTCGATCGGGCGGTTGAAAAGGTAGAACAGCGGCATTACGAACAGATGGAAAACGTGGCCAAGGCTTTAGAGATTCTGGAAAAGCAGAACAAGTTGACGTACGCCCAGAATGTGGGTTTGATCCGGCAGTAACGGGCAAGAGGAGAAAGACGCGATGAAAAGGACGATGTTGAGTTTCGCTGTGCTCGCGACGGCCGCCATGCTGACGGCTGCGGCGGCGCGGGTCAGCCGAACCGCCTTGACGGCGATGGAGAAAAGCCTGGACCAGAAGATCTCCAGCTTGTGGCCGGACAACCAATATCTGTTGATCGGCAATACTCGAGGGGTTTATCTGGACGGATACGGAGCAGTCTTCACGGCCGAAGTGAATCTGGTGGCGAATCCGCTCTCGCTGATGAGCACGCATCTGTCTCCGGCGGAGGTCGCTCGCTATCGTCAGACGAAGATCGAGCGTGCGGTGGCGCTCAAGAAGGCGTTGCGGGAAGCGCTTGCTTCGACAGCGGCATCGCTCGACACGGTTCCGCCGGAAGAAAAAGTAGTCATGGTGGCGTTCCTGGACCATTTTCCGTTTGAGGACATGAACGGAGTTCCCACACAGATCACGGTGGAGGGGCAGAAGAAAGCTCTACTCGAGGCGCAGCGCTCGGGCGGGAAATCGCTCGAAACCGCCGTTAAAGTGACCGAAAACTGATGCGGCTGGGCGAGATTCTCATCGAGCGGCGGCAGATCACGCAGGAAGATCTGGACCGCGCGCTCGAGCTTCAGCGTGAGCGCGGCGACAAACTGGGGCGGATTTTGGTCGACCTCGGTTTTGTCGCGATGCGCGATGTTTTGGCGGCGCTATCGGAACAGTTGCAGGTTCCGATGCTTGCGATCGACGGGCCTCCCGCGGTTTCGCCGGAGACTGAAACGCTCTCGCCGAAATTTCTGCGGCAGTTCCGCTGCCTTCCTGTCGCGCTTCACGATCACACCGTGACGCTGGCGATGGCGGATCCGTTGGATTTCGAGACGCGGTCGACTGTCGCGTCATGCACGGGACTGCATGTTCGTCCGGGGATCGCCGCGGAGCAGGACATCCTGGACGCGATCGATCGTTTTTACGGACAGGCTGAAAAATCAGACGCGCCGATCGAGACCGCGGAAGGCGATTCCGAGGATCTGGAGCATCTTCGCGACATGGCGAGCGAGGCTCCGGTAATTCGCCTGGTGAATGCGATGATCGGCCAGGCCGTCGAAAAGCGCGCGAGCGATATTCACATCGAGCCGTTCGAAAAAGAGTTCCGGATTCGGTACCGCATCGACGGGGTTTTGCAGAATCAGGACCCGCCCCCTCGTGAATTGAAGGCGGCGATCATTTCGCGCGTGAAGCTGATGGCGAAGCTGAACATCGCCGAACGGCGTCTGCCGCAGGACGGGCGCATCAAGATCAAGACGCTTGGCCGCGAGGTCGACCTTCGTGTTTCGACGCTGCCGACGCTCTATGGCGAATCGGTCGTGATGCGTTTGCTTGATCGATCGGCGGGCGATTTCTACGATCTGGAGCGACTCGGCTTCGACCAGCACATGCTGGGGCGGATGGAATATTACACATCGCTTCCGCACGGAATTTTTCTGGTTACAGGACCGACAGGAAGCGGCAAGTCGACCACGTTGTATTCCGCGCTCAAGCGCATCAATCAGACGGACAAGAAAATCATCACCATCGAAGATCCCGTCGAATATCAGATGGACGGGATCAATCAGATCCATGTGAATCCGCAGATCGGGCTGACGTTTGCCGCGGGGCTGCGCCACATCGTGCGTCAGGACCCGGATGTCATCATGGTCGGCGAAGTTCGCGACCGCGAAACTGCCGATATCGCCATCCGCGCCGCCTTAACCGGCCACTTCGTTTATTCGACGCTACACACCAACGACGCTCCGAGCGCGATTACGCGCCTGACGGACATGGGCGTCGAGAACTATCTGATCACGTCATCGCTGGTGGCGGTACTCGCGCAGCGACTCGTCCGCGTGATCTGCAAGGAATGTAAGACGAGCGCGGGAACGCGGCTCACTCCAACCGGCGAGACGGTCGAGACATTCCACGGCGCGGGCTGCGAGAACTGCTATGGCACGGGATTCCGAGGGCGCGTTGGTATCTTCGAACTAATGGAATTGAACGAAGAATTGCGTGCGTCGATCATGCGGAACGAAGACGCGAGCAAGATTACATCGATCGCACGGAAGCACGGAATGAGGAATCTGCGAGAAGACGGCTGGATGAAAGTCGCCCGCGGGGTGACGACGGCGGATGAAGTGATGCGGGTGACTCAGGAGTTCTAAATTGAGGAGTCAGAAGACAGGAGCCGGAATTCGGAATAAAGACCTCACCGCGGTTTTGTATTCTGATTCCTGATTTCCGGCGCTGAGTCCTTTATGGCAACGACTTTCCACTTTCGCGCGGTGGCCTCCGACGGCAAGGTCCGGACCGGCACCATCACGGCAGAGACGGACAAATCCGTGGCTCAGGAGCTTCGGCGGCAGGGGCTGATCCCGGTCTACGTCGGCGCGGGGCAGAAGAAGGCGCTCGATTTTCAGCTTCCATCTTTCAACCGGGGAAAGCGCAAGGATATCCTGTTTTTTACGCAGGAGCTTTCGACGCTGCTGAATGCCGGGGTTCCTGTCGACCGCGCTTTGCAAATCACGGCGGAACTGACCGAGAAGGGCGGTTTCCGCTCGGTTGTGCTCGATATTATTCGAGTGCTGAAGGGCGGCAAATCGCTGGCGGACAGCCTGGCGACGCATCCTGCGCATTTTTCCGAGTTGTACATCAACATGGTCCGAGCGGGCGAAGCGTCGGGATCGCTGGCGCAGATTTTTGAGCGGCTCGCTGAATTCGAGCGCACGCGCGACGATCTGCGGGGGTATATCATCAGCTCGCTGATTTATCCTGCGCTGCTGTGCGTGGTGGGCATCGGATCGATCTTTGTGCTGCTGAATTTTGTGGTCCCGAGATTTGCGACGATCTTTTCCGATCCGCGCATGAAGATTCCGACGCCAACGCTGATCATGCTTCAGGCAAGCGACCTTGTGCAGCATTATTGGGCTCCCGCGGCAATCGGAGCCGTTGTCGCGATCATTGCGTTTCAGACGTACATCCGGACGAGTGTCGGGAGATTGTGGTGGGATTCACTGCGCCTGCGCCTTCCGCTGCTTGGCGATGCGTTGCGCAAGGCGGAGACGGCACGATTCGCCCGGGCGATGGCGACGCTGGTTGCCGCAAGCGTACCTCTGGTGCAGTCGCTGGGAATTTCGCGCGGCATTCTAAATAACCGAAGAATCGCGGGGACGCTCGACGGAATCGCGCAAGGGGTGAAGCGCGGTGAAGGGATTTCGGGGCCGCTGACGCGCGCTGGACAGTTTCCTCCGCTTGCGGGACACCTGCTTGCGGTCGGCGAAGAGACGGGGCGGCTCGATGCGATGTTCACGCGCATGGCCGATATCTACGACAATGAAACACGAACCGCCATTCGCCGCTTCACTTCGATTTTCGAACCGCTGATCATTCTGGTGATGGGCGTGATGGTGGGGACTCTAATTCTCAGTCTGATGCTCGCGATTACGAGTATCAACGACGTGGCGGTGTAGATATGACTTCAACGAGACGACAAAGAAATCAGCGCGGTATCACGCTTATCGAAATGCTGGTGGTGGTCACCATCATCGCGCTGTTCGCGGCGCTGGTAGGTCCGAAGCTTTTCGGCAACGTGGATAAAGCCAAGCGCACGGCGGCGGTCGATCAGATCAATACGTTCATGACCGCGCTCGGGAATTACAAGCTTGATACGGGCGTTTTTCCGACGACCGAACAGGGCCTGCAGGCGCTCCGCGTGAAGCCTGAAAATCAGCCGCAGTGGGCGGGTCCTTATTTGACGAAGGATATCCCCATGGATCCCTGGGGCCGGCCGTATCTGTACAAGTATCCGGGCGAGCATGGCGATGAGCCGGACATTATTTCGCTCGGCGCCGATGGGCAGCCGGGTGGAGAAGGGAATAATGCGGACGTCCTCAGTTGGAAAAACAACTAGCGATCTGGTCCGCGCGAGCATCCACCGCTCCCTGTGGCCGCGACCCAGGGGGGCGGCGGAGCCATCCGATCGTTCCCATGGGCGGGAATCCGGCGTCACACTTCTTGAAATGATGATCGTCGCGACGCTTGTCGCGCTCGTCGCCGGTCTCAGTTATCCCTCGATGTCTTCCGGACTTGAAACTCTGCGGCTCCGTTCGACGGCGGATTCAATTTCGTCTCTGCTCAGCACTTCAGTCGAACGTGCCGACAGGCGCCAGCAACCGGTGGAGATTCAAATTCGGATCGGGGAAGGCATCCTGATTGCACGGGCGGCGGACATGGGCTTCATGCGACAGGTTCAGGTTCCCAAGCCGCTGCTGATTACGGATATTCTTCCGCATGTACCGGCGAATCTCGAGGGGTCGCGGCGCGTGATCATTTATCCCGGCGGTGGGGCGCCGCGGATCGGGATTGAGATTTCGACGCCGAATGGCCGCAAGCGTGTCGTTTCGATCGATGCGATCACGGGAGCCGCGCAATCCAAATGAGGCGCGGATTCACACTGCTTGAAGTTCTGGTGGCGACGCTCATCATGGGGATCGCGGTCGCCGGAATGCTCAGCGGCCTCGCAAGTTCAACGCGAAATGCCGCGCGGTTGTCGGAATACGACCGCGCGTCTGTGCTCGCCAAATCCAAGATGGACGAACTCCTGGTGGATCACAATCTTCCGCGCGGCGCGCCAATCGGGGGCGACTTCGATCCGGTCGTCACCGGCGGAGTTACGGCTGGGTGGACCGCGACAGTATTCCCGTTCGAACAGGCGCCCGGAGGCGGACAGGGACGCTGGGTTGTCGATCGAATCCAACTGGAGGTGTGGTGGATGAGCGGACAGGTTCGGCGAGGTTTTTCGCTCGAAGGATTCCGCCGCAGCATCCGCTGAACGCGATGTCCCACAGACGGCAAAGCGGATTCACTCTGGTCGAGATGCTGATCGCAATCACGCTGGTGGGCGCTCTATCGGCCGGCATTTTGATGGC
>Ga0070740_10005900_pt1 | contig 11057 bp, 11 predicted proteins | sample Coa_R2_FD_67286 | JGI IMG/M metagenome (GOLD analysis project Ga0070740, IMG submission 67286) | Surface soil microbial communities from Centralia Pennsylvania, which are recovering from an underground coalmine fire - Coalmine... | ecosystem: Environmental > Terrestrial > Soil > Unclassified ...
CCGAGGCATACGCAAAAATCTCTTTGATCTGCGCCGTTGTGCCGTCGTTCATAACCTGCATGTGATGGCTCGTTTGACTCAACCGTCACAGGCGGCCTGATTACTTGACCGATGTTCTAGACCTTCTTTAGTGAAGGTCAGTCCCCGCACCTCGCCCCAGTCGATCTGCAGATATTCTCCCGGCAGCCCCTCAAAGCGAATTGCCAGGTGATGCGGCGTTTGTTTGCGGGTACGCCGCAGCTTGCGCACGTAATCGTAAAAGGCCGTCTCGCTTCCCGTGTAGGGATGGTGCGCATCCGCTCGTGCCATTTCCAACATGCGCTTGACCGAGACGTTCTTGTCGAGCCAGGTGTCGATCTGCTCATCAAAGACGGAGGCAGCACTCTTGCGATCCCGCTTCTGCGGCTTCTTCTCAACCTCCTCTTTGAGCACTTTGGCAATGGTATCGCGGTGATGGCCGGTAAACTCGGCGATCTGGGTGTTATTCCACCCTTTCTGCTTGAGGTAATAAATGGTGGCTCGTTCCATAAAGGTCAGCATCCTTTCTGCCTCCACAGTAAGATTTGTGGTCCCTTGCTGTAGAGAACCCTTGCTGCTGCCGGATTTTACACCGGAATCGTGCCGAGTTTCTCACCGTAGTTTACAGCCCCATCAATGAGAGAAAATGACTTCCCCTGCCAGTCATGAATAAAGTCATTGGCAGTCACTCCCAATCCAATCCCTGCACGAACAACTGTTCCCAGGGTGGCCTGGGTGCGCCCATTTTCTATTTTGCTGATCGTTCCTATATCCAGCCCGGTTCGAGCAGCCAGCGCTCTTAAATCCAGCTTGCGCTCGCGGCGCACCTGGAGAAGCCATTTTCCTATATTCATCGTAGTGTTCATGATTAGCTTCCCTCACTCATTGAACTTCTTATGAAAATCCTCAGCAGAAAACGAGATCGTACCGCCTCCCCTTTTGTTTCGCAAGTACTTGGTCGAAATTGGGAGGAAAAAGACTTGACAGATCAGCCCGAAGCATGTTGATGTAATTTGTTGGTCAACGTTGTTGACCAACAAATTACATCAACATTTACACGGAAGCTCTTCTCGTGAGAGCTACGAGCCAATCTCTTTTGCAACCATCTTTTTAGGGCGTGCATCATGACTCATTCTACTGTGCCTCACCAACGAAGAAAGCGAGGAGTGCCGTGAGAGACGCGACCATGCTGAACGTTGCCAGTGAAAGAATCCGCTCTTTTCCTGAAAGGAAGACGGCGATCTCTTCACAGCAAGCCGGATGGCGAGACGCTCGGCTGCGCCAGCATCACCTGGCGATATTCCCTCCATACTCCTGAGATGATCCTACAAGTAACGTTTCAAAAGCGCCTGTAAAAGTCGCGGTTTTAGAGGCTCGGCTCAATGACGACTTTTTGCGGCTAACAATAGCTAACAACAATTGTACATGTGTAATTAACATTTGTATACATCTGTTGTCATAGATGGTGCATCTGCCTGTCTCTGACCGTCCCTTCTAATGGGCAGGTGAGGAGAACGATCGTGAGTGCTCATGGCAGAGTGGTCGCGGGAGAGTGCAAGGGACGAAGCAAAGAGGAGACGGGGGAGATAAGTTGTGTCCTTTCAGTCAGGAGAGCCGCCCATAAAGCACTCTTCTGAGGCAGGGCGGCACTGTGAGGAAAAATCCCTTCCTCACAAGGCAGAGGAAAGGAAGGGGAGGGCAGGCACGCTCCTCTGACGACAAATCGAAGCACAGAGCGTAGAGGGAGACAGCAATGTTGTATTCGATCCTACTCGAGTTGGTGGTCCTGGAGGCTGCCGCTCTCCCCATAACAATGGGCCACCTGGCACAGGCGCTGATCCTCAATATAGTCAAACAATTTGACCCGGAGCTCTCGACGCACCTCCACGATGAACCGGGTTACCGGCCCTATACGGTCTCGCCATTGGATGGGGGAACGCGATCAGGAAAGTGCATTTTCCTGCAACGGGATCAGCTCTGCCGTATTCGAATAACGCTGCTGGACGGTGGTACCCTCTGGCAAAAGTTCTGTACTCATTTTTTAGAAACTGGGCCGACCTCTGTCCGACTTGGGGGTTGTTTGTTGCAACTGGTACGAATCGTTTCATCTCCACAAGCCGATCCTTCGGGATGGGTAAGATCAACCGATTGGCAAACACTCTCTACGCTTCCAGCGAGGGAGGAGATCACAATGCAATTTGTCACGGCAACCGCCTTCAGTTGGGGTAACCGGCGCTTCGTGGTTTTCCCCGAGCCATATCTGCTGTGGGAGGGTCTGCTGCATACCTGGAATAAGTATGCCCCATCCTGCTACACGTTTGAGAAGCAGGGCGTACGAGCGACTCTGCAGAGTGCGGTAACGGTGACCAGATGTTGCCTCCACACGCACACCCTGCATTACCCAGACTATACACAAAAAGGGTTCGTGGGTGTCTGCAGCTATTGGATCAGGGCGAGCAGCGATATAACCGCATTCCTTACCACCCTCGCCGCTTTCGCCTTCTACTCGGGAGTTGGATACAAGACGACCATGGGGATGGGGCAGGTGCGCGTCACTTTCACTAACCAGCAAAAAGGCGTCGTTCTTCCTTGATTGTGCCCAGCTTGGCGCAGCCTGTGACGCCTGTGACACAGGCACCCTTGAGAGGTGAAGTCTCTTGTGCAAGGGAAGACAGTATTCTTTGGGCGCTCACGTCTGTACCGGGACGGCCTATAGAAGGAGGATAACTCATGGATGTGTCATTGAGAGAAGTGTGGCTACGGAATTGTGGTTCTTCGGATGAAGAACAAAACGCAGAGGATAGCGATTGGCCTCGCCTCTTCTGCTTTGTGGACCCCGGAAGTAGGGGTATTGTGGCAGCGACAGTGAGCAAGAGGATACCAGATGAACGAGCTCTTGCCAGGCTGTTGTCCGCCAGCGGGGAGAAGCATCGAGAAAGTGAGAATATCCAGGGGAATCAGTGATGCTGTATACCGGGGAGAGAGGAAACTGACAGAAGACTTCCTGTTCCCCAGTCGAATCTCTCGTGATTCTCTCGATGGAGTTGCCGCATTCCTGCTCAAGCAAAACGAATGCTCCCAGAGGGTAGTGAGGCCTCTCTTGCTCCTGTCGAATCTGTAGTGCGAATGATGCTCGAAGCGATGATGAAAACCATCGCTCTCAAAGATCTTTTGGAATGTTCTTACTCTGTCAACAAGACGAAAGGAAGATAGGAGGACAAGATGAAAGTACCGCATCAAGTTGAGGGTTCTCCCTTTGAACAGGCTTTTATTCAAACCAGTATACTGCGGATCTTTGTAGATGTTGCCGAGTTGCTTACAGAAACATGCTGCTGCAAGGCCATAGTGGGACTTGCTGTCGGAGCTCCTGGGATTGGCAAAAGCGCCTCCTTGCTGTGCTATCAAGAACTGCTCGCCCGAAAAGAGATTCCGGTAAAGGCTATTTCTATCCGCGTCTCTCCTTGCCCGACTCCCAGCTCCCTCATCGGCCAGCTGTCTGATGCGCTTGGAGAGCCAATACTAGCCATGAGGACTGCAAGCAGGTTGAATGACATTGCAGCAGCGGCGCGCCTCCAAGACCTTCGCCTGATGATGCTTGACGAGTCTGACCGGCTCAACGACCGATGCCTGGACCTGTTGTGTTCCTTCCTCGATATGGTGCGCTGCAATTGCTTGCTCGTTGGCCTTCCCTCGCTCCTTCAGCGGTGCCAGAAGCACGAGTGGCTGAGGAGCCGTGTAGGAATGTGCGTGAAGTTCACACCGCTTTCTTTCGAGGAAGTGCTTTATCGGGTGCTTCCGGCCCTGACATTCCCAGGGTGGGAATTCGATCCAACGCGGGAAGCAGACTGCCTCCTCGCAGAGCTGCTCTGGGAGGGAGTCTCTCCGTCGTTGCGTCGGCTCCTCATCGTCTTGGGGAATGCGAGTACACTCGCGCACATGCAGCATGAGCCACGAATAACGGATTCGTACATTCAACAAGCGTTGCAATTGCTCCCCTCTCCGCTCGATCGTGTCGATGCCAGCGGAGGGAGGGTCAAAAGGCGAGATACGGACAGGAGAGATCGGCATAGCTCGAGAAATCCCCAGCGAGAGCTCCGTCGAGAATGGCCGGAGTCGACCCCAGCAAGAGAGGTGAGAACGCCAGATCTGTTACGTTCTTAATCGGCCTCGGATCACCTCAGAATGAGGTGAAAGAGCACGAAGGAGCAAAGTGATGCACGCTGTTTTACAACCCGATGACGATCATCTCTTCGATCTGGAAACGGCGCGACAACGTGAGGGGCAGCGCATACTGGGTTTACTGGGAGATCTGGTGAAGGCAGATTACCAGTACGACCTGCTGCGAGAGCAGGCCCGCCGGGTTGGAGTTCCTAGCCAGTATCTGTGGGCCTGGTGGCACGCTTACAGGGAGCGAGGGATCGAGGGGCTACTTCCCATCGGCTGGCTTCCCCTGGATGCAACCTCGCAGAACGTCGTGCGCCAGCGGCTCGCGATACTCGGCGAACTCGCGGACGCAGAGGAGGTCACCGAAGAGCAAATCTTGGCCATTGCCTCAGACCTTGAGATGTCTGACCGCACCAGGATGCGCTTATTTCAGCGCTACCGCATTGGTGGCCTGTGGGGGCTGGCTCCCCACTATAACCCCCTGGAGGCACCCTCACGTCAGAAGAGAAAACGCCCTCCTAAACGCGCCGCTGGGACGCTGGATGAGGCAGCCTTCGCCGAGATAGACCGCCGCTACCAGTTGCTGGGCGAGCAGCTCATCAAGCAGGTGCTGAGAGAGGGCAAGGCCTCGCGCAAGGCCGTTCGCGCCCGCGCAGAGGAGGTGGGGTGCTCGGAGAAAACCCTCTGGAACTACCTGTCCGCTTACCGGGAGTTTGGCCTCCAGGGCCTCGCGCCCCAGGAGCGTAGCGACAAGGGGAAGTCGCACATCATCAGTCCGCGCATGAGAAATGTAATCGTGGGTTTGTGCCTCCCCAGAAGGCGGCGTCGCTCGATCAACAAGGTCCACGAAGAGGCGCGCAGGCGGGCGCGTGCCCTGGGCGAGCCGGAGCCGAGCAAATGGCAGGTGCGCGTGATCAGCGCCAGCATTCCCAAGCCCGACAAGCTGCTGGCCGAGGGCCGAGAGGAGAAATTTAAGAGCAAGTATGCGATTACCTATAGTCTAGCCTTTTTGGAGGAATGGAATCCCCAGGTGATCCTCGAGATCGATCATACCCAGATCGATGTCCTGGCGAAAGACATACGTTCGAAGAAATACCGGAGCAAGAGCGGAGAGATCCGCCCCTGGCTCACACTCGCCCTGGAGCGCCGCTCCAGGCTCATCATGGCGGCGATCTTCGGCTACGACCGACCGGACCAGTATACCGTGGCCGCAGCTATTCGCGAGGCTATTCTGGTCTCGGACGACAAACCCTACGGGGGTGTGCCAGATATCATTCTCGTCGATAACGGCAAGGAGTTGCTCTCGCACCACGTCCAGCACATCACCCAGGGGCTTCACATCATCCTGCGACCGTGCATCCGGCACCAACCCCAGCAAAAGGGAAAGGTGGAGCGGATCTTTGGGACGTTGAACACGCGCGTCTGGTCTGACGAGCCGGGCTACGTCGACTCGAACGTCCAGAAGCGCAACCCCCATGCCAGGGCCGAGCGGACCATCGCGCAGCTGGAAGAAAAGCTGCGCGCCTTTATTGCCCAGTACAACAATGAAGTCCACAGCCAGCTCAAAGGGCGCACCCCGCTCGAGTACTGGAATGAGCGCTGCTTTGCAGATCCGATCGACGAGCGCGACCTGGACCCGCTGCTGATGAAGTCCAAACCGTGCATGGCCAACAAGATCGGGATCAAGTACCGCGGACGGCTCTACTGGCACAGAGGGCTCGGAGGTTACGTCGGGAAACAGGTGTTTGTGCGTGCGGTTCCTTCCTATGCCGCCCCTGATCATATCGAGGTGTTCGACCGCGACGACTGGATCTGCACTGCCCTCGCTATCGATTCGGAGGCGGGCAAGGCGGTGACGGCTGCGGACGTGCGGGCAGCGCAGCGAGAGCAGCGTGAGCAGGCCTGGGATCGCATCCACGCGGCACGCGACGCCGTTCAGCAAGTTGACGCCGAGATCGCTGCGCGCGAGCAGCAGAGCGCGGCAAACGGCGCACTGACCGTCGGAGAAGAAGCCTGTGTGGTTTCGAACGCTGTGACGCAGCAGGAAGGACAGGCATCTCAGGCGCCTCAGGACGAACAGAAGAAAGCTGGACGCAGTTCCCAGGATCTCCTGGATGTGCTAGGTGCCCATTATGAGACAGTACAACAGGTTTAGCGCCGAGAAAGCGAGGGTCCGGCATGGCCGCATCGTACTACGAAGATCGGCTCCCCGAGGGCCAATCCCCTATTGAGACCAGCAATGTCAAACGCCTGTTGATCTGCACCTACTACCTCACTGACCCGGGTAACCCCTACTCGACAATAGCAGTGGTCACCGCCCCGGCCGGTGCAGGAAAGAGCATCGCCGCAGGGTTCTGCCAGCAGGCCGTTGAGCGCCGCTTTTCGAGTGCGCTTCCAGCTACGCTCAAAGTGAAGGTGATGCCACGCTCGACATCGAGGATCCTGGCGACGCACGTCCTGGAAAACCTGGGGGAGCGGGTGCGCGGTGATAACGGCCCACAGTTGACGGCGGCGGCCGCCAGGGGGATCGAGCGCAACGATACTCGCCTCGTCATTTTCGACGAGGGTGACCGGCTCAACGACGATAGCTTCGAGGTCGTGCGCTATCTGCAGGATAAGACGGGCTGCCCTATCCTGGTCGTCGGCTTGCCCAGTATCTGGAGCATGATCGAGCGCCAGGAGAAATTCAACAGCCGCGTGGGTCTGCGGATGAGTTTCGAACCGCTGTCCTTGCAGGAGATGCTCGATGTCGTCCTGCCCCAACTCGTCTTCCCGTGCTGGTCGTTCGATCCCCGCAACGACGATGATCGCGCCATGGGCGAGGAACTCTGGAAGCGGGTGGGCCCCTCTCTACGTAAGTTACGCAACGTCCTGACGATCGCGAGTAAAACGGCTGTCGCAACGGGCGCGGACAAGATTACTCTGCCGCTGATCACCGAGGCTTTTTCCTGGGTCATGTCACAGGAGGACCGCTACCAGGAGAGGAGGCGGAGCGCGAACCCGCCCGAGGAGCAGCCGGGTTCCTACGAGGAGCGGTCCCGGCAGCGCCACGAGGCGAAGGAAGGGAAAGGGAAAAAGAAAACCGATGCATAACAATCCCCTTGAGTTATCGGTGGATGAGAAGCCGCTGGACCGGAACCTCTGCCAGCGCCTCCACTACGAGGCACTGGTAAGGGCTAGGCAGGGGCGCTGTCCACAGGAGGTACCATCCACGGTCGATCTTCCAAGGCTGCGAGTGCTGGGGCAGCTCCTGGGGAGCGAGGTCTATCTCTCCCATCCAGAGGTGGTCGAGGATGTGTTCGCAGAGGTCTCCGTTGGTGTCTACCGACTGATTACGGAGCTGTACTGTTCCCGGCTCGAACGATCGATCGGTATGGTGTGGAAGATCACACAGGCATTGGCACGGGCGGCGGGAAAGGCCGATATCACCTACGAAGCCGTGTGGGCGCTGTGTCTTCACCTGGAGGAACGTCGTCGGCGGGAAACGGAGGTTACCCTGGAACGGGATGCAGCGACCTGGTGGCTCGTATCGTTCCCCTGTGTGGCAACAGATGGATACGAACGAGGTGGAAGCGAGCAACAGCTGATTGTCTGCCTGTTCGATGTCACCCGCCAGGCAGTGCTTGCCTTTCGCATTGCGCCTCCCCAGCAGCTCAGCGACGCCTACGGGCTGGCGCTTTACGACGCATTGGTAGGAACGCGTCGCCCGGGTCGCACTGCTGTCTCCGGATTGTCGTGGCTCGCACCCGAGCGGCTCGTTATCGAACAGGAAGCCCCTCAGGACTATCGTGAGGGGTGTGCGCGCCTGGGGATAGCCCTCGAAACGGGGCGTGAAGCGCCGCCTTTCTTTCACGCACTGCAGGTCGGCTTTCGCAAGGAGGTCAGCAGCAGGAGGCTCGGCGTCGATCGGTGGGCAGAGGCGTTTGATAGTTACCTGCACAAAGCCTACAACTATAGCCCACTGCGTGTCCGTGAAGACCGAGACCACGATTACTCAGACCTCGTGGGGTACAATCGTGACCCGGCCTGGCAGTGTCCCGCCCTGCGTTCCTTTCTTCCCTGGCACACTGGCGTGATTACTCAGGATGGGGAGATCTATTACGACGGTTTGCACTACGCCGATGATCTCCTCGTCCATTGGGCGCAGGCACCAGTAACATTCCGCCGCTCAGAACAGATGGAAGCACTCATCTGGGTCTACCTGGAGGGAAACTTGCTCTGTCGGGCGATGGCGCGGGAACTGCGACGGCGTGATGGGAGTTATCGACCGTTCCGGCTGGGGAGGTGAGCGATGCCTCTTCTCTCGTTTCGTTTGAAGGTTGCGCCCTTGCAGAATGACAAGGCGCAATTGGAAGGCGATCCCTTCTGTGTCTCCCTCTACCAGGCCGTGTCCCGCATCCTCGCCGGCGACGGCGAAGCGAGGGCGACGCCGACGTGCCTGTCTCGCACAAAAACGCATGTGACGGTCGCTCTGATTAAAGGCGATCGGGATCAACGCAGCATACGCCTGACCGTGTGCGGCCAGGACGCGCTTGTTGCCGTTGAGGTGCTGTTGTCGGCATTGACCGAACAGCCTGTATGGCACTGCGGACGCCAGTCCTACAGAGTGCTCTCTGTTGATCTTGCAGGCCCACCGCTGGCCTCGGCGTGTACCTGGTCGGATCTGCTGGCTCCTTATATCTCGCGGCCTCTGGCGTCCCTCTGTGCGAAGCTTGCCAGCGTCGCGATGGACGCCGTGTGGCAGCCCTCATCGAGCGACCGGAGTATAAGAATCTCTCGATTGAGCAGATACTGCAACGCTGTGGGTTATGTGACGCGCACGGGTTTCTGGTAACCGCGAAAAATGCGAAGAGCCAGGAGGGAACGGAGGCGCGCTCAAAGCTTACCAAACAGAATCTGGTGGAATTCTCCTTTGCGCTCGGGCTTCCGGGACGCGCTCAGGAAACCCTGCATCTCTTCACTCGTAGCGGTGCATCGAAAGATGAGGGGCAGATGCTCATGAAGATGCCTGCCCGTTCAGGCGACTACGCCCTCTTAGTGCGCTACACGAGCGTGGGCATCGGTGTCGACACGTATCGATGGCAAGTGGCCGTCATCGATGAACGGCAACGGTTGAGCCGTCACCGTGCGGTACTTTCTGCTCTACGTGACACGTTACTCAGCCCTGACGGTGCCATGACCTCGACCATGCTCTCCCATCTGACGGGGCTCGAGGGGGCGATTGTGGTTCGGAGCAGTGTGGGACGCGCCCCGATGTACTCGGCTTTAATGGATGACTTCGTGACACGTCTGATGGCCATGCGGAGCGACACCTGCCTGGTCTACCCGTTCGAAACAGTCGACGCCTTTCACGCGACCATGGAGGAGCTCATCACGATCTCGGCCCCCTGCTTTCCCGCGTCCTATCGTCAGGGGCAGCAGCAGGAGGGAGACAGATGAGCGGATCCTCCCTGAGCTGGCTCGCAGCCGACTACCATCTCCCTGCCACCTATTCCTGCCGCCTCCCGCTGAGTAGCGCCAATAGCGCGCTTATCTCCCCGGTGCCCGGGCCTGCCATGGTGCGTCTGGCCCTCATCCGAGTCGGCATAGAACTTTTCGGGAGAGCAGTTGTGCGCGATTCCCTCTTCCCCTGGCTCCGTGCAGCTCGGGTCCTCATCAGGCCGCCCGAGCGCGTAGCGTTCTGTGGACAGGTGTTGCGCGCGTATAAAGCGGATGAGGATAAGGGCCGTGTAGCCGTCGGTGAGTCGGTTGTGTACCGCGAGATGGCTCATGCCGAGGGAAGCATGACGGTGTTCCTCGATATCCCATTGGAGGAGCGGTCCGTGTGGGAGAGCCTTCTGAAAGGGATTGGCTACTGGGGGCAGACAAGCTCGTTCGCGGTCTGCCTGGAGGTGAGGGAACGTGCGCCAGAGACGAGGGAATGCGCCCAGCCACTGCAGGCAATAGGAGAGCACGTACTGATCCAGCCCTTCTTTTCGTGCATCCTCTCCGAGTTTCGCGACTCCCACGTCCTCTGGCAGGAGGTCGTGCCTGAAGAGACGCCCGAGAAGACGACGCGCAATCCTCTCAAATTGGAGATGTATGTCTGGCCACTACAGGTCACAAGGAGAGCAGGGGGAAGTACGCTGCTCGTGCGCTCCCCATTTGCATGAGAAAACCACCCAAAGAGTGTGGCAATGCCTCCCTGGACCACAGATCGCCTGATCGCGATATATCCTCTGCATCCTCTTCCGCTCTTCTTGCCGTACATCCCTGAGTGACTTCAAACGCCTGATCGCGATACCCCTGTTGGATCCCGTTGGGGAAAAGGCCTCCTACTTCCAGGAGCTGATCCAGCTTCAAACGCCTGATCGCGATACCCCTGTTGGATCCTGTCTCTCATTCAGACCACTTGAAAATTTCTCTCACGCCGGGTGGAGCGAGGATCCCTTCCACTAAATTCTACCACATAAATGCAACCCGTGCAAGTGTATGAGCAATGCAAGGCTATGTACCCCGTTCTCGCCGCTCAGCCTCTCACAGACAACGAGAGGGAAGAAGGTTGAGGCATGCTACTCTGTATCGATTCCTTTGGTACGCTCCCGGCTCGAAGCGGTATCTCGCCTGTGCGTTGGTCTTTTACAGCGGCTTGAGAGAGCTACTTTTGTGACAAATACAGTGGCATCTCTCTCCAGGATGGAATGCAAAGCACACGGTGCTGCAATGCAAAAGCCGCATCTTTGGTCGGTCGCTGCAATGCAAATTCAAAAATTACACCCGCTCAGAATGACAGAGAAGGGGTTATCTACTCATAAGTGTAGAAGCCTTTCCCGCTTTTCCTGCCGTACATGCCAGATTGCACCATGCGACGTAACAGGGGTGGGGGCGCGTAGAGC
>Ga0070740_10005901_pt1 | contig 11055 bp, 6 predicted proteins | sample Coa_R2_FD_67286 | JGI IMG/M metagenome (GOLD analysis project Ga0070740, IMG submission 67286) | Surface soil microbial communities from Centralia Pennsylvania, which are recovering from an underground coalmine fire - Coalmine... | ecosystem: Environmental > Terrestrial > Soil > Unclassified ...
GCCGATAAAATCCTGCCGGTGGACCTTTACATTCCCGGCTGCCCGCCGCATCCGATCACCATTTTGGACGGATTGCTCCGTCTGTTAGGGCGAATAGAAGATCGCGGAGCGCCGAGATGATTGTCAGAGGGGTCGTTGCGCCACAGGCGCCGGTTAAGAAAAAAGCGAAGAGGCTTTTGCCCAGCTTCGCATGCGTCTGGCTTGGGACAGGATTTTATCGCCAATGGCCGGGCACGTGATGCCAGCCCCGCGGGCCGTGATACCAGTAACCGTGCACCCAGATGTGGTAACCGGGCGGAGGCGGTGCCCAGTGACCAGCCACCCACACCCAGTGGCCGCGCCAAACCCATTCGCCGTCAATCCAAACATACCCTGGTGCAGGCGCCACCACTACGGTTTCCGCGGGCGGCGGCGGAGGCGGTTCCTGCACCACCACGGTGGTGGAAGTGGCGGCGGCGGCATCCGGCGAATTTTGCGTGTTGATCATGAAATCAATCACCCGGTCGCTCACACCGGCATTGTGCAAATCAATGATGTCCGCCGAACTCAAATGATAAACCGAGTGCGTGCTTTGGATTTGATTGATAATCACCTCGTCGCTCACGTGAGCCTGGGCCAGCGCCTTGATGTCCGCCAGGCCTAACGGCTGACCCTGCTCGACGCGCACGTAGGTTTGCGGCGCCTGAGCGCGCAACCGCTCGCGTTGTTCTTCATCCATTCCGCTGCCGATGATGCCGCCGGTAATGGCGCCCAGCGCGCCGCCAATGAGCGCCCCCGCCCCGGCATTGCGCGGCCCGGCCAGGACGGCCCCCGTGGCCGCTCCCAGCGCGCCGCCGGTCAATGCGCCGGTGCCGGTGTAATTGGGATCGCCGTTGGGGTACTGACACCCCGTCAGCAACACCGCCGAAGAAGCCACGGCTAAAACCGGTATTCGCCAATTCGTTTTCATATTTCGCCTGCGCCCTGCGTTTGACAATTTATCTTGCCGCACATTCAACGGATTTTCAAGAGCACAATAGCGTGGGGGCAGCAGCCGAAAGTGCAGGGGGACAGGCCGTTTTTGAGGGGCATGGCGCCGCGCCTTCTCACGCCCGGGGATGGGCCATATCGTAGGCCTTCTTCAAACGCTCGGTGGTGACGTGCGTATAAACCTGGGTGGTGATCAGATGGGCATGGCCGAGCAGCTCCTGCACACTCCGCAAATCCGCGCCGGCATCCAGCAAATGGGTGGCGTAGCTGTGCCGCAATTTGTGCGGCGTCAACGCCGGGTCCAGCCCGGCCAATGCCAGGTAAATTTTCAACCGCCGTGCGAGTTGAACCGGCTGCAGCGGCGCGCGCCGTTTGGTTTCGGAGAAAAACACCGGCGCCGGGCCGGACGGCGGCTGTGGCAGCGCGTTCCAATAATTTTGAATGGCCGTCAGCGCCGGCTGGCCGATGGGCAGCAGGCGCTCCTTTTTGCCCTTGCCGCGGATGCGAACGATTTGTTGCGACCAATCCAGGTCGTCGGCGCGCAACCCGCACAATTCGCTGATGCGCAGGCCGCAGGAATAGATCGTTTCCAGCACCGCGATGTCGCGCAACGCCGCCACGGTGGAGACGGGCCGGCCCGGACCGGCTTTTCGTCGTTGCCGCTGCAGCCATTTCATGGGGGTGGCGAGCAAATTTTCCATTTGCTGCCGAGTTAAAAATTTCGGCAATCGCTTTTCAGGGCGAGGCAGCGAAAGATTTTTGATCGGTGACGAGGCCGCCAGGCCGTGGCGCACCAGAAACCGGTAAAACGTTCGCAGCGCCGAGAAGCGCAGGGCCACCGCCGCGCGGCTCAGGTGATTCCGGCCCAGAAACCGCAAATAACTGCGAAAATCGTCCCGTTGCAATGAGTTCCATGCCGGCGGCCTCTGCCGCTCGGCACAATGCCAGCGCCAGAATTCTTGAAGTGCCTGGCGATAATTGCGCCGGGTGTAAAGGGATGCGCCGCGGTCGGCCGCCAGATGTTCAAGAAATTTTTCAATCTGCTCATCGCGAAATTCGGATGAAGCCAGGGGCGTTTGGGCGCCGGTCATGCGGAGATGATTCGGGCCGGGCGACGAGACGTCAACGCAAATCCGGACAGCGGTCACGGATCCATTCGACTGAGGCCCTGCACATTGGTTTCGCTCAAAAACGCCCCGTGCCAGCCGGTCACGTCAATTCCTTTTAACGTCACCTGGTTTATGTTGGCCAGCGTCAAACCGCGCTCGCAGTCGCCGGTGATGTCCTCCAGCGTCAGCCCTTCCAGGGGCCGTTCAGTCGGAATTTTATCGGCCAAGACCAGATCGCGGACGTGATGGACGCGGATGTGGCGGAAACAGGCGTTTTTAACCAGCGTCCAGCGGGTCGTGTCGCCGGTCACCGGCTCGGTCGCCGGAATTCCCTTGTTCAACAGGTTGATAGCCAGAAAAGTAGGCGAATTGCTGATCACCAGATTTTCGCCGAGGAAATTTTCAATGACGCCGCCGCGACCATCGCGGCTTTTGAAAACGATGCCGTTTTGGCGACCCGACAACACGCAGTCTTCCACCCGCACGTTGCGAATGCCGGCGGACAGTTCTGTGCCGATGCCCAGCGCGGCGAATTGTTTGCTCACCAGCCGGCAATCGCGGATGACCACCTCTTCGGCAGGCCGGGCCAGCCGCACCGCTTCCATGCCGCGACCGGATTTGAGCGAAATGGCGTCATCGCCCGTGTCTATATCGCAATGCTCAATGAGCACATGCCGGCAGGAATCCACATCCAGGCCATCGCCATTGGCCTCGAAGGAAACGACGGTCAGGTTCCGCACTGTCGCCTGATCGCAAAACAGCAGGTGAATGGACCACAACCGCTGATAACTGGTGGAAAAGCCGTCGAGCACCACGTGGGTGCAATTGGAAAATTCAATGAGCAGCGGGCCGCGCGGATTCCGCAACTCCGCCAGGGCCAACGGCGGCCCCTGAATGGCGCCGCGGCCGATAATCCCCACCCGGTCCGCGTCATTGGCCGAAACGAGCGCACGGTGGCCTTCCACAAATTCCCCCTCGAACCGCACGCGCTGCAGCGGATAATCATCAATGTCCGGGCTCCCGACGAGTGTGGCGCGCGCATCCAGTTCCAGCGTGGTGCGCGGGCCGAGAACGATGCTGCCGATGAGGTACCGGCCCGGCGGCACCACGACCGTGCCGCCGCCGGCGGCGGCACAGGCGTCCAATGCGTTCTGAAATGCGGCGGTATCCTTGTGAACGCCGTCGCCCAAAGCACCGAACGATTTCACGTCAAACCGCGCCACGCGGCCGCTGGAACTGACGCAGCTCCCTTGAGTCAACGCCAACACCACGACCGTTGCCCATAAAAAAAACTGTTTCATCGGGGGCATCCTGTCACACCTCTGCCCCGGCGTCCATCGCCAGTCTTGGCGATGGCTGACACCCCGCCCAAAGCGCGGGAGACCGGAGTGGGAAAAGCAAAATTTGCGCAAACTCCCGGCGGGCGCACAGTTTCAGCGCGATTTTCCAGGTTGCCCCGTCAAAAAATCAATCGTCAGCCTCACAAATTCCTCGGGCTTTTCGGAATGAACCCAATGGCCGGCATCGGGAACAGTTTCGATTTTCGCCTGAGGAAAGAGCCGATGAATCAGGGCCTGGTCTTCGGCGCGAAGGTAACCGGATTTTCCACCGCGAAGGAACAGCGCCGGTTTGGCAAACGGTGTCACCCCCGATACGGCTTCCAGCAGTTTCGGATAATTTTCGTGCAGCTCGCGCAAGCCCATTTTCCAAAACCAGGAGCCGTCGGGGCGGCGTCCGATGTTTTTGAGCAGAAACCGGCGCAAAGTCAGGTCCGGCAACTCCGGCGCCAGCGCATCTTCCATTTGCCGGCGCGAGCGGCATTGGGACAGGTCCAGGGCGAGCAACGCGCGAAAAATTTTCTCGTGATCGGGGGGATAGGCGCGCGGCGAGATGTCCACCACCACCAGTTTTTTGACGCGCGCGGGAAACTGCAGCGCCAATTGCATGACCACCTTGCCTCCGAGCGAATGGCCCAAAAGGGAGACAGTCGCGATGTTTTGTGAATCCAGCCATTCCGCCAGGTCGCCGGCCAGGAGCGGATAGCTCATGGCCGGATGGTGCGGGGACTGGCCGTGATTGCGCAGGTCAGGCAGCAACACGCGAAACTGTTTTGCGAACCGGGGCGCCACGCCCAGCCAATTGTCGCCCGAACCAAAAAGTCCATGCAACATCACCAGCGGCTCGCCAGCCCCCAATTCTTTGAAGAACAAGTGCATGACCTCGCGCCTCTTCGCGACGTTCGCGCGAAATCACTCCTCGGAGGGAAATTCAAAGGTGATTTTACCCTTGTCATCCATCACCAGATATGCCGAAAACGGCCGGCCGGACTTGGAAATGAATTTTTCCAGCAAATCGGTCCGGCGCGCGGTCAGCAATTTTCTGGCCTGCGCCGTTTCAATCGGCTGCTGCAGAATCTCGCGGTTGATCTTGAAGCGGCAGGGTTTTTTCTCCGCCTGCGACCGTTCGCAAAAATAGCCGGCCGGAGTTTCAAAAACCCGTCCGCCGCATCGGGGGCAAAGGCCAATCTCCGTTTGCCCGGTGAAATCCAATTTCGGCGGCGGGGCGGCAGATTTTTTGGCCGGCGATTTCGTCCTTTTTTCCCGCGGCGCAAACTCGAATTTCACCGTGCCATCCTGCAGGGCCAGAAAGGCTTCGAACCGGCGGTTGGTTTTATTGGAAACAAATCCCTTGAGCAAATCCGTTTTGCCGTCCGCCAGCAATTTTCTCACCTGCTCCGGCGGAATTTCCTGTTGCAAAATGATCTTGCCGGTTTTGAAGTCGCACGTCTTTTCCGGGCCGGCAGATTTTTCGCAGATATAATTCATGCCGGCATCGAACACGCGGGCACCGCATTTGGGGCACTTCCCCAGCGGCTCGCGGCCGGAAAAATCCGCCGGCGCGGTGCCGGGGCCGGCCTCGGCGGAAGAATCATTGCCAAAATCGAATTCCACCTTGAATTCACCGTTAAGCCGGAGCATGGCGGCAAAGGGTCGGCCCTTTTTGCTGCGAAACCCCTGCAGCGGGCCGATTTGTTTGTCGCGGATCAGCGCCTCGATTTCTTCGTTTTCAAACATCCGGCCGCCCAGCACCTTGCGAATCGAAAAATCGCAGCCGGGATTGGCGCATTGGAACTCGCGGTATTTTTCGTGGATTTCGCCTCCGCATTTGGGGCAGGGCACCTGGAGCACGCCAAAGTCGCCAGGGATGGTGTCGTGTTCATATTTGCGGGCGCGTCCGACGATGTCGCGCGTCAGGTCGGCAATCTCGGCCATGAATTCCTCGCGGCTTTTCTGGCGTTTCTCGATCTGGCGCAGCTTGAATTCCCAGTCGCCGGTCAATTCCGGTTTGGTCAGTTGCTCCACGCCCAGACCGTTCAACAGTTCCATCAGCGAAAAGGCCTTGGCCGTGGGCTGCAATTCACGCCCGTTGCGGTGCAGATAATCCTCGGAAATCAATCCTTCGATGATGGCCGCCCGCGTGGCCGGCGTACCCAGCCCCTTCTCGCGCATCGCCTCGCGCAATTCGTCGTCCTCCACCAGTTTGCCGGCGCCTTCCATGGCCGAGAGCAATGTGGCTTCCGTGTAGCGGGGCGGCGGCTTGGTGTTGTTGGGTTTTGCCTCGATTTCGCGGGTGTGAACTTTTTCGTTTGGCTGAACGGGTGCCAAAGTCGGATGCTCGTCTTCGGCCTGCGCTTCCTTTCCGTAAACTTCCAGCCAGCCGGCCTTGACCAGGACTTTTCCGGTGCTTTTGAAGGCTTCGCCCTCCACGCGCGTGATGCGCGTCGTTTCCAAAAATTCGGCCGGCGGATAAAAAATCGCCAGAAAGCGCCGGGTCACCATGTCGTAAAGTTTCTGTTCCGGCTCGGACAAATGCTTGGGCGTTTGGGTCGTTGGAATGATGGCAAAGTGGTCGGAGACTTTGGCATTGTTGAAGATGCGTTTATTGGGGCGCACCCAGTCGTTGTTCAAAATCGTGTCCGCAAAGGGGGCATACGGCGTGCCGCCGAGTCCTGCCAGGGTTTTTTTTACTGCGTCAAGGTAATCTTCCGGCAAGGCGCGCGAATCGGTGCGCGGGTAGGTCAAAACCTTGTGCCGTTCGTAAAGCGCCTGGGCGAGCGCCAGCGTCCGATTCGCGGAAAAGCCAAAGCGCGAATTGGCCTCCCGCTGCAGACTGGTCAGATCGTAAAGCAACGGCGGGAGTGAGGTGCTCGGCTTGCTTTCCTCAGTGACCAGGCCGGGTTTGCCGAGGCATTTGGCGCGGATCGCCTCCGCCATTTCCGAAAACCACAGTCGCCAATCATTTCGGTATTCCTCCCACAACGAACCGCGCTTTTCGTCGAGCCGCTCTTCAAGGTCGGCGATTTCCAGCTTGAAATGAGCCATCAAACGCCTTGCTCGTTCGATTTCGGTTTCTTCCCTGCCTGTTTCCGGATTTATTCTTTTGAATTGTTCGTCGAACCACCGTCCGGTGTAGCAGCCGGCCGCGCACTCGAAAGTGGCGACGACTTCCCGGAAATCGCGCGGCTTGAATTGGCGAATGGATTTTTCGCGTTCCACCACAATGGCCAGCGTGGGCGTCTGCACGCGGCCAACGGTGGTTTTGAAAAACCCGCCGCTTTGGGAATTGAAGGCCGTCATGGCGCGCGTGCCGTTGATGCCCACCAGCCAATCGGCCTCGCTGCGGCTGACGGCGGCACTGGCCAGCGGCTGCAGTTCCTCGTCGCTGCGCAACCGCTCAAACCCTTCGCGAATCGCCGCCGGCGTCATGCTTTGCAGCCAGAGCCGTTTGACGGGTTGCCGCGCCTTGGTGAACCGGACGATGTTGCGAAAAATCAGCTCGCCCTCCCGCCCGGCGTCACAGGCATTGATAAGCAAATCCACGTCCGGTCGGTGGATGAGCTTTTGCAAAATCTTCAGGCGCGACTCGGCTTTCTCAATCGGCTGCAACTCAAAGTGCGGCGGAATGACCGGCAAATTGGCAAACGACCACTTTCCCTTTTTGGCCTCGACGCCTTCCGGCGGCGTTAATTCCAGCAAATGGCCGACGGCCGAGGAAATGATATACCGGTCGTTTTCATAAAATTCCACCTGCCGACGATTCGCCTCATAGTGCGGCTCAAATTTGCCGAGCGCGCGGGCGATGTCGGCAGCCACGGAGGGTTTTTCCGCGATGACGAGTGCTTTGCCCATTTGTCGCGCGCATCTTTACGACGCCCGCAAGGCCCGGCGCAACTTAATTTTTCCGCCCGAAAATTTTTCGGTGCGCCCAACGCCCGCCATTCCGTGGCGACAAGGGGAAATTGGCGGGGCCGTTTCGTTCGTCATTTTGGTGGCCCAACGCTGCCGCTCAGCCGGCCGAAGAAAAATTTCATCCGCGCTTGCGCCGGGGCGCCGGCTGTTTATATTCCGCCGCCCATGTTGGATTTGTCCGCGCTCAACCCGCAGCAGCGCCAGGCCGTCGAAACGCTTCACGGCCCGGTGCTCATCCTGGCCGGCGCGGGCACGGGCAAGACGCGTGTCATCACCTGTCGCGTGGCGCATCTGATGGTCCGGGGCGTTCCGCCGGCGAACATTCTGGGCGTGACGTTCACCAACAAAGCCGCGCGGGAAATGCAGAACCGGGTGGCGCAACTGCTGCCGCGCCGCTCATCACCGGCGGGGGAGGCCTCGCGCCCGACATTGTGCACCTTCCACTCGCTGTGCGTCCGCATCCTGCGCCAGCACATCGAAAAGCTCGGATACAAACGCCAGTTCGTCATTTACGACGAGGCGGAGCAACTGGCCGCGGTGAAAAAGATTCTCTCCGGCTTGTCCGTCAATGGCAAAAAGGCCGACCCCGCCGCTGTGCGGACATGGTTGAGCCGTTACAAAAACGGAGGCGCCCGGGCGGCGGCGACGGATGAAACCGCCGTCCTGGCGGAACACCTCCGACGGCGCTACGAATCGGCTTTGCGCGCCTGCAACGCGGTGGATTTCGATGATTTGATCCTGTTGACACTGCGGTTGTTTCGTGAGCATCCCGAGGTGCTGGAGGCCTGTCGCGCCCGCTATCGCTACATCATGGTGGACGAATATCAGGACACCAACGCGGCGCAGTTTGAACTGGTCCATGCCCTCGCCAAAGAGCATCGCAATCTCTGCGTGGTCGGCGACGACGACCAGAGCATTTACGGCTGGCGTGGCGCCGAAATCGCCAATCTGCTGGACCTGGAAAAACATTTTCCCGAAGTCAAAATCATCAAGCTGGAGCAGAACTACCGCAGCACCACGACGATTCTCCGCGCCGCCAACGCCATTATCCAGAACAACATCCGCCGCCGCGGCAAGACGCTGTGGTCGGCCAACGGCAGAGGTGCCAAAATCCGTCTGTGCACCTTTGACAACGAGGAAGCCGAGGCACGCGAGGTGGTGGCGCAAATCGAGTTCCGGCGGATCGCCCGGCGGATTCCCTGGCGCGATTGCGCCATTCTGTTCCGCACCAACCAGCAATCCCGCCCCCTGGAAACGGCCTTGCGCGCCGCCGGCGTGCGCTACCGTCTGGTGGGCGGCCAGAGCTTTTTCGACCGGCGTGAAATCAGGGATTTTTTCGCCTATTTGAAAACCTTTCTGAATCCCCACGATGATGTGAGCCTGCTGCGCATTGCCAATGTGCCGGCGCGCGGCTTGAGCGACGCCACGATGGAAAAGCTCCTGGCCGCCAGTCACCAGCGCAAATGCTCCGTTTTTGACGCCCTGAAAAATCCCGCCGTGACCGCCACACTTGCAAGCCACGCGCGCCACTGCATCGAATCCTTCGTCGCCTGGATTGAACGAACCCGCCGGGCGCTTCTGACCGCCCATGATTCCCCGCCGCCGAACGGTTCAAAAAATGGCAGTTCTTCACAAACCGGCCCGGCGCTGCAACAATGGGCCACGCAATTTCTCAACGAAGCCGGTTACTTTGCCGAATTGCAGCGGTGGGACAAAGACCCGGAAGTCGCCGCGGTGCGGCTCCGCGGATTGCAGGATTTAATTTTAACCCTTGACCAGTCGCCCGGCGATTCGCCGCAGGAAAAACTTCACCATTTCCTCGCCGAGATGACCCTCGACCTGGCGCCGGGCGAGGAAGACGACCCGCCCGGCGAAGCCGTCACCCTCATCACCATGCACTCCTGCAAGGGACTGGAATTCCCGCACGTCTTCATCGTGGGCATGGAAGACGGCCTGCTGCCGCACGCGCGCGCCAAAACCGAAGGCACGCTGGACGAGGAACGGCGGTTGTTTTACGTGGCCGTTACGCGGGCGATGCAAACGCTGACGATTTCCCACTGCGCCCGCCGCCGAAAATACGGCCAGTGGCTGCCCGGTCACCCGTCGCCGTTTTTGAAAGAACTGCCGGAAGAACTGATCGAACGCGCGGAGGAACAATCTTCCGCGCCGGTCGCGCCGGAATCCGGCCGGCAACTTTTTGCGGTCATGCGGCAGGCGATTGGCTGACCGGTCACGCCGGTTGCAACCCCACCTGGCACCGTCGGCGCGGGTGTTCAACAAGCGGGATTGACAGCCGCGCCGGGTTTTGCCGAAATGTTCGACAAGCCAAAGCCATGACAGCCGCCAACAAAAGTGTTTCCACCCATTCGCTGTTGCATGAGACGCGAAAATTTCCGCCGCCGCCGGAAGTTGTCAAACGCGCCTTGCTCAACGCCAACCAGTTCCGCGAAATGTATCAACGCTCCATCCGCGAGCCGGACGCCTTCTGGTTGGAACAGGCGCGGACGCTGGAATGGTTCAGGTTTCCCACCGTCGGACGGAGGTTCATTTGGGATACCGAGGCGGGAAAAATCCAACATACGTTTTTCGAGGACGGCGCATTGAACGTCACCGTCAATTGCCTGGACCGTCATTTGAAAACCCGAACCCGCGACAAAATCGCCATCCTTTGGCAGGGCGAACCGGAGGAAGACGTCAAAAAAATCACCTACGCGGAGTTGCACCGGGAGGTCTGCCGGTTTGCCAGCGCCCTCAAACTGCTCGGCGTGCAACGCGGTGACCGGGTGGCGATTTACCTGCCGATGATTCCCGAAGCAGCCGTGGCCATGCTGGCCTGCGCGCGTCTGGGCGCGATTCACTCGGTGGTCTTCGGCGGCTTCAGCGCCGATTCGCTGGCCGAGCGCATCAATGATTCGAGCTGCAAAATTCTGATCACCGCCAATGTTTCCCTGCGCGGCGGCAAGGCCATCCCGCTCAAAGAAATCGCCGACGAAGCCCTGAAAAAAACACCCAGCATCGAGCGCGTCGTAGTGGTCAGACGAAACGATGTCCCCTGCCCTTTCCACACGGGCCGCGACGTGTGGTTTTCCGATCTGATGGCGCGGGCGGACGAGGCCTGCCCGCCGGAGCGCCTGAACGCGGAAGATTACCTTTTCATCCTTTACACGAGCGGTTCGACCGGCAAACCCAAGGGTGTGGTTCACAGCACCGCCGGTTATCTGCTCTGGAGCGCGCTCACGCATAAATACGTTTTCGACCTTCACGACGAGGACGTTTATTTCTGCACCGCGGACATCGGCTGGGTGACCGGCCACAGTTACGTCGTTTACGGCCCGCTCTGCAACGGGGCGACGACGCTGATGTTCGAAGGCATTCCCACCTGGCCGGACCCCGGACGTTTCTGGAAAATTGTCGAGAAATTCAAAGTCAACTCGTTTTACACCGCGCCAACGGCCATTCGCTCGCTCATCCGCCTGGGGAATGAATGGCCGGGGAAATACGATTTGAGCTCGCTGCGCGTCCTGGGGACGGTCGGCGAACCCATCAATCCCGAAGCGTGGATGTGGTATTACCAGGTCATCGGCAAGGAACGCTGTCCGATTGTGGATACGTGGTGGCAAACGGAGACCGGCGGCCACATGATCACGCCCTTGCCCGGCGTGCACACCTTGAAACCCGGCAGCGCCAGCCAACCCTTTTGGGGCGTCGAACCGGTGGTGTTGCGCGAC
>Ga0070740_10005905_pt1 | contig 11045 bp, 9 predicted proteins | sample Coa_R2_FD_67286 | JGI IMG/M metagenome (GOLD analysis project Ga0070740, IMG submission 67286) | Surface soil microbial communities from Centralia Pennsylvania, which are recovering from an underground coalmine fire - Coalmine... | ecosystem: Environmental > Terrestrial > Soil > Unclassified ...
ACCGCTCGTCATGGGCATCCTCAACGTCACGCCGGATTCGTTCTCCGACGGCGGGCGCTTTCTTGATCCCCGGCGCGCGCTCGCGCAGGCCCGGCGCATGATCGAAGAAGGCGCCGACATCATCGACATCGGCGCGGAATCGACCCGACCCTACGGCGATGCAAGGCCGGTCGGCCGCGAGGAAGAAATCGCGCGGCTCGAGCCGGTTCTGTCCGAGGTCGTCAAGCTCGGAACGCCGGTGTCGATCGACACGATGAAGGCGGACGTCGCCCGCTGGGCCTTCGCCCGGGGCGCGGTCATGGCGAACGACGTGTGGGGTCTGCAGCGCGATCCGCGGATGGCCGACGTCGTCGCCGAACACGGCGTGCCGGTCGTGATCATGCATAATCGCGACGCCGCCGATCCGACGGTCGACATCATGGCCGAGGTCGAAGCCTTCTTCGAACGCTCGCTGCAGATCGCCGCGCGCAAGGGGATTGCGCGCGATCGCATCGTGCTCGATCCCGGCATCGGCTTCGGCAAGACGCCGGAGCAGAGCATCGCCTGCCTCGCGCGTCTCGGCGAGCTCAAGCGCTTCGGCCGACCGATCCTGATCGGCGCCTCGCGCAAGCGATTCATCGACGCGGTGTCGCCTGCGCCGCCCGACCGGCGGATCGGCGGTTCGATCGCCGCCCATCTGGCGGCGGCCGCGCGCGGCGCCGCGATCCTGCGCGTGCACGACGTCGCCGAAACGGTGCAGGCCCTGCGCGTCGCCGCCGCCATCGAGGTCGCGCGATGAGCGACCGCGTCTTCATCACCGGACTGTCGCTGCACGCCTACCACGGCGTGATGCCCTACGAGGGCAAGGTCGGCCAGACCTTCACCATCGACCTTGCGCTCGACATCGACCTTTCCGCTGCGTCGCGCAGCGACAAGGTCGCCGATACCGTCTCCTACGACAAGGTGGTGGAATGCGTGAGCGCGGCCTTCGTCGCGCAGAAATTCCGCCTGATCGAGGCCGCAGCCGGCAAGGTGGCCGACGCCGTGCTCGCCGCCTTCCCGCGCGTGACGCGCGTGAGCGTCACCATCCACAAGCCGCATGCGCCGATCGCCGCCACCTTCAGCGACGTCGGCGTGACCTTGGTACGAAACCGCAGATGACGGAAGCGTTGCTCGCGCTCGGCGGCAATATCGGCGACAGTCGCGCCATTCTCGACCGCGCCGTCGCCATGCTCTGCGACGGCCGCGAAGTCAGGCTCACGGCCCGTTCCTCCGACTACCGCACGCCGCCCTGGGGCATCGAGTGCCAGCCGCCCTTCGTCAATTTGTGCGTCGCGGTGGAGACGACCCTCGATCCGGCCGCCCTGCTCGCGCGCGCACAGGCTGTCGAGCGCCGACTCGGCCGCGACCGCACGCGCGAGACGCGCAACGGTCCGCGCTGTGCCGATATCGACCTCATCGCCTATGACGAGGTCACGCTTGCGACACCCGACCTGACGCTGCCGCATCCGCGTCTCTTCGAGCGCGCCTTCGTGCTCGTTCCGCTCGCCGAGATCGCGCCCGAGAAAGTCATCGCCGGCCGCAAGGTGCGCGAGGCACTCGCCGGTCTCGACACTTCGGGCATCGAGAAGCTGCCGCCGCGCCGCTAGCGCGGATGGCGGCGGCGCGGGCCTGCCCGTGGTGTCTGGGATGGCTTCGGCGGCTTGCGCCGCCTCGCAAGGACGGGCCACAGCGCCGCCTCGCAGCGACGGGGAGGGTCGCCACGACCGGGAACCGATGCGATCTTTTCGCAACCGCATCCGGCGGCCGCGGATTTTGCAACGCCCGCGGCAACGTGCCAATTTGCCGGCATGACCGAAGACGCCCTGATCCTCGCCGACGAATTCCCGCCGACGTCGCAGGCCGAATGGCGCGGGCTGGTGGAGGCCGCGCTCAAGGGCGCTTCCTTCGACAAGCGGCTGGTGAGCACGACCTATGACGGCCTGCGCATCGAGCCGCTCTATCCGCGCGCGGCCGGGGCCCGGCCCGTCGCCGGGCGCGCCCCCGGCGCGGCCTGGAGGGTGATGCAGCGCATCGACCACCCCGATCCCGCAACGGCAAACCGGCAGGCGCGCGAGGATCTCGAGAACGGCGCGACGGGGCTCGTCCTGGTGTTCGCGGGCTCGCTCAACGCCAACGGCTACGGCCTGCCGGCGACGCCGGAGGCGCTGGCGCGGGTCCTCGACGGCATTGCGCTCGAGGCGGTCACCGTCGACTTCAATCTGAGCCCGGCGACGCGCCATGCGGTGGACCTGTTCGCGGGCCTGGTCAAGCGTCGCGGATTTGCGCCCGCGAAAGTCGACATGCGGGCGAGCATCAACCCGATCGGCGGCCTCGCCGCGTCCGGCGTGGCGCCGGCCCCGTGGAGCGAGGTGTCGCGACGCGTCGCGGCGGCGATCCGCGCGCTCGCCGCCGAGGGCTTCCGCGGTCCCTTCGCCGTGGCCGACGGCCGCATCATCCACAATGCCGGCGGCTCGGAGGCGCAGGAGCTCGCCTTCGCGCTCGCCGCCGCGGTCGATTGCCTGCGCGCGCTCGAGGCCTCCGGCGTGCCGCTCGAGCAGGCGCGCTCGATGATCTACTTCCGCATGGCGGCGGACGCCGACCAGTTCCTCACCATCGCCAAGTTCCGCGCGGTCCGCAAATTGTGGGCGCGCGTCGAGGCGGCCTGCGGGCTCGCGCCGAAACCGGCCGTCGTCGCCGCCGAGACCGCGTGGCGCATGATGACGAAGCGCGACGTGCACGTGAACATGCTGCGCGCCACCATCGCGGTCGCCGCGGCGGCCCTCGGCGGCGCCGACGACATCGCCGTGCTGCCCTATACGGCGGCGCTCGGCCTGCCCGATGCCTTCGCGCGGCGCCTTGCGCGCAACACGCAGCTCGTGCTCATGGAAGAATCCAATCTCGCCCGGGTGGCCGACCCGGCCGCAGGCTCCGGCGCCGTCGAATATCTCACGGACAGGCTCTGCGCCGCGGCCTGGGTGCTCTTCCAGCGCTACGACAGGGCCGGCGGCGCCTGGGCCGCGCTCGAGCAGGGCCTCGTCCAGCGCGACGTCGCCGCCGTGCGCGCGCGGCGCGAGGCGGCGGTGGCGCATCGAAAGGACGCGATCACCGGCACCAGCGATTATCCCAATCTGCACGAGGAGCCGGCGCACGTCCTCGACCTTCCGCGCGTCTCCCTGCCGGAGGTTCCGGGCAAGCCCTGCGTCGAACCTTTGCCAAGCATTCGCCTTGCGGAACCTTACGAGACATTGCGCGATGCCTCCGACGCCGCGCTGGAGAAGACCGGCAAGCGGCCGAAAATTTTTCTCGCCACGCTCGGCAGCCCGTCGGATTTCACCGCGCGCGCGACATTCGCCAAGAATTTCTACGAGGCCGGCGGGATCGAGGCCCTCGTCCCCGACGGGTTCAAGGATGAGGCCGAGATGGTGGCCGCGTTCGCAGCCTCCGGCGCGAGACTGGCCTGCCTCTGCTCCTCGGACAAAGTCTATGACGTGCGAGGTGCCGATGCCGCCCGGGCGCTTGCCGCCGCGGGCGCCGTCGTCCACCTCGCCGGCAGGCCGGGCGAGAACGAAGCGAAATGGCGCGAGGCGGGGGTGCACTGCTTCATCTACACCGGCTGCGACGCGCTTTCGACCTTGCGCGAGGCACATGGTATGGTGAGTGCATAGCCATGGCCGCGCCTCTCCCGCCGCTGCGGCCGGCGCCCGCTCGGCGCGGTGATGCGCCGTCATCCCGTCCGGGCACGCGCCGTCCTGCCGCTCGGGATCGCCGGACGAGCGCCGGCGTTGACGGGGAAAAGCAATGAGCCGCATCCCGGATTTCAGCACTGTCCCCTTCGCCGAGACCGCGGTGCCCCTGCCCGAGGCCGCGGCCGCACCCTGGCAGACGCCGGAAGGCATCGCGGTACAACCCGCCTATGGCGAGGCCGACCTCGAAGGTCTCGACTTCCTCGACACCTATCCCGGCAAGCCCCCTTTCCTGCGCGGACCCTATCCGGCCATGTACGCGGCCCGGCCCTGGACCATCCGGCAATATGCGGGCTTCTCCACCGCCGAGGAGTCGAACGCCTTCTACCGGCGCAATCTGGCGGCCGGCCAGAAGGGCCTTTCGGTCGCCTTCGACCTCGCGACCCACCGCGGCTATGATTCGGATCATCCGCGCGTGGCCGGTGACGTCGGCATGGCGGGCGTGGCGATCGATTCGATCTACGACATGCGCACGCTGTTCGCCGGCATCCCGCTCGATCAGATCAGCGTGTCGATGACCATGAACGGCGCGGTGCTGCCGGTGATGGCGCTCTATGTCGTCGCGGCGGAAGAGCAGGGCGTGGCGCAGGAGAAACTGTCGGGCACGATCCAGAACGACATCCTGAAAGAATTCATGGTGCGCAACACCTACATCTATCCGCCCGAACCGTCCCTGCGCATCATCGCCGACATCTTCGCCTATACGGCGGAGCACATGCCGAAATTCAATTCGATCTCGGTCTCCGGCTATCACATGCAGGAGGCGGGCGCGACGCAGGATCTCGAGCTCGCCTATACGCTTGCCGACGGAATCGAATATGTGCGCACCGGCATCCGCGCCGGGTTGCCGGTCGACCGCTTCGCCCCGCGCATCTCGTTCTTCTGGGCGGTCGGCATGAACTATTTCATGGAGATCGCCAAGCTGCGCGCCGCCCGCATGCTGTGGGCGAAACTGATGAAGCAATTCAAGCCGGAAGACGAGCGCTCGCTGTCCCTGCGCACGCATTGCCAGACTTCGGGCTGGTCGCTCGCGGCGCAGGACGTCTTCAACAATGTCGCGCGCACCATGATCGAGGCCATGGCGGCGACGCAGGGACAGACGCAGTCGCTGCATACCAATGCGCTCGACGAGGCCCTGGCGCTGCCCACCGACTTCTCCGCGCGCATCGCGCGCAACACACAGATCGTGCTGCAGCAGGAGGCGGGTGCGACCCGCATCATCGATCCCTGGGGGGGCTCCTACTATGTCGAACGCCTGACCTATGAGCTCGCGCGCCGGGCGTGGGGTCATATCGGGGAGGTGGAAGCGCTCGGCGGCATGGCCAAGGCGATCGAAGCCGGCCTGCCCAAGCTGCGCATCGAGGAAGCCGCGGCCAGGACGCAGGCGCGCATCGACTCGGGCCAGCAAGCCGTGATCGGCGTCAACAAATATCCGCCGGCCGAGGAAGCGCCCGTGGAGGTGCTGAAGATCGACAATTCGGCCGTGCGGGCGCGGCAGATCGAAAAGCTCGAACGCCTCAGGGCCGAACGCGATCCGCACGCGGTCGAAGCCGCGCTCGACGCGCTCACGCGCGCCGCCGACCGCGGCAACGGCAACCTGCTCGCGCTCGCCATCGACGCCGCACGCGCCAAGGCGACGGTCGGCGAGATTTCCATGGCGCTGGAAAAGGTGTTCGGCCGCCATCGCGCGGAGACCAAGGCCATTACCGGCGTCTACAAACGGGAGATCGGCATGAACCGGACGGTCGAACGCGTGCGCCGGGCGGTCGAAGCCTTCGAGCAGGCGGAAGGCCGCCGGCCGCGCCTGCTCGTGGCCAAGATCGGACAGGACGGCCACGATCGCGGACAGAAGGTGATCGCCTCGGCCTTCGCCGATCTCGGCTTCGACGTGGACATCGGGCCGCTGTTCGCCACCCCCGCGGAAGCGGCGCGGCAGGCAGTCGAGAACGACGTGCATATTCTCGGCGTCTCCTCGCTCGCGGCCGCGCATCTGACCCTGGTGCCGGAGCTCGTGGCCGAGCTCGCCCGGCAGGGACGCGACGACATCATGATCGTGGTCGGCGGGGTGGTGCCGCCGCAGGACCATGCGGCGCTGGAGAAGGCCGGCGTCGCGGCGATCTTTCCGCCGGGCACGGTGATCGCGGAGGCGGCGGAGAAGCTGCTCGACGCGCTCGCCAAGCGGCTCGGCCACAAAGAGGCTGCGGCGTGAGGAGGCCGTCCGCCCGCACCGCACGACGTCGGAACATCGCCTTGCCTCCCTCATGACGCGCGCTCTGGCGACAGCGCCTTCCGCCCTCGCCGCCGGCGTCCGCTCGGGCGACCGCGCCGCGCTGGCCCGCGCCATCACGCTCGTGGAGAGCAAGCGCGCCGATCATCGCCGGCTGGCCGATCAACTCGTGCAGGAGCTGCTGCCGTTCACCGGCAAGGCGGTGCGGCTCGGCATCACCGGCGCCCCGGGGGTCGGCAAGTCCACGACCATCGACGCGCTCGGCGCCTATCTCACCGGACAAGGCCACAAGGTGGCCGTGCTGGCGGTCGATCCGTCGTCCACGCGTACCGGCGGCTCCATTCTCGGCGACAAGACACGCATGCCGCGTCTTGCCGCCAACGAACGCGCCTTCATCCGCCCGTCGCCCTCCTCCGGCACGCTCGGCGGCGTCGCCGGAAGGACGCGCGAGACCATGCTGCTGTGCGAGGCCGCCGGCTACGACGTGATCCTGGTTGAGACCGTCGGCATCGGGCAGTCGGAGACCGCGGTCGCCGACATGACCGATTTTTTCCTGGTGATCGTGCTTCCCGGTGCCGGCGACGAGTTGCAGGGCCTGAAAAAGGGCATCGTCGAGCTCGCCGACATGGTGGCCGTGAACAAGGCCGACGGCGACAATGTCGAACGCGCGAGACTGGCGGCCGCGGAATATCGTGCCGCGCTCAACATCCTCACGCCGCCGTCGCCCGCCTGGTCGCCGCCGGTCGTCGCCTACTCGGCGCGCACCGGCACGGGCATCGCCGAGTTGTGGGCGAAGGTGCTCGAGCATCGCGAGAAGATGATGGCCGCGGGCGAATTCGCCGCACGCCGGCGCGAGCAGCAGGTGAAGTGGATGCGGAGCATGCTCGAGGAGCGGCTCGCCGCGCGGCTGAATTCCGACGCCGAGCTGCGCGCGCGACTGAGACAGGCCGAGGCGCAGGTGGCCGCCGGCCGGCTCGCGCCCGCCCTGGCGGTCGAAGAGATCGCGAAGCTGCTCGGACTGTAGGGCAGCTCCCCATCGCATTGAATCGCCGCTGCGGCGGCGAGGCCGCGCACGGGCGACCGTCATGGCGAGGCGGCGCATGGGTGTCCGTCATGGCGAGGCGGCGCATGGGTGTCCGTCATTGCGAGGCCGCGAAGCGGCCGAAGCAATCCAGGCGGGCCGGCCCGCGAGTCATGGACGGGAGGCGTTATGTGTTGCCCCGCCCGATTCTGGATTGCTTCGCGCTCGCTTCGCTCGCGCTCGCAATGACGGAGGACCAACGACCGTCATTGCGAGGCGGCGAAGCCGCCGAAGCAATCCAGGCGGGCGGCGCCACGTGTCGTGTGCGGGCGGCGTAAAGTGTGGCCCTGCCCGATTCTGGATTGCTTCGCCCGCGCTTCGCATGGGCGGACCTAATCGATCTGGTTGCCGGCAATGCGAAGCTGCGGATAGCGCTCGGCGCCGGCGAGGACGAGATCGCCGGTCACGGCCTTGCGATACTCCATGCCGATGACGGCGCCGCGGCGGAGCTCGGCGAAGATGTTGCCGGTGATCGCGGCAATGCCCGCCCCTCTCGCCACGGACACGGCGACGCCGATCCCGCTCCTGCGGACCACGTTGCCGTCGACGACGACGTTGCGCAGATATTCGCCCCAACCGGCAGCGATGCCGGCGGTTTCCGCGTTTTCGATGACGTTGCCGGACACCACCGTATCCGCCTCGACGCCGATGCCGTAGCCTTCGCTCTCGGGATCCTGCCCCGCGATCCGGCTGTGCAGGTTGCGCACCAGATTGCCGTGCACCACCGCGAGCCGGCCGCCCTCCCGGAAATTGGCGATGGATATGCCGGAGCCCGCCTCGTCGATCACGTTGTCCGCGATCACCGCGCCCTCGAAGTCGAACTCGGAATAGATGGCGACCTCGTCGAGCGCGGTGCAGTTGTTGCCGATGATCTGGATATTGGACGCGGCATTGCCGCGGATCGCCGAAAACGCGGCCGCGCGGATGACGTTGTTGCGCACGATCACGTTTTGCGCCCGGAACACGTTGATGGCATTGCCGTTCTCGCCGCTGCCGCCGGCGCGCGCATGGGTTTCCTCGATGCGGTTGTCGGCGACGAGGGTGCCGTCATAGCGTTTGTCGCTCTGGAAGACGCGGATGCCGCCGTTGCCGGAGCCGCGGATCGTGTTCCCCGCGATGACGAGGCCGGCGCTGTCGATCGCGAAGATCGCGTTGTCGCCGGCGTCCTCGATGCGGCAGCGAACGATCTCGCCCGCGCACCGCGCGAGCGAGACGGCATTGCCGCCGGCATGTTGGAATTCGCAATCGCTGACGCGCAGGTTCGTGGCCGCGTCGAAATGCAGCAGATCGCGCCGCTCCGGCGGCCGGACGTCGCCTTCCTCGAAGACCAGGCCATCGAGCGCGATCGCCTCCGCGTGCGCGGCGGCGATGAGCGAGGGGCCGTGCGTCAGCGCGAGGCGCGTCGCGCCGCGGCTGCCGACGAGCTGCGCGCCCGTCGGCAAAGTGAGCCCGCCGCAGCGATAGAGGCCCGGCGCGAGCCACAGCGGCAGGCGCCGCCGCGCCGCCTCCGCGACGGCGCGCTGGAGCCTTTCGCTCTGGTCGTCGGGCGCGCCGCCATGCACGCCGAAATGCGCCGCGTCGAGCGCGCCCGCCGGCGGGGCCGCCGCGGCCCGCGACGCGACGGCCATGGTCCCCGCGCCGACGAGGAGGGTGCGGCGGTCGAACATCATGCCGCCACTATGCCCCATTCGCCGGCCGAGTGGGTTAACGTCGCGACGTCGACCGACCCTGTCAGCTCTTGGCCGGCGCCCAGAGTTTGGGACCCGCGCGCTGATATTGCGGCGGGCGCGGCACGTCGCCGCCCAACGCCTTGGCCGCGTGCCAGCCCCAATGCGGATCGTCGAGGAAGGCGCGCGCGAGCGAGACCTGATCGGCCAATCCCTCGGCGATGATCGCCTCGGCCTGCCCCGGGGTGTGGATCAGACCGACGGCGCGCGTGGCAATGCCGACCTCCTTCTTCACCCGCGCCGCGATCGGCACGTTGTAGCCGGGCTCGGTGGGATTGCGCGTATCGGCGGTGATCCCGCCCGAGGACACGCAGATGAAGTCGATCCCTTCGTCCTTCAGCGCTTTGGCAATGGCGACCGCGTCGTCGGGACCGAGCCCGTCCGGCCGCCAATCGCTGCCGGTGATGCGCGCGCCGAGCGGGACGTGCCGCGGCACCACCGCGCGCACCGCGCGCGCGATCGACAACGGGAACCGCAGGCGGTTCTCCAACGTGCCGCCGTAGCGGTCGGTGCGCCGGTTGGCGACCGGCGACATGAAGCCGTGGGCGAGATAGCCGTGCGCGAAATGCAGCTCGATCGCGTCGAAGCCGATGCGCAACGCGCGCGTGGCGGCGGAGACGAAAGCCGCGCGCACGCGCTCCATGTCCTCTTCCGTGACCTCGCGCGGCGTCGGCCAGCCCTCGCCGAAGGGGATCGGCGAGGCGGCCATGGTCGGCCAGGGATCGGCGTCCGCGCGGAGCGGTCCGCCGCCCTCCCACGGACGCTGCGCCGACCCCTTGCGTCCCGAATGCGCGAGCTGGATGCCGAACCGGGCATGACCCATGCGACGCGCCGCGGCGATCACCCGCGCGAGCGCGGCCTCATTGTCGTCGCTGTAGAGCCCGAGGCAGCCATGGGTGATGCGGCCGGCGCGCTCGACATGGGTGGCCTCGACCACGACCAGCGCCGCGCCCGAATGGGCCAGCATGCCGAGATGCATGAGGTGCCAGTCGTTGGCGCAGCCGTCGTCGGCGGAATACTGGCACATGGGCGAGACGACGAGACGATTGGCAAGCTCGAGACCGGCGAGCTTGACGGGCGAGAACAACGCACTGCTCATGGCGGCTCTTTTTCTTCCGGATTGGAGGAGGACGGGGCCGTGCACCGGGGGATGGCGGCCGAGGTGAGATAGGCCATCGCGCCGCCGATGTCACCGGCGCAAAACGCATCCCGCCATGCCGGGAGCGCCGGGCGTGTCACCCTTGCCGGCGCCTAGGACGGCGGATCGAGGGCCTGGGAGGGCCGGCCGGCGAGGCGCGCCCAGGTCCTTTCGAGGTCGATCACCGAAGCCATGTGGGCCGCGAAATCCTGCGGATTGTCGAAATAGAGATGCCAGCGCCCGCTCTCGTAGAGCCTGACATAGAAGAACAGCCGCTTGGCGGCGAGATCGTGCCAACGGCGCGAAATGCCGTCCCAAGCTGCAATGCCCGACGCCGCCGGCATCGGAAGCCCCTGGCGAACGCCCTGCAAGGCCTGCCCCGCCGGCCGTCGCCGCCGGCAAGACAGGACGCAACGCCGGGCTCGACCATGCCATGATGCGTCCGTGATTCGCGAGCGGGCACGGAGGCGGCATGTGTCTCCGCACCACGGGCGAAGGCCCCCGCGCGCGATCGCCGCGACCGCCCTTATGGCAGCGGCGCCGGTGCGGTCTTGAACTTCCTGGCCAGCGCGTCGGCGGAGCGCGCGAGCAGACCGACGTCGGAGCCGACCGCCACGAAGCGGTAGCCCCAGTCGATGTAGCGGCGGATCTCGTCTTCGTTGCTGCTCAGAATGCCGGCCGGCTTGCCTACCGCCTTGAGACGCGCGGCCGCCTGTCGCATCGCCGTCTGCACGTCCGGATGCTGCGGATGGCCGAGATGGCCGAGCGAGGCCGACAGGTCGGACGGTCCGATGAACACGCCGTCGACGCCCTCCACCGCGGCGATCGCCTCGAGCTGATCGAGCGCCGCGCGGGTTTCGACCTGCACCAGCACGCACATTTCGCCGTTGGCCTTGGCGAGGTAGTCGGGCGTGCGGCCGTAACGGCTGGCACGGGCGGCGACCGCCACGCCGCGCACGCCCTGCGGAGGATAGCGTGTGGAGGCGACGGCGCGGCGCGCTTCCTCCGCGCTCTGCACATAGGGAAAGAGCAGGGTCTGGACGCCGAGGTCGAGACAGCGCTTGGCGAGGACGACGTCGTTCCACGCCGGCCGGACGATCGGGGTCGC
>Ga0070740_10005906_pt1 | contig 11044 bp, 9 predicted proteins | sample Coa_R2_FD_67286 | JGI IMG/M metagenome (GOLD analysis project Ga0070740, IMG submission 67286) | Surface soil microbial communities from Centralia Pennsylvania, which are recovering from an underground coalmine fire - Coalmine... | ecosystem: Environmental > Terrestrial > Soil > Unclassified ...
CATCGGCGGCAGGCCGGGCCAGTAGTCGGGCCAGCCGTCCATGTCCTGCTGGTGGCTGCCGCGCAGGAACTGGATGCGGCCCAGCTCGCCCTGGTCGTACAGCTCCTTCACGAACAGGTACTCGCGGCTGTAAACGACCGTCTCCATCATCATGTAGACCTTGCCCGTCTGCCGCTGCAGCTCGACGATCTGCCGGCACTCGTCGATGCGGGTGGCCATCGGCACGGTGCAGGCGACGTGCTTGCCGGCCTTGAGGGCGGCGACGGACTGCGGCGCGTGGTCGGGGATGGGGCTGTTGATGTGGACCGCATCGACGTTGGGGTCCTTGAGGAGCTGGTTGAAGTCGGTGTAGCGCGCCTGGATGCCGTAGCGGTCGCCGCACTTGTCCAGCTCGGCCTTGTTGCGGCGGCAGATGGCGTACATCTCGGCGTTGGGGTGGGCCTGGTAGATGGGGATGAACTCGGCCCCGAAGCCCAGCCCGACGATGGCGACGCGGACCTTCTGGTTGCCGGCCATGTGGTGTTCCTTCCTCAGTTCAGGACCTCTTTCATTTAGCCGGCGAGCTTGCTCGCCGTGGGAGCCTGGCCCTCGGCGAGCAAGCTCGCCGGCTAACTGTTGCAGGGGTGGCTGAAAGATAGTGCCGGCCGATGCCAAAGGCAAGCGTCAAGGCCCCTGCGGCGGTGCGGCCTGCCGGGGACAGGGGGCCGCGTCAGGGAACGGAGGCGCCTTAGGTCTCAGGCACGCACAGCGCGGCCAGCGACGTGTCCTGCACGTGGAACACCGGCAGCGCCCGCGCCAGGCCGTCCAGGCACTTCTGCACCCCCGGCCACCAGCGCGAGTAATCGTGCCAGAAGATCACCCCGCCCGGCCGCACCATCGCCAGGGCGTTGGCCGTGTCGCGGCAGACGTGCGGGTAATCGTGGCCGGCGTCGATGAAGCAGAAATCGATCTTCCGCCGGAACGGCTCCGGGTCGAGCGCCAGCGAGTCGCCGTAGAGCTGCTCGACGCGCGCGGCCTCGGCGGTGCCCGCGAACTGCTCGCCCACGGCGACGCCGTGAATCTTGCCCACCCTGCGGTCGTGGCCCTTGAAGGCACGGGCCGGGTGGTCCGGCGGCAGGTCGAGCGTCCAGACGCGCGCCTCCGGCCCGGCGTTGGCGGCCAGGTGCCACGTCGTCAGGCCGTCGAAGGTGCCGAACTCGAACAGCGCCCTGGCCCCCAGGTGCTTCGCCACGGCGCACAGCAGCATCAGCTCGTAGCGCGTGACGTTGCCGAAGCGGCCGGCGAAGGGGCGCAGCGTCACCGCGGCCGCCTCGACGCCGGGCCAGACCTCCGCGGGGTGGCGCGTCGGCAGCTTCCGCGTCAGCCGGAACTTGACCCCGCGCAACGGGCGCTCCAGTTGGTAAGGCAGCAGGTTCATCGTTGTTCCTCACTCGCGAAGGTCGCCCGCAGTTCAGCTCCCGGGAGCAGGACCCGGCCCGTCGCGGCCCGGAGCCAGGCCAGCGCCCGCCGCGGCCCGAACTCGGCCAACGCCGCCGCCGCCGCGTAGCCCGCCAGCCCGGCCGCCCCCGTCGCCGCCAGTTCCGCCCACGTCGTCGGCGGCTGCCACGCCGTCAGCCCGAGCCACGCCGCCGCCAGCCCCGCCGCGACGGCGGCCGGGGACAGGAACGAGTGACGCAGGTACGTCGTCAGGCCGACGCCGAGCGCCCGGCAGACGCAGACGGCAACGGCCCCGTTGAACACCAGGTTCGGCACCGCCGTCCCCCACGCCACCCCCTCGATCCCCAGCGGCCCGGCCAGCGCCACGCTTAGCAGCAGGTTCGCCCCCGCCTCGGCCGCCGCCATCCGCGAGAACCCGCGAATCCGGCCGATGCCGTAGAGGATGCGGCCCGAGACCGACTGCGACAGCGCCAGACCCAGCGGCAGCGCCAGGATCGCCAGCACCGGGTAACCCGCGTCAGCATAGCACTGGCCAAGCCACAGGCCCAGGAACGGCCTGCCCAGGATCAGCAGCCCGGCCTGCACCGGCAGGATGGCCCACAGCACCCAGCGCGTGCTGTGGAACAGCACCCCGCGGATGGCCGCGTGATCGCCGACCGCTTCCAGGGCGCTGACCGCCGGCGTCAGCACCGTGGTCACCGCCCGCAGCGAGCTTTTGACCTGCTCCGTCAGCCGGGCCGGCAGGGCGAAGAACGTGACGTGCAGCGGGCCGAGAAAGGCGCCGATGACCAGCGAATCGGTCTGGAACGAGACGCGGCCGGCCAGCAGGGCGAGCAGGGCGTCGAGGCTGTAGCCGCGGATGCGGCGGAACGTCTCCCAGCTCGCCCAGGCCGGGGACAGCCGCAAGCCCGGCAGGTAGCGCCAGGTGACGGCGGCCAGCACCCCATGCTCGACGAGGCCGCAGGCGGTGATCGCCCAGGCCAGCTCGACCAGCCCGCCGCCCGCGCGCAGCACCCAGAGGACGACCGGCACGCGCAGCAGCAGCAGCGCCGTGCGCACCGCCGTCTTCGCCGGGTAGCGGCCCAGCCCGTCCAGCGCCGACGGGAACACGCTCAGCGGCAGTCCGACGGCAAGGTTGGCCCCGAGCAGGGCGAGCATGGTGCGGGCCTCGCCGACCAGTTCCGGCGGCACGCGCAGTAACGGCAATCCGAAAAAGGCAACCGCCAGCGCCACGGCGAAGGCACATCCCCCCGCGGCGGCGAAGACGCAAAGGGTGGTGTTGACGACCCGGTTCAGCTCCGCATCATCCCGCGTGGCGGCGGAGCGGGCGACGTGGCGGACCACGGCCGCGGCCACGCCCAGGTCGAACAGGGTCAGGTAGGCCAGCACCGCCTCGACCTGCGCCCAGACGCCGTAGCGCTGGTCGCCGAGGCCGTGGACCAGCACGGGCGCCAGGAAGAACGCCACGGCGAGCTGGGCGGCGAAGCCGAGCCAGTTGGCGGCGGCGCTGGCGATCAGCGCACGGCGGCCGGTGGCCGCCAGGGCGGGAGCAGCGGAGCGGGTCGGTCGGGTCATGGACGCGCTCCGCTCAGGATGGGGTGAGGGCCGGCGAACGGGCGCCGTCCGACTCGGCACGCCGGAGTTGCTGCCAGTCGCGCCGGCCGAGCGCGCGGCGCACCAGCCGCCGCATCGATTCGGGCCACCAGAAGGCCAGCAGGGCGTGCCAGGCGACCGGGTGGGTCGGCTGGTATCGCAGGGCTTTCACGAACCACTTGCCGCAGGCCAGGCCGCCCACCGCCGCCCCCATGTCGAGGCAGTTCTCCGCCAGCACCAGCCGCACCAGCGCCGGGGCGAGCGCCTGCCGGCCGCCGCGCTCGTCGAGGAAGCGGCGGATGATGAACGCCGCCGTCCGCACGCGCTCCGGCCGCCGCCGCGACAGGTTGGCGTGGCCGGTGCGGTACTTCACCACCGGCTCGTCCACGTAATCGAAGTGCCAGCGGAGGGCGACGCGCAGCCACAGGTCGTAATCAATCGCCAGGGCCAGCTTCTCGTCGAAGCCGCCCGCCGACTCGAAGACCTCCCGCCGCACCACGCTGGACGAGAAGCAGACGAAGTTCCGGCGGAATATTTCCGGCAACACCGGGCCGCGGTGCAGCGAAGGTGTCGGGCCTTCCAGCTCAAAGCCTTCCTCGTCGATCAGCACCCGCCGGCCGTAGACGACGCCGACCGCCGGGTCGGCGAACAGCGCGAGCTGCCGCTCCAGCTTCCGCGGCAGCCACACGTCGTCGGCGTCGAGGAAGGCCACCAGCGGCGCCTGGGTCAGCCGGACGCCGAGGTTCTTCGCCGCCGGCTGGCCGACGTGGTCGGTGCGGTGGTAGCGAATCCGCGGGTCGCGCAGGTAGCGGGCGGCGACGGCGGGGGTGTCGTCGGTGGAGCCGTCATCGACTATGACGGCCTCCCAGCCCGTGAAGGTCTGGCCCAGGAGCGAGTCGAGCGCGGCCGGCAGGAAGCGGCCGTAGTTGTGCGCGGTGATGACGGCGCTGACGGTCGGGGTCATCGGGCGGCGGCCTCCGGGGCGCAAAACGGGTTGGCGACCTTCGACACGCAGAAGCGGTACTTCCCCGACGGCTCCGGCGCGATGCGGTCGAGGAACTCGCACTCGAACTCGGCGTCCGGGCCGAAGCGCTCGGTGGTCAGCTCGCGCATCTTCCCCAGGCTGGCCTCGCCGAAGCCCGGCCCGCGGACCACGCGGTAGCGGAAGTGGTACGGCGCCTCCTGCACGATCTGGAACTGCGCCACCCCCGGCACGAGCAGGGCGAAGTTTTCGGTCAGCGAGATGCCGGAGATGAGCCGGCCGTCCGGGGCGACGACGTAATCGGCCACCCGGCCCTCGACGCGCTCCAGCAGCGGCAGCCCCCGGCCGCAGGGGCAGCGCCGGTCCGACGCCACGGCGACGTCGCCGACCTGGTAGCGCAGGATCGGCATGGCCCGGTTGGCCAGGTCGGTGACGACGACGGCACCCGCTTCGCCGGGGGCCGCCGGGCTGCCGTCGGGCCGCAGGACCTCCAAGTAAACGCCGTCCGCGTTGACGTGCAGGCCGTCGTGCCGCTCGCACTCGCAGGCGATCAGGCTGACCTCCTCGCAGCCGTAGCGGTTCGTGACCGCCACGCCGAGGACCTCCTCGATGCCGCGCCGCTCCCAGTGGTGCAGGGCCATCGCCGTGGCGATGATGCCGCGCGGCCGGAAGCCCGCGCCGCCGTTGTGCCGCAGCCACTCGGCGAACAGGTACAGCGAATGGGCGTGGCCGAACAGCAGGGCCGGCGGCCGGCGGCGCAGCGACGTTGCGAAGCTGCGCAGGGCCGCGTCGTCCATGCCCAGCGTGTCGAGGTAGCGGGCGCGATCCAGCAGGCGGTTCCGCAACCGGCCGCGCCAGCCGTGGCGCAGGTACTCCGGGTTGCCCCACACCTTGGCCACCCGCCCGCCCAGCCGCCAGCCGCTCCACTCGTCGGAGCGCAGCGTGCAGGCCCGTTTCCATTGCTGGGCCGCCTCATCGACCCACACCTCGACCGACTGCCCCGTCGAGCCGGAGGTGCGCTTGTGGTGCAGCCGGCCGCGGTCGAAGCCGGCCGCGAGCAGGTCCTCGGCGTGGGTGCGCAGCTCATCCTTGGTCAGCACCGGCACGGCGAGGAAGTCCTCCGGCGTGCGGACCTCGTCGGGGTTCAGCCCCGCCCAGTCCAGCCGGGCGCGCCAGAAGGACGACGCCTCGTAAGCGTGCCGCAGCAGGTTGAGGACGGCGTGCCACTGGCGCTGGCGCACCGTTTCGGGGTGGTCGTACTGAGTGCATTGGAGGGCTTCGTAATGCCGCAGGTACGGGCTGCCCTCCCAGCGCGCCCACAGCGGGGCGATCACCCGGCGGACGACGGGAGCAAACAGGTCCATCGGTGCGCTCCTCTCTTCCATGCCGGCCCTCGCGGGCCTCGGCCTTGTTCGGTTCCGGTCACCCTTGTGTCCGGCGGGCCGCGATGACGTACACGGCGGCGTTCTCCTGCTCAACCTGGCGGGGCGTGATGCGGTCCTCGAGCATCATCAGCAGCTGGGCCGCGGCGGAGCAGGCGCCGATGACCGGGTAGGCCGCCCGGCCCGCCTGGTAGAGCAGGCCGCGCAGCAGTTGCAGGCGCAGCAGCGTCGTGTACGCCAGGGGGCCGAGGCAGCCGCGCTGCACCTCGACGCGGAAGCCGTGCTGCTCGATCTCGTGCCGCAGGCCCCAGCAGGTCCAGCGGCGCACGTCGGTCGGGTAGGGGTGGTACAGCCAGAAGCCGTGGGTCGAGAGCAGCAGCCAGCCGCCGGGCCGGAGCAATCGCCGGCACTCGCCCAGGTAGGCCGCCACGTCCACCACGTGCTCCAGGACCTGCGAGGAGATCACCACGTCGGCGGCCCCGTCGGGCAGCGGCACCGGCTCGCCCGGCTTGAGGGTGATGTCCGCGGCGGGGTTGGCGCCCACGTCCACGCCGAGGTACTCCGCGGCCCGGCCGGCGAACAGCGGCTCATAGGGCCGGTCGCCGCAGCCGAGGTCCACGACGCGGGCGCCGCTGCCGGGCGGGACGTGGGCCGTGACGAAGCCCTCGACCGCCCGCCGGATGAGAGACATGACGTAGTAGTTATAGTCCCAGAGGCGCGGCCGCAGCCGGCGGGCGCCGTCGGTTCCGGGCATGGCGATCATGGCGCGACGCTCCTTCGCTCGGGGTGCTGGTCCGGGGTGGCGACGACGGGGCGGCGGGCGACGGCACAGAGCGATTGCCCCATGCGCCCGGCCGTCAGCAGATGGATCGGCCTCGCCAGGGTGCGGCCCGCCGGGCTGGCGAAGTGGTACGGCAGCGAGCCGACGCGGACCTCGCGGAAGTATCGGCCGAGCAGCCCGCGCAGCGCCCCGGCCGACCAGCGCGTGTAATGGTGCGGCGGGTAGTCCGTGCTGGAGTGCGGCCGGCCGAGAAGGCGCTTCAGCACCGCGAAGACCCGATGCCGGTTGGGCGTCGTCAGCACCAGCCTGCCGCCGGGCTTCAGCAGTTCGGCGGCCCGCTCCAGGAACGGCAGCGGATTGGGCAAATGCTCGATCACCTCCAGGGCCACCAGGCAGTCGAACGTCCCCGGCTGGTAAGGCACGTCCGCGATGGTGCCGACATGCACGCAGTCGCCGACGAGGCTGCGGGCCAGCTCGACCGCGGGCGGTGCCAGGTCGCAGCCATGCGGCTCCAGGCCAAGCCCCTGCGCGGCCCACAGCAGCGCCCCCTCGCCGCAGCCGACGTCCAGCACCCTCGCCTGCAGAGGCAGCTTTCGCAGTTGCGCCACGGCCCAGCGGAAGCGGGGGATGCCCTTTAGCAGGCGCTGCAAGCCGGCCGGGTCGCGCGCCCCCTCGACCTTTTCCGTGTACGGCTGGCAGCCGAGGTTGCCTTCCGACCAGATGCCCTCGTAGTAGGCGCGCAGGTCCGTCTCGGCGGCATCGGCGAAGTGAAGGCCGCAGCCGGTACACTCGACGAACCGGCCGCCGCGGAACTGCTCGGCGACGCGCCGGGCCGGGCCGCCGCCGCACACCGGGCAGTCGGCCGCCGTCGCTTCCAGGGTGCCGGACATGGTTGATCCTCTGAGCGGGAATGATTCATCAGGTTCCCGAGCCGACCGGCACGGCCGGATCGGCGGTTCGCACTCGCCCTCTCGCCGTTCGCCGGCCGGCCAGCACTCCGTCAAACACCTGTCGCAGTTGCTCCGCGGCGGGGGCCACGCTGAAACGCCGCCGCGCCTCGGGGGCGAAATCCCGTGCCGCCTCGGCCCACGGGCGGGCAACAGCCCTTTCCAGGGCGTTGCACCAGGCATCCACGTCGCCGGCCGGGGCCATCTGGGACGGGGTGTCGCGCAGCACCTCGCGCAGGCCGATGCAATCCGAGCCGAGGACGGGGACGCCGGCCGCGAGCGCCTCCATCGGCAGCAGCGGACACGCCTCCCACAGCGACGGCATCAGCAGAAGGTCCAGTTGCCGCAGCACCGGCCGCACGTCCGGCATGAAGCCCAGGAACGTCACCTTCGCCGACAGGCCCCGCCGCTGGGCCTCCTGGCGGTATTCGCGCTCGTAATCCCCGGAGCCGACGGCGACCAGGTGCCAGGGTCGCGTCGGTCGGTCAGCCAGCCGCGACAACGCATCCAGCAGCGGCAGGAAGCCCTTCTGCTCCATGAAGCGGCCGAGGAAGCCCATCAGGCACACGTCGTTTCCCAGCGCCAACCGGCTGCGGAGCGGCTCGGCCTCCACGCCACTGGCTTCGGCGAAGCGCTCCGTATCGATCCCGTTGCGGATGCTCACCAGACGTTTGTCCTTCTCCAGTCCCGGCACGTGCGCCGCGAGGTTGGCCCGCACGTCCTCGCCGACGGCCGCCACCGCATCGACCCGCCGCAGCAGCCGACCGAGCGCCCACACCTTGACCCGGCCCCGCCACCCCGCCGCGTGGACCGGCCGGAACACGTCGTGGATGGTCGCAACGTGCGGCACGCCCAGCGCCAGGTTCGCCGCCGCCGCCTGCGCGGTCGCGATCAACCCGTGTGAATGCACCAGGGCGAATCGTCCGGTGCGCAACTGCACGCGCGCCGTCAGCCACAACCGGCAGCGCTTCCCGCGCACGGGCGCTTCAGCAAACTCGGCTCCCTCCCAGCCGCGGAGCTCCGCTGCGAACGCGCGGAAGTCCCCGTCCGCCGGCCCCAGGAAGGTGAAGCGGTAGCCCTCCTCCTGCAAAAACGGGTAGTTATACCGGACGTAGGTCCGTATCCCACCCACCGGCCAGCGCAGGACGACCAGCACCCGCCGGCAGCCCCGTCCATCCCGGCACCTCTCCATGACCGCCCCTCCCCGCCAGGGCCAGCACCCGCGCCCGCTCGCGCAGGCAGTAGAGCGCGATCCCCTGAAATGCCCCGAACCACAGCCAGGTGTAGCGGTACAGGTTGTGGCTGCCGAACCCCATCACCAGCAGCAGCACCACCGCCACCGACACCGCCCGCGACAGGTTGCGCAGGAACACCCCTTCCTCCGGGTGGTCCCGGCCGAAGCGCCGCGCCTCCGCGGCGTTCAGCGCGAAGCAGGCCACCATGCCGGCCAGGGTAAGCAGCCCCAGCGTCCCCATCTCGCCGAGCGTCTGCCCGTACAGGCTGTGCGCCTGGAAGCCGTGGCCGGCCGCCTTGCCGAAGGAGTTCGGCCCGAAGCCGGTCGCCGGGCTGCGGCCCCACAGCCTCAGGCCGTCGAGCAACCCCTTGGTCCGCCCCTCGGCCGACTGCTGCGCGTTGGCCGGCCCGGCGGACGAATCGACCAGCGTGCGGAAGCGGTTGTGCAACTGCTCGGGCAGAAGCGACCAGCCGACCGGGACGGCCAGCACCAGGAGCATCACCAGCTTGCCGCGCCGCTTCGCCGAGCCGAGCCACAGGGCCGTCAAACAGCCCAGGCCGACCAGCGCCCCGCGTGAGCCGGTCAGCAGGATGCACACGACCGACAGGCCGAGGTAGCCCCACAGCGCCGCCTTCATCCAGCCGCGCGGCCGCTCCGCCCAGAAGGGCAGCGTCAGGGGCAGCGAGTAGAGCAGCGTCGCCGAGAAGGTGTTCGGGTCGTTGTAGGTGCTGTCCACGCCGACCATCCGCCGGATGCCCATGCGGTAGACGTGCCGGCCGTGGACGAACTCGACCAGCGAATGGGCCATGTACAGGCCGACGACGGCGAGGTAGATCAGCACCAGCTTGCGCAGCGTCTTCTCGTCGCGCACCGTCGTGACGACGAGGACGTAGAAGACGACGACCTTGAAGAAGTCCTCGACGGTCTTCGTCCCCTCCGCGGCGTAGGGGCTGCTCAGCCAGCACATCACCAGTGCCAGGGCGAAGGCGATGAAGGCGGCGTGCAGGCGGTTGAGGACCACCGTCTTGCCGGGGTAGCAGACCCAATAGAGCAGGGCGAACAGCATGTACACGCGCTCGATTTGCAGCGCGCCCAGGGACGGCCAGACCTCGAACGGCCGGTGGATGTACAGCCAGATGTAGCCGCCCAGGACCCAGTGCATCACGCCTCCCGCCCAACGAGGGACAGGTAGAACTCCTCGAAGCGCCGCACCATCGCGGCCCGGCTGTAGCGCTCGGCCGCCCGCCGCCGCGCCGCCGTTGCCAGTCCCCCGGCGAAATCCCGGTCGGTCAGAAGCCGGCTGACGGCCGCCGCCAGGCGCTGACGGTCGCCCGGCGGGACGAGCAGCCCGTGGACGCCGTCCTCGATCAGCTCGACGTTGCCGCCCACCGCCGTGGCGGCCACCGGCCGGGCCGCCGCCATGTATTCGAGCAGGGCGTTCGACATCCCCTCGGACTGGGAGCAGAGCACGGCCACGTCCAGCCCGCCAAGAAAGCCCGGCACGTCGGCAATGGCTCCCGGCAGGCGGAAGCGGTCCCCCAGGCCCAGCCCGCGGGCCAGGGACTCCAGCCGCGGCCGCAGCGGCCCTTCGCCGGCTATCTCAAAAGTCACGTCCGGGTGTGCGGCGCAAACGATCGCCGCCGCCCGCACCAGCAGGTCGGGCGCCTTCACCGGCCGCAGGTTGCCGACCATGCCGACGCGGCGCGGGCCGGCGTGACGGCCGGGCGGCGGCGGCAGCGCAAGGAAGCGCTCCAGATCGACGCCGTTCTCCAGCACGACGACCTTTTCCGGCGCTGGCCCCTCGTCGGCGAGCAGCGATTGCCGGCACGCCTCGCAGTTGGCGACGATCCGGCTGACGAACCGATTGCACAACCGGCCGAGTTGCCGGTGCAGCGGCGTCAGCGCGTAGCCGAGGTTGTTCCGCGTGCGAACGACGTGCGGCACCCCGGCCAACCGGCCGACGAGCGTGCCGAAGAAGGTGCTGTCGGGGAAGTACACTTGCAGCACGTCGATTCGCTCGCGGCGGAGGAAGCGCGCCAGCCGCATGGCCCGGAGCGGCAGGGAGGGCTGGCGGAACGAGCGCACGCCCAGGCGGAGGACGGGGCAGCCTTCCGGCTCCAGGGCGCGGGATGATTCCTTCTCGCCGCGAAGCAGGCAGAGGTAGGGCCGCACCTGCCGGCGGTCGAGGTTGCGGATCAGCGCGACCAGTTGCGTTTCGGTGCCGGCCCGGCTCAGCTCATCGATCAGGAAGCAGACGCGGACCGGCCGGCGCAGCCCGTCCGGGGCAGGGGCCGCCCTGCGATCCGGCCGGATTTCACGCGCCGCGATCATGCCAGCGCCTCCTCCGGCACCCGGGCCGACAGTTCGTCAAACAGCCGGCGGTACTGCGCCGCTTGCGCCTCGAACGTGAACCGCTCGGCGACGTGCCGCCGGCCCCGCCTGCCCATCTCCCGCCGGGCCGCGTCCGACCCCAGCAGGTCGAGGGTCCGCCGGGCCAGCGGCAGCGGGTCGCCGGGCGGCACGAGGTGGCCGGTGACACCGTCCGCGATCACCTCCGGCGTGCCCCCCACCGCCGTGGCCACGACGGGGACCCCCGCCGCCTGCCCCTCCAGCACCACGTTCGGCAACCCCTCGGTAAACGAGGGCAGCACGAGCAGGTCGAAGAACGGCATGAAGCCGTCCAGGTCG
>Ga0070740_10005907_pt1 | contig 11042 bp, 11 predicted proteins | sample Coa_R2_FD_67286 | JGI IMG/M metagenome (GOLD analysis project Ga0070740, IMG submission 67286) | Surface soil microbial communities from Centralia Pennsylvania, which are recovering from an underground coalmine fire - Coalmine... | ecosystem: Environmental > Terrestrial > Soil > Unclassified ...
GTTGTGCTTCGACAACACCTTCGTGATCGCCGCCGTCAACGTCGTCTTCCCATGATCAATGTGCCCTATCGTCCCCACGTTCACGTGCGGCTTCGACCGGTCAAATTTCTCCTTCGCCATTGCGAATTCTCCCCTTTACTCGGAAGGAAATGCGCCAATCCGGCGCTCCCACTCCGTTAATCCTGCTAACTTCACATCCAGCGTTTCATAGCTCCCCGAATATTCCACGCGAAAGCTCTCGAACGCTGCCCGTGAGGTCCACGCATCGAGCGTGAAATACCGCGATGGATGCTTGACGCTCTGCACTAATTCCACGCCCAGAAACTCCGGAGACTTCCGGAAGAGCCGGGCCCACGTTCCATCCGAGCCATATGCTTCAACAAAGGCAGCCTCGCAGCCTTCGCGCACCTCAAACTCCCACATCACCACGTAAACGCCCGGCTCGGAAGCCCGCGCAAATGCAAATGCCTCAGTAATATGCGTACACCCTGAAATACTTCTGCCGCAGTTCCGGAGCGACCTGCTCAATCAACCGCAGATACATCTCACGCACCTGTCCACGATCCGAATCTCCCAGTGCCCCATACAATGCCGGCGCCTTCGCGCCGAGAAAACCATGCGTCAGAATCGCCTCAAACTGCCGTGCCCGAAGTCCTGCCTTTTCCACCTGACGAAGAAACTTCGCCACATTTGCCGGAGAAAACGCCTCCTGCAACGCCTTCTCTACCTCTGCGAAGGTCTTTTCATCCTGGACCGGAAGAACCGCCTGCTCAAACATCGCTCGCCACGAACTCCGCTTACTTCAATCTCTGGAGCGGGAGACGGGAATCGAACCCGCGACCAACAGCTTGGAAGGCTGTGACTCTACCACTGAGTTACTCCCGCAACCACCTAGCTTTTAGCTGTTAGTCTTTAGCTTCCAGCCAGTCTCGCCTGACGCAAGACGGCGGTCGCACTTAAAATCTGGCGACCGCACTCACAAGCCAAAAGCTAACAGCTAATAGCTGAACTTCTGGAGCTGATGACCGGGATTGAACCGGTGACCTCTCCCTTACCAAGGGAGTGCTCTACCAACTGAGCTACATCAGCCAAAACCTTACTCCGGACTACCCTCTCCATCGTACCGCCGCTCTGGAGTCAACAGAATCCGAAGAGCAAACCCGCCAAGCAGAACGAAAACCAGCATGCGAACCTTGCCGGCATCCATAGTGCTCCATGCCAATCCAGCGAGCACACACAGAACGAGGAGCGCGACCATCTTGCGCTGCATACCTCGAATCCGCATAAAACTCGCTTCCAGGCTAAAACCAATCTGGTGCACAGGGGAGGATTCGAACCTCCGTAGCTCCTTGGAGCGGCAGATTTACAGTCTGCTGCCATTAACCACTCGGCCACCTGTGCAAACCGTTGCTGGAGCGAGTTTTCCACTTCCGCCGGACACCATCCATCCTTCGGAGCCTCAAAACTACTCCGGCTTCAACAGGACGCTGTCAGGTGGAATGACTGCGGATGGCTCGCGCCAATCGAACTTGCTTCCTCAAGAGGCTTTGGGATTCTGGAGCTGGCGAAGGGACTTGAACCCCCGACCGTCTGATTACAAATCAGATGCTCTACCAGCTGAGCTACGCCAGCCCGGACAGCCTCATACTCCTGCTCCTTAAAGACACCAAGGCATCCCGCAGAAAGAGGGGTACAGATTGAAAGGTTATCACATGCTGAGAGCAACTGCAAAAATCGGAACATTGTTTACTAATCTTGACATGGCAAGAATCATCAGGCACTGTATTTTGCTGCAGTCGGGCCTCATTCCCTATCACGTGAGCTGCCCCCTTCGGTTAGTCCACATAAGTGAGAGCTCGCGGGTTTGAGTTTAGCTGCAGATTTTCCTCCGCAGCCGCCGTCGTGGCTGGTTTCGAATTTTGAGCGCCCTACAAAGGCCAAGTAGACAATCTACCTCCATTGGAGTAGAGTGCCTACATCTATGAACGAGAAAGACCAGTATAAGAACCGAATCGAGCTGCTGCAGGGAACACTCGACATGCTTATTCTTCAGACGCTGCAATGGGGACCGCAGCATGGATATGGCATTGTCCAGGCTTTGCGTTTGCGATCCGGAGATGTGCTTCAGGTGGAGACTGGATCGCTGTATCCGGCTCTGCATCGATTGGAGCGTCAGGGCTGGGTGCAGTCTGAGTGGAAGCAGTCAGAGAGCAAGCAAAAAGCCCGATATTACCGAATCACGGCCAGGGGGAAAAAGCAGTTGGCCTCGGATCTGGGCCGATGGGAGCGGATTGTCGAAGCGATTGGATCGGTGATGTACGTCAAGCCGGAGGAGAGTGAGTCATGAAGTGGTTTCCGAGCTTCGGTTTTCAGCGGCGCAAGCGCGAATTGCAGGAAGAGATCGATGCGCACCTGCAGATGGCGATTGCAGATCGAATTGCGCGAGGCGAGACGGTGGAGACGGCGCGACAAGCCGCAGCGCGGGAGTTCGGAAACATCCCTTTGGTGCAGGATGTGACGCGCGACATGTGGGGCCTGGCCTGGCTTGAACAAATAGGCCGGGATGTCCGTTACGCGTTACGGCAACTACGCAAGAGCCCCGGCTTTTCGATCACCGCTACGGCGATGCTGGCAGTAGCAATCTGCGCCAACAGCACCGTGTTCAGTTGGATCGACGGTACAATGTTGCGTCCGATTCCTGGCGCGCGGGACACGGGTGATCTTGTTAGCCTGCAGCGGGGGGAACGGAGCTTCTCCCCGGTTCCGCCCTTCTCATATCTCGACTATCGCGATCTGCGCGAGCAGAACCACACCTTCGCGGGAATGCTTGCCTATCGTAACGATTGGATCGCGCTGACGGGAGGAGCGCAGCCTGAGCGCGCCTATATTGCGAACGTGTCGGCGAACTTTTTCGACGTGCTCGGCATCAAGCCGGTGCTGGGCCGCTTCTTTCTGCCGGAGGAAGAGTCCCGTCCAGGCGCCGTTCCCGAGGTAATTTTGAGTTACTCGCTCTGGAAGACGCGCTATGCCGCAGACCCGGCTATTGTGGGCAAGTCGATTGAGGTCTCTCGGCATCCTCTGACAGTGATCGGTGTTGCGCCGAAGGGGTTTGTGGGAGCAGCACCCGGGCTGCGTGATGATCTGTGGGTAACACTCGATCCCCTCGGGAATGATGGATGGCGGATGACCCATCGCGATTGGGCCTCGCTCATCGTGATAGGAAAATTGCGGCCCCGCGTGAGCCGCGACCAGGCAGCGCAGGACCTCAATACCCTGATGCATCGTATTGTGGCGGCGTATCCAGACGATCATCTCGGCGACAACCGCATCACGTTGGACCCCATGTGGCGCTCACCTTTTGGCGCCAACGGATTTCTGGCGGCGACGCTGCCCATTCTGCTGGCCTTCGCTGCTGTGGTGCTGTTGCTGACCTGCGCAAACGTGGCTACGCTCACGCTGGTGCGGTTTGTAGCGCGGCGGCGCGAGCTTGCGATCCGGCAGTCGCTGGGGGCGAATCGCATGCAACTGGTGCGGCAGATGGTGATGGAGGGCGCGATACTTTCCACCGGCGCAGGAGCCACAGCGCTGTTGTTGACAACCTGGACTTCGAAGACATTCGCATGGTTCTTTCCGCCGAATGCGGCCCCCCTTATACTCAACGGGACCATGGACTATAAGGTGGCGATCGGGATTGCGGTGTTTTCGCTGTTGGCAGGCATGCTATGTGGCGCGCTCCCCGCCTGGCGTTCGTCCCACGCGTCGGCCATTGAGGTACTCAAGGCTGAGTCTGCAAGCATCTCCGGCGGCTCACGCAACCGGAAATTGCTTAGCGCGCTGGTGGTGGCACAAATCGCACTTTCACTCCCTCTGCTGTTGTGCTCCGGGCTATTTCTGCGAACACTGCGGAATCTCGCCGATGCGAATCCCGGATTTGAGCAGGACCACATTCTCACCGCCTCCGTGGGGCTGAGTATCGCCGGCTACAGCCGCGACGAGACAATGGCGATCCGACACACGATTCTAGATCGCGTGTCGGCCTTGCCCGGCGTGAAGGTTGCATCTCTTACAAACTGGATTCCGATGACCCTTCGCCGCAGGTCGGTCGATGCCTATCCGGAAGGGTATGCGCCGCGCCCGCATGAATCTTTGCAGGTGTACCACGCCGATGTGGGCCCGCGCTATTTCGAATCGCTCCATATACCCATTTTGGAAGGACGCGAGTTTACGCCGGATGATAAAGATAAGGCCCCGATGGCAGTCATTGTGGACCAGACGGCGGCGAGGCGCTACTGGCCGGGACAGGATCCGCTGGGAAAGACGCTCAGGCTCGTGGGAGATGGCCCACTTTTCACTGTAGTCGGCGTTGCAAGGAATTCAACCCATATGTTCGTGAATGAGTCACCGGAGCCTATGATCTACAGGAGTATTTTCCAGGAGGGCGGGGACGATACGACAGTCCAGATCGAGACTGCCGGAAATCCGGCCGACCTTGCACCAGTGGTGGAAAACACAATCCACGAAATCGATCCACAGCTGCCGGTTTTCGATGTGCGTCCCATGCGCGAGAGTACCCAGATGGCGAGCATCTTTGCTGTCATCGAGAGCGCTCTCGCGGGGATGTTCGCGCTGATTGGGCTGGTTCTTGCGGTAACCGGGACCTACGGAGTGGTGGCCTATCGAACCCAAATGCGAACTCACGAGATCGGAGTGCGCATGGCTCTGGGCGCTTCCCGCGTCGATGTGCTGAGACTGGTGCTGTTACAGGGATTGTGGCTCACAGGCATGGGGCTGGCGCTGGGACTGGTGTTCGCGTTGGGACTGACACGCGTCATCGCCCGGCTGTTGTACGGGATCGGCGCCAACGATCCAGTCACCATCGCTTCGGTCGTCACGCTCTTGGGAACAATGTCTTTGGTAGCATGCTACTTTCCCGCACGTCGAGCGGTGCGCCGGAACCCCGTGACCGCGATTCGCGAACTGTAATTCTTTACCGCTATCTACGCATTGAATGCTCCAATAGTTGACGAGCAGCTTCATCCGTCGTTATTTGTCCTTTACTACACTCGTATTTATCTTTATCCGCAGGAAACTGCTCCGATAGTCCGAAGAGGTGAGGCAGTATGCGATTGCGAAGACGGTTGGCGATAACGACCTTATTGCTTGTTCTGGTTGGGCTTGTCTCCTGCAAAACATCCGACGACGCCCGTGCCCTGGCCGGGCAAATGTCAGCAACCGCCAATAGTCTCTGCGATTACTATGCAGCCCTCGCTCAGATCGCCGACAACCATGCCAAACTTGAACGGCTGCAGCAGGCTACGCTCGGTGTCCCACTCGACCCGCAGGATGTAGCCCAGCTCCAGGACATCCAGGCCAGCCTGCAAAATCGTTCCGAGATGGCACATGCTCTGGCCGGCCTGGCGGGAGCATTTATTGGATTCAGCAACTCAACCGCGCCTTCCGACGTTTCCGCGTCGGCGACAAATCTGGGTACGGCGCTCTCTTCGATTCCGAAGCTAGCCAATTCTTCCTACACTCCCACCGCGTTGCAGAACGCAGGCAAAATCGTCACGCAACTGCTTCAGGAGCGCGATGAGCGCAAGATGGCAAAAGATATCGACCCCCTCATCGCCGCCATTTCCCAGATGTACTCTCAGGAAAAACCTGCCTACGACTCCATTGATAAAACGTATATCGGCCTCGCCCAGAGCATTGCGCTTGACCTCGTAAACCGCAATCAGGTTGATCCCAACAGCCTTATGGCCCCGGCGCTCAGGCCCTTTGATCTATCATCACGCATTCCAACCGAGCAGCTTCCACAGGGTCTGGCTGATTATGCGCGGGAACAGATCAGAAACAGGACCGCCGCCGAAGCCGCGGCGCATGCTCAGGCCTCCGATACGCTGGACGCCGCCTTGAAAGAAGTCTCAAAGCAGACGCACGGATTGGCGACACAAGGCCACATGCCCGACCGCATTTTTCCCATCACTCTTGATAAGGTCCAGACGTGGATCAAATTCATCCTGTAAGGAGATATGACGTATGGGACCATCCCTGCAAGCCCTCGAAGACCAGTACATGCTGCTCTCACAGAATCTCTCCATGATCCTGGCTGCCTGCCCCACACAAACCGAGCGCGACCAGGTGATGACGCAATACGTGACGGCCCGGCGCAATTACTGGAACAGTATCCAGAAAGTCTTTCACGATGACGACCCGAAGGTTGTAGTCCTGGTCCAGGAAATGCAGACGGAACAGAAGAAGATTCAGGACGCCACGAATCACCTGAACAACATTGCAAAAGTCATCGACATCATTACGGACGCAGTGAATGTGGGCTCGACTCTGGCTTCTATTGTCTAACTATCGGCTTCGATCGCGAATATTCCCCCGACGCGTATCCATCTATGCTGTAATGCGCACAAAGGGAATCATCGCATGAAGTTGCTTGCAAAATTTAATCTGCTGCTCATCGTTGTCTTTGGCCTAGGCTTTACTTTCATTGCGATCGGCGCTCGCAGTTTCCTGATGGACGATGCCAAAAAAGAAGTTCTGAATCAGGCCGAGCTCATTGCCGCGAGCGCAAGCGCCACGCGCGAATACACCGAAGAAGAAATCAGTCCACTTCTTGAAAATTCGCCGCAGCATGCAAAGGTTTTCCTGCCGCAGACTATTCCGTTCTATGCCGCAACCGTTACCTTCAACCGCCTTCGCAAAGACTTTCCGGATTACACATACAAGGAAGCAACGCTGAACCCCACCAATCTTGTCGACCGCGCCGTGGACTGGCAGGCTGACATCATTAATCACTTCCGCAACAATCCTGACCAGAAACAATGGGTCGGCGAGCGGCAAGGCGCAGTCCAGAGCTGGATTAATCTTGCCCATCCTATCGTTGCTGAGGAGGGCTGCATGAAGTGCCACAGCACTCCCAGTGCTGCGCCAAAATCCATGCTCGCGCGCTACGGTTCTCAGAATGGCTTCGGCTGGAAGCCGGGTGAGGTGATCGCCGCGCAAATCGTCTCCGCCCCCATGTCTGTGCCTGTCAAAATTGCCAATGAGGGCTTTCGTAGCCTGCTGATTACGCTGGGCTCCATCTTTCTAACAACTATTGTGCTGATTGACATGGGCATGTATTTCATCGTTATCCGCCCACTGCGCCGCGTCAGCACATCGGCAGATCTCATCAGCACCGGAGACATTGACCAACCGCAGCTTCCTGTGAAGGGGAAAGATGAGATCGCACAGGTCACGACTTCCTTCAACCGTATGCACACCAGCCTGAAAAAGGCCATGGAGATGCTGAACGAGTAACTACGGAGGAAGCATGGGAAGTGAGTTGCAAAGCGGGTTTGACTGCCGGGTGTGCGGAAATCATCATGATGTTCTGCCTTTGTGTTACAGCGTCAAAGCGCCGCTGGCAGTAACCGCAATTCCGCTGGATGATCTGGAAAAGCGCGTCGTCATCACTCCCGATCAGTGCGTCATCGACGGACGCGATTTCTACCTGCGCGGACGCATTCTTGTGCCGGTTATCGGAATTGATGAGCCATTTGTCTGGGGTGTCTGGGCCGAAATCAGCCCCAAGACTTTCCTGCGCGCAAATGATCTTTGGAATACGCCCGGACGCGAATTAGAACCATCATTCCCCGGCTGGCTGAATACCGAGTTGCCGCTCTACGGCAACACTATCAACCTTGAAGTGAGCGTACAAACGCAGATCGTGGGACGCCGTCCGCATTTCATCATCAGCAACGAAAATCATCCACTCGCCATCGAGCAACGCAACGGCATCACCTTAGAGCGGGTTCGGGCGATCGCAGAAACCATCCTGCACCGCTCGAATCACCACGAGCAGGCTGGCTAGCTGGAGCATTTTTCGTTCAGGTATGGATCGAGCAGATAGTCCTCATTCTGGGCCGCAGGCGAAGAATCCGCAGCCGGCTTGGCTTGAGATTCTTCCTCCCCTTTCGCGTAGCTCCGGGTCGGCAGAATGACGACGCTTTACACCCAAACGAAAAATGCCTTAGCGCCGCCTTGACTGCAAAAACGCCTGCTTGTCTTTCTCCGCCGAGATATGTGTTGCCGCTTCCCGGTATAGCTCATCGAGGTTCGTGCATTTCGTCGCCAGTTTCCGCACCACAACGCTGGCAATCGGGCCGATATACACCGCCAATTTCTTGCTGATGTCATCCAGAGGAAACTGCGCCGCGGAATTGCTCCCGATCCTCTGCTGTACCGCCTGATTGCCGCTTATTCTTGAGGACCCCAGTTGGCCCTCACCGCTTGGAATCTGCAGCGATCTCGTCTCGACGGAAAAAATCTCCCTGATTCCGGTAGCCGGAACCGCCTCAAGCGCCGCCAGAAACTCCTGCGCTGATGCGAACCTGTCATCCGGCATTTTCTCCAATGCTTTCAGCAAAACCGTAGAAAGCTGCTCCGGCAACCGCGGATTCAACTGCGTTGGCGAAGCCGGCTTGTCGTTCAGGTGCGAGCGCATGATCTCCAGATTGTTATTGCCCTTCACCGGCAAGGCCCCGGTCAGAATTTCGTACAGTGTCACGCCCACTGAGTAAATATCCGACCGCAATGTCGCCTTATCTCCGGCAATCTGCTCCGGCGACATGTAGTTCACCGATCCGACCATGAAGCCCGGAGCTGTCAGTCCCGCCGAGTGGTCACTGATGGCAATCCCGAAATCCACCAGCTTCACTTCATTCTCAGCTGTGATCATGATGTTCGAAGGCTTGATGTCCCGATGCACCACGCCTCGTGCATGTGCGTAATCCAGCGCCGAAAGTATCTGTCGCGCATATTGCATCACTTCAGGCACAGGCATGCGCATCCGAGCGCTTCTCAGCCGCAGCGTCTCTCCGCTGACCAGTTCCATTACCATGATGAGCTGGCCATCGAAATAAAAAGCATTGTGCAGCGCGGCGATATGCGGGTGACTCAGCGTTCCCAGCAATTGAATCTCCCGGCGAAAGCGCTCCGCCAATTCCGGCGTCGGAATCTGCCCGGGAAGAAGGACCTTCATCGCCTCACAGCGCTGAGAGATGCTGTGACGAACTTCATATACCTGCCCCAGGCCACCAGCCCCAAGCGCGCGAACGATCTCGTAGTCGCCCACCCTTTGCCCTATTTCAAATGCCATATATGTAAAGCTATTCTGCTCGCAAGCTGTAATCATCAGCAATGAGAAACGAACGTCATGTGCGATAAAAGCAGGCAGAATGAGATGATGGAAATGCCCACAAGGAGACCTTATTGAGATTTCGACGGCGCACGAGGATCACCATCGCAGTAGTCGCGGTCATTCTCCTGCTGCTGGCGGCAGCCGTCTACCTGCGCATGAAGGCCCCGCCGGAAGCTGCCCGGCTCTTGCCGGAGTCCGATGGCATCGTATATCTCAACCTGCGTCCCATTCGCGCCTTTGCCCGTCTCGATCAGCATCCCGTAACCCATGATCCGGACTACCAGAGCTTCGTTGACGCCACTGGAATCCAATTCGAACATGACCTCGACGAAGCCGCATTTGCATTGCACCGCATGCCCAATCCATCCGGGCCCAACGGTAATGTAGCCTTCTCTGAAGTCTTTGTCGGCCATTTTGATGGCCGCAGGCTGATGCGTTACCTCGAAAGCATCTCCACCTCGCAGGAAAGCTACGCCGGGCACACCATCTACAGCATTCCCAGCAATGGGCGCACCGTGCGTGTCACTCTTCTCGGCTATGACATGGTCGCGGTGAGCAACACGCCAACCGCTGAGCAGATTCACTCTATGCTTGACCGCTATCGCACTGCGGCGCTGCCGTTCTCCGGCTCAAGCCTTCTGACCGATCACTACGAAGATGTCCCCCTGCTTTCGCTCGCCTGGGGCATCGGACAGATCGGGCTTCCCTTCGGCGATAGCGGCGACATCAGCATCTTCGGCTTTCGCCTGCCCATCAATTTCGATTCCACCTTCATCGCCTCTATCCGCTGGGCCGGTTCTCTGCGCCTGCGCATTGAAGAAATTGCTCCAACCGAGGAAGCAGCCGCGTCCTCTGCAGACTCCGTAAAGATGCTGTTAAATTTCGCTCGCAATGCTGAAAACGCCGCTCCCGGTATTACCGATGCAGAGTTGAAACCGCTGCTTGACAGCATCCAAATTGAGCACCATAAAGACCGTGCCGTGCTGCACGCCACCGTATCTCCGCAGCTTCTCCAGAAATTGTTAACGCCTCCGGGAAAGTTACAGTCCGGCAACACCAAATAATTTTGCCATTGCGATATATTCGAAACGCATCTAACTGGTTAGACCACATACCGCTGTCCGAACCTTGAAACCATACGAAATCATTGGAGGACTGAAGTTATGAGGAGATACTCCCTGGGCGTTGCTGTCGCAACGTTTACAGCAATTGCAATGTCCGTTCCTGCCCTGTGCGCCGATGGTCCTACGTCGGGCCCCGTGATCACCGGCAAAGCAGCCTTTACTGACTACACCCAGGAAAAGCCGGGCGTCCGCCGCAAAATCACCGTGGCCGATCTGCCTGCGCCTTATGCAACAGAAAGCGTTGATAATGGCGCCGACCTGGTGAAGCGCCCAGAAGGCGCGTGGCCGCAGGCCCCCGATGGATTCAAGGTCACACTGTACGCGGACGGACTGGACAGACCGCGGCTCATTCGTACCGCTCCTAACGGCGATCTTTTCGTAGCCATGAGCGCCGGCAATGAAATCAAGGTCTTTCGCGGCATCGGCGCAGATGGCAAGCCAAAGCAGGTAGAAACCTTCGCAACTGGACTGAGCCAGCCATTCGGGATTGCCTTCTATCCCTCCGGTCCGAATCCGAAATGGGTCTACATCGGCAATACTGACTCCGTTGTCCGCTTTCCTTACAAAAATGGCGACATGAAGGCCAGCGGCCCCGCTCAAAAACTCGCCGACATCCCAGGCGGCGGACGTCTGCGCGGAGGTGGTCACTGGACACGCGACATCGTCTTCTCAAAAGACGGAACAAAGATGTTCGTCTCCGTCGGCTCGCACTCAAATGTCGATGA
>Ga0070740_10005913_pt1 | contig 11036 bp, 6 predicted proteins | sample Coa_R2_FD_67286 | JGI IMG/M metagenome (GOLD analysis project Ga0070740, IMG submission 67286) | Surface soil microbial communities from Centralia Pennsylvania, which are recovering from an underground coalmine fire - Coalmine... | ecosystem: Environmental > Terrestrial > Soil > Unclassified ...
CGGGGCGCCGACCTTGAGCACACCGCGGTCCTTGAGTCCGAAGACCTCGGCCGGGCGCGAGGTAATCATCCGCACCGCCTCCTCGATCGGCACCAGGCTCTTTTCGCGCACCCAGTGGCCCAGCAGATGGGTGTAGGAGCAGGCGTCGCAGAGCTGGCTCATGTGTGCGCCCGCGTCCGACAGGCCCATCACCGTGGCGCGGTCGGTGAGCAATTGGGCGACTTCGGCTTCGTCGTTGTTAAACAGCGACATCAAAAAGCGCGCTTCCAGGCGCGAGGCGATCGCCAAATCGAGCGTCAGGTCGACGGCGTCCTTGCCGGTCTCGCGCATCACTTCAGCCAGTGTGCGTCCTTCGTACTGGGGTTGCGTCGGACAGTTGGTGATCCAGGTCTGATCGTAATTCCATCGCTGGCCCAGCGGTCCCCTGCCGGCGGCGACATGCTCTTTGAAGGTGCGCCGGAATGCGGCATCCGCGTACACCCGCATCTTTGCCTTTGGGTCCGGTGCTTCCGACACCGGCCTGAAGAAGTCCATGTTCTCGAATACGAACGGGTCCTTGAAGCAGACCTCGTTGACGACCGGACGTCCGATCACCTGCGGCACCAGCGGCAGCCCCTGCGCGATCAGTTCATGCGCCTTCTCCATTCCCTTGCGATGGGCGCCTGGGCCGCCCGCACCGGTCACCATCGCGAACGTGATCGGACGGCCGTTGCCGCGCACGATTTGCGCGAATTCGTCGTACATCAAACCGGCGCCCGGCGTCACCTCCACGATGCCGCGGCCGCTCTCGCCCAGCGTTGAGGTCAGCGTTTCGATCTCATTCCAATCGGCGAGGCGGCTGGGCACCGGCTTGCCCAGGTAGCCGATATGAGTAAACGCCTTGGAGGTCGCAAAGCCGACCGCGCCCGCCTCCAGCGCCTGGCGCACAATCGCGCGCATCTGCGCGACTTCCGCCTCGGTCGCCGCGCGTTCCATCGATGCTTCGCCCATCACGTAAAGCCGCACCGGAGTGTGCCCGATCAGTGCGCCGAAGTTGATCGCGGCGCCTCGGTGCTCCAGCGCGTCGAGGTACTCGGGAAAGGTCTGGAACGGCCAGTCGTAGCCGAGCCCGCCCTCCAGCGCGTCCAGGCTCATCCCCTCGACCTTCTCCAAGGTGCGCATGATGAGTCCGCGATGTTCAGGGCGAGTCGGCGCGACGCCGAAGCCGCAGTTGCCAAACACCACCGACGTCACGCCATGCCACGGCGAGATGGTGAGCATCCGGTCCCACAGGATCTGCGCATCGAAATGGGTATGGATATCGACGAAGCCGGGCGCCACGGCCAGTCCGGCGGCGTCGATGGTGCGGGCGGCCTGGCCGCGCGCAACGCCCAGCGCCGTCACTTTGCCCGACTTGATCGCCAGGTCACCTTGAAAGCCGGGCCTGCCGGTACCGTCGAAGATCGTCCCACCGCGGATTTTCAGATCGTAGTCCATGATGGCCTCCCTGATTGTGGGCGTGTTGGGGCTGTTATGCGGCGAAGTAGTCGCGCGGGTTTTTGACCAGCAGCGTGTCGATCGAAGCCTGGCTGACACCCGCCTTGCGCAGCGCCGGCAGAATGTCCTCGGTGATATGGGTGAGCTTCCACTTGGGCGAATTCCTGATCATGGCCTGCATGCCCTTGCCCAGACGGCCCAGCCAGCAGTTGACGGTATCGTGCGCCAGCATGATACGGTCGTATCCCACGCCCAAAAGCCCAATCAGCGAGGCCAGCCGCAGCCGGTCCGGCGCGACCATCTCGATCCCGAAGCGGTCAAACCCCAGCCATGCGCCGCGCTCCAGGATGTCGAAGTAGTAGCGCATGTCGCCGACTCCGCACGCATGGCCGATCATGACGCGTTTGGGTTCGACACCCTCGCTGCCCAGGATATCGAGCACCTGGCGCCCGAACGGTGCGGTCTCGCTGTTGTGAACCAGGATCGGCACCCCGGTCGCCTTTTGCGCCCGCGCTGCGGCGCGGAAGACTTTTTCTTCCACGTGCGTGATGCCGGCTTCGCCCGGATGGCCCGGTATGCCGCTGTTGGCAGCCTTGATGAGTCCGGCCTTGATTCCGGTCGAGCCGATTCCTTCGGTGATTTCGCGCACATACAGCTCGGCGATTTCATCGGAGTCCTTCATGCGGAAATGGGTCGGGATGCCCATCGCGTCGTTGTAAAGCCCGGTGGACATGATTACCCGCATCCCGGTGCGATCGGAGATCGCAGCGGCGAACTCGGGGTCGCGCCCCAGCTCCATCGGGCAGGGGTCGATCAACGTCGTGATGCCTTGCTGCTTGACCTTCTCCACCGCGCCCGCGACGTTGCTGAACTCTTTTTTGCGGTCGAAGTCCGCGGCGTCCAGGTATGCGCCCGGCATGCCGGTGAGCAGATGTTCATGGACCAGGGTCGGACCGAGGTCGGCCGGGTCGCAGCTTCCCAATACGGTGTTGATCTTCATGTCAGGGCTCCTCGAAGCCGGATTTGCTGCCGGTTTACGAATCGCACCTCCCGGGCCCGTTGTCAAAACCCTTGCCCTGTGAAATTGGAGCAAGCGATGTTATACATAGGGAACTTCTGATGGGACTCTTATGGGCGCGCTGGCGCATAGCATCGATCTAACTTCGCCTCCACCGGGGTTTTGGCAGCGATACTTTGCGCCGCCCTGTGCCGGCCGCAGCCAACCCAGATGGCACGTCTCGCCCGCCATTGACATCGCGGCGTATCACTTCAGTTGGGCGTGGGTGCTGATTCCGATGATGCTGGCGAGCCGCGAGAGCACCATCTTCTATATTTACGCACTTGTGATGGCGGCCAACCTTGCCCATCGCCATTACGGGTTGCCCTACGCCTATCTGGACCGCGAGGTCTTTCATACATACGAGCGGAAACTGACGTGGTTTCCGGAAGTCTGCCTGTTGCTGTTTGCCGCCACGCCGCTGCTCTTGAGTCTTAAGGGCGTGGCCGCCGGCGCGGTCGGCGCGGTGGTCTTTTTCTCCCTGCTGTGGAATTTCTGGCACACCTACATGCAGAAGTTCGGCGTCCTGCGTCTGTACCGCGCCAAGGATCCCGCCGCCGTGCAGGAGCGCACGCCGGGCTGGATCGACAGGTACCTGATGCTGTGCTGGGTGCCGCTTTACTTCACCTACCTTGGGCCCAAATACAAGGATTTGATCTTCGCCAACGGCAACCACATCCGCGGGCCCGCGGCGGCAATTATCGCATTGATGGAAATGCACGGCCGCGCTCTGGTTTTGCCCAGCGTCGTGATTGCGGCGGGCGGCGTCGGGCTGTGGTTCGGCAATGAATGGCGTGCCCAGCGCTTTGCAAATCGCGCGCGGCTTTCGGCGGCGCTGGGCACGACGCTGATTTCGTCTGCCCTGCTGTGGGCCAATCCGGTCAAGGCCTTTATCGCCTTCGCGTTCAGCCATGCCGTCGAGTACATGGTCTTCGTGTGGGCGTTCCAGCGCCGCCGATATGCGCGTCCGCACCCCGCGCCGTCTCTGATCGAGCGGGTGTTGCGCTATCCCAAGACCTGGTACCTGTGCTTCACTGCGTTCTTTGCTGCCATCGCAATTGCGCAGACCCTGTGGGGCCGGGTGTTTATGAGGGGGGCGCGCCCGATTGAATTCTTCGGCCTGGCCGGTGGCATGTGGCTGTTCTATTACGCCGCGTACGAATCGTTGGTGCACTTTTACATGGACGGCTTTTTGTGGAAGATGCGCCGCCCCGACGTGCGCCAGAACATTTGATGGCGGCCGCGTTCCAAGCGGCGGCTTGCACTACGCGTTGATTCGTAACAAGTTGGGCTCGCGGCGGTGTTGCGGCCGGCGCATGACTCGCTGACTTTAGGAGGCGGTGATGAGATTCGCGCTGATGTATGAAATCGAAATGCCCAAGCCGTGGTACGAGGGCTACGAATACGACAAGTACTGGCAGGTGATGGCCCAGATTCAGCTCGCCGACGAGATGGGCTTCGATTCGGTGTGGGCGGTCGAACATCATAGCCTGGAGGAACTCTCGCACTGCTCGGCGCCCGAAATCCTGTTCGCCGCCGCCAGCCAGCGCACCAGCCGGATCCGCTTCGGCCATGGCGCGGTGTTGCTGCCGCAGCCCTACAACCATCCGGTGCGCGTCGCCGAGCGCATCGGCGCGCTGGACATCCTGAGCAACGGCCGGCTGGAAGTCGGCTTTGCGCGTTCCACCACATTGTGCGAGATGGGCGGCTTCGGCGTGGACCCCAACGACACGCGCCCGATGATGAACGAGGCGCTGGAAGTGATCCCGCAACTCATGACGACCGACCGCTTTCCCGGCTACCAGGGCAAGTACTTCACGGTCGGTCCTAATCGCAACGTGATCCCCAAGCCGATCCAGAAACCGCATCCGCCGCTGTGGATGGCGTGTTCGTCGCCGCAAAGCTTCGAAATCGCGGCCAACGCCGGGCTGGGCGTCTTGTCGTTCAACATTATCCAGGCCCAGACGCTGGAGGAGCGGGTGCGCAACTATCGCCGGGCGATTCAAAATCCGTCCAACCCCGTAGTCGCCAAAGTCAACAACCAGATCGCGACCTTCATGATGACGCTGTGCGGCGAGAACAACGACGAAACCATCGAGATGGCGGGCGAGGGGATGCATTGGTACATGTCGCTGCTGCGCGGGCAGACGCCCTACTGGCAGAACATCTTCGAGAAGGGGCGCGAGGAGCTGTTCGCGCAGATCGAGAGCTACAAGTACATGTCGCGGCGCGCGCCCGAGGCGCTGCAGTTCGGCGCCGACCTGACCGAGGAGAAGGCGCGCGAGCAGATGCGGCCGCGCAACCTGGTCGACAAGGGGCTGCTGTGCGCGGGCAATCCCGATACCTGCATCCGCGTCCTGGAGCGCTTCGAGAAGCTGGGCATCGACCTGATCCTGTGCTTCATGGAGATGGGCCGCGTGCCGCATCAGCGCACCATGGATTCCATCCGGCTGTTCGGCAGGCACGTGATCCCGCACTTCAAGCGCAACGGTGCGCCGGCATCGGCCAACGGTCAGGCATAGGCGCACAAAACCCGCGTGCGGCTTGCAGGGGCGGCGGCTTTAGACCGCGTGCGCAGGTTGCGGCGACGTTAGTTAACAAGATGATTTGATGAGGGGCGCATGGACCAAAACATTCTCGGCCTGGCAGGAAAACCGGCGCTGGTGATCGGCGGCGGGTTCGGCATCGGACGGGCCAGCGCGCTGCTGCTGGCGCGCGCCGGCGCCCACGTCGCGCTGGCCGACCTTATCGAGGAGCGCGCGCAGGCGGTGGCCCGGGAAGTCGAAGCTCACGGCGTGCGTGCGCTGGCGCTGACCGGCGACGTGACCGACATGGCCGCCGCGCAGCGCATCGTCGCCGACGCCGTCAAGTTTCACGGCAGCCTCGAAGTCCTGATCAACATGGTCGGACTGGCGACCTGGAACGAGTTGATGGACACGGACGAGCAGGCCTGGGAGCAGCAGATGCTGATCAACCTGCGCCATCATCTGTATATCGGGCGCGCCGCCGCGCGTCAGATGATCCAGCAGGGCAGCGGCGGACGGATGGCGTTCGTGGCGTCGGTCAGCGGGATTTATGGCGCGCCGTTGCACGGCGCCTACGGCGCGGCCAAGGCCGGGCTGATGTCGCTGACGCGCACGATGGCGAACGAATGGGGCCAGTACAACATCCGGGTCAACGCCGTCGCGCCCGACGTGATCTCCACGCCGCGCCATCCGGGGACCATGAATCGGGAGCAGGCGCTCGAGGAGGGCGTGCTGCTGGGGCGGATGGGACAGCCCGAGGAGATCGCCGGCGCACTGGTGTTTTTCGTCTCCGACCTGGCCAGCTTCGTCACCGGCCAGACCCTGATCGTCGACGGTGGAGTGCACGCCGCCTTCCCCCATCTAAGCGGCATCCGCGCCGCCTTCGCCCGCTCCAAACGGGGCTGATTTTACCGAGAATTGGAGCGAAGCCGAAACGATCGCTGATCGCCGGAGCTTCGCCCAGTTGGCGGCTGCCTTGTGGAAAAGGCATCGGATCAAATCGATCTCAGCCGCAGTCGGAAGTTGAGCGCCTGGCCGATCGCGAAGAGGGTCCTTTGACCGAAGCTTTGGCAAGGGCAGACCGGGGCTTCAACCCATCGGTGGTTGGCGCATTCCTAAAAGATTTCAGACAAACCCTTCAGCACTGTAACCCGATTTCGACCCGGGCATCTCATCTGTGCTGTAATTGAGAATGAGGTGCTCCAATGGCGGCGCGAGGGCGTTCCATAGTGTGTCTGATCGGCCTTCTGGCGGTTGGCGTTTTCCCGCTATTGGCCGTGCCATTCGCGCACGCCTCCACTACAGGCTCTGCCGCGGCCAAGCATCGGGAGACCGCGGTCTTTGCCGGCGGATGCTTCTGGGGCGTCGACGCCGTCTTCAAGCATGTCAAGGGCGTCACCGAGGTGGTGTCGGGTTATGCGGGCGGCAGCCTGCCCAATCCGAGCTACGAGCAGGTCAGCACCGGCACGACCGGCTACGCCGAATCGGTCGAGGTCACCTACGACCCGTCGCAGGTGTCGTATGAGCAACTGCTCAAGGTCTTCTTCCTGGTCGCCCACGATCCGACCGAACTCAACCGGCAGGGTCCCGATGAGGGAACGCAATACCGTTCGGCGATCTTTTATACCAATCAGGCGCAAGCGGACGCGGCGCGCAAGTATATCGCGCAATTGGAGGGCCGCAAACTTTTCTCCAGCCCTATCGTCACGCAGGTGGTCGCGCTTGGACATTTCTACGCGGCCGAGGCCTACCATCAGAATTTCCTCGCCCTCCATCCCGACAATCCCTACATCGTGATCAACGACCTGCCCAAGCTCCATCGGCTGCAGCGCGCCTGCCCCGATCTGTACAAGCAGTAGGCTTCGGGGGTCGCGGTCAATGCTCCCCGGCCGCTTGGAGCGATTTCCTTATGTCTTTGACCAGATGGAAAAACCGCATGGGATTGCGGCGCCCGGGTCCGCAAACCCGCCACTTCAAGCCTCAGGAGATGATCCCCGCGGCGCGCAACTCGGCGATTTTCTCCGCCGGGTAGCCCAGGATGGTGCCGAGCACGTAGTCGGTGTCGGCGCCCAGGCAGGGGGCGGCGGCGCGCACCTTGCACGGCGTGTGCGACATCGTCCACGGCACGCCGGCGTGCGTGAAGGCGCCGATTTCCGGATGCGGCAGTTCGACCAAAAAGCCGCGCTCGCGCAGGTGGCGGTCTTTCGCCACGTCCTCATTGGTGTAGGTGGGGATCGCGGCGACGCCGGCGCGCTGGAGAATTTCGGTTATCTCCCAGCGGTCGCGCCCGGCAGTCCAGGCGCCGATGATGCGGTCGAGGTCGGCTTCGTTGCGCTTGCGTGCGGCGGCGTCGGCAAAGCGCGGGTCATCGGCCAGCGACGGCTTGCCCATCGCCGCGCACAGCGCCCGCCATTCGGCCTCGCTGCCCACCGCGACCGTCACCCAATGCTCCGCGTCGCCGCGCGCCTTGTAGCAATTGTGCGGCGCCATCCACGGGTCGTGATTGCCGATCGGCACGGGCTCGCGCCCGCCGATTGCGTATTCAAGCAACGCCTCGGGCATAATCATCTCCATCGCTTCGAGCATCGACAGGTCGATGTGCTGACCTTGGCCGGTGCGGTCGCGATGAATCAGCGCCGCGATTATCAGGTAGGCGCCGAAGATGCCGGTGGTCGGGTCCGCATAGCTGATGCCCAATTCGCGCGGCCGGTCGCCGTCATAGCTGGTCACGGTATGCAGGCCGCAGTGCGAGGCGATCATCAGGCCGTAGCTGACGAACTTCGCGTAAGGACCCGTCTGCCCGTAGCCCGACATCGACAGCATGATGAGGTCGGGCCGCTCTTTGCGCAGCGCCTGGTAGCCGACGCCGAATCGATCGATCACGCCGGGCGCGAAGTTTTCCACCGCGACGTCGCAATGGCGCACCAGTTCGCGCGCGACCTCGGCCGCCTGCGGCTTGGCGAGATCGAGTTGAAGGCTGCGCTTGCCCTGGTTCCATTGGTTGAAGCTGCCGGCGCGATTCACTCCCGGTTTGCCCTCCGCGTAGGGCGGGATGACGCGGTTGATGCACGGACGCTTGGTGGTTTCGACGCGGATGACCTCGGCGCCCAGATGCGCCAACTGTAGGGTGCAGAACGGCCCCGCCCACACCCAACTGAAATCGAGCACGCGCACGCCGCTTAAGGGACCGCTGGTGGGCTGCGCCGCTGCCGGCGGGGCGGAAGGCGGCGGCGCGCCCGTTGCGATGCGGCGCGACGCGGCCTCGCGCATCACCTCGTCGTTGTGCTCGCCCAGGCGCGGCGCCCGACGGCGCATCGCCCAGCCCATCGCGGTAGATTTGAACGGCGCGCCGGGCGCCAGCACCGGCGCATCGGCGGCCTCGCGCGCGGGCAGCGCAATGAAGAACTGGCGGCTCTTGAGGTGCTCGTCATTGTAAAGCTCCGCCATCGTGCTGACCGGCGCGGCCGGCACGCGTACCGCCTGCAGCCCGCGCACCACCTCCAGCATCGGGCGATTGGCAACCGCCTCCGCCACCAGCGCATTGGCGGCGTCGGAATTTCTGATGCGCGACCGGCGCTCGGTGAAGATTTCCTCGGCCAGCCATTCGGGTTTGCCCACAAATTGCGCCAGGCGCTGCCAGTGCGAATCCTCCACGCACATCAGCTCGGCCCTGCCGTCGGCGCAGTCGAAGATTCCGGTGGGCGCCGAATTCACCCATCCCATGCGCGAGGTCCGCTTGCCCTCGTACGTGTACCACACCAGGCTCAACTCCAGCGCCGCGGCCAGACATTCCTGCTCGCTGACATCGAGCGCCTGCCCGACGCCGGTTTGCATCCGATAGCGCAGCGCAGCCAGTGCCGCCGCAGCCGCATGCAGGCCGCCCTGAAAATCCGCGTGATGGCCGTAGGGTTTGAGCGGCGGCAGGTCGGGCCGCTCGCAAAGACGCGGATTGAGCGCCGTCAAACCGCTGGCATGGATGGCATTTATTTCGTACGCGCGGTAACTGGCGCGCGGGCCGAAGCCGCCGTAGGCCGAGATTGAAGCGACGATCAGGCGGGGATGCTTGCGCGTGAGAACGTCGCTGTCCAGTCTGCAATCGGCGCGCGCAACCGGAGGCACATCGTGGATAAGAAGGTCGGCGCCGGCCAGGACGTCATCGAGCATGCGGCGCTGGGCCGGGTCGCGAAGCTCAAGCATGATGCCGCGCTTGTCGGCGTTGAGGTAATTGAACAACCCGCCGCGGTCGGGATCGGGAACGCCGCCGGGAAACGGGCCGCGCCGGCGCGTGAGGTCGCCCTGCGGTGGCTCGACCTTGATTACCGCCGCACCCATCAGCGCCATCAGCTTGGCGGCAAACGCCGCCGCCACGCCCTGACCAAGCTCGACGACGCCAACGCCGCTGAGCGCCAGCGCTGCGGGCGCGTCGGATTGGATACGATTGTCAGCCACGGCGCGCCGTATGCTAGTCGAAATCGCCCCCGGTGCAAACGAGTCCCTGCGTGCTGCCGGGCTCCATCAATCCTCAGCGGAGATGGGTGTGATTCCAGCGGCACTCGGTCCTTGGATGTCCACTAATACAACACCCCCTGTACGCCGGGTTGAGCTATGTGCTATCGTGTGCTCGATGGAGTTAACGTTATATTTTCCGCGTGACCAAGCACTGCTTTTTCACGACGAACGAAATCGCGGCATCGAAGAAGTTCCAGCCCTTGTGGCTCAACTCGAACGTCGCGGCGCGACCGTGTTGCGGGTCGATCCTTCGGCTCTCAGTGCGGAGCACCGCTTTCGGGAATACTCCAAAGCTACGATTCCAGCCGTGTACAAGAAGTACGAGGTGAAGCGAATTTTCGGGACTAACCGCCACTCGGCGTGCTGGTTCGGAATCCAGGTGCCCGCTCTGGTGGTGAAGGGAAGGGAGGATGCGGTGGGCGATACCTACCCGCATCGAGGACCCGGGAACACGGTTGTGACAATCCATCAGTTTCTTACCGCGGCGCTCACCGCTATGGACAACGGTGGGTAAGTGCCCCGAATAGACTCGGCGGTAAGCAGCGTACGCGGAGGATCGCTTTTAGGATGGCGCGGGCATCGAAAGCAAAGGTAAACGGCAATAACGGAGCGACGCTCGGCTTCGAGCAGACGCTCTGGCAGGCGGCCGACAAACTGCGCAACAACATGGACGCGGCCGAGTACAAGCACGTCGTGCTTGGCCTGATCTTCCTCAAATACATTTCCGATGCTTTCGAGGAAAAGCACGCCGCCCTGCTAGCCCAGCAGGCCCAGGGCGCCGACCCCGAGGACCCCGACGAATACCGGGCCGAGAATGTCTTCTGGGTTCCGAAGGAGGCGCGATGGTCTCATCTTCGCGCCAACGCCAAGCAGCCGACCATCGGCAAGCTTATCGACGACGCGATGGTCGCGATCGAGCGCGACAACCCCTCGCTCAAGGGCGTCCTGCCCAAGGAATACAATCGGCCCGCCCTCGACAAGCAACGGCTCGGCGAGCTTATCGATCTCATCGGCACCATCAGCATGGGCGACGCCGAGCATCGTTCAAAAGACATCCTCGGCCGCGTCTACGAATACTTCCTCGGCCAGTTCGCGAGCGCCGAAGGCAAAAAGGGCGGCCAGTTCTACACCCCGCGATGCGTCGTTCGCCTGATCGTCGAGATGATCGAGCCGTTCAAGGGCCGCGTCTACGACCCGTGCTGCGGATCAAGCGGCATGTTCGTCCAGAGTGAAGCGTTTATCCGCGAGCATGGCGGCAAGCTTGGCGACATCGCGATCTACGGACAGGAGTCCAATCCCACCACGTGGCGGCTCGCCAAGATGAACCTGGCGATTCGCGGGATCGACGCCAACCTCGGCCCCGAGCACGCCGACAGTTTCCATCGCGACCTTCACAAGGACCTGAAGGCCGACTTCGTGATGGCCAATCCGCCCTTCAACATGAGCGACTGGGGCGGCGAGCGCCTGCG
>Ga0070740_10005916_pt1 | contig 11034 bp, 12 predicted proteins | sample Coa_R2_FD_67286 | JGI IMG/M metagenome (GOLD analysis project Ga0070740, IMG submission 67286) | Surface soil microbial communities from Centralia Pennsylvania, which are recovering from an underground coalmine fire - Coalmine... | ecosystem: Environmental > Terrestrial > Soil > Unclassified ...
TTACGCGCCGAATACGGCGGCTAAGAGGAAGACGCGGCGAGTTCTTCGGTGACGACCTGCCGGACGACGTTGCCGTCGGCAACCCCCTTCAGCTGCGCCATCGCCAGCTTCATGACGGCGCCCTGGTTGCGCCCTTGCCCGGGCAGTTCGGCGAGAATGGCCTGGACGACGGCGCGGACCTCCTCGGGCGACTTTTGCGCCGGGAGATAGGCCATGAGGATGTCGCGCTCGCGGCGCTCTTTTTCGGCGAGATCGGTTCGGCCGGCTTTTTCGAATTCGGTGACCGAGTCGTTGCGCTGCTTGACCTGCTTGCGTACGACGTCGAGTTCGTCCGCGTCGGTGAGCTCGACGCCCGCCTCGGTACGCTTGTACGTAAAACCGGAAAGGGCCGACCGCAGCGTGTCGACCCGAACCTGATCCCTTGCCTTCATCGCCTCTTTGAGTTCGGCGGCGATGCGGTCTTTGAGTGCTGCCACCGGCCTGCTAGGCGCGGCGCTTACGGGCCGCGGCCGACTTCTTCTTGCGCCGGACGCTCGGCTTCTCGTAGTGCTCGTGCTTGCGCGCCTCAGCCAAAACGCCGGCCTTCTGGGTGGCTTTCTTGAAACGGCGCAGCGCGCTCTCGATAGACTCCCCCGGAGCTACGCGTACTTCCATTCGTTTCAACCCTCCCTTCGAGGCGCCGCGAGGCGCACGAAAAATCTAGGGTCCCAAGACCCCGATTGCTGACGATAGCACAAAGGGCGCCCCTTCACAACCCCTCGGCGACCCGCGGGCCCGTCCTTCGACTGCGTGCGCTACGCGCCGCTCCGCTCGTCCTTCGACTGCGTAGGCCGCGCATGGCGCGGCGTAGCTCCGCTCAGGATGACATGAAATCGTCCAGTATTGCCAGCGCCTCGGGCATATCCGCGCGGCCGTAGCCGATGCGAAAATGCTGGAGCGGTACGTTCCCCACATGCGAAGCGAAGATCGAGCCGGGCAATAACGCCACGCCGCGCGACTCCACCAGGTTGCGACAGAACGCGTCGACCCCGTCGGCGCCGAGATAAGCGGGATACGCGACACAGCTTCCTTCGGGGCGATACCACCGGAACCGTTCGGCGTGCCGCGCAAAGAACGCGTCGAGCAGTGCGAGGTTCTGCGCCGTGAGCGAGCGGTTTCGCTCGAGCAGCACGCGCGCTGCGCTCAAGGCGATTCGCGCGAGGATCTCGCTCGGACCGGGGTTACAAATCGAAAGGTAGTGTTTGAGTTGCTCGAGCCGGTCGAGCAGCGCGGAATCGCGGCACACAATCCAGCCGACGCGCAGTCCGGGCAATCCGTACGCTTTCGAGAGTACGTTGAGCGAGAGCGCCCTTTCGTACAGATCGCATGCCTGCGGCAGCGTGTCTTTGGGATCTCGCTCGATGCCTCGGTAGACTTCGTCGCTGAACAGCCACAGATTCCGATCCCTGCAGAGCTGCACAAGCGCCAGGAAATCCGCGCGGCCGATGACCTTTCCGGTAGGATTGTTCGGAAAATTTACCGCTACGACGCGCGTGTTGGGCCGAATCGCGGCAGCGACCTCGTCCAGATTCAAGCGCCAGCCGTCGCCGGAATCGAGCACGACGCCGCTGACCTCGCAAATCGAGCGCGGCACGATCTCCATCGACTGATAATTCGGAAGGAGCACCACAGCGTGGTCGCCCGCGTCCAGCAGGGCGTGCATCGCGCAGTAGAGCCCTTCTTGCGCTCCGGCAAAGACGATGACGTCTTCAGGCGCGACCCGATCGTACGTTTGCGCGATCGCTGCACGCAGCTCGTGCGTTCCGCGGCTTGGAATATAGCCGAGCGTCTGCAAATGCCAAGCTTCGCGCTCGGGATCGCGGGCAAGCGCGAGCAATTCCGCCAGCGGCATCGTTTGGGCGTCGGACGCCATCAGATTATAGCGCGCAGCGAACTCCCATTTCGAAAAGTACACTTCCAGCGGGAATGCCGGTAACGCCATCACGGAATCTCCTTTAGCGGCCACCACCTGCGGTGACCGCCGCGGACGGCGGTTCGTTGCGCGAAGAGAGCCTCTTTTGGAGGCTCTCTTCTTGGCATGGTCCGGTACGAAAACGGGTTACTGCACGCAGCCGTTTGCGGCGTTACTCCAAAGCGGCTGCGTGGGGAAGGTTCCGGTCGAGAAGGCGGTGTCGCGCAAGGCCGTCCACGCGCACTTGTCGCCGATCTCGCCGTTGCTGCTGTCGATCCAGCCGCTGTTGGGCTGAGGATCGGTTTCGGCTTCGGCTTGTTCGTGGCCGCCGACGATGCTGACCCCGTCGAGCGTGCCCGGTGCGTTCACCGAACCCGCGCCGCAACTATATCCGGCGTCGGAGATGTACGGGAAGTTGGTAAACGCGATCGTGTGCCCCGCAGCCGACGTGCTGCTATGCCAGGCGCAGTAGGCGCTCGGCGAAGACGAGTTGCCGGCGAACTGGTAGACCTTTACGCCGTGCGCGAGCAGGATGACGTAGTCCGCGCTCGCCCCGTAATCGCCGAAATGAGCCGCGGCACGCGCGGCTTCTTGACCGAGCGAGACGTCGTACGAAGAGACGTTCAATCCCGGCACTTTATTGGTCGTGTCGGTCCAGGTGCCGGCATAAACGGTTCCGGCGTTGCCAACGTGCTGACCGTTGCTTTGCGTGTATTGCGTGACCGTCGACAGCCACGAGCTGCCGCCGATGCCGCGCACGAAATTCGTGTAGTACGCCTTTTCGTGGTTCGGGTCGCCGGTCGAACTCCACGCGCCGCCCCAGAAGACCAAGTACATTTTGGGCCCCGTTTGCACCGGGCCGCCGTTGTAAAGCAGCGGCTGCGTGCCCGTAGCCGGTGCGGTACCGGTATACAGTTCGTTCCCGACTTTTCCGCTCGTTTCGGTGAATTTGTTGTAGAACATCACGACGGGGTGGCCGTCGCTGCTCATGATCGTGCGCGGCAGCAGCGGCGTGCCGTGCGCGGCGCCGGGCCCGGTGCCCGCGGAGGAAGGGGTCGTTGGAAGAGACGATGTCGACCCGCCGCCGCATGCGGCAAGCATCGACGCTGCTATCGCTAAAGCCGAAAGTTTCGCAGCTCCGTGCATCTGTTCTGAATGGCCCTCCATTGCTGTCTCCAGCAGAAAATGCGCCCCGACTAAAGTCGCGGCAAGGCCATTATGCAAGAATGTGTTTTCCGTTGATAGACTTTGTGTAAGGGTGCGACCCAATCTTAACGGCAGCTTTACGCTTGCTTACAAGCTAAGCAAGCGATCAACCGGGCGGCCACGCCATTGTGCGGCCCGCCAGGACGTGCACGTGCAGGTGGCCGACCGTCTGCCCCCCATCTTCGCCGGTATTGACGACGAGGCGGTAGCCGCCGGCCTCACGCGCTCCAATCTCGCTCGCGACCTGCATGAGCTCCCTTACCGCCGAACCTTGCGCCTGGCGGGCGTAGTCGGCGATGTTTGCATAATGCGCGACCGGCATCACCAGCACGTGCCGCGGGGCTTGCGGATTGACGTCTTCTATTGCGATGACGTCTTGGCCGCGGTGAACGAACCGCGCAGGGATCTCACCCGCTGCGATCTTGCAGAAAATGCATTCGTGCGCGTTCATCTTCGCCTGCTCACCTCTTGATGTAGAACGTCCAGCTCTTCGAGGTTTGATTTCCGGCGCCGTCCGCCACGCTGACCGTTACGTGCATGGGCCCGGGCGGGTAGTCGACACCCGGCGCATAATCGATGAAGCGCGCCGTCCGATTTGCACTGGACGTGACGTCGTGCCCGTTGATCTCCAGCCGCTCGCTGGAAGGATTGACCGGGACGGTGCCCGCGCTAAACGTGGCATAGATGCTCGGCCGCGAATTGTTGACCGTTGCGCCGTTGTCCGGAGCGAAATCGGTGATCCCAGGCGCTTCACTCGAAACCGAGAGCGTCGTTTGCGACTCGGCCGGCGGCGCGTCGGTGCCGCGAACGTTCAAGCGCCCGAAGATGGGTGCGTTGGCGAAGTTTTGGCCGCGGCGTATTTGGTACGAACCGGAGTACGTGCCGGCTTGGGATTCGGTCAGCGTCAGGTTCGTGATATATGGACCGATGTCGTAGCCTGCAAGCCCTCCGGGCGTCCCGTGCATCGTCACCGTCACCGTTTCGCCGGCGCGCAGCGGCCGATCCGGTTCGACGTCGATGGCGGTGATGGAAACGGAGCCGTGCGGATCCGGCGGCGCGGCTGCTTTGCGCGTGGCCACGATCTGACGAACTTCCGAACTGTCGATGTTGTAGCGCACCATGACGTCGTCGCCGACGTGCAGCGCGTCGATACCCACCGGCGAGCCGTTGAGGGTAATACCGGTGTCGCGGCTGGGCACGATCACGTGGCCGTCCTGCAGCACGAATTGCCCCGAACCGGCTGCGGCGATGCTTCCGTTGCGCGAACCGTACGCGTCGACGATCCGCTTGATGCTGCCGCGCCGATCGAGGGAGACCTGCGCGTAGTCGCCGACGTGGAGTTGATCGAGATCGCCCGGGTTGCTGGTACCGGTATTTACGTCTTGGACGATGACGGTTGCGTCCGCCAGTACGGGCAGCGTGCGGGCCGATGCGTTAAACGTGAGCGTTACCGTCATCGGTTCGGAGTTGAGGTCGATCGCGGCGATCGTTCCCATTTCCTCGACGCCGCCGCCGACGTTCAGGATCCCGTTGCCGCTGCGCCCCACGAGCGTCGAGATGATCTCCACGCTGTTGGTCTGACGATTGAAGACGGCCTGAGCGCCGAGCGCGTCCGTAAAGAAGCGCAGCGGCGCGTACAGCGTGTTCTTGATCTCGACGGGCTCGCTGTCGAGTTCCACCGGCTGCCCGTTGACGCGCGCGATGCGGCTGCCGATCTCCAGCGCGATCGTTTGCGCGCCGGCGTACGTCCGAACGGCGCGGCCTTCTTTATCGAACGCCAAACCCAGCGCGCTGAGCACGCGCCGCACGGGGACGAGCAAGTGGTACCGGTAGAAGACCGGCGCGGGATTGACGGCCATCCGCGTTCCGTTCAGGACCAGCGCGATTGGAAGCACTTGCTTGCCCGCCTTGTGCGCCGCCGGCTTGGGCGCCGCGGCCGTCAATGCGATGCACAGCAGCGCAATCGCTCGTTTCACTCGCCTTCCAAGACCTCTCGATAGACCTCCGCCGTAGCCGCCGCGCAACGATCCCAGGTGAGCGTTCGCGCCAACGCACGCCCTTCATTGACGAGCCGCGCGCGCAGACCCTCGTCGGATAGAACGCGCAGCATCTGCGAGCGGGCGCCTTCCGCGTCGTGCGGGGCAAACGTCAGGGCCGCGTCGCGCAAAACCGCCGGGATCGCATCCTCGCACGCGACCACGGGCGCGCCGCACGCCATCGCCTCGAGCATCGGCAAGCCGAATCCCTCGCACAGGGCAGGATGCACCAATGCACGCGCGCCTGCGTAATACGCGGCAAGCCGATCGACCCCGACGTCGCCGAGCGGAACGATTCGGCCCAGCGAACGCTGCGGCAGTGCCTGGGCGAAATCGTCGTCGCCGGTGACGTACAAGTCGAGTTCGAGGTCCTGCGGCAGCGCCGCCCAGGCGCGGAACAGCGTCGGAAGATCTTTGTGCGCGCGATGATTGCCCGCGTAGAACACGTACGGGCGCGGCGCGGCGAAAACGTGGGCATTACGCAGGAACGCATCGTCGACGCCGAGCGGGATGACGCGCACGCGGGCCGGATCGACGCCCAGAAAGCGCTGCAAGTCTTGCACCGTTCTCGGGTCGTCCGTGATCACGCGCGCCGCGCGCCGCGCCGCGAAACGCACCACCGTCCGGTAATAGGGTCCGACTTTCGATTTAAAATACTGCGGAAAGCGCAAATGGATCAGATCGTGAATCGTGACGACGTATGGGCGGGGCGGCATCAACGGAACGTAGAGCGAAAGAAAATGCGCGAGATCGACCTTCGCGCGGCGCATCGCCCGCGGCAGCTCGACTTGTTCCTGCCAGCTGAAGTTTCTTCCATGCTCGAAGATCGAGAAGCGAAGATCGGGGGCTGCCTGCGGAAGCCGGCCTGCGAGCTCGCGCGCATAGGCCTTCATCCCAACGGACATCTGCCGCGTCAGGCGGGCGTCCAGGCCGACGTGCTTCACTTGAGCGCGCGAGCCCGCACGACTGCCGGATAGAGCGCCGAAAACCACGCGACGGTCAAGCCGCGGCCGCCGTCCAGGGCCGCCTTTCGCGCGACGGCATACCACAGAAACCGCGGCAGCACGAGCGATGCCTCGCGCAGCGCCGCGGCGCGCGACGGATGCACGCCCTGCGACTCGAGCTGCGTGTAGCGATCGAACTTCTCGCGATACGATTGGGCAGTCGGGTAGGAAAAATGCAAAAGCGTCCCGGGCAGCTCGCCCGCCGGCCCTTCGCAGACCCAACGCTCGTGCAGCTCGGCGTTGCCGCCGCCGGCAGGCTCGGCGCGCAGCCGTACCCGATCGGTGCGAAACAGCCGCAGCACGCGTTCGCCCGTCCACATCCGCAACGGTTTTCCGCAATAGTACGTCGTGCGCGAAAGCCAATAGCCGTCCACGTCCGGCGGCGCGGCCGCGATCGCATCGCGCAGCTGCGCGTCGAGTGCTTCGTCGGCATCGAGCATCAGCGTCCACGGCGTCTGCACGCCCGCGAGCGCCAACAGCCGGCTCCTTACAAACCCTTCCCACCGGCGAACGACGACCTGTGCACCGTGAGCGGATGCGACGGCGACCGTTCCGTCGGTCGACTGCGCATCGACGACCAGAACCGGCATCCCGTCAGGCAGCGATTCGAGCGCGCGTCCGAGGTTGCGCTCCTCGTTGCGCGTCAGGACAACCGCGGTGACGTCGTTCGCGTTAATTGCTCTTCCCGCAGGTGCTCTTCGCGCGCCAGCGCCGCACCGACGAAGTCGCGATAGAGCGGCGATGGGCGATCGGGCCGGGATTTGAACTCCGGGTGGGCTTGCGTGCCGACGAACCAGGGGTGCATGTCCGCCGGAAGCTCGATCATTTCCACCAGCGTCGTCTTTCCGACTAGGTGGTGACCCGAAAAGCGCATGCCGTGCTCTTCGAATAGCGGCCGGTAGCGGTTGTTGAATTCGTAGCGGTGGCGATGGCGTTCGGTAATTGCCTCTTCCCCGTACGCCTTGAAGGCGAGCGTGCCCGGCTCCAAGCGGCAGGCATAGGCTCCCAAACGCATCGTCCCGCCGTAGACCTCGAGATTGCGCTGGTCGGGCATGAAGTCGATCACGGGATCGCTTGCCGTTTCGTCGACTTCGCGCGTCATTGATTCGGGCAGGCCGCAGACGTTTCGCGCAAACTCCACGCACGCCAGCTGCATGCCGTAGCAGATGCCCAGGAACGGCACGCGGTTCTCGCGGGCGTAGCGGATCGCTTTGAGCTTGCCTTTAATGCCGCGCGCGCCGAAGCCGGGCGCCACGAGAATGCCGTGCGCGCCGCGCAGAACGCTGATGCCTTCGTTCTCGACCAGTTCCGAATCGATCCGCGAGATATCCACGGCAGCCGAATGATGAATGCCCGCATGGTAGAGGGCTTCGTTGATCGAGATGTAGGCGTCTTTGAGTTCGACGTACTTACCGACCAAGGCGATCGAGACGCGGCGTTCGGGATGCGTGATCCGTTCGACGATGTTCGCCCACTCTTCCAGCTGCGGTGCATTCGTCGGCAGGCGGAGCTTGCGCACGGCCGCGTCGGCCAGACCTTCGGCTTCCAGGTTGAGCGGGACTTGATAGATCGTGGCAGCGTCGGCGTTTTGCACCACGGCGTTGGACGGCACGTCGCAAAAGAGCGCGATCTTGTCCTTGAGCTCGACCGGCATTGGCGAAGACGTTCCGGTGCGGCAGATGATCGCGTCGGGCATAATGCCGATGCCGCGCAGCTCCCGCACGGAGTGCTGCGTGGGCTTGGTTTTCAGCTCGTCCGCCGCGCCCAGATGGGGCATCAGCGTGAGATGGCAGAACATCACGTTTTCATCGCCGACGTCGTAGCGGATCTGCCGGATAGCTTCCAGGAACGGCAGCGATTCGATGTCGCCCACCGTTCCGCCGACTTCCACGATGCAGACGTCGGCTTGGCTTTCCTCGGCGACGTGCTTAATATGCGCTTTAATTTCGTTGGTAATGTGCGGGATGACTTGCACGGTCGCACCCAAATAATCGCCGCGCCGTTCCTTGTCGATCACCGAGTTGTAAATTTGTCCGGTCGTGACGTTGTTGGCGCGCGAGAGATTCTCGTCGATGAATCGCTCGTAGTGGCCGAGATCCAAATCGGTTTCCGCGCCGTCTTCGGTCACGAAGACCTCGCCGTGCTGATAGGGGTTCATGGTGCCGGCGTCGACGTTGATGTAGGGGTCGAGCTTCTGAATCGAAACGCTCAGACCGCGCGCTTTCAACAATCGCCCGAGTGAAGCCGCCGTGATCCCCTTGCCGAGCGAACTCACAACGCCGCCGGTAAAGAAGATATACTTTGCCATCTCGGGATGACTCAATTCAGCGCGGGCCGCTCGGGCTCATGCCGCCGGTGGCGCAACGGCAGCGACGTAGCGCTCGAGGCCTGCGTAATCGTGGCGGATCTCGACGGCCGCGCCGGGCAGGGCCGCTCGCGTGAGCGTAGCCAACGTCCCAATCGTCGGCGGCGCTGCCTCGAGCAGCACCAGGGTGCCTGCCCGAACCATGTGCGGCAAGCGGCCGAGCAGTTTGCGGTACTGCTGCAGGCCGTCCAGGCCGCCGTCGAGCGCGGCGCGCGGCTCGAATCCGGCCGGGTCCGGCTTCTGCGGAAGCGCCACCGTCGGAATGTACGGCAAGTTCGCGACGACGACGTGATACCGGCGCGGCGGATAGGCTTTGACCACGTCGGCGATCGCGAAAGTGCAGCGCGACTGCACGTTCAGGCGCCGCGCGTTGTATTTTGCAATCTCCAGGGCCGAAGCGCTCACGTCCGTCGCATCCAGCGCTGCATGCGGAATCTCCGCGGCGATCGTGCAGGCGATCGCGCCGCTGCCGACCCCCGCCTCGAATACGGTAAGCACGGGCGCCGGCACGACGCTGTTGGCGATTGCCTCCCGCAGGTGGGTAAGCGCATCCTCGACCAGCAGTTCGGTTTCGGGGCGCGGAATGAGCACGTGTTCGTTGACGGCAAACTCGCGGCCGTAGAAACCGGCAAAGCCGGTGATATAAGCAACCGGCACGCCCGCGGCGCGTTTTTCGCAATGCTCGAAAAATTTGTCCGCTTGTGCGCGGCTCAAGAACGCGTCGCCGTGACCGGCCAGCCAGGCGCGTTCGCGCCCTAGTTCGAAAGCCAGCAGAATCTGCGCGTCGGCCCGAGCCGATTGGCCGTAGCCCGCGGCAATACGCGCGATCCCTTCGGCGAGCGTCTCGGAAACCGTCAGCGGCTTGCGGCCGGAAATCATGCCTTAGGCGGCAGTATTCTCGCCGGCCAAGCGGCGCGCGCGCTCGTCCTTGAGCAACTCGTCCACGATGTCCCCCATATCGCCGTCCATAATGGCGCGGATGTTGCCGAAGTTCTGGTTGATGCGGTGGTCCGTGATGCGATCCTGCGGGAAGTTGTAGGTGCGGATCTTCTCGGATCGATCGCCCGTCCCGACTTGGCTGCGCCGCATGCTGCCCATCGCTTCTTCAGCTTCCCGCCGCTTGCGATCGTAGAGCATCGCGCGCAGCATCTCCATCGCCTTTGCGCGGTTCTGGATCTGCGAACGCTCCTGCTGCGAAGCGACGACGATGCCGGTCGGCACGTGCGTGATGCGTATGGCCGATTCCGTCTTGTTGACGTACTGCCCGCCCGCGCCGCTCGACTTGTAGGTATCGATCTGCAGATCCGAGGGATTGATCTCCACGTCGATGTCTTCATCGACCTGCGGGAGCACGGCGACGGTCGCGGTACTGGTATGCACGCGCCCCTGCGATTCGGTGACCGGAACGCGCTGCACGCGGTGAACGCCCGACTCGTGTTTGAAATACTTGTACGGCTCGTTGCCCGTGACGGCAAACACGATTTCCTTGTAACCGCCGGCCTCGCTCTCACTCTCCGAAACGAGCTCGACCTTCATCTTTTGCTGTTCGGCAAAGCGCATGTACATGCGCGCGAGATCTCCTGCGAAGATCGCGGCCTCGTCGCCGCCGGCGCCGCCGCGGATCTCGATGAACACGTCCTTGTCGTCGTCGGGGTCCTTCGGGATCATGAGCGCCTGCAGCCGTTCTTCCAGCTCCGATCTGCGCCGGCGCAGGTCCGCGGCTTCTTCTTCGGCGAGCTCGTGCAGCTCGGGGTCGCTGCGGTCCTTGAGCAGCTCGTCGTTGGCGGCTGAGGCTTCGAGCACTTTCTTGTACTCGCGGTACGTTTCGACCGTCTCGGCGATCGCAGCGCGCTCTTTGACCAGTGCGGTAAACCGCGCTTGATCGAAGCCGCCCGCAGGGTGCGCGAGCTCGGCTTCGATTTGGTCGAAGCGTTTTACGATGCTTTCGAGGCGCTCGGTGAACGTGCTCATGATTCGGTCATTAAAAAATGAAAGACGAGCCCCGATGCGGAGCCCGCCTTTCGAACACCTGCAGCGTTACGCTTCGGCTTTTGCCGCGTCCCGCTTGGCTTTGCGAACCGCAGCCTCTTGCTGCTTCTGCTTGGCGATCTCCTCACGCTGGCGGAATTTGTCGACGCGCCCTGCCGTATCGACGAACTTCTGCTGCCCGGTGAACAGCGGGTGGCAAGCGGAGCAAATCTCGACCGCGATCTCCGGCATGGTCGATCCGGTCGTAAAGGTGTTGCCGCACGCGCAGTGGACGCGCGCCTCGGCGAACCATTTCGGGTGAATCTTCTCTTTCACAGCCCCACCATTATAACAACCGTGGCAAGCGGCGGCGGGCCGGCCGGGTTCGGCCGGAAACGAACGCGCGGGAATGCGCGTTCTGCCGGTATGGGCAGAACACTCGCGGCTCTTGCAATGCTATCGCTCGGCTGCTTTGCTTTCGGACTGGCGGCAGCCGGACGCGAC
>Ga0070740_10005919_pt1 | contig 11025 bp, 9 predicted proteins | sample Coa_R2_FD_67286 | JGI IMG/M metagenome (GOLD analysis project Ga0070740, IMG submission 67286) | Surface soil microbial communities from Centralia Pennsylvania, which are recovering from an underground coalmine fire - Coalmine... | ecosystem: Environmental > Terrestrial > Soil > Unclassified ...
ATCGGGCAGTCGCCTCCAGATCGGCAGCAGGAGTCCGGTGACGACATGAAGCTGGCTGTCGAAGAACTCGGGGACTTCAGCCAGTTCCGCTTGCCAGGCGCGGGCGAACTCGGTGCGATCGGCTTCGCGCCAGTGGCTTTGCGCCATCGTGGCGAGCGGGATTGCGGGGCGCTCCATGGGCCGCAGCAAGCGCACGCGGCGTTCGACTTCGCCATCGTCGAGCATCAGGCTTGGCGCTGGACCTGCACGGCGGCGCGGCCGGACTGGCCGTTGACGAGCAGCACCGCGCGTGTGTCGTTCGCACGCTCCAGTGCCTCCGCCAGGGTGAACGGCCTGTTGCGGTCGCGGCGGGTGATGGTGAACACCTGCGTTTCGGCGCCGGTCGCCGGGTGCTTGTACACGGCCCGGCGATCGACCACCCGCAGGCTTTCGGCCGTGACCGTCTCGACCCCGAGGTCGTAGGTCCCGGACGCGATCGCGCCTTCGATCTTCGTGCGCAGCAGGTCCTCGAACACACCGAACAGCGTGTTCTGCAGATCGATCGTCAGCGCCAAGAGGCGGTTGAGGAATGTGGTGATCGGCGGCAGGTCCTCGCGGAGCGAACCATCGCCGTCGCTCAGCCGCAGGCCCGTGGCGTCCTCGAACGCCTGCAACGAGCAGCCCTCGACCTTGCCGCTGTAAAGCAGCACATAGAGCTGGCGAAGCGCCGCGCGGCCGTAGACCGATTCGAGATTGTCATCGGACCGGAACAGGCCCTGGCCGCCGGTCTGGCGCTGGCCTTTGGTGATCGCACCCAGCGTGTCGAGTCGCCGCGCGATGGTGGACAGGAAGCGCTTCTCCGCCTTCACATTGGTGGCGATCGGCCGGAACAGCGGCGGCTGCGCCTAATTAGTGCGGTTCGAGCGACCGAGCCCCTGGATGGCCGTATCGGCTTTCCACCCAGCTTCGAGCAGGTAGTGGACCCGGAGCCGGCGGTTCTTCGCTGTCAGATCGGCATGGTAGCTACGGCCTGTGCCGCCGGCATCGCTGAACACCAGGATGCGCTTGTCGTCATCCATGAACGCCTGCGCCTCGGCGAGGTTGGCTGAGCCGGCGCGGTTCTCGATACAGAGACGGTCGCCCTTGCGAATGACCCGCCGCGAGCGGCCGGTGACCTCCGCCACGATGTCGGTGCCGAAGCGTTGCACGATCTGGTCGAGAGCGCCTTGGACGGGCGCCAGCGATGCGAGATGCTCGATCATCCGGTCGCGGCGTTCGACGGCCTCGCGGCATTGCACCGGCTGCCCATCGCGGAGCACCGGCCGCGACGACAGGTTGCCTTCCGAATCGGTGAACGGCTCAAACAGTTGGGTCGGGAAGCCGCGCGCCAGGTAGTCGAGCACATATTCGCGCGGCGTGATGTCGACCTGGACGTCGGCCCATTCCTCTGTCGGGATGTCGGCGAGCCTGCGTTCCATCAGCGCCTCGCCGGTGGAGACGATCTGGATGACCGCAGCATGGCCGGCTTCGAGATCGCGCTCCACCGACGCGATCAGCGCGGGGGTCTTCATCGCCGTGATGAGGTGATTGAAGAAGCGCTGCTTGGCGCTCTCGAAGGCCGAGCGGGCCGCCGACTTCGCCTGTGCGTTCAGCGTGCCGGTCTCGCCGGTGACGTTGGCGGCCTGCAACGCGGCGCTCAGGTTGTTGTGGATCACTTGGAAGGCGCCGGCATAGGCGTTGTAGATGCGGACCTGTTCGGGCGTGAGCTGGTGTTCGACCAGCTCGTACTCCACGCCTTCGTAGGAGAGCGAGCGGGCGGCATAGAGGCCGAGCGCCTTCAGGTCGCGGGCCAGCACTTCCATGGCTGCGACACCGCCGGCCTCGATCGCCTCGACGAACTCGGCGCGCGTCGCGAACGGGAAATCCTCGCCGCCCCACAGGCCGAGGCGCTGCGCGTAGGCGAGATTGTGGACTGTGGTTGCGCCCGTGGCAGAGACGTAGAGCACGCGCGCGTTCGGCAGCGCATGCTGCAGGCGCAAGCCTGCGCGGCCCTGTTGCGAGGGGGCCTGGTCGCCGCGTTCGCCCTTGCCGCCGGCGGCATTGGCCATGGCGTGGCTCTCGTCGAAGACGATGACTCCATCAAAGTCGGAGCCCAACCAATCAACGATCTGGCGGACGCGCGAAACCTTCTCCTCGCGCGCGTCGGACCGTAGCGTGGCGTAGGTGGTAAAAAGGATGCCCTGGTCCAGCCGGATCGGCGTCCCTTGGCGGAACCGCGACAGCGGCGTGATCAGGAGCCGCTCCTGGCCGAGCGCCGACCAGTCGCGCTGGGCGTCTTCGATCAGCTTGTCGGATTTGCTGACCCAGACCGCACGGCGGCGACCCTTCAGCCAGTTGTCGAGCAGGATGCCAGCGACCTGGCGGCCCTTGCCCGCGCCGGTACCGTCACCGAGCATCCAGCCGCGGCGAAAGCGGATCGCGTTCTCGGCGTCCTCGGGCGCGGCGGAAACAACATCGAAGGTCTCGTCCACAATCCAGGATCCGACGAGGTAGCCGGCATGGGCTTCGCCGGCATAGATCACGCTCTCGAGCTGGGCGTCGGACAGCAGACCCTCGGCGAGGATGGTCCTCGGCAGGTGCGGCCGATAACTCGGCTTCGGCGGTGCGACGGAGGCCATAGCGGCCGATTGCACCAGCCGCGTGGGGTGCGCGGCGGCTCCGGGAATACGGATCGACTGAAGTCCGTATCCTTCATACAGCGCCTCGGTCATCCGACCGCCCTCGGACGGCGCCCAATCGATCGGCTCATAGGCGAGCTCAACGGCATCAATGGCCGTGACGGGAGAGCGGCGCGGCGCCGCGGTGATGCGCGGTGAGCGTGCCGCGGACGTCCGAATGGCGATGGGCGCGGAGGCGCCAGATCGAGGCGCAGTTACGATCGGCCGCGGCGGGACGAGCTGCGCCACCAAATCCAGTAACATGGCGGGTTCGGTTGCGAGCGCTGGCGACGGCGAGAACACTGTCGGGTCTTCGGTCGGGACGCGGTCGATGACCGTGAGGCGCGTCTCGATCGTCGTGCCGTGGCGGGCATAGACCCGACCGTCGACAGCGGCGGTGAAGACGACGCGACCATGTTCCTGAAGGCGGACAAACGCGTCGCGCCAGGATGGATGGTCAGGAGCGAGATTGGCGCCGGTGATGGCGACCAGGCGGCCACCTTCGGCAAGACGCGCCAGCGCGGACGAGAGGTGACGCAGCGCAGCGTCCGCGACGCGGCCATCGACATGGGCGGCGACCGAGAAGGGCGGATTCATCAGTACGACGGTCGGACGCACGGCAGCGTCGAGATGATCGTGGATGTGAGCCGCGTCGTGCCGGCTGACGGCGACGCAGGGAAAAAGATGGCCGAGGATGTCCGCACGTCTGCCGGCCAGCTCGTTCAGAACGAGACCGCCGCCCGCAAGCTCGGCATGGATGGCGAGGAGCCCGGTTCCAGCCGAGGGCTCCAGCACGAGGTCAGTGGACGTGATCCCGGCCGCGACACTCGCTGCGAGGCCGAGTTCGATCGGCGTGGAGAACTGTTGGAGCGTCTGGCTCTCCTCGGAGCGGCGGGTATGGGTTGGCAGCAATGCCGCGACCTTCGCCAGCATCGTGAGCAACGTCGCGGGCGAAGCGGCACGAGCGCGCATGGAAGGGCCGAACTTCCGCAGGAACAGGACTTGCGCCGCCTCGCAAGCGTCGTAGGCGGACTTCCAGTCCCAGGCGCCCTCGGCGTCGGAGGCGCCAAACGCCGAGGCCATGGCGGCGCGAAGAGCGTGTGCGTCGATGCGTTGCCCGCGCTCGAGGTCGGCGAGCAGCAAACCGGCGGCGTCGATGAGCGCTGAGGCAGCGTCCGGCTGCGTAACGGCGGGTATGGCAAGGGGGTCGGCCGCGGTGGCGGCTGCGGAGACGAACATGGAGTTCATGAGGGACATCCAGGAGAGCGGGAACGGGATGAACCGCTGGGGCGCTCTCTCTGACCCCATCCGGCTCACACCCGTCCCGGCCGTCCTCTCCCTCTCATGCCGGCGCGGAATCTCCTGCGTTCGGGGATGTTTCCGGCGGCAGATAGGCCTCGAAGGGGTTGCCCGGCGCGAGATGGCCGAGGGGCGTCATCACAAAGTCGCCGTCGTCACACCCGACGGCGCGGAGGACGTAGCGTGGTTCGCCGGTTACGGCGTCCGCGCATTCGACGAGCGCGAGATCGCCGGCGGCGGCGGCGCGCAACAGCGTGTCGAAGTTGGCGCGGGCATAGTCCGGAATGCTCATGGCGGGTCTCCGAAAATGAGAAGAGCCCGGCGGATGGCCGGGCTCGATGAGTTGGAGGAAGAAGGGGCGACCAAGGCCGCCCCGTGACGTCATTCCGCCGCGATGGTCTGTGGCTGAGGCTCCTCGGGATCAGCGGCCCCGGAGTCGGCATCCTCGTTGTCGGCGAGGAAGGCCGGCAGCGCCTCAGTTTCCGCTTCACCGGCCGAGCCATCGACGGCGAGATCAGCTTCGGGGGTACGCAAGGGTTCGGGCAGCCAGCCTGCGCCGTCGAGCAGCCGTTCGGCCTCCTTGGCCATGTCGGGCTTCTTGAGGTGATCGATGAGCTGCGCCGACTGATCGCCTTTGGCCTCGCGCACCGCTTCGAGGATGCGCGCCTTCGGCACCCGGCCGAGGTAGTTATCGACGGTTGGGCGCCAGCCGGCAGCGGCCATATCGAGACTCACGGCACGGGCCAGCGTGCCGGCGTGCGCGAGGCGCCGCGGATTGCGGTTCCACGGCTCATGCACGGCGTTGACGCTGAGCGAGGCGCAATGGGCGAACAGCGCCGCCTGGCTGTCGCCATCGAACGCAACGAGCGTGTCCCACAGATGTGCCTCATCCTCGGGCAACTGCTTGGCCCACTGGTCGTGACGGGCTTCGATCGCCTTCGCAGAGGCGCTGTCGGCCAGGCCCGGCGCTTGAGCACTGAAGCCGGTGCTCTTGAGCGAGATCTCCAGACACGTGGCCGACGACATCCGATAGAACGCGCCGAGGCAAAGCGCATGCAGCACCGCTACAAACGCCGATCCGGGGTCATTTGCCAACGCGTCGCGGAGGGCGAGCGTGCGATGCGCCGTCAGCTCGGTGACCAGTCGCTCCGACAAAGGCCTCACACCGTCGTCTTCATCCTGATCGGCCTCCGGTTCGACGGGAACGCCGCCGACGGTGATAACGGCGCGCTGGACCGTGGCGGCGGGGCTCGGGCTTGCTCCGGTCTCGCGGTCACCGCTTTCGATCGGGGCTGCTGGCGCTTCGTCCTCGGGCCGGACGTAACCGCGCTCGATCCGCAGGTTGCCGTCGCCGTCGATGCTGACGAAGACACCGGCCCGGGCAATCTCCGCCAGATCGTAGATGACCGGCCGCTCGACCAACGCAGCGATGGCGGTCTCGATCTCGCCGAGCCGCTGGTCGACCTCATCGGGCAACTCGTCCGCCTCGGCATACTGCTCCTCCAGCCGGTCATACTCGGCCTGGAGCGCGGTGCGGCTGGCCTGCTCCTCGTCCGTCAGATCGACGGTCTGTCCGTTCAATCGGCGCAGGTCGGCGGTGTGGCCATAGGGGAAGTCGGCCGCGACAGCGATCCACTTCCAGCCCTCCGCGCGCAGGGTCTCTGCTTCCGTCTGGAGCTTCTCCGCTACCAGGCGATCGAGTAGCGCCGGCTCCTGCAGCCAGCCGCCATCATCGTGCTGGAAGAGATCCCGCATCACGCTGCCGCCGGCCGCCTCGTAGGCCTCAATGCCAACGAACTGCGCGCGCTTGTCGGACGCGCGGACAGCGCCCTCGGTGAGCTGGCGACGGATGGCGTACGGCTCCTTGTTGTAGGAGCGGGCGAGCGCGTCCCACACCTGCTCCTGGCGCGCATGGTCGTTCGTCACCGTAAACGCCATGAGTTGCTCGAGCGTCATGCCGTCCTCGGCATAGACGTCGAGCAGCTTGTCGGACACGGCCGCGAGCCGCAGCCGCTGCTTAACGACGGTCGGACTCACAAAGAACCGCGCCGCGGTCTCCTCTTCGCTGAGGCCCTTGTCGCGCAAAGCTTGAAAAGCGCGGAATTGATCAAGCGGATGCAGCGCGGCGCGCTGGACGTTCTCGGCCAGCGAATCCTCCTCGGCGAGGCCGTCCTTGCGCACCACACAGGGCACGGGCTGGGTCTTGTTCATCCGCTTCTGCTTCACCAGCAGCTCGAGCGCCCGGAATCGGCGACCGCCGGCCGGGACTTCGAACATGCCGGTCTCGGCGCCTTCGGCGTCCAGCACCGGCCTGACATTCAGGCTCTGAAGCAGTGTGCGGCGGGCGATGTCTTCCGCCAGCTCCTCGATGGAAACGCCGGCCTTCACGCGCCGGACGTTGGACTGGCTCAGCACCAGCTTATTGAAGGGAATGTCGCGCGACGCACTGAGGGTGATCTTCTGAACGGCGGTAGCCATGTCGGTTTCTCCGCGACGGGCGGCCGAAAGCCTCTCTCTCGGCCTCCAACCCGTCACGAAAATCCATCGGACCTCTTCCTCTCTCATGGCCTCGAAGACGAACGCAGCGCCCGCGAGGAAGCAACGCGGATGTCGCCCAGGAGCCCTTCAGTCGCTTCGATCGCCGTCTGCAACGACAGCGAGGCCGGCGCATGCGCCGCAAGCTCGTCAATGCGGTGGTGACAATAATAGGGTGACAAGACCGCAGCGAGCTCCGGCAGGTCTGGGTGGCTCGGGCGGAGGCCGAGCCCTCCAGCGACCTTCAGAGCTTTGGTCAGATCGTGTCGAATCTCGTGTCGGCATCGATCGTCGCTCCATCCCCGTAACCGCAGGAAGGCTTTGAGCGATAGCTCGATCGCACAGGCGACATGGTGAAGCACGATTTCACGGGAATGACGGTCGTCCGACGACGAGAGGTGCTGGGCGCCGAGCAGAAAGCGGGCCGCATTTTCGAGCAGATGGTGACTGGGGGAGCGCATTGTCATCAGGCTGCCTCCTGCTCCTCGGTGCGACCTGGCGCCGACGCCGACCGTTCGTCCTCGGGAAGGAAGCCAAGTATGTAGTCGGCGGCCTTGCTCGCTTGGGAGGCGGCACGCACGATGGCGCGGTTGTCCTCGCGCAGCACTTCGAGCCACGAGCCAATGTAGTCGGCGTGGCGCACCGTCGGGACGATGCCGAGCGAGGCACAACAAAACGCGGCGTTCATTTCGGCAATTAGCTCTTCGAAGGCGTACTTCTTGGAGCCGAAGGAGCCGGAGAGATCGCGATTGAGCCGGTGCGGGGCGCCGCTGGCGTGGCCGAGCTCGTGAAGCGCAGTGCGGTGCCAGTTGATCGGCTCGAAATAGGCTTGTGGTGGTGGGACCTGCACGTAGTCGTGTGCGGGCATGTAGAAGGCGCGACTACCGCCGATACGGAAATCGATGCCGGTGGCTTCGATCAGCGCCTTGACCTTGGGCTCGATGAGTCCCGGCTCGGGTGGTGGTGCGGCGACCACGAGACTCTCCGGCAGGCCTTCGCATTGCGCCAGGTTGAAGACGGTGAAGCGCTTGAGGAATGGGATCGCCTGCGCTTCCTCGCCGGTCTCTTGCGCCCGTTTCTTCTCGTCGTCGGGAATGAAGCGGTCGGCATAGGCGACCGTGGTACCGTGCTCGCCCTTGCGGACGTTGCCGCCAAGACTGAGCGCTTGGCGAAACGTCAGCCAGCCCTGGACTGGGAAGCCGTGCTCAATCACCGAGCCCCAGAGGATCAGCACATTGATTCCAGAGTATAACCGGCCGGTACTGGCGTTCTTCGGCATGGCGAGTGGCGCCTTCGCCGCTGCCGTTCCCCAAGGCTGAACCCAGGGCACGCGGCCGGCCTCCAGCTCGGCGATGATCTTCGTGGTGATTTCGTCGTAGAGGCTCGTCCGGCTGGGGCCGAACCGAGCGCGAGCAGTCTGCCTGGACATCGCGGGTCTCCGCGACGGGTGCCGGAGGCCTCTCCTCCAGTCCTCAACCCGTCACGGCAAACCCGGTCCGCACTCTCACTCTGGGGGCGTTGCGGGATCCCCCGCAGAAGGGGTCGGCCGAGACCCCAAGGCTCGGCCGCAGGGGAAGGCTTTCCCCACGGATTTGGATTAGAATGAGTTATCGTAGTCTGGCTACGACCCATGCGTCGGATTCAAGATTGCGGGATTTTGGAATTGTGCATATAATCGTAGTATGGCTACGACTCACAGGGACAAACTAAACAAACTCTATACCCGCCTTGCACCCGGGACACCGCTGACCTCCGAGGACCTCGCGGCCCTTGGAATATCGGCTGATCTCGCCGTCCACTATGTCCGGGCGGGCTGGCTGGAGCGGCTGGCGCGCGGCGTGTATTGCCGCCCTAATGATCCGCCTGCTTTGCACCCGAGCGTCGCGTTGCTGCAGCGAAGCCTCGAAGGGCTGCATGTCGGCGGCAAGTCCGCGCTCGACTGGCATGGCATCCGCCAGTACGTGTCCCAGCGGCCCGTCCTTCATCTCTACGGCTGGAAGGCGGGGCGCCTCCCTGAATGGTTCACCCAGCGCTTTCCGGCCGAGTATCACCGCAAGCGGCTGTTCGACGAGCGCCCCGACACACTGCTGCATGTCCGGCCCTTCGAGAACCGCAAAGATGCTCCACTCGTCTCGGCGCCGGAGCGCGCACTACTGGAGGTTCTGAGCGAGGTCGGCGTTCGCCAGCCGCTGCAGGAGGCGCGCGAATTGGTGGAGAGCAGCTACAGCCTGCGTGCCGACGTGCTGCGTGAGCTGCTCAAGCGGTGCGCCAGTGTCAAGACCGTGCGCCTTTGCCTGCAGCTCGGCCGCGAGCTTTCCCAGCCCTGGGCCGGCAAGCTGGATCCGTCCCAGTTGCCCAAGGGCAGCGACCGGCCCTGGGTGTCGCGCTCGGCTGACGGGCTTCTGGTGTTGGAACCGTGAACCAGGTCTATCTCGACAGCGCACGATTGCTGACGCGCGTAGCCCCGTTGGTGCTCGCTGACGACATTTTCGCGCTCAAGGGCGGTACGGCGATCAACCTATTCGTGCGCGACATGCCGCGGCTCTCGGTCGATCTCGACCTGGTCCTTCCCGACCACACGCTGCCGCGCGAGGAAGCGCTGCGGCGTATCAATGAAGCCATTCGCCAATCCGTTGTGCGTTTGAAGAAGCAGGGCTTCCAGACCCATGCGCCGGCTTCGGCGGATGCCGGCGAGACCAAGCTGCTGGTGCGGCAGGGCGCGATCGAGGTCAAGGTCGAGGTCAACTTCGTCATGCGCGGGACCGTTCATCCAGCGCACATGGCGTCGCTGACACAGAACGCGCGCGACACGCTGCAGGCGGATCTAGATGTTCCGGTGGTGTCGATCGAGGACCTGTATGGCGGCAAGCTGGTCGCGGCGATGGACCGGCAGCATCCGCGCGATCTGTTCGACGTGATGCAGCTCTTCATGCATGAGGGCATCACCGCCGGCATCCGGCGCGCTTTCGTCGTCTATCTCGCAAGCCATAACCGGCCGGTGCACGAGGTCCTGTTTCCGTCGCGGCACGATATCCGCCATGAGTTCGAGCACAATTTCGCAGGCATGACCGTCGAACCCGTGGAGATCGACGCGCTCCTTGCGGCTCGCGAGCGAATGGTGCGCGAGCTTCAGCAAGGTCTGACGGCTGATGAGCGGGGATTCCTGCTGTCGCTGGTCGCGGCGGAGCCCGATTGGAAGCTGCTGGGCGTGCCGCATCTCGAGCAGCTCCCCGGCCTGCGATGGAAGCTGCAAAACCTCCAGCGTCTGAGGAAGGCCAATGCGCGCAAATTCGCCGAGCAGTCCGACGCGCTCAGGAGAGCGCTGGAATGAGTCTGGGCTTGAGAACAACTCTTGTCGGGCACAGCGACAGAGATCTTTAGGGGAGGGCGAACATGCGCAAATCGCGAGATATCACTCAGAAGGGGCGAATTGCAGCGAAGTCTTTGGCGCATCGGTTAACTGGATTTTCGCTGCCATTCTTTGGCGTCCAATGGACGCCTCCTGCCGATGAGCGCGAAATCGTCAGAGGACTCCTGACCGCTCTGGAGGACCGGCGCGTCCTGTTCGTTCCCTATCACCTCGAGGTCGTTTCCCAAGTTACATCCTCTGTGGTGCAAATGCGGGAGATACTGACCAAGACCTTGCAGACTCTGCCCGAGACATCGCGCGCTGCGGGTTCCGTTCGTGCGATGCGTGCAGCCTGTCGACGCTTCCTTGAGGAGCCGGCGCCCGATTTCCGCAACCTCATGCGATGGCACGGAGCGAGGCACGGAGCTGACGAGGAGGGCAGTCCCTCCTTCTTCGTCGCGTTGGGTGAGCTGCGAGCGACGTTCGGCACGCACATCGCGGCCCTCGCATATCAGTACGGCCTGGATGTCGAGCCAGATCTCGCGTCGATCCTTCCATTTTCGGACGGCTCGTGATGGGCGACCGGATCGATTTGATGAGGAGCGCGTCTTGAGCACCATCCTGTCAGCTCCCGCGGTCTGGCGCGCTGAAAAGATGGTGTCTGTCAGTGGCCATACACGGCATCGACATAAGCCAAGTCCTATTTCGGCGGGTTTCGAGCCTCCCAAGGCAAATACAACACTTGTCTTCGGCCCGAGCGCGCTTGCAGCTTCGATCGCGAGGACTGCAACGCTTCGAGATGCGCCGCCGGAAATGTTGGCGCGGTGGGGCGACAGTGCCCTGACTCAAGTGGAATGGCTGATCGAAGATGGGACGACCTTCGCTTTGTCGCAGCATGTCCACTCTCTGGCAGACGCCGAGCGAACATCCTTCGCCGGACGCGTCGGCGCCGGCGTCACGGACTTGCTGATGAACGCACTGGGCTACACCTGGAGAGACAACGCATGTTGTCTGTCTGGATTGCTCGCACCGCACGCCGATTTCATTTACGGCGATGGCGCAGTAACGGGGCACGGAGTCGTGTTGGCCGAAGCGCATGGCTCATTCGCTGCAAGCGTTACGTCGGCCGGCATCAGTCGTGAAGGA
>Ga0070740_10005922_pt1 | contig 11016 bp, 10 predicted proteins | sample Coa_R2_FD_67286 | JGI IMG/M metagenome (GOLD analysis project Ga0070740, IMG submission 67286) | Surface soil microbial communities from Centralia Pennsylvania, which are recovering from an underground coalmine fire - Coalmine... | ecosystem: Environmental > Terrestrial > Soil > Unclassified ...
AGCATGCGGCGGTCCGTGAATTCAAGCAGGCAAAGTCCGGCCTGGACGGCTCCAGCGACCATGGGTCCCATAGGCGTATCGAACCACGCCAGTTGTACCGGATCGAGCGCATCGATCTTGCCTGGAGGCTGGCCAAACATACTGGTGAAGCTGTCGCGAAAGCCGCTGTGCGAGTTGAATCCGGCATCGAACACGGCATCGTCAAGCGTGCTGCCCTTGCGGATATTTTCAAGAGCGCGGCTCAGGCGGCGTCCTCGGCAATAAGCCTGAAAGGTGAGGCCGAAGTGCTTTACGAAATAACGGCGCACGCGGACAGGGTCGCTATCGAGCAGGCGCAGGTCCTGATCGGTAAATTTGCGGGCGGGTTCGGCGTCAATTGCGAGGAGGACGCGCCTGATCCAATCAGGAGTGGCAGCGCGGAGTTCGAGCGGCCTGCAGCGCAGGCAGGGACGATACCCGGCAAAGAGCGCTTCTTTCACCGTCGCGAAGAATTCCACGTTTTCCCTGAACGGTTTTCTTGCTTTGCAGGAGGGAAGGCAGAAAATTCCCGTCGTTTTCACGGCGGTATAAAAAGCGCCGTCAAAGCTGGCGTCGCTTGAGAGATAAGCCCGCTCCATGATTTCTCGCGGTGGGAGCGGAAAGAGCTGCGAAACGGACTCGGTGATGACAGGAGAAGCTGACATAAAGAAATGCCTCTCTATTTTGATCGCACTTGTTAAAGATTGCGTCCACCGGAATTTGGACGTGGAATTTTTCGCGGTTGGGATTCAGACTAGGTGGATGACGATGCGAAGAATGAAGCGGATCTTCCCCCTGGTGCTGGTTTTGCTTTGGATTGTTTCGGCGCGTGCTGTTTTCGCGCAGGATGCTGAAAGTGCGATCAAGCAGGTGCTGGCGGATCAGGTTTCAGCATGGAACCGCGGCGATATTTCGACATTTATGCAGGGGTACAAAAATGCGCCCGATACGACGTTTATCGGCAAGACGATTCGGCGGGGCTGGCAGCAGGTGATGGATCGTTATAAGGACAGCTATTCGACAAAAGAGGCCATGGGGAAACTCGAATTTTCGGATCTGACAGTTCGGATGCTTGGACCGGAGCATGCTGTGGTGACCGGTAAGTATCACCTGACGCGGACGGCTGCTGGCGGCGGGGATGCTTCGGGGATTTTTTCACTTGTGTGGGAGAAATCGGCGGAGGGGTGGAAGATTATTCTGGATCACACGAGCTGAATTTTATTTGTTGTCCTTCTACTTTTGGCTTCTAAGAAATGCCTGCTGCAGGACGTCATGAGCGCAGCAAACGACCTGTTTTTGCTTTTACCGGAACATCATTCCTGTGTCTATAAGCCGCCGTCATTCTGACGACCGAAACGGGGCCCCAGCACTTGCGGTTTTCACGTGATGGGTGGTGAAGGGCGGAAGAATCTCAAGCCGGGATGGTTGAAGATTCTTCGCTTTCAGCTCAGAATGACGGACAAGGGAGCTGGTAGCGATGCCTTTCGTTTCGTTCTGAATCTACAAAATATACCGCGACAAATCCTGGTCCTTCACAATCGCCGAAACCATATTACGCACGTATTCCGGGTCGATGATGGCTACCTTTTCGCGCCCGTTTGCCGTTTCGCGCTCGATGATGGGAAGCGGCGTGGTAGCTCCGTTGTTTTCGGCGCTCGCGGCGATATCGATGACGTTCGCATCGTTTTTAGCGGCTTTATTCAGGTCAGGCGCAAGGAAACTGATTTCATCGAGGACGCGCTCCATGATGGTGTGCAGGCGGCGGGCTCCAATGTTCTCCGTTGTTTCATTGACGCGGAAGGCAAAACGGGCCATCTCTTCCAATGACTCCGGAGTGAATTCGAGCTTCAAGCCTTCGGTTTCGAGCAGCGCTGTGTATTGCTTTGTGAGCGAAGATTTAGGCTCCTGCAGAATGCGGATGAAGTCTTCTACCGTGAGCGATTGCAGCTCGACGCGGATGGGAAAGCGGCCCTGCAGTTCGGGAATGAGGTCGCTGGGTTTGGAGACGTGGAAGGCTCCGGCGGCGATGAAGAGGATGTGGTCGGTGCGGACCATGCCGTAGCGGGTGTTGACGGTAGTTCCTTCGACGATGGGCAAAATGTCGCGCTGCACACCTTCGCGGGAGACATCGGGACCGTGGCCGCCTTCGCGTCCGGCGATCTTGTCAATCTCGTCGAGGAATACGATGCCTGAGTTTTCGACGCGCTCGACAGCGGTGCGCGTGACCTGGTCCATGTCAATGAGGCGCTGCTCTTCCTCCTGCACCAGATACTCGAAGGCCTCGCCGACCTTCATTTTGCGTTTCTTGGTGCGCTGGCCAAAGATGTTCGGAAGGACATCCTTAAGATTGATGTCCATTTCCTCAACGCCCTGGTTCGAGATGATTTCAAACGAGGGCGCATTGCGCTCGCGAACGTCAATCTCAACCATGCGGTCGTCGAGCTTGCCTTCGCGGAACTGTTGGCGGAGCTTTTCGCGCGTGCGCTGATGGGATTCGTTGCTTGGACCCGGAAAAGTCAGGGTATTGCTGCCAGGCTCACTTTGCGGAGCCGAAGATGGAGGCGCAGGAGTAGGCGGCGGCAGCAATAAATCCAGCAGACGCTCCTCCGCATTCAGCTCGGCTTTGTCTTCCACTTCCTCGAGCTTCTCTTCGCGCACCATGTCGATGGCGATCTCGACCAGATCGCGCACGATAGCTTCGACGTCGCGGCCCACATAGCCGACTTCGGTAAACTTTGAGGCCTCGACCTTGAGGAAGGGCGAGTTCGTTAACCTGGCCAGCCGCCGCGCGATCTCCGTTTTGCCAACGCCGGTAGGCCCGATCATGATGATGTTCTTGGGCATGATCTCTTCGGCGAGATCGGGCGGAAGCTTCTGGCGGCGCATGCGGTTGCGCAAAGCGATGGCGACAGCGCGCTTGGCGGCTTTCTGGCCGACGACATACTTGTCCAGCTCGGCAACGATTTCGCGCGGTGTCAACTCTTCAAGCGCGAGTTCTTGGTCTTCAGCGGTTCCGGGTAAATAGATGGCCATGCGGCTGCTCCTCAGGGCGAACGCGGATTAGGCGTGCAGCTCTTCGATGGTGATCTTGTCATTGGTGTAGATGCATATCTGTCCAGCGATCTTGAGCGACTTTTCAGCGATATCGCGGGCGGACAGTTCTGTGTTTTCGTAAAGGGCGCGGGCTGAAGCCAGCGCAAACGATCCTCCGCTACCAATGGCGGCGATACCTTCGTCCGGCTCTATTACGTCTCCCGATCCGCTGATGAGAAATGTCTGATGCGGGTCAGAGACAATGAGTAGAGCTTCGAGGTTGCGCAGCATCTTGTCCGTGCGCCATTCTTTAGCCAATTCGACCGCAGCGCGGCCCAGATTGCCGGCATATTGCTCAAGTTTTCCTTCGAAGCGGCTGAAAAGGGAGAAGGCGTCGGCGGTGGATCCGGCAAATCCCGCGAGTATTTTGTCCTGATAGAGCCGGCGAATCTTCCTGGCTGAATGCTTGATAACCGATTCGCCCAGCGTGACCTGCCCGTCGGCAGCCATAACGACACTGCCGTTGCGGCGCACGCAGACCACGGTGGTCGAGCGAATGCGCCTGCCGGTCGAGGAGTTCAATTCCAGAGGAGAAACAGTGGCCGGAAGTACCGAAGTTCCCGAAACGCGCCGACGCGCATCAGGGAGAGAAGACAGCTTCTGATTCGACATGCTCAGGTTTCAGTATAGCGCAGCCCGAAACCTGAGCGAAGCGATATCAATTTTTCTTAGCTGTTGGCCTGCTTGGCGGCAAACTCGCCGATCAGAGGTAGCTTGAAGTACTCACCTTTGCTGGCTTTCAGAATGCACATCAGCCAGGCGATAAAGAAGCCGACGCAAAGGACGATATCCACCAGGAAAAACAGGATGCCGATGAGAGGAATGAAGTGCAGCACCACAGATAAAACCATGGTGGCCACCCAGACGGCAATCCAGGCCACGTGAAGCCCGATGCACTGCAGCGCATGGAACTTTACCAGACGCATTTTGTTGTAAGGCTCCATCACCAGGAAGATGATGGCCGGAATGATGGTGATATACGAGATAGCCGCAGCGGCATTTTCAGACAAGCCGCCGGCGGCAGGCGCTGCCGGAACAGCGGCTGGAGCTGCATAACCGCTGGCGCCGACGGGGGCATAGCCAGCGGGCGCCCCGCCGGGTGCTGCTGCAGCTGCGGAGATGGAAGCTCCGCAGAAACCGCAAAATGTAGCCTGGGGAGCGACTTCGTTATGGCACGAAGGGCATTGCATAGGAAACTCTCCTGGAGTCGTGGAATTTCTAAGGATGCTGCGGGGAGAACGTCCTCGGAACGCCAACCAGCATACGCCAGCAGGCGCTGAAATGAAGACATATTTTTTCAGGCTGCATCCATAGACTCATTCCGATAGTTATTGGCGGGGTTGCGGCGTTTCAAAAATGGCGTCTTAAACCCGCAGAAAGCAGTTTTTCAGGTCAGTCTGCGGTATTCTGGCGCTGGATGCTGTTATGAATGGGCTTTCCCTGCGGGACCCTCAGGTCATTGGAACTTTGGCGGCTGCCGGCCTCTGTCTGGGTGGAGTAGCCGTTTATTTTGCGCTGCGTAAAAAGCCGACGGCTGAGGAGATCGAACGCCAGCGCCGTCAATACCTTGTACAGACCGGGCGGATTATCGACGGGACTTTACTCGATATTTCCGAAGTGGACGCAGCCGAAAGCGGGCGGCCTGCCGGCCTGCAGCTGATTCTCTACAAATATGAGATTGGCGGCGTCGTATATGAGTGCTCGCAGGATGTGACTGCGCTGCGCGATCTGGTCAATATCCATGAGTGCCGGCTGGGCTTTCCCTGTTCAGTCCGCTATGACACTCATAAACCGGAGAACAGCATCATCATTGCCGAAACGTGGAGCGGCCTGCGAGGCATGGCCAATTCAGGTACAGCGCGGCATCTCGATGCGAACCCCTCGCAATCGCACCCAGCGCCTCTGGCCTGAGTCTGTCGTCTCAATTGGCGCGTTCCGGCATAAACTAAAGCTATGCATGTCCACGGAGCGCCTGTCGGCAAAATGCAACGCGTGCTGAAGCTGTCGCTTGCTGCGACGCTTGCCTATGTGCTGCTGACCTTCGTTGCCGGTCTCCGCGCTCACTCTCTGGCCCTCATTTCCGAGGCCGGACACAATATTTCAGACGCTCTGGCGCTGCTGCTCTCCTTCGTTGCCGTCTATTTCCAGAGCCGTCCGCCGACGGATGCCAAGACCTTCGGTTACCAGCGTGCCGGCGTCCTTGCAGGATTTGTCAATGCTCTCACGCTGATCGTGATTGCCATCTTTATCGCGATTGAAGCGGTGCATCGCCTGAGCCAGCCAGTTCACGTGCAGCCGGGCTTAATGATGATCGTGGCTGCCGCCGGCGTTCTTATGAACGGCGTAATTGCGGCGTTGCTGTGGCGTGTGAACACGGATGTCAACATGCGCAGCGCGTTTGTCCACATGCTGGGCGATACGCTTTCTACCGCTGCCGTGATTATTGGAGGCGCCGCCATTCTCTGGACCGGCCAATCGTGGATCGACCCGGTGCTCTCGCTGGCTATTGCGGCGTTGATTCTCTGGTCCTCGCTTTCCATCGTTCGCGAGACGCTGAATATCCTTCTGGAAGGCACGCCGCGAGGTATTTCACTCGCTGATATTCGGGCTTCGCTGCAGCTTATCCCTGGCGTGGAAGATGTGCATGACCTGCACGTCTGGAGCCTGGGATCACAGACGCACGCGCTGGCCAGCCATGTCACCATCGCCGATATTCCTCCTTCAGAAAGCAATCGTATTCTGGAAGAGATCAAGACGACGTTGCACGCGCGCTTTCACATCGACCACACGACGATTCAGTTTGAGAATGCCGATTGTGAAGTCGCGCATGGATGCGTAATGGCTCTGGAAGAAGTGCACATGCATGCGCATCATGGGCATGGCCATTAATGACAAATTATCAGTTTTCTTCCGACTTATCCGGCTGCAGGTTGTAAATCTCTTCCGCTCGCGCCAGTGTATCGATCTCGCTGACGGGCTTGTCGTTTCGAATCCGCAGAATGCGTGGGAATCGCAGCGCAAAGCCGCTGTTATGCCGGTCTGAGCGCATGATGTTGTTGAAGGCGACTTCAAGGACGATCAACGGCTCGACAGTGCGAAATCCGCCGTAGTCTTCGAGCGTGTGTTCTTTGAAAAAAGCGGTCAATTCGTCGATTTCCGCGTCGGTGAGGCCGGAGTAGGCTTTGCCGATATTCTTCAGCTCATCCCCGTCTTTTACGGCGAAGGTATAGTCGCTGAGCACCCCGGCGCGGCGGCCGTGGCCGTATTCGGCGCCGGTCACGACGACGTCGAGCGTGGCGAGTTCTCTTTTTAATTTGAGCCATGCCAGGCCGCGCCGGCCTGGCTGGTAAATGCTGTGCCGCGCTTTGAGCATCACGCCTTCGTTTCCGCGCTTGCGCGCTTCGGTATAGGCGCGGTCAAGCTGCTCAGCGCTTTCGAGCCGTGCTGCCGGCGCGAGAATCATGCGCGGAAAGTTATTGTTTGATTCACTCCCAAAGAGATCGGTTTGTCCTCGCTGTATGCAGTTTGCTGTAGCTTCAGCCTGTCGTTGAATAAACTTCTCCAGCGCGCTTCTCCGCTCGCTTAAAGGGCATTCCAGCAGAAGCTCATCATTCAGATACAGAAGATCAAATGCAACAAAAACAACCGGTGTCCGTTCGCGCATTTCGCGGGTTACGCGCTTGCGTCCCAGCCGCTGCTGGAGCGAAGTGAAAGGCAGTGCGCGGTGATCGGTTGGATTCCAGGCGACGATTTCCCCATCCAGAATCGCCGGCTCGGTGACCTGCTCGAATGCTTCGATCAGCTCAAGAAAGCTCTCGCCTATATCTTCACGATTGCGCGAAAAAAGCGCGACGCGTCCGGGCTGGCCCGGATCGCCACAATGCAGTTGCGCGCGGATGCCGTCATATTTGTCTTCAAGTTGCGCCTCGCGCAGGGCCTGTTGCGGCGCAATCGGCTGCTTTTCGGCCGGTCTGTGTTCTTTTTCCGGAAGCGCTTCAGAAACACCGCTGTGCTCGGCGGCAATCTCTTCGCTGAAGCGATCCATCGCCTCTTCCACTGAGGCCACGGGGCTGGCCAGCATGAACCCGAGCGCATGGAAGAGACGCATGTGGGCCTGTTCGAGGATGCCGGCGATCGCCATCGACGTAACTTCCGGCAGGCTGCCGGTAAGCATTACGGCGCGCCGTATCTGAGCAACTTCGGCGCCATAGGCATGGGCGATGGCTTCTTCGACGAGGCTCTGCTTGACGCCGATGCGCATGTCACCGCTCATGAGTTTGATGAGGTACTTGGCTTCGATGGGGGTAGCTTTGGCGAGCAAATCAAGCAGCAGCGGCTGTTTGCCGGTGGGACCTTTGCTGCGGCTAGATCGGTAAAGGCGCGTTCAACATCTTCAAGGGTCAGCGATGCAGAGCTGTTCCGGTGCTTTTCCAGCAGGTCGAACGCGGCCGCGCCCAAATCGCCGTGGCGCCGGTAGGCTGCATACATCGCGTTCTGGTTCGCTCCGGAAAGCTGCGCCACGGCTTTAGATAACAGAGAACCGCCGACATTCAGGGTCCGGCGGTCAGTTTCGGCAAAGGGTTGGCCTGACAAATAGAGAGCGGCCCTGGAGGCGTCGTCCACGGCAAGCGATTTCAGATAGTCCGCAATCAGAGCGCGCTTTTCGAGCTTCTTTGTGGTGGCGGAAAGCGCCTCGCACAGTTCCGCGAATCCTTTGAATGCCGCCGTCATCACATAGACTATAGATGCTGAAGGCTTTTAGGCGCTTCCTTCGCGTCTGGAAGCGCTGTAAAATAAGAGAATGCAGTTCGATCTCCAGAACGGCGCTCTTCTCTAGCGGCTCCCCGCCGCCAATCCACTTGTTCGTCTTCTTTCTCTTTTCAATTTCATCGATAACCGCGCGGAGCGCTTGAGAAAACACCATGTTTGAACGTTTAGAACAGATTGCATCCCGTTACGAAGAGCTGGGCGAGCAGCTTGCCTCGCCGGAGATCGTCTCCGATCCGCAGAAATATCAGAAAATTGCCAAGCAGCACCGCGACCTGGAAGCCGTGGTCGAAAAGTATCGCGAGTACAAGCAGGTTGAGACCGGCATTGCTGACGCGAAGAGCATGCTGAACGAATCCGATGCGGATATCCGCGCCATGGCTGAGGATGAGCTTGCGCAGCTCGAAGAGCGACTGCCTAAGATCGAAGAAGAGCTGAAGCTGGCGCTGCTGCCGAAAGATCCCAACGACGAGAAGAACGTCATTCTAGAAATCCGCGCCGGCACCGGCGGTGATGAGGCCTCTCTTTTTGCTGCTGAGATCTTCCGCATGTATTCGCGTTTTGCTGAGCAGCATCGCTGGAAGGTGGAAGTGCTTTCGAGTTCTGAGTCTTCAGTCGGCGGCTTAAAAGAAGTCATTGCCATCATCGAAGGAGACAAGGTCTACTCACAACTCAAATATGAGAGCGGCGTACATCGTGTGCAGCGTGTTCCAGCGACTGAGACGCAGGGCCGTGTGCATACCTCTGCGGTGACGGTTGCTGTTCTGCCGGAAGCCGAAGACGTAGACATCAAGATTGAAGCCAAGGACCTCCGTATCGATACCTTCTGCTCTTCCGGACCGGGCGGCCAATCGGTAAACACCACCTACTCGGCAGTTCGCATCACGCATATTCCGACGAATACTGTTGTCAGCTGCCAGGATGAGAAATCGCAGATTAAGAACCGCGAAAAGGGTATGCGCGTGCTCCGTGCCCGTCTCTATGAAATTGAGATGGAAAAGCAGCAGCAGGCCCTTGCAAAAGAGCGCAAGCAGCAGGTTGGCTCCGGAGACCGCAGCGAGAAGATTCGCACCTACAACTTCCCGCAGAATCGGCTCACCGATCACCGCATCGGGCTGACCATCCATCAGCTCACCGATGTGATGGACGGCAAGCTGCAGCCGGTGATTGATGCGCTGACTTCATATTTCAATGCCGAGAGGTTGAAGGCCGAGACTGCTTCAGCTGCTTAACAGGTTATCTCTAATCCTGTCATCCTGAGCGCAGTGAAATATCTGCTTTTATATCAACCGGCACTGCTCTCTCTAAGTCAAGGACCAGAATGCTCTCGATAAAATTTATGCGGCTGGAAGAGTGAAGCAGATCCTTCGCTACGTTCAGGATGACAATGTCCTCAATATGGCTTCAACTCAAGCAAGTACTCGACGAAGGTGCAAACAGGCTCACGGGCATCTCATCACAGCCGCGCCGCGATGCCGAACTGCTTCTATTGCGCATTATCCAGCGAGATCGAGCATTTCTGCTGACGAATCCGGATGCTGAGCTAACCACCGAGCAAACTCAGCAATACGACCAATGGCTGCGCCGCCGCGCGGCGCATGAACCGATCCAGTACATTCTTGGCGAACAGGAATTTTTCGGTCTCACATTCCACGTCACACCCGATGTTTTGATCCCTCGCCCGGAGACCGAGCACCTGGTTGAAGCCCTGCTGGAGCGAGTACCGCATGATGAGCTGCTGCAAATAGCCGATGTTGGCACTGGCTCTGGAGCTATCGCGGTCGCTCTCGCGCATTCCCTGTCGCAAGGCCGAATTACAGCTCTCGATATTTCGGACGCCGCTCTCGCTATAGCCCTGGAAAATGCCAAAATCCATCATGTTAATGACCGTATCCGCTTTCTTAATTCCGACCTGCTGAGCGCAGTTGCCGGCGAGCAATTTGACGCCGTGGTTTCCAACCCTCCCTACGTTGCAGAATCCGACCGCGATTCGCTGGAACGACAGGTCCGTGACTATGAACCAGCCTCTGCGCTCTTTGCGGGGCCGTCGGGGCTGGACATCTACAATCGGCTGATCCCGCAAGCCCGCGAATTACTCAAACCCGGCGGATGGCTTCTCATGGAGATCGGTCAGGGACAGCAGGATGCTCTTACCCAGCTTCTTTCCGGCTGGAGCCGCGTCGGCTTCATCGACGACCTGCAGGGTATTCCGCGGGTCGCCTGCGCGCAGCGAAAAGCCTAGACTAAAAGCATGACCACCGCCGCAGTAGCCGCCGAACAGCTTACCCACGAACAGAAACTCGACCGCCTTGCCGAAGTCGCTGTCCATGTTGGACTAGGCCTTCAGCGCGGCCAGGAACTGGTGATGACCGCATCGCTCGATTCGCTGGCGCTGGCCCGCCGCATCACCGAGCATGCCTATCGTGCCGGAGCTTCGCTGGTCACCACGCTCTTCAGCGATGATGAAGCCGCGTTGATGCGCTACCGCTTTGCTCCAGACGACAGCTTCGACCGTGCTCCCGGCTGGCTCTATGACGGCATGGGCGCAGCGTTCAGGAGTGGTGCGGCGCGGCTGGCAATTGCTGGGGCAAATCCATCGCTGCTCTCAAACGAAGACCCGGAGAAGGTGGGCCGCGCCAACCGCGCGGTCTCGAAGGCATATCGTCCTGCGCTTGAGCTGATCACCCGCCACGAAATCAACTGGACCATCGTGGCCAGCGCCACTCCGGCATGGGCTGCGGCCATGTTCCCAAACGACGCTCCTGAAATCGCGCTCGAAAAGCTGTGGGCAGCGATCTTCAAAGCTTCGCGCGTGGATGCCGATGATCCCGTGGCGGCCTGGAAGTCCCACGATGCCGGACTGCACAAGCGCGCGGATTTTCTCAACCAAAAACGCTATGCGGCCCTGCAATACCGCGGGCCGGGAACCGATTTCCGTCTCGGACTGGCCGACGACCATCTCTGGCTCGGCGGGGGAACGACTGCCGGCAATGGAGCCTACTGCATCCCTAACATGCCGACGGAAGAAGTCTTCACCACTCCGCACAAGGACCGCGCCGACGGCATCGTAACGGCCACCAAGCCGCTCTCGCACCAGGGAACGATGATCGAAGGTATTCAGGTGCGCTTCGAAAAAGG
>Ga0070740_10005925_pt1 | contig 11016 bp, 9 predicted proteins | sample Coa_R2_FD_67286 | JGI IMG/M metagenome (GOLD analysis project Ga0070740, IMG submission 67286) | Surface soil microbial communities from Centralia Pennsylvania, which are recovering from an underground coalmine fire - Coalmine... | ecosystem: Environmental > Terrestrial > Soil > Unclassified ...
TATTACTTCATGCAACCCCAATTTCTCGCGCAAAAATATCTCTAATGCTGCATGCATAAGATGTCTGGGATGGATATCAGCAGCATAAAACGAAGACGGGAGCGATGCTTTATCTGCTTCTATCCATAGATAGAAAGCTCCGCTCTGTATTTCTGTAGCAGAGTGCTCATCGGGAATCCAGGTTCCGTGGATCAGATACATCGGACACTCCTGAGAGAAATAACACGTAGAAACACAGGCAGGATCGCCCAAGGTTCGTAGATAGACTATCTGCGATGGAGAGGTGCCATCGAAACATGTGCTGCAAAAATTCAGCGCGATGCATAGAATGCTCATCTCAGACCGCTCTTCACCTTTGCCACCGAAAGGCGCTCAGCATATCTGAACACCTTTCAGTCTATACCAGGGTTGCAAGCACATCTTAGAAAGAAGAAGTAGGATCACTCTACCAGGACCGCTGCCCTTCTCTCCGTCGGGTGGCTCTCTGTGATATACTTTTGTTGCACCCACCCGGGTTCATGTTCACTTTGTGGAGGGGTCTGACCAAGAAAAGGGGAGGTCGGATGCAACAAGAAACATCGGTGGCAACGCTTCTGTGTACTAGTGCTTTCGCGCGCGCACGTTCTGTGTGGGGCTGCGTGCTTCGTATTGATGACCAGAAGTGGTATCACGAGCAGTGCTATTATGAAATGCGTGGCCTGACTCCGTTTGCCGATGATCTGCTAGCTGCAGAATCAGAGGCGGTGATTGCAGGGATCTCACAGGCCGTCAATGCTCATGGGCTGACAAATGCGACCATTTGGGTGCAGCATCCCCTTCTGCTTGAGGTTGCCCAGCGAGCCGAAGTCCTTCCGAGCCTCATTGTCACTGTGGATGAGGACGAGGGCGATGCAGGTCGCCAGGAGTACGAGCAGGCCGTGAACCAGGTGACAACTTTCATGCAAGCTGATTGGGCGCAACGCTATCTCCCTGCTCAACGTGAGCATCTCGCCCACTTTGTCGAGCAACTTATTACCGTCCGTGACCAGGCAGTACTGCAATGGCGCCTCCTTTCAGAGGATGCAGCAGCAAGCCTGACACAGCCGCTGGCTGACGATTATCACAAAGCGCTGGCACTAGCCCGGTCGCTGCTTGTTGCAGACCACCCTGAACGACTCGCTTCCATGACGTTTGGCCATCTTATTGATGGACAGCCTACAAGACTGGAACGTGTCATGGACGAGCGCGATCTCGATGAACCAGGCAGCTTCTTCAGTAGGCGCGAGGTGGCTGACCAGCGGCTCTTTCAGGAAGAAAGCTGGAGGCAAGCAGTCCCTTCCCATATCACCCACTATCCATGGATCTTTGCGAAATCTCCCTCCCTGGAGGAGTTACCGCAAGGAGAAGAGAGGGCGCGGGGTGGGCACTGGCGCATGTATGTATTACGAGATGTTGTTGATGAGGTATGGACAAAGGTCGCCAGCGCTGTCGAACAGGGACAATTGGGGGTGGGCGCGCGAGTCTCGACCGCCTCTCCTACCCATACCTTCAAGTACCAGGAACACATGATTAGCGTTTTCTCATCTAATGCACAAGATGAAGCAGAAGTAAGAAGCATACGGGCAAGGTTAAGAGCGCTTGGGATTACCTGGCCCATTGCCTATAAAGGACACAGTGCGCGTCCATCACAATTCCCACCTCTTCCAGGGCATGATCCGTACACCTTGTATTATGAGTAGGACCATCTGCGCACATCTGGTGTCTCTTCAGAGGACAGGCAAGCAGGATGGTATCGCGAAGGTCGGTTTTTCTTGGAATCCACCTGATAATCACGCTACTGCCTGTTGGAGGTTAAGATAGCCCTGGTAGCGGTATCGTGGTGATTTAAAATGTTTTGCCGCCTCATCGAGATTCTTTTGTTCATCATCGATATCAATGATCTCCGTTGCACCATAGGCGTCAGCAATGGCCCGCTTTTGAATCGCCTTGAGAAGTGGAGTTGCAAGCCTGATATCTGCAGGTTTCAGGACTAACCGACGAGAAAGATCGGCAAGGCCATGTGCCGTAAGCCATTGCTCACTCGCGGTTTCCAGATAGTCGGGCTTGCTTGTCAGAAGAATGAGATGATGCACCCGTGTTTCGAGCGTTTTGAGTGCCTGTTTGACACCATCAATAGGTGCATCAAGAGGGAGGAGATCAGCTCGGAAAAGCGAGCGCCAGTAGACTTCAGACGTGTCTGCGTACTCTTTTGTGCGGAGAAAGGCCAATTCTTCAGGAATACTCTTACTGTAGGCATCCCACGCAGCAGCTAATCTCTTTTCGATATTTGCGAGTATGCCGTCATAGTCAACAAATGCTACGATAATTTTAGGCATGGCTTTTCCAACTCTTTTTCATCAAAAGGAAGTAGAGCCTATTGCAAAGAGGCAACGGCTGCTGCAACAAAATCCTGCTGGCAGCGACCATTGCCCCTTTTTCTTTTATTTACACGCAGAAACCTGCGATCTTGCCCAATTATACCGTAGTGTGGCTCATAGGACAAATCGAAGTGACTTTTGGGGCAAGGTGGCACTCTCTTGTTCTCGATGCCTTCTATAGGCAAGGGGAAACTTCATACGATAGGCCATATGGCTGGCGAGGGCAGGGATGGTCTAGTCAGAAGCAGCATTCTCTGTTATGCTGGCGAGGGCGGTAGAAAGGGCGGTGCCAGATTGGCAGAAGCTGCAAGGAGAAAGGCAGATTTGTTGTGCTGCAAGACGTGTCAATGAAATCTTTAAAAGCAAAGATCAGCGATGATGAGCGATTGAGGGAACAGGTTGCTCGTGTGTGGGGCATATCATCACCCTCTTCAGCCACGACCTCGCTGCTTATTGAGCGCATGCAGAACCCGTTTGCCGCTCGCTCGGTCTGGCTGCGTCTTGATGAGGTAGAGCGGCACTGTCTCTACCAAGCACTTGCAAGCCCCGCACGCAGTAGGGGCATTTTGCCCGAAACCTTGCGCCGGAAAACAAAATTGTCGGGGGTGGTAGTTGAGGCTGCGTTGAACCGTCTGAAAGAGCAATGGTTGTTGGTGGACGAGGAAATCATCGACACTCAATCTCTACGCACACTTGATCGGAAGCCAGTACCAGGGCATTGCATCTTCCCTTTCCGAGAATGTTCCGACGTACTCTGGCAGACTGGCCAGGAGCTCTTCAAGGCGTCTGCCAATCGTGCTGAAATGCCACTTTCACGCTTGCTTAGCACTTTTTCAGAGCAGGACCTGCAGAACCTGGCTCGGCGGTGCTCTCTCTCTGTGCCGATAAGCGCGCCCAGTTCTCATCGCGGCTTCTATGCTCCCAATGCTCATCCTTTTGACATGCGGGAACAACTGTGTGAAGCGCTTCAACAACCGTTTCGTGTCTTTGAGCTTTTGCGCCGCCTGGATGCGCCTGCATTCCGCCTTTTTCTCTGGCTGTGCTGCGAACGTGAAGGAAAAGCGACGCTACCTGAAGTACAGGGGTGGCTCCATTGTGAGGAAGAGCATCTTTTCGCTCTGCTCCGGCTCTTGGAGATGCATGCTCTGGCCTTCGATTCTCTAACGCCACAAGCATCGCGGATGCTCGTGGTCCCAGGAGAAATATTCGCAACCGTCAAAGGGCAAGTTGCACAACTCGCCGATGACGAGCGTAGGTACGCCTTTGTGCCAGCAGCAGACGAGCCTGCTACGATACAGGAGGGACAGCCCTGGATCAGTTATGATCTGGCCGTAGTAGTAGGCGCAGTTCATCAATTGGTGGTGGAACCAACGAAAGACGACCGCCTGCTGAAGCGCCAACGCACCAAAATCCGGCCCTTGTTGCATGGGCGACCTCGTTTGGGGGAGATACAGGACGACCTCTATCCTGATATGGTGGTAGCCGCAGCTCGATCTTTTGAAATCATCGAGCGGAAACAACTTCACGAGGATGCAAAGCTGCGCTACTTGCCAGGCCCGAAGCTTCGCACGGATTGGTGTCGGCTCAGCCTCGCCGAGCAGATTCAGTGTTTTCTTGAGTGGTGGATCAAAGCGGCACGGTGGATGGACATCATACCAGGTGAGCCTGCTCCAACCCTGTATAGCTGGCAAGTCTATACAGACAGGCAAGCACTGCTCGAACAGCTTCGTGCCTGTCTTCCCGGAAAATGGTATAGCGTCGAGACGCTTCTCTATGCCCTGTGGAAGCGTCAGCCGCTGGAACTGAATGCGCAGGGATATCGCAAACCTCCCGTATCAGGTGGAAGTCCCCTGCGTGCGCGCTGGCAAAAGTGGCGAAAGATGGACGGAACACGCTATCTTGGTATGCTAACCTCGACGCTGTATGAGGCTGGCATTGTGAGTATAGGGTACGAACACACCCCAGCAGGCAATAGCGATGTGCTTCCTATAGCGTTTCTGGTCACAGAGCTGGGGGCAGCAGCTCTGGTAGCGGAACCTTCCGCATATGATCACAGTGCGGAAGCCGTCGTGCCAGCACTGATTGTCCAGCCCAGCTTCGAGATCGTCGCGCTACGGATGGACCCGGCGATTATCTATGAGCTTGTGACCTTCGCGGAGATTCGCTGCCTCGAACAGGTCAGCCGATTTCAGCTCACGCGCGCCTCTCTCTTGCATGGATTAGCGACGGGACGGCCCGTCGAGGAGATCATAGCTTTTTTGGAGCGGAATACGCAAGCGAGGCTGGCCCAAAATGTTGCCTATACGCTCCAGGACTGGAGCAAAGGCTATCAGGAAGTCTCCCTTTCCGAAGTGATGTTAATCGATGCTTCCGGTAAGGAGGCTATCAGATCTGTGCAACGCGCACTCGAAGCGCGCCACGTACCTTATCGTCTCCTCACCGGAAGCATTTTTGCAGTTTCACTCCAGGTCCTCTCTCGTAGCGGGGTCTATAAATTGCTTGAGGGAGTGGGGGTGGTGGTACGCGAGGCAGTGGTGCAGTAAAGAGCAGTTGCTTTGTTGAGTGGAGTACAAACTGGCAGAGTGTATCATTCACTACCTATTCTCCATGAGCAACAGCGAAGTGTGTCCAAGCTGAGGTATATCATTTGAACTATGCTTATTTACCTTTATCTTCTTTCCAATCCGACGATGGCTGCATGATAGTGAAGAGTTGTTGCGCAAAGGCTTCCAGTTTCGTCTCTGTAAAGCCGATGATAGGCGGAGGATTTCCCTCTAATGCAGAGGTAAAAAGCCAGGCAATGAGATGCTCGGCCTCGTTCTGCTGACCTTCATCCTCGCGTGGGTCTACCCCGTTCCTCAGTTGAATATGAATTGCCAGGTTCTTTTGAAAGGCTTCCCAGAACGCCGGGTCACGAGGAAAGGTCTCCTCCCCAAGATCAAAGTGCCTTTGGCGTTCTCTGTCATACGCCCGGCGGGCCTGCATACACTCGCTGTTGCGCTTCGCCTCAATGAGCAGAGACCGGACCTGCTCTTTCGTGAGCGGTTGATAGTCGTCAGTCACGGCTTTTCTCCAGAAAGGTGTGCCAAGCACCTGTTCTCGCGGATGGCCGACGACTTGCTCTGCTGCAATGTTGTGGGTTTCTCTCTCTCTGTTCCCTTTGGGGCCTCTTTTTTCTTTCTATCTCCATATTAAACAGTTCTCTTGGCAAGAAAGACCTTGCATGATCAGTTCCGTTCAGGAAAAGCGTATCATAGTCTGCTTGCGCCTGTCGAGTTGTCGGGAAACATTATTTACGCCCTATTCTACCATGCAAATGGAGGGTTTTCGTGACAAATTGCCTGTTCTTTTGTATACTCAAAGAAAATGTGTTTATCAGCCCTTTTAGCTGAACTACTCTTCCAGAAAGGAAGGCTCGGGATATGGAAACGCCGGAGGAGAATGCCTATGTATTGGACGCCGAGAGCGCTGCAGAAATGGCGCGGCTGATGCGCCAGGATGTGTTGTTGACGCGTGGAATGGGAGGCGTTTTTCCTGAACAGGGTGAAGCGGATCTTGCGGATATTCAGCGTGTTCTTGATCTGGCCTGCGGGCCGGGAGGCTGGCCGTTGGAGGTGGCCTATACCTATTCCGACATGGAGGTGGTCGGCGTTGATATCAGCGCCCGCATGATTGCCTACGCCCGCGCGCAGGCGAACGCGCAACAGCGTACAAATGTTCGTTTTGAGATCATGAATATTTTGCAACCACTGGCTTTTGCCGAAGACTCGTTTGATTTGATCAACGCCCGTTTGGTGAATGGCTTCGTCAAAAAAGAGATGTGGCCAGTTCTGCTGCGAGAGGCTCTCCGGGTTTTACGTCCTGGAGGTATGCTTCGTTTGACGGAGGCAGAAGCCTCAATGTCAAATAAACCGTCTTTTGAAAAAGCATTTGGCGCGCTCATGAGAGTCTTGGCCCGTGCTGGAATGAGCTTCTCTCCCTCTGGTAATTATCATAGCCTGATTCAGATGCTGCCCAGCCTACTTCGGCAAGCCGGAGTTTCTCACATTCGCACTCGCGCCTATTTCCTCGAATTTAGCTATGGGACCGAGGCACATGAAAGTTTTTACCTTGACTTCCAGAGCGCTTTTTCACAAATTACGCCTATGATTGAGAAACTAGGGATCATGGGCACTGATGAGTGGCGTACTCTTTCTCACCAGGCTCTCGCCGAGATGCTTCAGGAGGATTTCTGCGCTGCCTGGACGTTGCTGACAGCGTGGGGACACAGATAAGGAGAAAGCAAGAGGAACGGTAGCAGAATAGCTGCCACTCCCTCCTTTTATATTTTTTATATTTTCGTTTTAATAGTTATTACATTTGTTTATATTTCTGTAAACATTTATCTCACATTATTAGTGCTTTGTTAATTATTTTCGCGCGAACAGGCCATTGCAATCAGGCCGCTTTTTTGCCTCCATGCACATGTGCTTGAGCTTCGAGCATCTTATACTTCAGCTTACCATTTTATCTCCGTTCTTTGTTGGCATTCTCTTGATTTTGTGATAGTATTGCTATCAACAGGACAATAGGTTGACGAGAAAGGAGATGAGCTGTGAAAAACGCCATTATTCTCTATTTAGCCCGTGGGCGAGGCTTCGCCTACGCTATTTCCTTTCCCAAGCAGTGGGTCGAGAGCTTTAGAACTTTGTTTTCCCGCCAGGAGGATCGCTCCTGGCAAGGATCAGTGTGGTGTTTTAAACGAGCCTATCTTGAGGCAGTTCGCGCCTGGGCCACCGAACTCGCCAGCGCGCAGGGGCTAGTGTTTCATGACCTTGCAGGGGAGCCGAAAGCCCGGCGTGAGCAGCAGCTTGCCGCTATCTGGCAGCAGGAACATGCAGAGCATGTTGCAGCAATGGTGGAGCTATTACCAAAGCTGCCTTCTTATGCCCTATCCTTAACCTCCTGGAGCCACACCTCGCTGATGGTAGAACTGACGACATACCTGGAAAAAACGCTCTTCGAGGAACTGAGGCAGGCGGCATTACCGTCTCCTATAAAGCATGACCGCCACGAGCCTGTCCTCCTCTTTCTCTCTCCAGATCCTCAGATCATCCGGGCGCTTCTGCCCTTGCGCATTGGAAACTTTCAGGTTCAGCCCCTCACTCTTCAAGCAGCCTTCGCCAATGGCACTGCGCATTTTCTCGACCGTGATGGACTGCTCTGGTTTGGTGCTCCGTATATGACACTCGTTGGAAGTGTCTATGATTTGTATGCGTCCAGGTCGCTCAATCAGCCATACATGGTCACGGAAGTTGGAGAAACGATCTATCAGGTGGTCAGGGCTGATACCTATTTGGAGCGCTATTGTTTGGATAGTGCCCCTTCCTACGTGAGCAGCACAAATCCCCCTCCAACAACCGAGCCGCTTGTTGCGCTCATCAAGCATTTCTCTTTAGCTCCCTGGTTGTGTGAACATGTTTCTCGGCTTCTGGCTGTTTTTGGGGAAGCTCTTACTCCCTGGTCTGGAGCAAGCCATATGGAACGCTGGCGTCAGCCGAAAAATTGGAAGCATCCAGCCGATTTTCTTCTCCATTACCTCGCACTCACAGAGTGTGCATCGCTGCTCTCCCTGCTTGGTTGGGATGAGAAGTTTTTGGAGCAGACCCAAACAAAGGTACAGGAGATGAAGCTCCAGCGTGCCAGGGACTATTATAGCTATTGCCAGAAACATGCCGTGGAATTGATGCAGGAGCTTCTTCGCGGTTTCCAACGTGCAAAGATCCAGGAATTGGCCGCACGGTATGGACTAATGCTCCCTTTGCAGTCCAAAGAAAAAATGATCCAGAGATGCACCGATCTTCGCATGGCCGAGGATCTGATAGGGATCACTGAGGAAAGGCAGCGGAGATCAGAAGGTGAGCTTTTATTCGCTGATGGGATTATCTGGGGGCAAAGAGATTCGCGCGCACTATACGATGCGCTGTGGAGCGGTTATCTCTCTGATGGTACAAGGGCCTTGAGCAGCTTGGAGGGCCAGATGATGGGGCAGTCCTATGTCCTGTGGGAGGATTGGGCAAGCAGAAAAGAAAAGCGTCGAGGGCTAGGAGTGCATACCTTGCTCAAGGAGGAGGGGATAGAAGATCTCTCGAACTGGCGCTGGTTCGTTTTTCGCTCGAATGAGGAGCGCCCTCGTATAAAAGAAGAGGTAATCGATAAATAACGCATTTCTCGGAAATGCTCTTCAGAGAGCTAATCGCGTAATGACATATTGTGTAAGAGCATGCCAATCCTCATCGCTCAGCTCATCGAGTGGTTTTGGGAGAGAAAAGCCCACGTTATCTACTGGGAGAGCCAACTCCCTTCTGAGTTTGTACGCTTCGTCAAGCGTCATTGCTCCATTCATCTCAGCAACGTCAAAATCAGTACTACTCCGGTGAACCCATATAGGAACGAGGATGTCGTCTGCTGCGACAAGAGCGTTTCTGGTTAGTACACTTCCAAGACCTGGGCTACAATCCATCAAGCAATAGTCATACTGCTGTGCTTGCTGCCAGGTCTTAAAAAAGGTCCGAAGCACGGCGTTTGGGTTCAATTGTGGTCTGAACCAGGTATCAGCCTGGCGAAGCGTCTCGTTACCAACAAATAGGTCGATTCGTGGACTCACTGAATGGGGAGTAATGTGAGGATCGCGAAGCGCCTCAGGGATGGTTTCCTTTGATGCCACAATCTGGCTTTGCACCAGGAAATGAGAGGAAATGTTCCCTCCCAATTGGTGATCAAGATCAACGATTACTACCGACCTTTGGTGTCGATTGGCGAGTAAGGAAGCCAGTTTTTTTGTGATCGCCGTTTTCCCTCTCCCTCCACTTGCATTAGCAATTGCCAGTATTTTCATCAAACTATCTCCCCTGGATACCACGCTGATTCACGTCTGTGGTCGTTGACAGGCAAGAGAACGATTCACTCCTCATTGCGGCGCCAGCGCGATATCGGTGATGTCTTCAGAAGCACGCAGATACAAGCGTTTCGCTTCCATCAATTTTTGAATTTTACACCCCCTTGATCCGTCGTCGATCTCCTCCGGTTTGCCGCCAGCTCATGACAAAGTGCCGCCACGCTTCCCCAGTGAGCCTTCCGCGAGCCGCATCCTTTTCTGCATAAACCCAATGATAGTTCCGCGGGTGGCGCCTCGCCGTCCAGCCAGCAATGCGGCCAACAGACGCAATCAGGGCAAAATCTCCCGTTTCAAAGGCGTATCTGCCTTTTGCCAATCCTTCCTGCATTCCAGCAGTAAATAGTGTAGCACCTTCGCCATCTGCTGCCCAATCTGGTCGATAGAGCCACACATCTTCGTTGTCCTGACTTTGCGGTACGCTCTCCTGAATTGCTTGAGCCACACATACAGCATAACTCTTCAGGAAACCTGCTACCAGGCCACAGCTATGTGCCTGTTCTCGCATTACTTGTCTCACCTTCCACCCTCTTTTTCTTCACATAAAGGAGAGTCTCCTCCGCCTTCTTTCATTACGTCCCTTGCCTGTTTCCTGCAGGTGCTCACGCTCCCCTAGAGAAACCAAGAAGACCTTGGGCGTGCTCGGTAACGATGGGGATTTCGATATCATTAAGCTGCCTTTGTTCGAGGTCTGCAACATCGAGCATCGCTTTGATGCTCTCTAAGAGGTTATACATTGTTTCTCCAGGTTCAGGTTCTCTCGCCTCGACTTCCTCTCTAAGGATGTGGAGCACATACTGAGCGTATTCGTCCACTTGATGCTTTTGTTGCTCATTGAGCGTACCATGAGCAAGCAACTCTTCAATGTTGATAACCGCTCCTCGTATGAGACCTTTTTGCCTCGCTTGATATGCTGCCATATTTTCGATCCCCGTTTTCGCATAGCATACCCCACATTTACCCTTCTATCAATGGCTCTTTGATGGCTTTTGAAGGCGAATCCCAAAAAGCCTTCAAGGAGCCGAGTTGTCCTATAAGGAGCCAGGTTGAATTGTAATGCGAGACTGTCTATCCATCCTCCTTCACGGCTGTCTTGCATTTTCCCTGGAATTTAGCACTGCTTCACGCTGACATGGAAACCGCGAAAGCCATCCACGCTCATTTTTCAGGAATCCTTCCCGGAATCTTTCCCGGTTGTTCCGGTTTTTCCGTTCAGCTCTCCGCTACACTATGGAATGCATAGGAGGATAACGGTATCTACTTCGATGCAATGAGGATCTATCCCTGTTGAACAATATAATCAGCGGCGCTTCCGACACTCCTATCAGTTCACCTGATACATATGGGAGCACTTTCAACAGTATTGTATGGATTCACACAGAAGGCGTATCAAAGAAACGTCCTCCTGCAATCAGAGCTAACCTCGTTAAGGAGGGGGGAATGAACTATGAAATCATGGAGAGGCTGCGCAGGGTTCCTCGTAGGCTTCATTTTAGGGAGTATGTTCGCTTTACGTGTGCCCTTCTTCACGGGAAAGAGGTGCTGTGATGGCAACCATCTGTCGGCCAGGTAGAGCGACGCCTGCGCATGTTATTGCGCAGGAGGATTTGCTCGAAGCCCTTCGAGCACGCTATGCAGATCTGGATATGCTTGAAAAAAAGGTGCGCCTGATTCGCCATACCACTG
>Ga0070740_10005927_pt1 | contig 11014 bp, 5 predicted proteins | sample Coa_R2_FD_67286 | JGI IMG/M metagenome (GOLD analysis project Ga0070740, IMG submission 67286) | Surface soil microbial communities from Centralia Pennsylvania, which are recovering from an underground coalmine fire - Coalmine... | ecosystem: Environmental > Terrestrial > Soil > Unclassified ...
CAGGTCGCGCGCGATTTCTTCGGCGCGGTGGAATTGGACGGCGGCCCGTGGCACGTGATCCCGGAAGGCAGGCCGGGCGCCGGCATCGTCATCAAGGACGTCATCGCAGATGCGTTCCTGCAGCAGATCCTGACGCGCGCGAAAGAGTACGACGTGATCGCGACCCTGAATCTCAATGGCGACTATGTTTCCGATGCGCTGGCCGCCGAAGTCGGCGGCATCGGCATCGCGCCGGGCGGCAACATCAATTACGTCAGCGGCCACGCGGTGTTCGAAGCCACGCACGGCACCGCGCCGAAGTACGCCAATCAGGACAAGGTCAATCCGGGTTCGGTAATCCTGTCCGGCGAAATGATGCTGCGTTATCTGGGCTGGACCGAAGCCGCGGACGCGATCATCGCGGCGATGGACAAGGTGATCGCCGCTAAGACGGTCACCTACGACTTCGCGCGCATGATGGAAGGCGCGAAAGAGGTGAAGTGTTCCGAATTCGGCGATGCGCTGATCGCGGCGATGTGAGCACGAAGGAACCGGGCGAAGCCGCGGAGGTCAACGCTTAATGCGCGCCGCGATCTTCTCTTTGCTCTGGCTGTTCTGCGCGAGCGCGCTCGCGCAGAACGCACGGCCTGCCGCTTCGTCGTCCGAACAACCCGCTGCTTCATCCAGCATCACCACGCTGGAAACGGTCAGCGTCACCGGCGTGCTGCCGGGCCCGGGCTTGTGGAAGGTCAGCCGCAACGGTCACGTGTTGTGGGTGCTGGGCGTGATTCCCTCGCTGCCCGCGCACATGCAATGGCGCTCGGCCGAAGTGGAGCAGGCGATCGCGGGCTCTCAGGAAGTGATCGAGTCGCCCAAGGTCAAGGTGAAACTCGACACCAATTTCTTCGGAAAATTATTTCTGCTGCCCACCGCTCTCGGTGCGCGCAAGAATCCCGATGGCAAGACGCTGCACGACCTGCTGCCCGCGCCGATGTACGCGCAGTGGCTGACGCTGAAGCGGCAATATCTCGGCAACGACAACGATATCGAACGCTGGCGGCCGATCTTCGCCGCGCTGAAGCTGTATCGCGAGGCGCTGAAGAAGAACGACTTGCGCAGCAGCGGCGAAGTGGAAGACACCGTCGCAGCGCTCGCGAAACAACACGGCATCATGCCGGTGTCCAGCGAATACGCCTTGATCGTGCGCGAGCCGCGGCAGGCGATACGCGCGTTCGAGGCCGCGGGTCCGGACGGCGTGGCGTGTTTCGGCCGCACGCTGGACAGCGTCGAGCACGATCTGCCCGCAATGCGCGCGCGCGCGAACGCCTGGTCCAGCGGCGACATCGATACGCTGCGCAAGCTGCCCGACAGCCGGTTTCGGCAAGTGTGCACCGATGCATTCGTCGGCTCGGGTTTCGCGCGCCGGCTCGGCATCAGCGATCTGCCGGCGAAGGTGCAGGCGCACTGGTTGAATCTGGCGCGAGGCGCGCTGAAAACCTATCCGCAGAGTTTCGCGGTGCTGCCGATGCACGAACTGATGGATGCGGACGGTGCGCTCGCCATCTTGAAATCGCAAGGTTATACGGTGCAATCGCCCGACGAACTGGACGCACAGCCGGGCGTGGCCTCCAGCGCCGCCGCGCAGTAAAAAAACGGCGCGTTATCGCGCCGTTTTTTGTCCTCCCGAGATTGCACCGTTCAAATTCGCCGCCGGCCGAAGATCAGCGAGGCGATGAACAGGATGATGAAGATGATGAACAGGATCTTGGCGATCCCGGCAGCGGTGCCGGCCACGCCGAAGAACCCGAAGAAGCCCGCGATCAGGGCGATGATCAGGAAAACGATGGCGTAGTAGAGCATCGAAGACCTCCTTGTGCTTGCCCGCGGAAGCGGACGGAACGCCGCCCACCTCGGTGCGGCAAGTGGCAGCATTGACGCGCGGGCGTGAGCGCGATGTGATGAGATGATCGTCCTCTTCAACAAGCCTTATGGCGTGCTGTGCCAGTTCACCGACCGGAGTGCATCGCCACGCCGCACGCTGGCCGGACTGGGCTTGCCGGCGGGCATCTATCCCGCGGGAAGACTCGACTACGATAGCGAGGGGCTCGTGCTGCTGACCGATGACGGCGCGCTGGCGCATCGCCTCACCGATCCACGTCATGGCAAATCTAAGACATACCTGGTGCAGGTCGAAGGCATACCTGATAACGAAGCGTTGCAACGTTTGCGCGATGGCGTGGAACTCAGGGATGGCATCACGCGTCCCGCCGAGGTGCGCGTGCTGCAACATCCGCCGGATTGGCTGTGGCCGCGCGATCCGCCGGTGCGATTCCGCAAGACCGTGCCCGATTCGTGGCTGGAAATCACCTTGCGCGAAGGCCGCAACCGGCAGGTGCGGCGGATGACCGCGGCGGTCGGATTGCCGACGCTGCGATTGATCCGCACGCGCATCGGCGAATATCCGCTGGACGGACTCGCGCCGGGCGAATGGCGCGCGATAGTTGTGCCCCCGAAACCACGAACAATGCGAACGCGAGAAAAGCGACGAACATGAATTTCAAGGATCATTTTTCCGGTCACGCCGGTTTGTATGCGCAGGCGCGGCCGCATTATCCCGACGCGCTGTTCGACTGGATCGCGCAACAGTCGCCGGCGCGCCAACGCGTTTGGGATGCGGCCTGCGGCAATGGACAAGCCAGCGCGGCGCTCGCGCAAAAGTTCGATCATGTCATCGCCACCGATCCCAGCGCACAGCAGATCGCGCAAGCGCAGCCACATCCGAGGATCGAATATCGGGTCGAAGCCGCGGAAAGCAGTTCGCTCGAAACCCATTCCGTTGATGCGATCACGGTGGCGCAGGCGCTGCACTGGTTCGACCTGTCGCGTTTCGTGATCGAAGTGCGACGCGTCGCTCGATCCGGCGCGTTGTTCACCGCTTGGAGTTATGCCGGTTGCAGCGTCGACGCGAATGTCGACGCGGTGATCGCGCAACTCTACGACGGGATTCTGGGCGAATACTGGCCGCCGGAACGCAAGCTGGTGGATGAAGGCTACGCGACGCTGGAGATTCCGTTCGCACCGCTCGAAGCGCCCGCCTTTGAAATGTGCATGGACTGGAACGCGGAGCAATTGCTGGCGTATCTGCGTTCGTGGTCGGCGGCGCAGCGGTATCGGAAAGCCACCGGTCGCGACGGCGTGGCGGAAATCGCCGACGGCTTGCGCCGCGCTTGGGGTGATCCGCAAAGTCCGCGCACAGTGCGCTGGAAGCTGGCCGTGCGTGCCGCACGCGTCGGCTGATGCGTACAAAAAAGAACCGGTGCTTGCGCACCGGCCTCAAGACATCGTGGGTTGTTCGCTGCTTCTACTTCGCGTTGCGAGCGCGCTACATGGTTCTATCGTCTTGCTCGTGGAATAACGGAAGCCTCAGGCCCTACAAACGATCCTGCGAGGAGACCGGCCGTCCGTGGCCGGAGTTTCCACAACAGCTACCAGCCGAAGCCCACGCCGGCACCGACCGAGCTTTCGCCGTTGCTGACCGAGCCGCCGATGGTGAAGGTGGCCTGCGGCGCGATCTTGCGCTGATAGCCGATCGACAACGCCGACTGACCGCTGGTATTGCCGTAACCCACGCCGACGCGGTTGTCGCTGTCGATGCCGGCCGCCGAGGCAGCCATCTGCACCATGGCCGTGCTCATCGCCGAAATCCGATCGATGCGCTTGTCCTGCTCGCTGAAGCGCGCATTGGTCTGCTGCTCGAAGCTGTCGAGCTGCGTCTGCACGCCTGCCACCGCCTGGTCGGTATAGGCGTTCGCCTGACTGAGCGTCGCCTGGTCCGCGGCGGTCGAATACGTCTTGGCGGAATTCAACGCCTCGGCCGTCTGCTGATCGGTGTAGGTGTTGGCCTGGCTGACCGCTTGCGACATCTCGCTGCTGGGGGAAGACGCCGATTGCGCGGGCAGATCGCCGGCTGCGGTGCTGCCGGAGCCGGAGGATCCTGTCGAGGAGGTCGTCGTCGACTGCGTGCTCGCCACCGTCTGCGACGACGCCGACTCCAGCGACTTCAACTGCTGCGAGAGCTGATTGATCTCGCTGGACAGGTTGGTGATCGTCGCCGTGGTCGAATAATTCGCCTGCAGATAGCCCAGCGTCACCGCGTCGTGCGCATTGATTGGATTACCGACATTGACGATGCGGCGGTAGTTGCCGAACGAACCGACCGAAACGACGTTCATGCCATTGGCGATGGACCCCGCACCGATCGCCACGCTGTTGTTGCCGTTGGCTTGTGCATCGAAGCCGATCGCCAGGCTGTTGCTGCCGCTGGCACTCGCACTGTATCCGAAGGCCGAAGAGCCGGCACCGGAAGCCCGCGCATTCGCACCGACGGCCGTGCCGTAGTACCCGCTCGCCTGTGCACGCAGGCCGAACGCCGAACCGCCGTAACCCGCCGAGGATTGATCACCGACGGCGGTCGCGGCCGGGGTAGGTCTGCCTGCACCCGTGGTCGGGTTGGAAGCATTTGCTCCCCAACCGATCGCGACCGCTCCCGCGCCGTCCGCTTGCGCGCCGGTGCCGATCGCGGTGCTGTTGGTATCGGTCGCGAATGCTTTCCAGCCCAGCGCCACATCACCTATCGAATAATTGCCGCCCGCGTAGGCCCCAACTCCGATTGCGGCGTTATAGCCCTGGCCGAATCTCGCTGAAGAGGTTTGCGCACCATTGCCGATCGCGATATCGCTGGTATACGACGCTGTGGCGTTGTAGCCCATCGCAACGCTGTTGTTGCCGATCGCTTGCGCACCGGTTCCGAACGCGGAGGCATTCGTGCCCGATGCGTAGGCGTTGCTGCCCACCGCGGTGCTGTAGGCACCATAGGCGGCCGCGGTATTGCCCACCGCCGTCGATGCGGTGCCGGTAGCGAATGCGGAATATCCAGTAGCCGTGCTGAGGTCGCCGCCGGCATTGGCCAGCGACCCGAGCGCCGCCGAGCCTTGTCCGGATGCGGAGGAGTTAGCACCCACCGCCACAGCGCTGTAGTTGCTCGCCGAAGCGAACGTGCCGATCGCCACGCCGTTGGTCGCGGTATTCGACGTCGCCGCACGGAAGCCCAAGGCGATTGATTCGTCGCCGCCCGCATAGGCATCCGCACCCAAGGCCGTGGAGATGTAACCGGTCGCGTGCGCGCCGTAACCTGCAGCGGTCGCGCCGCCATTGGATGCCACCGCGTACTTGCCGATCGCGGTGCTGTAGTTACCCGAAGCGCTGGAATACTTGCCTACCGCCGTGCTGTTGGTGCCGCTGGCTTTCGCCTGCGAACCCACCGCCGTGCCGTACTTGCCTGTGGCGTTGGCCTGCTGACCGACTGCCGTCGATTGGTAGTTCGATGCGACGGAATTGGTACCGAACGCGTTCGAATACGGCCCGCTCGCCACCGCGTGATAGCCGAAGGCATTGTCGGAAGTGTTGCTCGCTTCGGAGTGGATACCCACCGCGGTGCTGTAACGTCCGCTCGCGGTGGCGTAGGCACCGAGTGCGGTCGTATCGAGATTGCTTGCCTGCGCACCGACACCGAGTGCCGTGCCATAAGCACCCGTCACGCTGCTGTTGGCCCCGATCGCGGTGCCTTGCGTTGGCACCGTCTTGTAGCCGGTGTAGTAGTTGCCGACCTGCGCGTTCGCGGCGACGTATGCACTCTTGCCGATCGCGATACCGTTGTCGCTGAGGCTCGTCGCATGGTCGCCGATGGCGACCGAGGAGACGCCCACCGCGGACGCGGAGGGGCCTGCCGCCAGGCTGTTGTCGCCGGTGGCTTCCGCGCCTGCGCCGAATGCCGAAGCGTATGCACCCGACGCATAGGCATTGCTGCCCACCGCGGTGCTGTATGCACCGTAGGCGGCCGCGGTATTGCCAACTGCCGTCGACGCCGCGCCCGTTGCAAACGCCGAATAACCTGCTGCGATGCTGAGGTCGCCGGTGGCGTTCGACAACGCGCCGAAGGCCGTTGAGGACTGGCCCGACGAGTATGCATGATTACCGAATGCCACCGCGTTGTAATTCGACGCCATCGAGCGGAAGCCTCCCGCTATCGAGTAGTCACCCGATGCAACCGCGTCGGTGCCTACGGCCGTCGATACCCTTCCGGTCGCACGCGTGCCATACCCCAGGGCGGTCGAGGCGATCCCGCTCGCCACCGAGTACTTGCCGATCGCCGTGCTGTAGCCGCCGCTCGCGGTCGCATATTTGCCGACCGACGTGTCGAACTGTCCGGTTGCCTTCGCGCCTTCGCCGATCGCCGTGCTGTATTTGCCGCTGGCGGTAGCCAAGGCACCCGCCGCCACACTCTGATACCCGCTGGCAACCGCCTGCTGACCGATCGCCGTGCTGGCAAAACCCGAGGCCTCCGACAGCGAACCCAACGCATTCGAATACGGACCGCTGGCCGCGGCGCCATAACCCAGTGCGTTGTCCGAAGTGTTGCTGGCAGTCGCATGGATACCCACCGCGGTGCTGTAACGTCCGCTCGCGGTGGCGTAGGCACCGAGTGCAGTCGTATCGAGATTGCTCGCCTGCGCGCCCACACCGAGCGCCGTGCCATAAGCGCCGGTCACGCTGCTGTTGGCGCCAATCGCGGTGCCCTGCGTTGGCACCGTCTTGTAACCGGTGTAGTAGTTGCCGACCTGCGCGGTCGCGGCGACGTATGCACCTTTGCCGATCGCGATGCCGTTGTCGCTGAGGCTCGTCGCGTGATCGCCAAGCGCCACCGAACTCATGCCGATCGCGCTCGACTTGTAGCCGAACGCTGATGAGTTCATGCCCGAGGCGATGCTGTCCTGACCCACGGCCGTACTGTTGTCGCCGGTGGCTTGTGCGCCGTCGCCGAACGCGCTGGAGCTGTACCCACTCGCCAGGCTGTCGTATCCCACCGCGGTGCTGTAGTCCCCTGACGCCGTCGCCAGCGGACCCGCCGCGACGGAATGCGTTCCGCTCGCGACCGCATCGTCGGAACCATCCGCCGGTCCGTTGGCCTTGAAGTAGTGCGCAGCCGCAAAAGCGCCATCCGCCGCCGCGTTCAACTGCTCCAGATTGACCGCATCGTGATCCTGCGTCGCATCGGCCACGTTGGTGATCTGACGCTCCGCCCCCGGCGCGCCGACGGAAACGCTGTTTGCGCGATCGACGATGGAATTCGCACCCAACGCGACGCTGTTGGCGAAACCGGCTGTGTCGGCATTGGCACCGAGTGCAACGCTGTAATCTCCCGTGGCTTGCGCAGCAGCTCCGAACGCAGAGGCATTCGAGCCAGAGGCATACGCATTGCTGCCCACGGCCGTGCTGTATGCGCCGTACGCGGCAGCCGTGTTGCCCACCGCGGTGGAACCCACGCCGGTCGCAAACGCCGAGTAGCCCATCGCAACGCTCAGATCTCCACTGGCATTCGCCAGCGCACCCGTTGCCGTCGCACCTTGTCCGGAAGCCGTGGAGCCGGAGCCCAAAGCCGTCGCGTTGTAATTGGATGCGCCGGCGTAGTAGCCGATCGCGACGCTGCCGAAGGCTGTATCGGTCGTATAAGCATGGAAGCCGACCGCTGTCGAACTGCCGCCTCCCGCGGTCGAACGCGGACCGAGCGCCACGTCACCGCGCGTCAGCGCATTGCTGTCCTTGCCGAACGCGGTACTGTCGATATCGAGCGCATTGGAGCGCCAACCGACCGCGACGGAGTATTCGCCCGACGCGTTGGATCTGTAACCCACCGCTGTGCCGTTGAGACCCGCGGCACTGGAATTGGAACCGACCGCCACGCTGCCGTTGTTTGTCGCTTGCGCGCCGGCGCCGAACGCCGACGCATACGTGCCTGACGCATACGCATTGCTGCCTACCGCGGTGCTGTACGCACCGTAGGCGGCGGCGGTATTTCCAACCGCGGTCGATGCGGTGCCGGTCGCGAAGGCGGAATAACCCGCCGCGGTGCTGAGATCGCCGCTGGCATTGGCCAGCGAACCGATGGCCGACGCGCCTTGTCCGCTCGCAGCGGAGTTCGCGCCCACCGCCACCGCGCTGTAATTGCTCGACGCCGCGAACGTGCCGATCGCCACGCCGTTGGTCGCCTCGCTCGAGGTCGCCGCCCGGAAACCCAATGCGATCGATTCGTTGCCGGCGGCATACGCATCCGCACCGAATGCGGTGGAAATGTAGCCAGTCGCGTGCGCACCGTAACCTGTCGCGGTCGCGCCTCCGTTCGATGCCACCGCATACTTGCCGATGGCGGTGCTGTAGTTTCCGCTCGCGTTCGAATACTTGCCGAGTGCCGTGCTGTTGGTTCCGGTGGCACGCGCCTGCGAACCCACGGCTGTCGAGTATTTGCCGCTCGCGTTGGCCTGCTGGCCGACCGCGGTCGACTGATAGTTCGACGCCACCGAATCTGTGCCGAACGCATTCGAGAACGGGCCGGTCGCCTGTGCGTTGTAACCTAGCGCATTGTCCGACGTGCTGGTTGCCTGCGCGTTGCGGCCGATGGCCGTGCTGAAGTTGCCGCTGGCGGTGGCTTGATCGCCAAATGCCGAACCGTACCAGCCGCTCGCCGTGCTCTTCGAGCCGAACGCCGAGCTGTAGGGTCCGCTGGCGGACGCATCGACGCCAACCGCCGCGCCGTTCACTCCGGTCACGCTGGCACCGGCACCGATCGCGATGCCCTGCGTCTTCTTCGTCGCGTACGCTCCGTAATATCCGAGTGTGCCGGTGTTCGCGACCTTGGCATTGCTGCCGATCGCGATGCCATTGGCGCTGAGGCTGGTCGCGTGATCGCCTACCGCAACCGAGCTGACGCCGCGTGCATAGGCGCTGCCGCCCACGGCGGTGGAGTTGGCACCGATCGCATTGGCGCTGTCGCCGACCGCGGTCGACGAGTTGCCGACAGCCGCCGCGAAGGGTCCCGCCGCCAGGCTGTAATCGCCCTCGGCAATGCTGGTGTCACCCAGAGCGATCGAGGAAATGCCGCTCGCCGCTGCATTGGAACCCAGCGCCATGGATGCGTAATTGTTGGCGCTGGCGAAATATCCGACTGCGATGCCTTGTGTTGCCGCCGCGCTGGTGTAGGCGCGGAAGCCCTCCGCGATCGAGTGATCGCCCAGCGCGACCGCGTCCGCGCCGAAGGCCGAAGCGATGTAGCCGCTGGCATACGCGCCCACGCCAACTGAGGTGGTGCCGCCATTGGTGGCGCGCGCACCGATGCCCAGCGCGGTCGAATACAAACCGTCGGCATGGCTGAAATCGCCCACGGCCGTACCGCCTTGTCCGGTCGCATACGACCACGAACCGATAGCGGTTGCGTAAGTGCCGCTGGCATAAACGTGGCTGCCGACCGCGGTGCTGTACTTGCCCTTCGCGATCGCGAGTTCGCCGTTGGCGGTGCTGAAATAGCCGCTCGCTTCGGAGCGGTGTCCGGTCGCCGTGCTGTACTTGCCGCTCGCAGCCGCGCCGTTGCCCAGCGCGGTGCTGTACTGGCCGCTTGCCGCCGCTGCGTGGCCGAATGCGGAAGCGCCTTCGTTGGTGGCGGTGGCATCGGTACCGACCGCCGTCGCCGGCGCCGAACCATAAGACCCCGTGCCGTTGGCACTGCTGTTCTGGCCGATCGCGATGTCACCCGTGCCATACGCATTGGCGTGATCGCCCAACGCCAGCGAACTGGCGCCTGTCGCGGAAGCGTAGTTTCCGAAAGCCGCGCTGTAGTCGCCGCTCGCTACCGCATTCGGGCCGATCGCCGTGCTGCGGATGCCGGTCGCATAAGCCTGATAACCCATGGCAGCGGATTTGTATCCGCTCGCCATGGCATTCCGTCCAACCGCACTGCTGAAATCCCCTGTTGCATGCGCATTGTTGCCCAGCGCCGTGCTGAACGCGCCCGTCGCCACTGCGACGTATCCGACCGCAACGGCCTTTTCGCCCGACGCCACGGAATTGAATCCCAGCGCGACGCTGTTCAATCCGCTGGCAGTGGAGTCGTAGCCGAACGCGGATGAATAGTCACCGCTGGCGGTGGCGCCGCTGCCGCATGCGATCGCGCCGTTGCCGGGGGCCGATGCGCCGCTGCAGTCGGTCTGGCCCGCGAACGCCAGAGGCATCGCCCCGATCGCGAGCAATACCGCCAGAGCCAACCGCGCCAGTGTCGGCGCTCCGCGTCCGGTTCCGGCACTTCCACCCGCGCTCTTGCAGGTGGCCAGTTCGGATGCGACGACGATCTGGTGGAGTGATTTGTTCCATACCAGGCTGTAGATCTTCTTGTTCATGGTTGGCTCTCAGGGTGAGTTTGATGAACAGATCTTTCGGTGGAATTTTTTGATCAGGCAGGTGGTGACGCGCGCGCAGACACACGACTCGCGCGAGAACATTTTCTTTTTCGCAAGGAGAGGAACGGCTGATTGCAGCCGCGATAGGAATCGCTGTATCGGTCCATCTGATGCCGGGCGCTCCCCTCCGATGATGGACGCCCTGTCGGGCTTCCCCGCCGCGACGATGCGATCCAACAACCAGCGATCACATTGTCCCCAGTGTGGCCAAATTCCCTACCACACATGGAACCGCAGAAGGCGAGCCTAACAAGGGGTGAAGCGACTCACAATCCTGCAATGCAACATCATGCCGTACGCATGCGTGCGGTTCGATGTCGCTGCACAGCGAGACATTTGTCTAAAGATCGAAGAATGCGCGCGCCGCCGTTGCGGAATACGCCGCGGTAATCTCAGCGGGTTCGTCGCGGTCGCGTGCCACTTCTTTGCAGATGTGTGCAAGGTACATCGGCTCGTTCCGCCGATGGCTGGGTTGCGGACGCACCGTGCGTGGCAACAGATACGGCGCGTCGGTCTCCAGCAGCAGACGGTTGGCCGGAATCTCGCGCACCAGTTCGCGCAGGTGCGTGCCACGGCGCTCGTCGCAGATCCAGCCGGTGATGCCGATGTGGCAATCGAGATCCAGGTAATCATGCAAGGCTTCGCGCGTATCGGTGAAGCAATGCACGACGGCCGCGGGGACCTTGTCACGC
>Ga0070740_10005928_pt1 | contig 11014 bp, 8 predicted proteins | sample Coa_R2_FD_67286 | JGI IMG/M metagenome (GOLD analysis project Ga0070740, IMG submission 67286) | Surface soil microbial communities from Centralia Pennsylvania, which are recovering from an underground coalmine fire - Coalmine... | ecosystem: Environmental > Terrestrial > Soil > Unclassified ...
CGGCCGCATCGACCAGGCCGAGCGCATGCTCGCCGAGCTCGATCCCGCGCGCCTTCCTCCCGCGTTGAGCACCGTCCACGAGCTGGTGACCGCGGGAATCGCGATGCGGCGCCTGCGTAGCGCAGCAGCGCGCGCGGCGCTCGCGCGGGCCGGATACGCAGCGCATCGCGCAGCGATCCCGGCGCTGACGGCGGAGGTCGAAAGCGCATCGCGCGTGCTGAACACGCCCGCGGCGCGCCTGCTTGCGGGCGGCACAGAGCGGCGGTTGCTGCTCGAAGAGGTCGAAGCGCTGCTGGCATCCAAAGCTCTGGTGGTGGACGCATGCCGTCATGCCGTGCGCGAGGCGCGCACGGTGGTTTCGCTCGCCAGGCGTCCAGTGCTGTTCAGGCTCGCCCGCGTGCTGGGCGAAGCATGGCCCGGGGACGTGCCGAGGGATGTGCTCTTGGCGCGGGCTTTCGGAGCACGGCGCGCCGATGAATCGCATCGCGCCCGCTTGCGGGTCGAAGTCGTACGGCTGCGCGCGATGCTGCGGACGCTGACCGGTGTGAGCGCGACCAGGCGCGGCTTTGTGCTCGTGCCGCACCGCGCACGCCAGGTCGTCGTACTGGCGCGGCCCGTCGAAGAGGAGCATGCCGCGGTGCTGGCCTGCCTGGCCGACGGTGAATCGTGGTCGAGCTCGGCCCTGGCGCTTGCGCTCGGAACCAGCCAGCGCACCGTGCAGCGGGCGCTCGAATCGCTGGCGGCATCAGGCAGAGTGCAGCCGTATGGCCGGGGGCGCGCCCGCCGTTGGATCACGCCGCCGGTACCCGGATTCACGACGGTCTTGTTGTTTCCCGCCGCGCTGCGCGACGGCTAGGATGGGAGCATGCGTCAGTCGGCGGCCGAAATCGTTCGTGAGTACGGACCCTTTCCCGATGTCGACCACGTGCATGGAGTCACCTACGACGGCCGGCACGTCTGGTTTGCCGCGGGGCGCTCGCTCAAGGCCTTCGATCCCGCCAGCGGCGAGGTGGTGCGCTCGTTCGATGTCCCCGCGTGTGCGGGAACGGCCTTCGACGGGCGCCACCTGTTTCAGCTCGCCGGGGACGGTATCCGCAAGATCGATCCGAACAGCGGCCGGGTGCTGGCCACGATTCCGGCGCCCGCCGGCCATAATTCGGGGCTCGCGTGGGCCGAAGGGACGCTGTGGGTCGGACAGTATCGCAACCGCAAGATCCATCAGGTCGATCCCCAAACCGGGACGATTCTTCGCACCCTCGAATCCAACCGCTTCGTCACCGGCGTTAGCTGGGTCGACGGCGAGCTGTGGCACGGCACCTGGGAAGATGACGTCAGCGATTTGCGCCGAATCGATCCGCAAACCGGAGAGGTACTGGAGAGGATCGCGATGCCGTCGGGAGTGAATGTTTCGGGGCTCGAGTCCGACGGCGGCGACCTGTTCTTCTGCGGAGGATCAGGCAGCGGCAAGGTGAGAACCGTTCGCCGCCCCAGGCGGGGCTGCGCAACCGGCCGCGGCTCGCGGCGGCCCGCCGGCTCCCGCAAGACGCGCTCCTAGCGACTTGGATATCGCGGCAGGCGCGCGCCCGACTGGCGGGCTACTAAAAGACGCGAATACTTTACTACTAGTTGTAGAAGAATATTGACCCCTGGAGACGCAAAATCTAACTATCAGTAAGATGGATCTGAACCACAAGTTGACTGAACAGCGCGAATCGGGGTACTGGTATCGCCGATGAGCTGCCGACGCCGTGTGCGGCCCCGTCCGGGCGGCGGGCGTGGAGGAGAGGCGCTGGCATTGCGGGGGATTTTAAGGCTTAATACGCCTGTGGATAGGTAAGGGCGGCTTTTGGGCCAACTCTTCCGTACCGGTGTGCCCGCGCAGGGGAGCTCATCCGCTTGTCAGAGGTTAGTGCCATGAAACAACGCTCCACCGCGACCGACCAAGTGGTCCATTCGGTGCTCGCCCGGGCCGGAGTTCTGGGCGCCCGGGAGCTGCGGGCGTGGAAGCGCCCGCAGGACGACATCCGCCGGCTGACTAACAGCGACTATGCCGCGAGTCTGCGCCAGCGCCTGAGCTTCGCGCAGGTCAACGAACTGGTGCACCGGGCCACCGATGTCTGGCCTCACTTCAACCGCCGGGTGCTCGGTCCGCCCTCGGCTGAATTCTTCTCGCGCGCGGCCGACGCCCTGCAACTGCATCTGAAGACGGCGCGCTACACCAGCCTGGCGCTGTACGGCTTTTACGTCGACCGCTCCGAGAGCGCGCTGGCCAAGCCGCTGATTTTCGTCAACAGTGCCCATCACGACCTCGCCATCGGCACCACTTTCTGCCACGAGGTCGGCCATCATTTCTGCACCGAGCTTGCCAGGCCCAGACGCGCCGGAGTGCGGTTTTACTTCGATGCCGCCTACAATGAGCATCTGCGCGATGAGGGAGAGCTGGCGGCCGACGTGATTGTCTCGTTGGCAGGCTACCCCAAGCCGGCCGCGCGGGCGATCTTTACCCGCGGCCTGCGCCGCGAGATCGCGCGCAAGGGGCATCTGGACCAAATCGTGATCGACCGGATCCGGACCCATTTGGAACAATCCTACGGGTTTGCCTTCTCGGCCGCGCTGTCACCCGCCCAAAACCTGCAATACCTCGCGGGTATGCTTCACTACGCCAAACTTCGTGCGGCTTTGCTCGAGGAATACGACCTATGAGTGAGGAGACTTTCGGCAAGGTCCTCAAACGGGCGCGCCTGTCGATGGGACTGAGTCAGCAGGCGCTGGCGCGCAGGATGGGCGTGCGGGCCAGCCATATCGGCTACCTCGAGCAGGGCCGCCGCCGCCCCTCCCTGACCCTGCTCAAGGCGCTGGCCGATACCCTGGGCATCAACAAGGAACGGCTGTTTTTGCTGTCTCATCCCGAGGCCCGAGAACTGATCAACAGCGGCGCGCGCAAAGGTCCGAAAAATCGCCGCCGCGACGCCTGGAAGGAGCTGCTGGCAGACAAGGCCGCCCTGGTGCGCAACCAGGTCACCACCAAGGAGCTCAAGGTGCTCTCTCAGATCGCGCTGCTGGGCTCGGTCTCCAAACCCCGCGATTACCTGTTCATCCTCAATACCATCCGCCAGGCGGTCAAGGAATAAAGCCCACGGTCCGCGCCCTCAAACTCGGTTATAACAGCGAGTAGATTGACTTCTACCAGCAGATGACCTGGCCGGGCGTGGCCCCCGTGTAGGCCCCGTCCTCGTATATCGGGGTGCCGTTGACGATGGTGTGGATGACGCCGTGCGCCGGCACCACCAGCCGCTTGCCGCCCCCCGGCAGGTCGGCGCGCATCTCGCCGCGCTGCGGCGAGCCCACCGTGTCGTAGTCGAAAATCGTGATGTCGGCGAAGGCTCCGGCCACCAGCCGTCCGCGGTCTTTGATGCCGAAGAAGTCGGCCGGCTCCGACGTGATGCGCCGCACCGCGTACTCCAGGGTCATCGCGCCGCGCTCGCGCACCCAGGTGCCGAGCAGATAGGTGCAATAGCCCGCGTCGCACAGCATGTTGACGTGAGCGCCGCCGTCGGACAGCCCGATCAGCGTGCGCGGGTCGTTGATCAGCCGCCCCACGCGCTGGGGGTTGATATTGAACGCGGGGCGCGAAAACCACATTTCCAGGTTGTCCTCCAGCGCCAGCTCCACCATCACATCGAACTCACAACCCGCCCGGCCGCGCTCGCGCGCAAGCTGGGCGATGCTGCGGTTTTCATAGCCTTTTAGTTCGGGATTGGCGGCTTCGGTCACCGTGACCTTCTCCCAGTCCCATCCGGCGCGCCTGATGTCCTCCGCCAGCGCGGCGCGGAATTGCGGTTCGGCGAACAGCCGGCGCAGTTCCTCTACCGGCTGATTGTAGGCGCGCTTCCACGACGGGAAGGTCACGAACGCGATCGCGCGGCGCATGCTGAACTCGGAGACGAAGGGGCGGCAGGCCACCTGCGGCACGCCGCCGCGCCTGATTAAGGGATCGGTGCGGGCCAGCGTGCGCTGGCTTGCTTCGGGCTGATCGTCGCGATCGAAAATTGCCAGCCACGTTACCGGCCGGCCGCTTTGCTCGAGCAGGAAGTCGAGCAGGTCGTATTCATGGTCGGCGATGTTGCCGAAGTCCTGCGTAAGAGTGATTTCGATCACGCCCCGGCCCAGCTTGCGCAGCACCTGGGCGTACGCCGCCAGCTCCTCGCGGCTGGCCAGCCGGCAGGCCAGCGGACGGCCCTTGTAGCCGACGTGCTGGCGGCCGGTGGTGGTGGAAAAGCCGCGCGCGCCGGCCGCGACCGCCTCGCCCAGCAACTGTGCGATGCGCTCGGTTTCCGCCGGCGTCGCCGCCCGTTCCATCGACTCCTCGCCCATCACGTAGTGGCGAAAGGGGGTGAGCGGTGCCAGGAAGGCCAGATTCAGGGCACATCCGCGCCGCGCCGCCGCCTCCATGTAGGAGGGAAAGCTCTCCCAATCCCAGGTGATCCCCGCCTTCAGCACCCGCGCCGGAATCCCTTCGACGTTGACCAAGTCCAGCGTGGCGATTTCATGCACCTCGGGCCGACAGGGCGCCAGTCCCACCCCGCAGTTGCCCATCACTACGGAGGTGACGCCGTGCCACGACGAGCAGCTTAGCTGCGGGTCCCAGCAGATCTGCGCGTCGTAATGGGTGTGCGGATCGACAAAGCCGGGCGCGACGATCAGCCCCGAGGCGTCGATCACCTTGCGCGCATCCTCGCCGAGCCTGCCGATTTCGGCGATGCGGCCGCCCTCGATCGCGATGTCGGCCAGATAGCGGGGTGCGCCGGTGCCGTCCACCACGGTGCCGTTTTTGATCAGCAGGTCGTATGACATGGAACATCACCTCCGCAGATCGAGCGCAAGGCCCTATGCCGGTTGTATAACACGGACGCACGGCCTGATCACACCGACTGCCACGCGCTTGACGGGAAGCAGCAAAGGGACGGCATCCATGTTCGCCGCCGACGCGCGAGCGTACTGTTCGCGCCACATTTTTTTGCGCGTGGCACGAGCAAAAAATACACCCGTGTCATCGTGCCGATTCTATTCTCTCTGTACTTCGACAGCGAACAATTCAACAAATCAGTCCAGCAAGGATGTTCGCAAATTCAAAAGGGCAAAATTGGCAATTTGCGGCCCTTCAACTATCCTTTTGAAACCCGAGCCAACGGACTGGGCGCGAGATAAGTGGTATCTGATGGAGGGTTTGGCCGACACAACGGCGCCGGGAGAGCCACCTAAATTCTCGGAGGCGTTCGGCGAACACGCGCAGCGCCGCCTCAAGCCGCCGCTGAAATGGGCGGGCGGCAAGCGCTGGCAGGTGCCGCGTGTGCGGATGCTGTGGCAGAACCATCGGCATCGCCGCCTGGTCGAACCCTTCTGCGGAGGACTGGCGGTCACACTTGGCCTGATGCCGAAGAAGGCGCTGCTTAACGACATCAATCCGCACGTCATCAATTTCTACCGCTGGTTGAAGCGCGGCCTCACGATATCGCTGCCGATGACCAACAACGAGCGCCAGTACTATGCGCATCGCCAGCGCTTCAACGAGCTGCTGCGCGAAGGAAAAGGCGCGAGCGCCGAGGCGGCTGCGCTCTTCTATTATCTCAACCGCACCGGCTACAACGGCCTGTGCCGCTTCAACCGCAGCGGCGCCTTCAACGTCCCCTTCGGCCGCTACACCAGCATCACGTACACTCGGGATTTCACGCCCTATCGAGCAGTGCTTGCGGGCTGGGACTTCATCCAAACCGACTTCGAAGCCATCCCGCTCGAGCGCGACGACTTCATCTACGCCGACCCGCCTTACGACGTGCAATTCCGCCAATACTCGGCCGCGGGTTTCAGTTGGGAGGAGCAGGTGCGGGCAGCGCAATGGCTTGCGCGCCACCCCGGTCCAGTGGTGCTCTCAAATCAGGCAACCGACCGTATCGTTGCCTTGTATGGAAAGTTGGGCTTCTGCCTTAAGTTCCTTCAGGCTCCGCGCATGATCAGCTGTACCGGCGATCGAAGTCCCGCCCGAGAGGTCCTCGCCACGAAGAACCTGTAGCCGCGATGCCTCCCACAGGCGGGGTTCTGGAAGCGATGATCCTTGCAGCGCTTCACCGCGGCGCTTCCTTCTTACACGGCAGAGCAAAAAGTACCATTTGAAGTGATCTGCCTTGCGCAGGCGGTCCGGGAAGGTACGTTTGCGAAGGCTTATCTCGTCTTGGGCGGTGAGGGATGGAAGCTTCGATCGTTTTACATAGGCGGCGGACTCAAACAGTACCTGGCTTCTTCTGATGAAGTAGATATCCTCACTCTCGAAGACTTTGTCGCGAGAGCGAGCCAGGGAAGACTTTGATCTAAAATAGCGGCGAGAGATTTTAAAACCTTCGCATCAGCGAGAGTAACCCGGCGGAAAAGTGCTCGCCCGCGCCGGCCAGGATTAACATCTTGACCTTCCTCCGCCAGGGCCTGCGCAAAAGCGCGGTCCAGTTCCTTGAGCAGCAGCGTCGATTGCCGTTGCGATAGCGCGGGCGTGACGCGCGCGATGCGATCGAGCCGTTCGTAGAGCAGTTGGGGGTAAGACGTCTTTTTTATCGCCGCGGGTTACAGGCTCATGTTCAGCGCGAAGTGGGCGGCGCCGATCAGCGGCGCGTGCGGATTAAGCGCCACGCTGACCTCGATGCTCTTGAGCAATTCGCTCATGCGCCCCTTGTCGACGAAGGCTTGCATGAACTGGCCGGCGCGCAGCACCCCGATCAGCTTGGGCGCGATGCCGCCGGCCACGAACACGCCGCCCACCGCCATGCATCGCAGCGCGACGTTGCCGGCCTCGGCGCCGTAGATCGACGCGAACATCTCCAGCGTCTGCTCGCACAGCGCCGATTTTCCCGCCAGTCCCGCCTGCGAGATGATCGCGCCGTGGTCGCTGCCCGCCGCCAATTCCTCGCGCAGCCAATCCGGTTCGGGCGCCGCGCCGGTATCGCGCAAAAAGCAGTAGATGTTGTAGATGCCGGGACCCGATAGCACCCGCTCGTTGCTGACGTGGCTGCCGAAGCGCTTTTGCAGAAAACGCAGCAACTCGATTTCGCGCTCGTTGCGCGCCGCGAAATCCGCGTGCCCGCCCTCGCTGGCCATCGGATGGTGCTGCGAGCCGTCCCAGCACAAAAACGCCTCGCCCAGACCGGTGCCAGCCGCGATTACCGCGATGTTGCCCCTGCGCCTGGGCTGCGCACCGCGATTGAGGACTTCCAGTTCTTCGGGCGCCAGGTAACGAACGCCGAAAGCGGTGGCCTGCAGGTCGTTGAGCAGCCGGACGCGGCATTTCAGGGCCGCCTCCAGCGCCGGCTCGGAAACATCCCAGGAAAGGTTGGTAGTATGTACGCGGCCCTCGATCAGTGCCCCGGGGATGCCGAAGCAAGCGGTGTCCAGGCGCACGCCGCGATGGTCGCGCAGAAACTCCTCCACGATCGCTTCGAGCGATCCGTATTGGGCGCTGGCAAAGGTGCGTTCGGCGTTCTGACGCAGACCCTCGGTGGTCCGTTCGTATAACGCCAGTACGGTTTTGGTGCCGCCGATGTCACCTGCGATGATCATAGATCATCCGCTCTTTGTCCGGGTGGCGCGCAGGTTCGGGCCCTTACCGCATCTGGCCGGCGTAAATTTTGATGATGTCGTCGAGCATCTTGAGCGCGTCGGCCTTTTTGCGCTGGAAGGTGTTGCGTCCGATGATCGAGCCGAAACCGCCGCCGTCGCGAATGGCGCGGATCTCCTCGAGCAGCGCCGCTTCGTCGGCCTTGGCCTCGCCGCCGGAGAAGATCACGATGCGCCGGCCGTCGAACGCGCTCTGCACCACGTGGCGCACGCGTTCGGCCTGCGTCGCGATCGGTACCTTGTTCTGCTCGTAAACCGCTTTGGCCTCGGCCTGCTCCAGGTGTGCGCTGGGCAGCTTGACCTTGATGATGTGCGCGCCCAACTGCGCCGCGATTTGTGCCGCATACGCGCAGACGTCGATCGCGGTCTCGCCCGCCTTGCTCAGATCGGAGCCGCGCGGATACGACCAGACCACGACCGCCAGCCCGGCGGCTTTGGCGTCGGCGGCCAGTTCGCGCAATTGCTGGTACATCTCGGTGCGATGCTGGGAGCCGGGGTAGATGGTGAAACCGACCGCAACGCAGCCCAGCCGCAGCGCGTCATCGACGCCGGCGGTCAGCGCCGGGATCGGATCGGCCTCGCTGTGGAGCTGATCGTGATTGTTGCACTTGAGGATCAGCGGAACTTCGCCGGCGAACTCCGCCGCGCCCGCCTCCAGGAAGCCCAACGGAGCGGCGTAGGCGTTGAGTCCGGCTTCGATCGCAAGCTGATAGTGATAGAGCGGGCTGTAGGCGGGCGGATTCATCGCGAAGCTGCGGCCCGGCCCATGTTCGAAGCCCTGATCGACCGGCAGGATCACCATCCGGCCCGTGCCGCCCAGCCGCCCGTGATTGAGCATCCGCGCCAGATTGGTCAACACGCCGGGATTTTCCCCTTGATACCAGCCAAGGATCTCGCGCACCCGCGGAGTCATAGTTCGACCCACCTCCAATGTTCAGTTTCGATTCGCATAAAGCGGCAGCGAACACCCCAAGTTTAGAAGTTGGGGAAGCCCTTTCGGTTACCGCATCGTGAAATCGGCGCAACGGCCACCAAACAACTGTAGCAGCCCGGTGGGCCGAGGCTAAACAGGCGGGGGATGGCACACTCGCACCGTGGAACGGGAACGGTGGACATTTAAGCAGGGGACGGACAGCCCGGCCGGCTGCGCCCGTCCCCGATTCCACTCGCCCCTTCACCCGGCGAGTGAACCTGGCTAGCAGCGTATCAGCTTGCCGGAATAGGCTTTGGTGTCCTTGCCGTCTTCGAAGGTGACTTCGCCGTTGACCATGATCCAGCGGTAGCCGCGGGCGCGCTGCACCAGGCGCGTATCGTTGTCGGGCGGCAGGTCGTGCAGGATTTCGGGCTCCTCGATGCCGAGTTTGTCGAAGTCGTAAATTATCAGGTCGGCGGCCAGGCCTTCGCGGATGCAACCCCGGTCGCGGAATCCTGCCGCCCACGCCGGCATGTAGCTTAGATGATAATGGGCTTCCTCCAGCCGCACCGTGCCGGTGTCGCGCACCAGCCAAGTCAGAAGTTCGGTGGGATAGATGCCCAGGGTCTGGAACTTGGCGTGCGCGCCGCCGTCGGAAAAGCCCGCTACGGTGCGATGCTCAAGCAGCTCTTTGCAGTATTCGGGCTTGGAGTTGGTCACCGGCGTCAGCCATTCGGTCCTGAAATCGTCGGCCGCCGAGATGTCCAGCAGCACGTCGATCGGATGGCGGTTCTCGGCCCGCGCGATATCGCGCACGGTGCGGTCGCGGTACCTGGCGCGCAGGTCGTCACGATAGATCTTGCGGCAGACGAAGTCGGTAATTTTGCCCGCCGCGTTGGGCCGCCGCGTGTGATCGTAGATCTCCTTCATCGCCTGGCGGCGGACCGGATCGGTCAGCTTGGCCTTGCGTTCCTCCAGCGTGCCCATGGTGGCGTCGCGCCAAACCTCGACGTCGTCGAAGAAGGTCCACTTCTCCAAAAAGCAGCAGCGCAGGTTGAGCCGCACCGTCATCGCGATTCCGATCAGCGGCACGCCCCTGCGGTTGTACTCGTCGACCACGCTGAGTTGGCCGCGGAAGATGTCGGGCCGCCGCTCGATGGCGGCGATGGCGTTGAAGACCAACGGCCGATTGGCAATCTCCGCCAGCCGCCCGGCGAACTCCATCGAGCGGCGCGCGGCATCGGCCGGATCTTCGCCTTCATTGGCGGCCGACTGCGCAAACTGGATATGGCCGCGATCATGCTTGCGCAGCCCTTTGGCCAGCTCCAGGTAGAATTCGTCCGACATCAGGTCCGACACCATCAGGGTCCCGTCATAGTCGCGCTGCACCGACGCGTTGCCCAGCAGCCGCTGGGCGGCCCATCCGTTGGCCCCCGCCGCCATCGCCTCGTCCACGATCCCGATCATACGCGCCACTTCATCCCGGTTCGGCTGACGGCTCTTGGCCTGTTCCCAACCGCCCATCACGTAGCTGACCAGCGGCGTGACCGGTACCAGTTGCATCATGTTAACCGCCTTGGGCAGCCGCTCGATGTGGTCCATGAATTCGGCCACCGTCTCCCAGCTAAACGGCATGCTCGCCTTCATCGCCTCGAACGGAATTGCCTCGTTGCGTTCCATCGACAGCATCGAGCGCTCGGCGTCCCGACTATGAACCGGAGCGAAGCCGAAGCCGCAGTTGCCGTTGGTAACCGAAGTGACGCCGTGCCAGCTTCCGATCGAGCAGGCCGGATCCCAGAACACCGGGGCGTCGTAATGGCAATGCAGGTCGATCGCACCGGGCGCGACAATCAGCCCGCCGGCGTCAAGGGTCTGGGCGGCGTCGCTGCTCTTGAGGTAGCCGATCTTCGCGATTTTGCCGCCCTTGATGCCGAGGTCCGCCTTGAAGGGCGGGGTCAGGGTTCCATCAACAATCGTGCCGCCTTTGATGACCTTGTCGAACTCAGCCATAAGACCCTCCGCGGACTCTCATTTGGTGATGTGGTCCCTTTGTCAGGGCATAGCCAAACTGCCAGGCGAAAGATACAACGACGCCGTAAGACGCACCGCGCCCCGGTACAGCATCGGGCCCGCCCCCACGGCGGCATCCCCGGATGAGACGATCAACGATCCGGCGGCAGCACGTCAAGTCCCGGCATATCGGGCCAAGGCCACGTCACCTGCAGGAGCATGGGCGATCTGATATTGCGCAGGCGGGGGACGGAAGTCTCGATCGCCTGGGCGCGCGCCACCAGGATACTCCACACTGTTGCCGGGTCGGCGCTGAAGACGTATTGCGGGTCGGAGGGGACGTTATACCAGGAGTTCTCCAGCATCTCGTTATGAAGCTGATCGTCAGTCCATTGCGCACGGCCGAGGTAAAGCCGCACGCCCTGGCCCGAG